>Ga0210407_10003265_pt1 | contig 13265 bp, 6 predicted proteins | sample IncBWC27MmetaG_FD_150860 | JGI IMG/M metagenome (GOLD analysis project Ga0210407, IMG submission 150860) | Forest soil microbial communities from Barre Woods Harvard Forest LTER site, Petersham, Massachusetts, United States - Inc-BW-C-27-M | ecosystem: Environmental > Terrestrial > Soil >... | reverse complement strand
CCTATATTTGCGCCAACTGCTGGATCGCTACAACAATGATCTGGTCAAAGCGCTGGCAGCCTACAATGCAGGGCCCGAGCGGGTTGATCAATACGGCGGTGTTCCGCCCTACGCGGAGACTCGGGCATACGTGACGGAGATTGTGCGCGATTTTAATCGGCAGAAACTTGCCGAGAGGCGCGTCGCAGCCGCTCCGGGCATCGGGCAGAAGGGATCACCAGCGTCCAAAACGGATGCAAGTAGTTCTAGGCTGCCGATTTTGCCTGGGAGCGGGACCGAGTAGGCCGAGTTCAAAATTTTGTTCAACGTTTACGGTGGCCGGCGAACAATCGGGTGCGGGCCGCGGTAAGCAGAGAGAATTCTCTCTTTGCTGCAGATCAAGTAGGCCCGCGATGCCAACCGATATAGTAGGAAGTGGATTCATCCATAGAGCGACGGAAGTTTCGTCGCTGGGTAGCACCGCTTCGGCCGGCGGACACCATTGACAGCAAGTTCTAGGGATGAAGGAGAGTGGAAGCGTAAGTGCTCCAGGGATTGGTGGTGGTTCTACGGAGGCAACGATATCGTGAAGTGCCTGCGAATTTTGGTTTGCGCAATCCTGGTATTGGCACTTGGTCTGCCGAGCCACTCTGATGAAGCGAGTAGTGCTTACCGGCGCGGCGTTCGCGCGGAGGCTGAAAAACGGTACGACGCAGCCTTCGAAGCCTTCCGGGAGGCCTACACCCTAAAACCCAATGAACCGAAGTACATCACTTCCTACATGCGCGCCCGAGCCGCGGCCGCGAACGAACATGTGAGCAATGGAATAGTGCTTCGCGACAAACAAAAGATGCAGGATGCGATTTTGGAGTTCCGGCACGCAAGTGAAATTGACGCCACCAGCTTTGTGGCGTTGCAGGAAATTCAGCGAACCGAGCTTATGATCAGGAAGGCGGCGGAAGCGGAACATGCTGGACCAGAGAACCCCGCGACTGCGGCACCAAAGCCAAGCGCCGAAATGGAAGGTCCCGTCGAGCTGGAGCCCTCTCCGAACTCGCCCGTTACCCTGCACATGTCTACGACCGCCGATAACGTCTACAGGACTATCGGCAAGCTCAGCGGAATAAACGTCCTGTTCGACATGGACTACAAGGCGCAAAAAATCACCATTGACTTGAATGACGTCCTCCCCCGCGAAGCGTTGCGCATGGTCGCGCTGGAATCAAAGACTTTCTGGCGCCCCATTTCGGCCAGCGCGATCTTCGTGACTCAGGAGTCCAAGCGCAAAGAGAACGAAACCAACGTAATGAGAACGTTCTACCTTCGCAATGTCTCGAATCCAGCTGAGTTGCAGGAGGTCGCGGGGACTCTTAAAGGACTGCTGGACGTAAGCCGCATGCAAGTCAATCCCACACACAGCACCATCACGGTGCGAGGCACGACCGACCAGTTGGCGCTGGCGGAGAAGTTGATCGCGGAAGCGGACAAACCGAAGGCCGAAGTGATCATCGATATCGAAGTTCTGGAAGTAAGTCGTTCCCGGATTCAGACCCTGGGCACGACCGTCCCCACCACTGCGTCCATTTCGGTCGCGACGGCGGCGACGCTGGCAAGTGGAGGTTCGGCGGGTTTGGTGAGCCTGGGTTCGGTGAACGGAGGCAGCTGGGTTACTCCCATTCAGGGCGGCTCGTTCACATTCTTGGCCTCGGATACCAATACGAAGATTCTGCAGCGGCCCCAGGTGCGAACTTTGGACAATGAGAAGGCCACCCTCAAGATCGGCGACCGCGTGCCCATCGCGACGGGGTCGTTCACTCCTGGCATTGGTGCGGGGGGCATTAGTCCTCTGGTCAATACCCAGTTTCAGTACCTGGATGTGGGTGTAAACATCGACATTACGCCGCACATTCACTCGGATCACGAAGTAACTCTAAAGATGGTGCTGGAGATTTCATCCGTTACAGGAGTCAGTAACATCGGCGGGATCAGCCAGCCGACCATCGGACAGCGCCGCATCGAGCACGAAACGCGATTGGAAGACGGCGAAATCAACCTTGTTGGAGGCATCCTGGAGGACTCCGAGACGCAATCGTTGAGCGGGTATCCCTGGCTAATGAGAATTCCAATACTGAAGTATCTATTCGGCCAAGAAACCAAGCAGCGCCCGCAAACCGAAGTCATCTTTGCGATCACGCCACACATCATTCGGGCCGAGCAGGTCACTGAGGACAATCAAAGACTGATTGAAGTAGGAACGGGTAACAACATCGGCTTGCGCTACAAAGAGGCCAAGCCTGTTAAGTCCGCCCACGCCGTGGCTCCGCAAGATAAGCCCTCTGCCAAAGACAGTAGTCATCCAACGCCAAGCTCACCTGTAGCGGCTCCTCCCGGCCATACCCAGCAACCGCCAGCCGGCGAGCCGCACAGTCCCCAAGAGCGCTGATTCGCCCAACACGATCAAAGGAACAGGATCTGAGTCTTGACGGCTCAAGGTGTGTTTGAGCGTCGAGCGACGCTTAGATCACATCACCTGTGGCATAAGTCCATGCGGCCCGGCCGACGGAGAAACGTGAGGCCAAACGGGCCAGGTAAGATGATCGCTCGTCAATAGCTAACGGAGCATTTGGCATACACGCTTCCGCAAATGTGCAATTTTTGTCACAAATTGAAATGCTATGTGTATTGGTCTGCTCGACAAACACACACTTTACGGGGAGTTTACACGAACTTTGCGTTGGCCCAAGAATTGCACGCCTTATATTCAATGATTCGGTATAGCCGTGGTTTTAGTCCAGATCCGCTTGTGATTAGAAACGTGAAGTGGGCTCGGTCGGCGGTTGCCCGTCGGCAAATATGTCCCGTTACGCTGCTCATCTTTTTTAGGAGTACAAATGTCCCCCAATTTGTGTGGCTGTGAGTACCTGATATGAACGCACCCCATTATGAGGTATCCAGCAACGGTTTGATCGCAAAACCAAATAGGACTGGACAAAGGATGAGATTGATGCACGACCCGCAAGTAAGAAGAGTATGTATGTCTGCAGTTCTCCCACCGTCAAATCTGGGCCCCGATAGTTTGCCGCATCGCCGAACGGCCCAGGTTCATCTGTATCCCCTATTTTCCGGTATTTCCCCAAGCGACTGCCAACAAATCGTGGCTGCCGCTATCCAGCAGGAGTTTTCTCGGCGCGAGGTGATTTACCAAGAGGGTGACTCGATAAACAAAGTGTTCTTGCTGACCTCGGGGTCGGCGAAAATCACCCAAGTGGGGCACAGCGGCGACGAGGTTATTCTTCATCTGAGCGGCCCCGGTGAACTTGTGGGAAAGATCGGATTTGAGAACCGTTCACGGCATTGTTCTATGGCCCAGGCGCTGGGGTCGTCTACGGTGCTGGTGTGGGAAGCTTCTGCTTTTGAGTCGCTCTGTCAGCGATTCCCGACTCTCCGACGCAACGCGATGGACTGTATTAGCCGGAGACTGGAAGAGATGGAAAGCCGGTTTCGCGAAGTTTCGACCGAAAAGGTTGCGGTGCGGCTGAGCAATGAAATCGTGCGGCTGCTGGACCAAGTGGGACGTCGAGTGAACGGCGCTGTGGAGATCAACCTGTCGCGAGAAGAACTTGCGCAACTGATCGGCACTACCTTATTTACCGTGAGCCGGTTGCTATCTGACTGGGACGAACGCGGCATCGTGAGTATTGGCCGAGAAACCGTCTCCGTCAGTAATGTGCAAGGACTTAAGCAATTGGCTGAGACCGAATGATGAGATTCAACGATCAAAGTGGAAATGCCATAAACGGTTAGTTGCTATTTTCCGGGGGAGCGTGATGATCCGTGCGGCAGTGACATTCCACAAGCCTCGTCTAGAGCCATCAGGAAATCCGAGAAAGCGAAATGCCATCGTGGGAGTTGGTCTCATTCTGGCAACGATATTCTGCTCGGCAGCGGTATACTCGCAGGGCAAGCCGGCTGCCGGCGAGGGCCAGACTACGGCGCCAAACCTTCCCTCAAGCGATGTTCCTCCCCTGTATGGAAAGGGTCTGAGAATGCGCGCCGGGGCAACCGAAAGTCTGCCTCCGACCACGGCGGCGTTGGCCATGAACGGCGTCTGTGATACCTCGCAAACGGCGAAGGGAGCCACTGGCTGCAGAATCGTGGTTACCAAAGCGGAGATGCAAGATTTACTCCGCGTTGTCCAACCAAACGCTTCGTCGACCGAGCAGCATCAATTTGAGATCAATTACGTCACGCTCGCGGCTGCCGCTGGAGAAGCCCAGCGCCGCCACCTCGAAGCAGATCCCCAAGTGGCGGAGCAGATTCGGACGCAAGAAAAGCTGGTTCGCATGCAAGTGCTTGCGAACTCGCTGTACCGGAGCGTCGAGCGGCAGGCAAATGACGTCCCGGCGGCTGAATTGGAAAAGTACTACGAAGGCCATCAGGACGATTATAAGAAGGAGGAAGTCCTCCGCGTGTATATCCCGAAAACACCGTCGGCGGTCAATGGGCAAGCTGCGGATCTGGCGATATTGAAAGCGATGGCCGAGGACGTGCGCAAGCGGGCGCTGGCAGGTGAGGATTTCGATTCGCTCCAGAAGGATGTTTTCGTCAATCTTGGAATTAAGGCCGTACCGCCAGCCACGAAAGTAACCGTGACCAAGCTGACAAAACTTCCTGCGGCGGAGAAGCCGGTTCTTGGTCTGGAGACCGGGCGCGTGGGCGATGTGGTTGAAACTGCAGTTGCCTTTGTGGTGCTCAAGATGGAATCCAGGAGCGTGATACCGCTGGAAAGCGCTAAGGCTGACGTCGTGGACGCGGTGCAACACGAACGGATGCAAGCGCAGATTCGGGAGATTACCGAAAACGGCAAGACACAATTCAATTTGAGCTATTTGGAGTTGCCCGCGGCGCCGGTCTTTTTGCCTCCACCACAGGTGATGAACTTGCCTGGAGAGCAGGGACCAGCCGCGTTGGCGTCCCGTGGCTATTTGAAGGGTGCGCCGCCCTCGCACAAGCGCGAAGCCGTGGTGTATCCGTCAAAAAAGCGGGCCACGACGCATCCGAATTGACGGAATTGTTTGTCGAACGGAATTCTTGAAGGAGCATCGTCAACCAGGGATGGACGCAGACAGCGATTGACAGCCGAAACATCCGCATGGTAGACGTTCTTGCTCATGGTTTGGTTTTGAAGGTTGGGGTTTGGAAGGAAAAGTATGAGCCTCGCTGAAAGTTTCGACTTCCTTGAGCATCACGAGTCGCGCAGTTCGCATCGCTGGGCTTGGCGTGGGAAGACCGTGTCACGTTTAGTTGCTCCCCGCAACCTTAACCTGAAGTTCGGAGCCGCAGCCCTCTGCTTGGTTTCTCTTTCCGTTCCATGCGCCCTAGCGGCCTTCGCTCTTACAGTCGCTGATGGTCGCACACAAGATTCGAGCCAAGCAGCTGGATCGAAGCCGTCGCCAGTACAGGGGCTTGGAGCGCCTGATCCGAAGGCGCAGCTTTTGCCGCAAACACCTTCACTTGAGAAATCGGCAGTGAAACGCCCGCAGGTTACCTACGCGGACGGTAAGCTGACCATAGTAGCGGAGAACGTCCCCCTTTCCGAAGTGCTGGTGGCCGTGCGGCAGGCCATGGGGGCGGACCTCGAAATTCCGGCCGGCGCTGCCGCGGAACACGTCTGGGTGCACGCGGGTCCCGGTCCCGCACGCACAATTCTTCGCGATATGCTGGACGGTACCGATTTCGACTATGTCATTCAGGCTTCGGAAAATGACGAGGACGGTGTGCGGAGCGTTGTCCTGGCGCTCCGGAGTAAAACGCCTGAAACGGGCGCACCAGGAAATCTCGCCGTGCGCGGCGCGAATCACAAAATGCCTGCCGCAGTCGCCAGCCCAGAGGAAAATACAGCCCCGGACAGTCCCGCACCCGAAGATAAGGTAGCTGCTGCCGACGCGGCTCCCGTTGATAAGGTAGCTGCTGCCGACGCCCCTCCTGTCGATGCTCCGCCCGCTGCTGCGGGCACTCGACCCTTGTCAAACAATTTGCAGTCGTCACCCACGAATGTAGCTCCAGTTGCGGGTGTGGCACCTTCTGCGAACCCCGAACAGATGGCTCAGCAATTGCAAAACATGTACCAGCAGCGGAGAGAGCTACAGATACAGCAGAACGCGAAGCCACCAACCGCAAACTAAGGGAATTCGATGTTCCAATTCTTTTTTTGCCTTCCTGCATAACACCGTTTGCACGCAGTCAGAACTGTGCTCGGCGCGGCCGTTCAGAGCCTTGCCGTACTCTGAACTTCTACGACCCCGAAGGACTTTCCGTGTTTTGGCAGCTTGTTGAGCGCACAGTCCATGAGGCCGTCCGGATCCTCTCGGGGAAAGTCAGGCGCGATAGGTCCAGCCCGTCCTTCGTTGGCTCACATACCGCTCTTGAATCTGCACCCGATTGGCGTAGACCCTTCTAAGTTTTCCTTCCTGAGAATTTTTTTGCACCGTTTGCTGATGAGCAAAGACTACCCGGCCAAACAGAGGCTTAATGCTCTCACGTTGTTCGGTTCGCGTCCGGTTCTACGAAGCGTTTTCCTTAGATTTCGTTGGAAGCATGAATTTCTCTGGGCCTTTGTTCAGGGTCAACGACGCTAAGCGCTCGGGACGGTATTGTAGCGAACTTGAAGGACGGGCTCCGCGGCGGCAGCAAAGTTGGTTTGCCTAAAGAAATGTCGCGGTAGCAGATCCAAGTAAAGGGCGGCGGCGCAGGAGGAGGCAAGCATGACAAGCAAAAAATTTAGCATCTTGTGGGTTCTCGGGGCGCTGGTCAGTGTGGCGGCACTGCCGGCAAACGCACAGTCATTCCGGGTGCAATGCCCCACCAGCACCATCACTCACCCGGACCCAACAAACTCCGGAGTCAACAATTTGGAACCCGCGTACAACGGTCCGACGCAATTTACGACACCTACGACCGGCAACGCGCAGTGGGCCGTGCCGACCCCTGGGACCGTGAATGGCGCGATCAAATGCCAACAGATCTCGGGCGGCGACGGCCTCATGACCGAGGCCGACGGCACGCAGACGTTCATGTTCTCCTTCGGCCCGCTCTCCGGGCTCGCGGACGTCGCCGCCGGCAAGCCGAGCACTCAGTTCCCGACCGTTTTTAACACCCCGTATCCAGGCACGCTGACGCGCGGTGACCCCGCAGCGACCAATGGGGCGACGGCCGGCAACACGCCGTGGACGGGTTTCCCGTCGCCGTATGCCCCAGGGTTTACCTGGAACGGCGCGGTGGGTCTAGCCCCCTCCATTCCGGACATCGTGACCATCACCGACATCGTTGAGGGTACTCCTCCCCTCGCCACGAACGCCGCTCCTCCTCCCGCGAACTTGCCCCTGGGTGCCGACTACTGTTCCACCACTTCTGGCACCCCCGGCTACCCTGGTCCTAACGTGGTCACGGTCTACATGAACTCGCCGCTGCTGGGCCTTAAGGCTGGCGATCAGGTGGTGATCGCAAACGATGCTCAGCAGGCTTCGGCAGGCGGGGTCCTAACCGCGTCAGGCTTTCTGGGCTCTCAGACGGTTACCTGCGTCAATAACAACGGCAAGGATCCGGTCGGGCAGAACAGCTTTATCATCACGTATAACGATCCCATCGCAGGGCTGGCCGCGAACACGGGCAATGGTGACGCCGGCTCTGCCTCCGTCTTTGGGACGCAGGATGGACACGTCGACCCCCGCCAAATCATCGATGTGGGCGTGATGAACGGCAATATTCCGGCGCCCTTGGCTGCCTTCGATGAGGATGACGAATTCTTCCTAACCCTTACCAACGTGGGCATGATTATGCGCCCGGACTTGTTCGAGCAGCACACCGTCCACTTCCACGGCTACCCTAACGCTTCCTCGTTCTATGATGGAGTCCCTGACGCTTCGGTGGCCATCAACATCGGCGCCAGCTTCACCTATTACTATCTCGCCCCGGACGCTGGGACTTACTTCTGGCACTGCCACATCACCCCGCCCGAGCACTTGCAGATGGGCATGGTGGGGCAGCTCTATGTGCGTCCCCGGCAGGACCGTGTGCCGAGCGGCGGCAACCTCTATACCTATCTTGGGTACCAGAATGGGATCTCCGAGCCAACGAATCGCGTCGCCGATCTGCGCACGGCATGCAACCCCGCTGCGGATATCCTGTGCTCTGCCACCATGCCGGCCATCAACACCGGCGCCGTCCAAGGCGTTGACAAACTGGGCAACCCCCAAAGGTACGTCTACAACGACGGCGACGGCTCGACGGCGTATGACACCGAGTACCCCATCCAGATGCACGGCTTTGACCCCAATTTCCACTTTGTCGGCATGACCTTCAACCCGGAAATGTTTGTGGACATGAAGGACAAATACTTCCTGCTCAACGGGCGGAGCTACCCCGACACGGTCGCGGCCGGGCCACAGGCCACGGTGTCGACCGATGGCCAGATGCACTACTCGCAGCCACTACCGGCCATCATTAACATTCCCGTGGGCGGCAAGGCCTCGCTGCGCCTCGTAAACCTGTCCGTCTCGGAATATCACACGCTGCAGTCCTTGGGGGTGCCGATGAAGGTGGTCGGATGGAACGCCAAGCTCTTGCGGGACCAGGCGGGAAACAATACCGAATACTACACGAACTCGATCACGCTGGGCGGCGGGGAATCGCTCGACGTAATACTGGATGCGACCAATACCCCAGTGGGCACCTACTATCTCTACTCGCCCAATCTGGACCACCTGTCGAATGACGCCGAAAATTTCGGCGGGATGATGACGGAAGTACATGTCTGCAACAGTGTGACGGGCGGCAACACATATGGGAACACCTGTAATTAGGAGCGCGGCAATGAGGGAGATGACAATGAAAAAGGCGATCTCGAACACCGGGCGGTTTCTGGCCCCGATAGCTCTCTTGATGTGGCTTGCGGCCACAGCTTTTGCTGCGGCTCCCGGCATCACCGGGCCCACCTTTAACCTGACGGCCCAGCAAGCCTATCTCAACCAGCCAGACGGCGAGGCGATTTACTCCTGGGGCTACGGCTGCTCGACTGCGCCGATGGGCTTTGCGCCGTCCCTGCCCGGCCAGAATTGCCCGTCCATGCAGGTGCCCGGTCCGACGCTGATCGTCACCGAAGGGCAATCCGTCACAGTCAACCTGCTGAATGGTCTGCCCACCGCCGCCGGCAACACATCGATCCTGTTCCCCGGCTTTAACGTGGCTTCAACGACCGGCGTAACCGGCCTACTCACGCAGGAAGCGGCACCGGGCGCCACAGTGACATACACTTTCACTGCCTCCGCGCCGGGTACACATGCCTACTACAGCGGCACGCAAGGCGACCTCCAGATCGAGATGGGCCTGTATGGCGCCATCATCGTCCTTCCGGCGAGCGTCCCGGCCAACTGCACAAGCGGCTACCACGCCGCGAACCTAATAGCGGAAGGGTTCTGGCACGAAGCGGATTTTCGGCTGCCAAACGCTACTGGGCAGGTTGGTGCGGCCTACGACCACCCGGCAAGCTGCTATGACCGGGAATATTTGTTCCAGTGGGCCGAGATGGATACCAGGATTCACCGCCAGGCGCAGGCGCAGGTGGCGGCGCGGGCCAACTGCACGGCCGGCAGCGCGGGATGTAGTCTCGACGTACAGACTGAGCCCTACCACCCTGCCTACTTCTTGATCAACGGACGCTCCATGCCTGACCTCATGGACCCCAACTTTGCCGGCGAGTATCCGCACCAGCCCTACAACGGCAACCCGCACATGCATCCGGGTGAGCTGACCTTGATCCGCACCATCGGGCAGGGCCGCTGGCAACACCCGTTTCACGAGCACGCCAACCACGTGCGCATCCTGGCCCGCGACGGAAACTTGGTTCTGAGCAGCTCCACCACACCGATTTCGTATAACACCCCGAACGGCACAGCGGTGCCGGGAACCCCGCTTGCCGGGCAACTGATGTTCAACACGGACACGACTCCGGGCGAGGCGTTCGACGGGATCTTCTACTTTACGGGCCGGGGATTGAACTGGGACCCGTACGGTCACCATCCTGGTGATACTGCTGATCCGCTGGCCTCGCTGAGCTGCACAGCGGACGCGAACGGCTACAACTCCGGCGCCCCCACGGCGATTAACTTTATGGAGTGGTGCCAGGACCACAACAAGCCGGTGCAAGCGGCACCCTTCGGTGATGTGGCGGCGGGCGGCCCGGCAACGCTTCCCGATCCGAATGTGTTTACCAACGGCCAATGGTACGGCGGTACTCCCTACTTAGGTCCGGATGCAAGCCTGCGCGCGTCGATGCAGACCTGCGCGGCTAATCCTTACGGCACTCCCAACCCTCCGAACGCCAATTGCACCACGTTGCTTCCGTCCAACACCCAGGCCAACCCGGCCAACGAGCGCGGTTGGGCGTTTATGTGGCACTCGCATAACGAGCGCGAGATTACGACCAACAACGTTTTCCCCGGCGGCATGCTGATGATGATGCTGGTCGATTCCCGGGAGTTTGTGATCGACGAGAGTCAGTAACGACTTTGTGTGAGCTGGGGGCAGGTCACGCGCCTGCCCTCAGGCGAACCCCGGAAGGGGGTCGCGAGGTTCGCAGAAGCAGCAAGAAGATAACAATTCAGGTTTTGCGTCCATAGCGGACCGACAACGAGAGGCAAAAAATGATCCGGATCAATGATTTGAAATTCAAAGCGACCCTGAAGGCGGCAGTCATCGTGGGAGGTCTCCTTCTCTGTGCAGTGATGGGCTTCGGCCAGCAGACGATCAATCTCAGTGCGGCCCCGACCACCGTCACTCTGCCGGACGGAACAGTCGTGCCCATGTGGGGCTATTTCTGCGGCACGGCTGCGACTGGTGCGACCGCGACTTGCGCGGCGTTGAATCCGTATTCGGCGGGGAGTCCAACCGCCACACCGCCCGTACCGGCCACTTGGTCGCCCGTGGTCATTACCGTGCCTTACCTGTCGACGGGTACGAGTCTGACCATCAACCTGACCAACAACCTCTCGTTTACCCCCACTGGGAGCACGGCGAATACTATCCCCACATCAATCGTGATTGTGGGGCAGTTGGGCGGCGGTCTCGGCAGCGCGCGAACTACCACGCCGAGTCCCGACCACTCCAACGCGCAGGGGTGCGTCACCTGGTTTATCGCCGACCCCAACAACACTCCGCCAGGCGCCCCGTGCACTACAGATGCGTCAGGAGCGCAACCGCCTAGCCAGGGTCCACGCGTGCAGTCATTCAGCACGGAAGTGGCAGCGGGAACGACCACCGCACTGACGTGGCCAGCACTCCGTCCGGGCACCTACCTGCTCGAGTCGGGCACGCATCCTTCTATTCAGGTGCCCATGGGCCTGATTGGCGTACTGGTGGTCACCACCGCGCCCTCAGGCGCTACAGCCGGCGCAGCGTATCCGGCGGTCGGCACGGCTCCGGCGGTGCCGTACAATGCCGAGCTTCCGCTGGAATTTAGTGAGATCGACCCCGTGCAAAACAAGGAAGTCAGCACGGCCGTCAACACGGCGGGTTTCAGCGAGACGAAGGTGTGGGACGGTCACGTAGGAGCCTGCGGCAATCCCAATTCGCCTGTGGGGGTTGCGAACACGTGTTATCCGCCAGCAGTGAATTACACGCCTTTCTATTACCTGATTAACGGGCTCGCGTTCAACAAGACCACTGCGCCGTTTTCGGTGTTCCCGGCTACGGCCGGCGTCGGTGGCACCCCTCCTATACCAGTTGTGACCGGAATCACCGGCACCGTCTTGGTGCGCCTGGTGAATGCCGGTCTGCGGATGCACGTGCCTTCGATCATCGGATCGCAAACACAGGGCTACAACGGAGCCGGTACGGCTGCCACGGTGAGTGGCTTCACCTTGATCGCGGAAGACGGTAACGTCATCCCCGGCGTAGCTCCTCCCGGCGCTACCACCGTCCCCGCGGCTCCCCGCGTGCAGACTGACGTGTTTATGGCCGCGGGCAAGACTTTCGACGTGATGATCAATGCGCCCGCCGTTTGTACAATTACGCCGTGCCCACCGCCCCCGCCGGCCCTGCCAGTCTATGACCGCGAGTTGAGCCTGTCGGCCAATTCCTCCGCGCGCGATGCGGGAATGCTGGCCTACATCGGTGTCAATGGCAGCGGACTCCCGGTTGCAGCAGGCACGGGTGTGTTCGCAGTGGCGCAAGCCAACGCGGACACCTACGATTCCCTACCAGGTGTTGCGGGCCAGACGTTCACAGTATCGGACACGTCCAAAGGAGTGATCGCCAACGACGTTAATGTTTACGGCGTGACACTCCTCGGGCTGCCGACCAGCGGCACGCTGAGTTGCGCTCTCCCAGGGAGCCCTGCGACAGGACAGTCCATTTGTGCGAACGGCACTTTCACATACACTCCCAGCGGGACCGCGACGTCCGATACCTTCACTTACTGCGCCAACGGTACGGTTACCGGAACCACTTGCTCCTCCGGTTTAACTGCCACGGTTACCCTGGGCCAATCAACGCTCACCGGAAACCCCTCCGCGATTACTCAGTCTTACACGGCAAAGATGGCCACGTACCTGAAGATTCCGTCGCCCGGCCTACTGCTGGGGAACACGGACCCGAACAATCTACCCTTAACCGTTGTCCCGTCCTCTGTCTCCGGAGTCGTTATGGATCAGAATGGCGGATTCAACGCGTCGGGAACGGCGGGCACAACCCTCACCTTCAGCTACACGGTGCAGAACTCCCAGGGAAGGACGGCCACCGGAACCGCAAACGTCACCTTCCCGACCGGAAACGGTCCCCAGGTGACGGTAGTCGATGCCCAGGCTTTCAATAACTGCAATGGGAACAGCGCCTGCATCAGCGGACTAACTCCCATTACCGACTATCGCTGGATCATTGAAGAAGACAAGACCTTCTGGGTCGATCCCAACTGCACAACCAACGCCAGCATTACCGCGCCGGGATGCCCTCACGCTGTGGGCCCCACGGGCGCGAGCACCATCCCAACCCAAGGGGTTCAGTTCCACACGAGCACCATGGATTACGTGGCCCAGGGCTGCACAGGACCTAAGTCGTGCGAAGGCGGCCAGACCTTTTTGAATCCGGCCACAGGCACGCATGTTCCGGCGGTCTGCGACGTTGGCAACGGCGCCTGCCGGCTCGATCCGAACGCCAGTACCACTGCGGCTGGGTTTACGCATGTGATGCCGGGCTCGGTCCATCTCGATCCCAGCAAGCGCTATTACATCTCG
>Ga0210407_10003263_pt1 | contig 13278 bp, 12 predicted proteins | sample IncBWC27MmetaG_FD_150860 | JGI IMG/M metagenome (GOLD analysis project Ga0210407, IMG submission 150860) | Forest soil microbial communities from Barre Woods Harvard Forest LTER site, Petersham, Massachusetts, United States - Inc-BW-C-27-M | ecosystem: Environmental > Terrestrial > Soil >... | reverse complement strand
CGCCTCGAAGCAAATGTCCTCGTCATAAAATCCCGCTCATCGAGTGTGACAATCGTCAGCACCGACTTGCTCTATCCCGGCGAAACACTCCGCGCCCACTTGATCGAAAACCTCGGCCTCGCCGGCAAGGGCGAGCAATTGTTTGTTTGCGCATCGCACACCCATTTCGCCCCGATGACCGTATCCTCGATGCCGCGTCTCGGTGTTGCTGATCCCGAGTACGTGCAATTTGTCGCGACGCAGATTACGGCGCTGGTAAAGTCGGTCGAGAATGAGACCGACCCGTGTGTCTGCACCTATCATGAGGGCAGGGCGGATCACTCGATGAATCGCCGTCTCGTCCGCCTTCGCCTGACCAGGTCCGGACTCGCCAAATCCTCGGGCCTCGGCCCGAATCCGGGCGGGGACCGCGATGAAACCGTGCGCCTCCTTAAATTATCGAAACCGGGCGGCGAGCCCGCTGCGATTATCTGGAACTACGCGTGCCACCCGACCGATTTTCCGGAGTTCCTGCAGGTTTCGGCCGAGTACCCCGGAGTAGTCCGCGCGCGTCTGCGGAAAGAATTCGGCGATATCCCGATTTTATTTCTGCAAGGATTTTCCGGTGACGTGCGCCCGCCGTTCTCGGGCCGCTCCGCCGGCATAATGGGCGTGATGCGACGGGCTCTGATCGGCCCCCAATTCCGCCATCCGATCCGCCGCGAATGGGAGCGATGGTCCAACAGCCTCGCCGAATGGGTCACGTCGTTCGCGCGCTCGGCGCCGCGCACGATGCGCATCAACTCGATAACCTCCAAGCGCATCGAGGTCCCCGAAAACGAATTCGCCGCCGGCGGCACTGGGATCAAACCGCTCATCTGGCACCTGATCGACTTCGGCACCTTCCGCATCGTAGGGATCAACGCCGAGCCGGTAGTAAAATACCGCCGCCTGCTCGAGCAATCCCTACCGGACACCCCCCTCATGACCGCAGGATGCCTCGATCAACCAATCTGCTACCTCCCAACCGATAACATGATCCCCGAACGCGGCTACGAGGTTGAGGGCTTCCGCACCCTCTTCGACTTCAACCCAAAATTTCGCGATCACCTACAAGAAAAAGTAATCCAAAGACTCTCAAAAACCGCCGAGCTCGCAACCCAATCCTAGCTCACAAGTTTCCCATCCCGATAATTTATCTCGCCCCATTTGGAGCGTCGCGTCCGAAAACCTCGCCCGTCATTTTACGGGAGAGGATGCCGGCCGCCCAGCGGCCGGCAGGTGAGGGTGCAGCAAGACCCAAGCAACCCATCTAACAACGCACCTCAACGTCCGCGCGCCCCCGAGTCATCCTGACGAAGCGAGCGACGCGAGCGGAAGGTAAGGATCTCGGACAGCTTCGCGTCAGCGAAGCCGGTTCCGGTTTCGAGTCGCTGCATCTAATTCCGTCAATTGTGAGCGCGGCGAAGAACCCCAAATGTTTCTCGGCGCAAAACACCTCGACTCACAGAAGGCACGCGAAGCCGACCCGCCCCGACTCCATTCCTCGGCTTCGGCTCCCACCCCCAAACCCATAATTCCGCCTGTGGATAAACCGCGATTTTCCCCAGTTGCCTCAACCCCGCCCGCGATCTATCCTCCGCGCATAGGGCCCTCCGGTCCTGCGCGCCAGCGGAGTCGTGGTTTCCCCCGGCTCGGTTCCGTTGGCGCGCGCTCTTTTTTGAGAGGTCAGATAACGAAGCTGTGGCGATACGCCTGAGGACTGTGGCGGTACGGCGCGATAGGCCACCCGGAAGTCGCGTGCCCCGACCCAACCAACCCGCCACACCACGCCATGCCCGCCCCCCGAGTGACGCGCCCGCCAACGCAATCCCCACCTCTCCCTTCGGGAGAGGTCGTCCAACGACATCGATGTTGTCGGACGGGTGAGGGAGCAAGACGCGAGCTCAATTCACGCCAATGCCACCTTGTCGCGGATCCGCCGTTTCTTTCTTTTGCTGTCACTCCGAGTCCTTGCGTCATCCCGAGCGAAGCCGAGGGACCCCGGATCTTTCTCGGCGCCTGCTAACGCACCCCCAATCACGTCCCAACCACAGTCTCCGCGTCATGGGTTAGCTTCCGCGTCACCCACGCAATGCGTGAACCGCAATCTCCCTCTCGATACCCTTGACGCGCACACTCTGCGCCTCGCGATGCATCGACGCCAACAGCTCCGCCGCGCCCGGTGAGCTGTACATCTCGTCGCTCAGATAAATCTCGTTCTCCGCGGCCAGCCCTTGCACCCGCGCCGCCAGATTGACCGTCCGCCCGAAATAATCCAGCCGCTCGTTCAGCGTCACCGCAAGGCATTCACCAACATGCGCGCCAATCTTCAACGTGATCAGCTCCTGACCCGCGCTATCGTTGAAGCGCCTGATCTGCGCAAGCATCTCGATCGCGGCGCGAATCGCGTCGAGCGGTTCGTGAAAGCTCGCCATCACCGCGTCGCCAATTGTCTTGACCAGCGCGCCATGATTCGCCGCGATTACATCGCGCAGCACCCCGAAATGCTGCCGCACCAGGTTGAACGCCTTCATGTCCCCGATACGATCGTAGAGCGCCGTCGAACCCTTGATATCGGTAAACAGCACCGCCACGCGCTTGACCGCTAGCCCGCCGGCGCTCATCACCGTTTCCGACGGGAACAGATCCAGAAATGTCTGCGTCGACAAAAGCCGCGACCCCGACAGGAAGCCGCCAAGCTTGAAGCCCGGCGGTTTCTCACTCAAACGTTTGCGTTCATCGGCGCTGATACTGATCGCAGTCGCGACGATTCGATCCGCGCTGCCATTGGTCAAGTTGTATGTCACCGATCCCGGCGCGACCGTCTGCACCTTCTCGGCCGGCCGGCCCTCGCGATGCGTGATATCGATCCGCTCTACGCGATTCTCGGCCAAGGGATCGACGATAAACTCTGGCCCGTACCTTAAACTGAAAAATCCCGGCTCCAGCTTGATCGGGAACGTCCGTGTCTCGCCGGGCTCGACATAAGCGACGAACACATTATGCCGCCAATAAAAATCGCGCGCCTTGGTGCCGTCGCGCGCAATCGCACTGGCCGAGATGTTGTAATCGATAGAGCGTTCCTTCGCGCTCAACAGTTCCGGATCATGGAACCGCGACGTGCGCACCGCTTTCGAAACGGTAAATCCAACTTCGACGAAATCGCTCAGATCCGCATCGCGATTAACCAGGCAGGTGTGGCAAAAAACGTGCTCACTCGCCGCATTCAGCGCGTGAAAACTCTCGATCACCGATCCGCATCCGCGGCACGCATAAAGCCACTCCATCGTGACCAACCCCGCCTTGCGCGCATGCAAAAACAGGTCGATAACTTCAGCCTCATCGCGCCGATGCTCAGCCGCATACTGAACCGGATTGATCCGCACGATCTCCTCATCCCCCGCCCCGCGCACAAACCCCTCCAACTCGAGAACCAAGTCGTGATGGTCGACATAACTAGCGCGAAGCCCCTCGAGCCTTTCTCGAAGACAAGCTTCACTAACGGCGGTTCCGACGTTACTCATTTCGCATTCGAATTTTTATCCTTCCTTTTTTCCTTCCCCCGCAGCCGCCGCGCCCCTGCCTAACATTATGACGCGGCGGGCCTTCCTGTCAGGCGCGCAATCCCTGAACGGCGAACTCGCACTCGATGCCAGCTTGTGGCATCATTCCAATAACCGGTATTACCGGTGAAATTATTGATGACAGTACTGGTATTGCGCTTCGGCGCTGAGGTATATTTATGAATATAGAGGACGAAATTCTAATGAGAGCGAGGAGAATCGTGCGTCTTGAGGACCAGCGAGCCCGAATTGCCGCGCGTCTTGAGAAAGAGCAGTCCGAGTATCATGCGCTGGTAGCGAAAGTCGCGCAGCACGTTGCCGCGCGTGCTGATTCCTATCCGCTTCGTCATCGGATTCTGGAATTTCTACAGGGCCAGCTGAACATGACCAGCCTGCGGAAGATACAAATTGCGGTGCGTGAGTCGGGAGACAAAGTGATCTGGACTTTGGCAAATCTTAAGCGGGCGGGTTTTGTGGTGAATCCAAAGCGAGGGTATTGGCAACTGAATCCGCACGGTCCAGGGGGACCTGAAACTAACCGTGAGCCGGAAGAGGATGTGGGATTTTGAAAAGAAGAACTGGACAGCTTGCGACCAGCTCAGCTTCCTCGTTTTCTGCACGACCAGCCAGCCGCAGAGGTGATTAGAGCATGACAATGAATCCGAACGATCAAACAAGGAGTCAGATCCTAAGGTACTTCTACGATAGGAAACGCCTCGGCAAGCAGCCGGTTTGGAAAGAAAGGCTCTGCCGTGAAAATCAGCGACGCAAAGCGCGAGCTGAAAGCCCAACACGATCTAAGCCAGCAGCAAGTGATATCGAATCTGACGTATCTCATCGATCGCGAATGGGTCAAAACGGTCGATATCGAAAAGACGGTGCGGGTCAAAGGAGGAACGATTCCTTCCACCGTCACTTGGTATGAGATCGCGGCACCCGGAATTGAAAAGATCGAGGGCGAATCGGAATTTGCGCCGCCCGAACGATATCCAGGAATCAAGATCACCGCCAGCGGCAGCAACATCCTTCAGCTCGGTGACGGCAATGTTGTCAACGCGCAGTTCAGCCAGCTTCACACTGAACTTCAATCTTTGAAGGAAGCCGTCTCATTTTCAGCTTCGCTGACCGAGGCCGATAAACTGGAGACCGCTGCCGATATTGAGACGCTTAAAGATCAACTCGCGAAGCCGCACCCGAACGGGACAGTGATCGGCGCCGTCTGGAAGAGTATCGAGAAGGCCGTCGCGGTCGCCGGCCTCGTCGACTATGCGTCGAGGGTAGTGCCGCTGCTCCAAGGTTTGCTACCACACTAGACCGCGTCAGGATGATTATGAAGAAATCAGCTCCACTCGGCGGCACCGTTATACACGCGGTGGCGCGGCTTGTAGATGATTCGCAAGCCACCCGCGAGCCAAGTCACTCAGATATCGAATTTCAGATCATTCAAGCGGGCTTAGCCGGTGGGGATCCAAACCGAACCCCTGGGCGCCAACCGATCGGCAAAATGAAGCGGTTGCGTGCGACGCCCAGTTGGGCAATTGAAAATAATGCCTCGGGTGGCGAGCAACTGGTCGCAGGTATAGTTGATCTGCTTCGTTCCTACGGAGGATTTCGGTCCGATTCGCCGAACTACGTCGGCGCGGAACCCATTCAGAACGCAATTAGCGCCTTTCGATCCGAAGGCTACGACCTGTCCGGTGACGGTGAACTCCGACCGTTGATTCTAGAGACCCTTGCAGGCGAAGAACTGACTAGGGCGTTAGAGTCTTATGTCCGACGGGCAAAGCAGGGCGCGGCTGATGCGGCCCTCCTCGTTGGCACAGGCAAGGATTTGCTTGAAGCGGTGGCAGCGCATCTCGTGAAAGAACGGTACGGTTACGATCCTGGAACGGCAAACTTCCCTACACTGTTGGAATGGGCCTTTTTGTCGGTAGAAATGGCAACCAAGAAAGAAATCCCCGGCGAGTCCACCAGCAAACGCTTAGAACGCGCGCTATACGAAGCAGGCTGCGCGGTTAACAACCTTCGCAATAAAGAAGGTATCGGTCACGGGAGGCCGTGGCTTCCGGCAGTTAGCGACGCCGAAGCTCGAACCGCAATCGAAGTCATCGGATGTGTCGCGGAACGACTACTGGCGGCGCATCGCGCCATTCCGCGTCGAATACCTTGAGAGGACCAATCGCGCCATGGTCTTCACTCAGGTGCAAGGGCTGGCCCCTGCCAAGGAAGCGTTGAAACCCACGGCGGGTTTTACATTAGATTAAGTTACTCGCCGCTCTCTCACCGCGGCGATCCTTCTCCATCCCCCTCTCTCCCAACGACTATAAGTAAAAGTAATTCTCCGGATCGCCACGAAAGTTCAGGGCTGAACTGTTCAGCCTTACGCAGATCACCGGCTCGTGAGACGATGGCTCCGTGCATCTGAATGAAACATCCAACCGCCGGCTCGTCGCCTGCATTTTCGAAAGATCAGCCACAACCCGGCAGAGCACGCATCGCGTGGGAATTGCACGTCAGCTTAAAAACAACAAGGCAACTGCCGGCGGAATGTTAGACCATCCGCAATGCGAACCATCCGACGGCGCCGCCCGCCAGGATCAGCACCGCCATGTTGACGCGCCGGACCAGCAGGATTTCCAGGGTCACGATCATTGTGATCGCAACTGTGATCAGGTTGTGGCGCATCGAATGACTGAAATTGATCGTCGCCGTCCGGCCGATCGCGTACACCCCCGACGCCATCAGCCCGATTGTGATCGGCGCCATCCCGCGTTGCACCGCGTCGCGCCATGGCGAGCCCTCGAAATGGTCCCAGACTTTCCCGACCGCGAACACCAGCGTGCACGAGGGCAGATAGAACGCGAGCAGTACCAGGATTGCTCCCGGAATTCCCGCCACGTGATAGCCGATCACCGTCACCATGTTCATGTTGGGCCCCGGCGCCAGTTGTCCGAGGCTGTAGATGTCGGTGAATTGCTCGGCGTTCATCCATTGATGCGTGCCAACGACCTCATGCTTCATCTGCGGCAGCACCGCGGTGCCGCCGCCCACCGCGAGCAGCGACAGCAACGCGAATACATTGACTAGGCTGACCAGCTTGTTCATGACGGCGACTCCGAACCGGCTGCATGGCGCGCCGCGACTTCTTCATGATGCTCCGCGAGTTGCGCGTGATATTCGGCCTGCTGCGCGTGATACGTCGCGAGTTCCTTCGCCTGCGGCCGGTTGAACTGGATCGCGATCGGCACCAGCACCGCCAGCACGGGCACCAGCGAGATATGAAAAATGCCGACCACCACGAACGCCGGAACCAGGATGATCCAGTCGTGCCATTTCCTGATTTCCCGCCCGCCCATTTGCAGCGTCACCGCAAGGATCAACCCAACCGCCGCCGCGCCGACCCCGCTCAGCACCGCACCTACCTCGGGATTGTCTTTGAACCGCGTGTACAGCAACCCCAGGATGAACACGAAGACCGCGCCCGGCAGTGTCATCCCGACCGCAGCGGTGACCGCTCCCGTCACGCCGCGCAGATGGCTGCCGACGATCACCGCGACATTGGTCGAGACCAGCCCCGGCACCGTTTGCCCGATCTCCAGCGAACCCAGGAAATGATCTTCGTCGAGCCATTTCTGACGAGACACCAGATGCTCGCGCAGATACGCGATAACGCCGCCGCCGAAACTGGTCGCGCCGATGTAAAAGAAAACCCAGAACAGCTTCGCCAGCGGCACCTTCGGGGCCTGAGCAGGTACGTCGCTCATGACGGTCTCATTGTCTCCTCGCGCGTGATGCCCGGTATCTTAACTTTGCGGCGCACAAAAGAAAGCGGGACGCCCACCGAAGGGGACGTCCCGCCTATGCGAACCTCTAAGCTGCTGATTCTAGCGGCCTTGCTGCGCCGCTTCCTGCATGGAGTTCGCGGTGAAGAAGGTTCGATCCACCGCTCCCATGTTGATGTACCAGCACTCGCGCTCCGGAGTATCGCGTGCCGGCAGGTAGCACATGCTGGACTGCAGCGACTGGCAATCGAGCGACGATGCGCCGACAACGAAGGAACGCTTGAACGGGTAGATCGCGATCTTGGCATCGGGCACCGGACGATCGCGCTGGGTCAGCAGGTACATGAAATTTTGGAACAGCTGGCCCTTCTGATCGTAGGTGTCGACGTATGGCTCGAACCAGACTTCCGAGTCCATGTACAGCATGTTGCGACCCTGCAGAGTATTGACGATGCCGTATCGGGGCTTCGCCTCGAGAATATACATATGACGATATTCCCAGGCCTCGGGGCAGGCACTTGCGCCGCCGTCGGTCGGGCACGCCACTTCCGGCGAATGCTCCGCGTGCACGCACGCCAGCATCTCCTTCTCGCCCAGGAACTTGTAGTCGTATGCTTCCGTCTTGGGGTTGAAGCCGGAGTAGTGGTCCGGGTTCCACGCCGATATTCCGGTAGCGTCGCTCAGCACCGCTTCGTTGAGACGGCGCACGCGTCGCGCACCCGGGGTGTACGACCAGGAGTCGTCGCCCTTATTCGGATCGGTGTATCGGAACCGGATCAGACCCGCTCCACGCTGCGTGGCAGGCGCGAGAACTGGGTACAGCCCGAACAGCCAGAGCCGCCCGGTGAGCTTGAAATCCGGATCGACCGGCATCGGCTCGACCTCGGTGCGTCCGACTTCGCTGTATCCGGCGTAGTGGCCGACTTCGGTGTCATCGAGTTCGAGGCTGGTTCCCTTGCCCTTGGAAATGTAATGGGCATTGCAATCGAAGAAGCGCAGATCGTAATCGTCCGAAGTGATCGGGCGGAAAACGTTGTTCCACGCAATCTTGATCGCGACGTCAGGATCGTTGGGATCGATCAGCGGGAACGGCTGACCGGCGACATATCCGACCGCCGAGCGATGGTCTCTCGAGAGCCGAACCTGCGCCGAATATTTTTCGGTCGCATCCTTATAAGGCGGCGGCCAGTCCACGCGCTGGGTCGGCACGATCTTCATCTGCATGCCGCCCTGGACGCGGATGAAAATTCCCGGCGACACCGCATCCTTAACTCTCGCCGCGGTGTCGGCGGTGATCATCTCACCCGGTTTGACTCCAGCGGTGCCCGGCGCCGCCCAAACGGCCAGCGTCAGCACGGTGAGGGCCGTGCCGAGCACAGCTCGTAAGGTAAATCGCGTATCCATTTTCATTGAGGGCCTCCTGTTTGCGTCCCGCGGAACTTCGGGCGTGATTAGCACCACCACCACCGAGTATTAGTAGTTTAGCGCCTGAGACTCCAGAGGGAAAATTCGGCTTCGAATTCCTGCTCAAGAATCCCAGTAAAACCGCTCAATTTGCAACCGAAATGCTGTATGCCAGGGCACCGTGGGTTTGATTTATTTTGGCATTGGCGCAAACGTGGATCGGGCTATCACGATGGAAATTGCGGGTAATTCAGGGAATCGACGGCACAATCGAAGGATCGGGGCGCTGTTGATTTATCTAACTATCCTCATGCCTTCGGCGCGGAGCGAAGCGCAGTGGAGCGGGCGCGACGGTTGGGTCGAGGAGCCTGCGGTCAAATCGCTCAACGTCGAGGGAGGGTCCGGTCACGCGTACCTCGACCCGGCGTCGGTCCATCGCGGCAATGACGGCCTGGTCTATTTCAACGAAAGTTCCAACGTGTCGCGGCCCGAAGAAATCGGCAAGGTCGGTTTCATGAAGGATGCGTACGATTGTGCGAAGAACATCAAGTACATGTGCGTCGAGGCCGGCGATTGGCGCAACGATCCGAAGAGTACGGTCCACACCGCGCACGATCCGGCGTTGCCGGTTTACCGCAAATTCCTCTGTGGCGACGCCAATCCCGCCAAATAGCCCAACTTGCTTCGTTCCGTCCGCTCGGTATAATAGTCCTACAAATGGTACGAGTAGGTTCTCGCAGCGATTTCGCGTCTGGATGCACTGAGGTGCGGCTAGAGGAAGGCCGCGCCGTCATCACGGGATTCGAGCGCCGCGGCCCGGGCACGCCGATTGTCTTGCTGCACGGCGCCGGCGGCAACGCGCTTTGGTTCAAGCCGCTGATGCCCGCGCTGGGCAAGTCGCGCGTCATCGCACTTGATATGCCCGGCCACGGCGGCAGCACCGACGCGCCGAGCTGGGAAATGGAGCCGCTCGCCGAATTGATCTTTGCCGCGAGTCGTCGGCTGGTGAACGGTCCAGTGATATGGGGCGGGCACTCATGGGGTGGAAAGCTGGCAGCGATGATCGCTGCGCTGCATCCGGAGTCCGCCGAGGGCCTGTTGCTGCTCGATCCCACTCCCGGGTCATGCGTGCCGATTCCCGCTGAGATGTTTGTCGATATGACGTTCGCTTCCGAGTTGGGGCCGTGGTCGTCACTGGAGGCGGCCGAGAACTCGGTGCGCAACTTGCCGCAATACATCAACTGGAACGATGACCTGAAACGCGCTTTCGAGCGTGGCGTAGTGGTCGGCGCCGACGGGATGACGCGCGCGCGCATTTCACGCGAGACGCTGATCGCGATTTGCGCGGCGGCGGGCAAAGACTACTCCGACATCATCCGCGGGGTCTCCTGTCCCAGCTTCTTCGCCGTCTCGAACGAGAGCCTCAGTTGGCAGAAGCAAATCAACTTCGCGCTGATTCCCAATGCAGCGTGGGCAGTCATCAAGTCGAATCACTGGCTCATGTCGGGCAATCCGGCCGAACTGAATCGCGCGGTCGAAAGCTGGCTGACGGCCGGCGAAGAAACCGTCCGCGCGGCTAGATGAGTTTCGCAGCGTAGCATCCGAACCGTCCATCCGTTTTTGATAGCTTTTGGTTATCGCACCTCTCTTGTGATACTCCGTCTGCTCCGGCTATTGGCGGGCGCGATGCGCCGCACGGGGGAGCGTGGATGGAACCGATCGCAAATCTTATTTTCTTTTGGCTATGACGCTCTCCGAGCGTTTGCCAGAACTGCCCGGCGTTTCTGCGACTATGCTGATAACGCTGGCGGCGAAAGCGCTCGCCGCGACCGACGCGCCAGAGCTTCGCTACACCGGCCACGGCTCGGAGCGGATTCTTCGCGAGCTTGATGTCGACCCGCGGCGCTTCGGTCTCAACCCGAACGAAGTGCGCGCCGTGCTGCTTCGATCGCAATGGTTCACCCAGACGGTACGCAGGTTTCTCGAACGACACCCCGACGGCCTATGCATCAATCTCGGTTGCGGACTCGACGCCAGTTTCGAAGAACTGGCCGCGGCGAACGACGGCCGCTTCATGTGGCTCGATATCGATCTGCCCGACGTGATTGCGATTCGCCGCCGATTCTTCGCGGAGACCCCAAGCCGCAAGATCATCGGCGCCGACATTACCGGCGCGGACTTCTTCGCCAGCCTGCCATGGGAGCGAGGGAGGGCTGCTATCGTCGTGTCGGAAGGGGTGTTGTACTTCTTGCGGCGCGAGCAGGTCGAGTCGATATTCCGCGCGCTGGCAGAGACCGCCGACACTCGGCGCGCGGAGGTCGAAGTCGCGTTCGACTACGCGAGTCCGTTAGGCGCCTGGATCGTCACCCGGCGTCCAGCTCATCGACAACTCGGCACGACCTTCGCCTGGACGCTGCGCAATCTCGGCGATTTGCGGCGCGTCGATCCGCGGCTCGAAGTTGCTGAGGATTCGAACGTGTTCCTGCACGCGATGGGACCGGGAGCGAGGCAACTCGATGCCCTATATCGTCTCATCGCCGGCAGCGGGCTAGGAGGATGCGCGCGTCTATCCCGCACCGCCGCCGCTTGACTCGCAGATAGCACGGGACCGGTCGCACATTTTCCAATTGACTCCGCGACCCCATCTTCGATCTGCTTTCGAAGCGTGACATCGACTACTAAGAGCACGAATTTTTCGTCATAGCAGGCCTTGAGGTCTTAGCTCTGATAGGGTAATTGCCAAATCGGGCGACAAGTGCAATTGTAAGTCGCTTACTACATTCTTATAGCTATGCGACGAAAGTCGTATCAAAGGAGTGAACCTTGGAAATAGACAGAATTGTGGCAGACTTGAGGCGCGAAGCAGAACGTATCGGCAAGGCGATCGCGGCGCTGCTGGGCTCGGCAGCCGCCGGGGCTAAGCGCGGTCCGAAGCCTGCGCCAGCCGGTAAGAAAAGAAAGCGGCGCGGGCGGCTGACTCCTGAAGGCAGGAAGCGGCTGTCGGAAGCTATGAAGAAGCGCTGGGCCGAGCGCAGAAAGAAGCAGAAGGCATAGGCAGAAAATTTCATCGCGAGGAGGATCGGTGGGCACTGAGCCGCTCCTCCTCGCCGATGGTCAAATCTTTCGCCGTCTCTTGTCGAAGCACCTATTCGGAGACGGAAATTGTGATCGAGCTATATCACGCTCACATTTCGACTTGCAGCCAGAAGGTTCGCCTATGCCTCGCTGAGAAAGAGTTGGCATGGATCGATCATCCACTGGATTTCGCCAAGGCTCAGCATCTGACCTCCGCTTACCTGGCGCTCAATCCCAATGGTGTCGTTCCGACCCTGGTCGACGACGGCCGCCCGGTAATAGATTCTTCGGTTATCTGCGAATACCTGGAAGAGATTGCGCCAAAGCAGGGCACCTCGTTGATGCCGTCCAGTGCTATCGGTCGCGCGAAAGTCCGCGCGTGGCTGCGCTACATCGAGGAAGTGCCAACCGCCGCGATTCGAGTCCCGTCGTTCAACGGGTTGTTTCTCAACGGATGGCGGGCGATGAGTGACGCGGCTCGCGCGCGATACATCGAAGCGACGCCACTGCGCAAAGGACACTACCGGCGCTTCGGCACCGACGGGTTTTCAAAGGACCAGCTCGACGAATCTACTGAGCGGCTGGGCCAGACCGTGCAGAGAATCGACGCGGCAGTCGCGAAAGGGTCGCAATGGATTGCCGGCGACGCGATCTCGCTCGCCGACCTGTGCGTGCTCCCGACGGTGGTGCGAATGTCGGATATTGGTCTCGAAAACATCTGGGCCGACCTGCCTGAATTCGGCAGATGGTACGATCGGATGAAAGCTCGGCCATCGTTCGACAAAGCATTCTACCCGGGTTCACGAGTAGCGATGCTTCCAGCGCGCTAATCGTTGGCGGCTATGAATCGCAGCATCATGTTCTGCAGTTCCGTGCTATGAGGGCCGTGCAGGATCGCGGTGCCGTGGGCGCGCCCCGGGAAGACCTCAAACGACTTTGGCGCTGTGGCCAGCTTGTAGAGAATTTCCGGTTGTCCTGCGACCAGCGGATCGTCCGCCGAAGTGACAAATAGTATCGGCGCGCGCACTCTGCGGACGGCATCCTCGAGGTTGAGGCCACCGAAACTTACCGGCGTCGAAATACAAATGATGCCCGCGACCGGCTCGCGAGCCGCAACCAGGATTGCCGCCTCGGCACCGAGGCTAGCGCCAGCAATGAAAATTCTCGACACGCGGGGACGGAGGAACTGGTATGCGGCTAGCAGGTCGCGGTCGGCGAACTCGGTGCCCGAGTGTCCTTCCGATTCCGTGAAGCCGCGGAAGTCGAAGGTTAGCGCCGTATAGCCGTGGGCCGCGAGGACTTGCGCGAAGTCCGTCCAGTCGGACTGATCGGCGGGAAACATGTGGGCAAGGATCACGCCGGTCGCGCCGCTGCCATACAGATGTCCGCGCAGCAGGATGCCGTCGGAAGTGGTGAACGATACGTGCTCACCG
>Ga0210407_10003261_pt1 | contig 13289 bp, 11 predicted proteins | sample IncBWC27MmetaG_FD_150860 | JGI IMG/M metagenome (GOLD analysis project Ga0210407, IMG submission 150860) | Forest soil microbial communities from Barre Woods Harvard Forest LTER site, Petersham, Massachusetts, United States - Inc-BW-C-27-M | ecosystem: Environmental > Terrestrial > Soil >... | reverse complement strand
TAATCACTACCGCCACAACAAACAATCGCACCGCATTCGACGCTTTTCCCGCCTTCATATTGACAATCCTTCCTCGACCCCGCTTACCCGAAACGATACCACACCAAAATTCCCGCGCGGAACCCGTAGTAGCGGGTCTCAAGACCCGCGCTTTTCACTCTGCTTCTTTCCTCAAGAGACGCTCGCCGCTGCCCCCGGCCTCAACTTCGTCGCCAACTCCCCCACCTGCCGCCGCGTCTCCTCGAGCGACCCCGAGCAATCAATCTTCTCCGTAGCGTACTGCAACTTCTCCACCGCGGGCATCTGCGCCGCAATCCGTCGGCGCGCCTCAACCTCACTCATTCCTCGCGCAAGCAGTCGCTCCACCTGCTGCTCCGGACGGCACCACGCCACCACCAATCCATCCAAATTCTTCTGATAACCGGCTTCCACCAGCAGCGCCGCCTCTACAAACACCGCATCCCGAACCCCGCCTTTCTCCCATTCCCCAAATTGTCGAACCATCTCCTGTTCGACACGCGGATGCAAAATCCCATTCAACCGCTCCAGTTTCGCCCGGTCCTGAAACACCACGGCCCCCAGCTTCTTTCGATCGATCTGTCCGTCGGCCCCGGTAACGCTCGTCCCAAATTCCCTCACGATCGCGCCATAACCCGGCGTCCCCGCCGCAATCAAGGTGTGCCCCAAGCCATCCGCATCCAGCACGTTAAATCCCATCTCGCGCAACATGCCCGCAACCGCGCTTTTGCCGCTGGCGATGCCCCCGGTAAGTCCGAGTCGCAACATGGTCGGCTTTAGCGCCTACCCGTACCAGACGGCCCGCCCGCCGAAATCGTCCTCGGTATCGCCTTGGCGCGCCGCATCCGCGCCGCCCTCACCGTATTGCTCATCAACATCGTTATCGTCATCGGCCCCACCCCCCCAGGCACGGGGGTAATCGCCCCCGCCACATTCATCGCATCCGGATGCACATCCCCCACCAGCACATTTCCCTTAGCCCGGAACTTCTCCAACCGCGCAGGGAAGTTGCTGAACAATCGTTCCGCCTCCCGAGCATCCGTCACGCGGTTCGTCCCCACATCAATCACCGCAGCGCCGGCCCGTATCCAGTCGGCCTGCACAAACCCGGCCTTCCCCATCGCCACCACCAAAATATCCGCCCGGCGCACCACATCCGACAAATCCCGCGTCTTCGAATGGCAAATCGTCACCGTCGCATTTGCATGCATCAAAAGCAAAGCCATGGGCTTCCCGACAATATCGCTCCGGCCCAAAACCACCGCGTTCGCACCCTCAATCTGAATTTCGTTCCGCCGCAAAATCTCCATGCACCCCGCCGGCGTGCAAGCCACCAACCCCGGCCGCCCGCTCACCAACCGCCCCAAATTCACCGGATGAAACCCATCCACATCCTTCGCCGGATCCACCGCCTCCAGCACCCTCTTCGCATCCACCTGCGGAGGCAAAGGCACCTGAATCAAAATCCCATCCGTATCATTGTCGCGGTTCAAATCCTCCACAATCGCCAGAAGTTCCGCGGTACTCGCGCTACCCGGCGGCGTGATCAACCCACTGCCCATCCCCAAGTGCTGACAAGCCGCAATCTTGCTCTTCACATACATCTGGGAAGCCGGATTCTCCCCCACCAATACTGCTGCCAACCCCGGCCGTATCCCGGCCGAGGACAGGATCGCCACCTCATCCTTCAATTCCGCAAAAATCGCATCCCGAATCTTGGTCCCATCCAGTATTCGTGCCGTCATTCCATCCCCTGTAATGGCCGGTCTTTAGACCGGCTCTTCTAGAATCTTGCCCGTCTTCCTGCCGCCCGCCAGATGATTCCACAAGCAACGAGGTAACAAATTGTCCCCCACTTCGCCCCCCTCTGTCACCTCAGCCAAAGCGTTCCTAGCGTAGCTGTTGCGACGAGTGCGCCAATTCGTCTCCAAATGGCTACCGGTCGGAACGGGTGTATCTTGAAGCACGGAGGTTCGAGATGCGGCGAACATATGTTCTCACGGTTCTAGTCTTCCTCATGGCAGCGACTACCCTTGCGCAGACGACTTCGTCAGACTCAGGAGACATGCGGGCCTTGCTCGCCGAAGTCCGACAGCTTCGCCAGGACTTGCAGGTTTCACTTACGGGCATGGCAAGCACCCAAATTCTGCTATCGCGGTTGCAGATTCAGGAAGTGGCTGTTTCGCGTGCGTCACAACACCTGGATGACGCTCGCTCCAAGCTCGCAGAAGTTCAACTCGTCCTGAGGAGTGAAGCGGCCGAAATCAAGCATTTCGAGGACGCCCCAAATACCGGCGACAACGCAGCGCAGCTCGAAGCGGAGCTTAACCGCGCCAAGGCCGACCTCGAAGCCTCCACGAATCTCGCGCAGCAACGCCAGTCGACAGAAACAGATGCCGAACTGCAAATGCAAACCGAACAGGACAAACTCAGCAGGCTCGAAGCACTATTGGACGAACTTGTCGAGAAAACGGCTGCCCCCACCGAGCCACCGGGCCGCGTTCCGCGCTGATGCCGTCGATTCGCCCGAAAAGACCGCACCTTAGGTCTAGCCAGCGCCTGCTAAGTCGCTATCTGCAGCTGACCTAGCTTCCAACCGTCATCCCTCGCGGAAGGAAGGACCTGCTTTTCTCGGCACCGTGCGCCTTTCTGTTATCTTTTTCCTCGCTCCCTCTCCCCGTCCTATAATCTCCCGTATGTCCACCGGTCCCACTTCCCGCGCGCAACCCGATCCTTACCTTAGCATCCAGTGCGTCAACATCTTCGTGCGCAACCATGATCGCAGCATCCGCTTCTTCGTTGAGCAGCTCGGCTTCCACCTCGCCTACGACGCCAAACTCCAATCCGGCGAACGCCTGGTGGCCGTCTCCCCTCCAGATGGTTCCACGGCTCTAGCCCTGGTAGCTCCCAAGCCGAACACCCGCGAATACAAACTGATCGGCCGTTCCACCAATGTCGTCTTCATCACCGAAGATGTCCTCGCAAAGTTCCAGGAATGGTCCAAACGGGGCGTCCGCTTCCACACTACTCCGCGCCTCAAGCGCATAAAGTACGACTCCGAGATGGGCTCTGGTTCCCCTCGGGCCAATTCCCCAATTCTCGGTGTGGAAAGTACGGTGTGGGGCAGCGTGGTCGCCCGTTTCCGCGACATCGACGGAAACTCTTTCTATCTCGTCAGCTTTGACGAAGTGACCCACGCCCTGGAAGCCAAGCGCCGCGCTGCTGCCGCAAAACTCGAAGCCGAACACCGCGCGACACAGGAGCTAGAAATCGCCAACGAAGTCCAGTGCCGTCTTTTTCCGCAAATTCGCCCGCCGATCCACGCTCTCGATTATTTCGGTCACTGCTTTCCGGCGCGCGCCGTCGGCGGCGACTATTACGACTTTCTCGACCTGGGCCCCGGCCGTTTCGGCCTGGTCATCGCCGACGTTTCCGGCAAAGGCATCGCCGCCGCCCTGCTCATGGCCAATCTACAAGCGAATCTCCGAAGCCAGTGCTCTATCTCTCTTGATCAGCCGCAGCGGCTCCTCCAGGCCGTCAATCAACTCTTCTGTCAAAACACTCCCGATGGCGCTTTCGCCACGCTGTTCTTCGCTGATTACCAGGTAAGCTCCGGCCGCCTCCGTTTTGTCAATTGTGGCCATCCGCCCGCACTCATCCTCCGTCGTGACGATTCAATCGACCACCTCGACGCCACCGCCACCGTCCTCGGGATCTTCAAGAAATGGGACTGCGAAATCGGCGAGCGCACCTTCTGCCCCGGCGACACCCTGGCCCTCTACACCGACGGCATCACCGAATCCTTCAACGAAAATCGCGACGAATTCGGTGAAGACCGCCTCATCGAATCCCTCCGCCGCCATCGCAGCCTCCCCTCCCAATCCCTGTTCCAAAATGTCGTCGGCGACGTCCGCCGATTCGCCCCCCACGAGCAGCACGACGACATCACCCTAATCATCGCCAAATCCTTCCCGCTATAACTTTCGCAAATCGTCGAGACGCCGCTCACTTGTGCTCGGAGACGCTCAGGACATTTCCGTCGGGATCCTTGAACCACGCCACTTTGCTCCCATCCGGCGCGGTCCAAATCCCCCGTTCTTTGTCTTCGACGAATGGATATTTATCGAACGCAACACCGCGCTTCGCGAGCCAGTCAACCATGGCCTCGATGTCCCCCACTTGCCAGCCGAGCACGGTGCTCTCTAGCGGTGTAAACGTCGGGACTTTCACGATCCGAATCATGCTCTTGCCTGCTGCGATGACCAGCGCAAACTGGTCCAGACTCACAAACTCAAATCCCAGATGGCCAACGTAAAAAGCGCGCGCCTTGTCGTAATCCTTGGTGAGAAGGAAGCCCATCATGTTCATGGAAGCCAGCATTTTTTCTCTCCTGACCGAGAAATCTCGGGGCCCGAGGAATAGCACTTGTGGGCGGAGTTTTCTTTCGCTATTGTGACAAGAAATGTCGGAAAAGTGCCACAGCTTGCTCTTTAACCCGCGCGGCCGACCGCTCGCCGAAGTCGCCAGCGTCGCCGCCGACCTTCCAGACGGGCACACGATCCCGCGGCATTTCCATCCCGAAGACCAACTCATCTTCGCCTCGCACGGGGTCATGACGTTGCGCACCGATCAGGGTACCTGGGTAGTGCCGCCCATGCGCGCGGTCTGGATTCCGGCGGAAACCCCGCACTCCGTCGCCATGTCAGGGTCGGTTTCGATGCGAACTCTCTATTTTCTGCCGGGGTTCGTCAAAGGGTTTCCCCAGAAGTGTTTCGTCATGAACGTGACCCCGCTTCTGCGGGAACTGATTCTCCACGCGTGCACATTTAAGCGACTGAACAGGAAAGCTCCCGTACAGAAGCGGATTCTCGAAATCCTTGTCGACCAATTGCAGGCCGTTTATTCCATCCCTCTGCAACTGCCGCATCCAGCCGACGCGCGAGCCATGCGAATCGTCCAGGCATTGCTGGCCAATCCCGGTGAACCGAAGACACTCCAAACACTCTGCAAAGACTGCGGCGCCAGCAAAAGAACGATCGAGCGAGTGTTCCAGGCCGAAACCAAAATGACGTTTGGCAAATGGCGCCAGCAACTTCGCCTGCTTCACGCTCTAGAATTGCTGGCTTCCGGAGAAAAAGTCACAGCGGCGGCCTTGGATGCGGGATATTGCAGCACAAGCGCTTTCATCTCCATGTTCAAGAAACAACTTGGCGCAACGCCAACTCGCTATTTCCAAAGTTGGGGCACAAGCGACAGGGAAAAAAATGTTAGGGCCGGCTCCCATGGGCGTTGAACAATGGCGGGCCAAGGCAGAGAAGGGAACCGAGGCATGAGTCTGTTTGGAGAGTTAGGAACGCGCAGAGAACTGGAAAACAAAGCCAAGGCCGAAGGCCGCCTTCCGCCGGGCCAGTCGCTTACTCTCAAGTGGCCGGTGCTCCATTACGGCAGCATCCCGCACTTTGATCCGGCCAAGTGGGACTTCAAGATTTCCGGCGAAGTCGAGGAGCCCAAGCGCCTCACCTGGAGCGAATTCCGCGCGCTGCCGCAAACCGAAACCTTGTCGGACTTCCACTGCGTTACGCGCTGGAGCCGTCTGGACAATCGCTGGAAAGGCGTGCTCGCGACCGACTTGATGAAACTTGTCAAACTAAAGCCGGGCGCGCAATTCGCATCCCTTCTCGCGGAAGAAGGCTACACGGCAAACGTGCCACTCGAAGATTTGCTGAAGCCGAATGTCCTCTTTGCGTTAGAGCACGATGGCGAGCCGCTGACCGGGGAGCATGGCGGCCCGCTGCGACTGATCGTTCCCCACCTGTACGCCTGGAAGAGCGTGAAGTGGGTGCGCGGCTTCGTGCTTCTCGACCACGACCGCCTCGGCTTCTGGGAGCGCAACGGCTATCACGCCTACGGAGATCCTTGGAAAGAGCAGCGCTACTCGGGCCGCTGACCATGTGCTGACCATGAAGGACGTCCGCCGGGAAGGATTAAGCAGGAAAAATCTCGATAGCTTCGATGCCCATGAAGCGCGGCGGCCTTTTGCTCCAGAATTGACATCCCTCCCGCCACTTTGGAATGATCCCAAGACGGCTAGCCCTGCTTTCACGTTTGGCGCAAGCTTCCGGGGCTCCTTCGTAACGTGACCTTGGAAGGGCCGCATTTGCAGAACAACGACCTGAGGAATTGAGAAATGGCGGCCGGCATCCGCACAAGCGAATTGCGCAAGGTCTATCACTCGGCGCCGCCTCTCGCGGCAGGCGCGGGCGGATTCTCTTTTGCTGAGAAGCGCAGCAAGGGCAAGCAGCCCAAACCGGAAATCGTCGCGCTCAATGGAATTTCTCTCGACATCCACTCGGGCGAAATCTTTTGCCTTCTGGGGCCTAACGGCGCGGGGAAATCCACGACCGTGGGCGTCCTCACCACGCGAGTAAAACCGACCGCCGGTCAGGCCTGGATCGGCGAACATGACGTTTGGAAGGAGCAATCCGCCGTCAAACGGCTGATCGGCGTGGTGGCCCAGCGGCCCAACCTCGATTTTTCTTTGACCGCGCGCGAAATCCTCGTTTTTCACGGCGCCTATTTTGGCCTCAGTTCGCACGAGCGTAACCATCGCGCGGCCGCGCTGCTCGAGCGCTTCAAACTCACCGACCGCGCCGACCAAATCGTTCGCGGATTTTCCGGCGGCATGATGCAGCGTCTTTCTATCGCGCGCGCCATGATGCACGATCCGCAAGTGCTTTTCCTCGATGAACCAAGCGCCGGTCTCGATCCTCAGACCCGCTTGCTGTTGTGGGAGATCATTCGCGAATACAATCGCAGCGGCAAGACCGTTCTGCTCACCACCCACAACATGGAAGAAGCCGACGCCCTCTGCCAGCGCCTCGCCATCGTCGATCATGGCCGCATCATCGCGCTGGGCACTCCGACCGAGCTGAAGGCTTCGGTGCCGGGCGGTTACCTGGTGCGCGTTCGTTTTGGCCAGCATTCGGCGGATTTCCTCGAGCGCCTCCAAGCATTGTCTGGCGTCCGCGAAGTGCGGGCCACGGAAAACAGCGGCGCCGATCTGTACGCCGACCGCGGAGGTTCGCTGGTCTCGGAGGTCGCCAATCTCGCGCTGGCCGCGAACATCGAGTTGTGCGACGTGCACATCTCCGAACCCAGCCTCGAAAATCTCTTTCTGCACCACACCGGCAGGAGCTTGCGCGAATGAACTACAAAGCGTTCATGGCCATGCTGGCTCGCGACGCGCGCGTAGCGCGCCGCAACATCGTGGCGCTGCTGTTCCAGACGTTCTTGCAGCCGCTGATGTTCGTGTTTATTTTCGGCCGCGTGATGGTGGGCAGCGGCTATATGCCCCCTTCTTACAAGAGCCTGCTGCTTCCGGGCATCATGGCGCTCAGCATGGTCGGCACAGGTATTTGGGCCGTCGCCATGCCGCTCATCGGAGAGTTTCAGTTCACGCGTGAAATCGAAGACCGCTTGCTCGCACCGATGGATATATCCTGGGTCGCGATTGAAAAAGTTGTCGCTGGAACGCTGCAAGCGCTGGCCGCCGGATTGATGGTTATTCCGTTCGCCTGGCTGCTGCTCAGGCCAGGCGTGGATTTGAGCCTCCACCGGCCGATCCTTTTTGCGGTTGTGGCGCTGCTGGTAGCCGTTTTTTCCGCCTGCGGCGGCCTCGCGCTCGGATGCAGCGTCGAGCAGACCCACATCGGCCTCATGTTTTCTCTGGTGGTAGCGCCGATGATCTTTTTTGGCTGCACGTACTATCCGTGGAGCGCGCTGGCGAATTTCCCGGTCATGCAGAAACTAGTCCTTGTGAATCCGCTGGTCTATGCCAGCGAGGGTTTGCGAGCAACTCTTGTGCCGCAGTTTCCGCACTTGTCGCTTCTCGCGGTGTTCGTGGCCCTGTTGGGATTCAATGCGTTATTTCTAACCGTGGGCCTGCGGCAATTCCACAAGAAGGCCGTCAGCTAGCGTAGTGCCACGGAATTCCGAGCAGCGATGGAAGAGGAGCGCCTAACCCGTATGCCCGCACACGCCAACGGGGAGGAGCTGGAAACGCGGGGCAGGCGGTCGTTTCTCAGAAGCCGGGCAATCGCCCGGAAGCTTCCGGTTGACCGCACGCACGTAGGTGACAGGAAGGGAAGAAGCTTAGCGCCAACGAAAAAGTTTCAGCGCCAGCAGGAAGCAAACGAGCAGCCACGCCCCGAGCACGCCGATCTGCGGCGCCAGCTGAACCAGGTTCGCGCCCTGCAACATGTTCGCGCGCAACGCGTCGATCGCCGCGGTCAATGGAAGAGCTTTGATGAAGGGCTGCACCACATCAGGAAACCGCTGCGCGGAAAAGAACACGCCGGAAGCGATCCACATCGGCAGCATGACGGCATTCATCAAGCCTGAAGCGGCCTCGATCGTTTTCGCCCGTGACGCGAGCAGCAAGCCCAGCGCGCTGAATGCCAGCGAACCGAGCAGGCACACGACAGCCAAATCGAGCAACGATCCGCGCACCGGAACGTGAAAAATCCAGGCGCCGAATCCGAGCACGATTCCGACTTCGGCCACCAGCATCAAAATGCGCGAGAGCACGTAGGAGAGCAAAAAGTAGGGCTTCGGCATGGGAGTGGCGATCAAGCGCTTCAAGAGTTTTTTGCGGCGTGCGTCGACAACCGTAAAACCCATACCCCAGATCGCGCTGCCCATCAAATTCATTCCCAGCAAGCCAGGAATGAGGAAATCGATATAGCGCGAGCCCGGTTCGCGCATCAATGTGTCGTTTGTGGAAACGGGATCGACGCGGCCGGCGGCTTGCTGCACGGCCCGATCCGCCAGCATGCGCGCAGTGCGCCCTTCAGGATTGGTGTCGTCGTAGCGATAGACGACCGAGCCATTCGAACCAGGCACGGCGAGCAACGCGACTTTGCCCGTGCGAAGCGCCTCTTCGGCGGCGCTGGCATCGAGTTGCTGCACGGCGAGAAGCTTTTCGCGCTCGAGAGATTCTGCCAGTGCCGGCGTGACGGCCGCTATCTTCAGCACCTCGGCGGGACGGTTGCGGAAAGCAATCCCAAGTCCGGCGGCGAGAAGGACGGGAAATGCGAAAATCCAGAAGAGCGCTTCCGGTTCGCGGAGCGTTTCGCGGAAGCGCACCATAGTCAATTGCACAAGCGCGTGATCGGTGAAAGACTTGCCACGCGGAGCTTTACGCTCCGCTGCGCGGGCGCGAACATCCGCAATGGCGGTGCTCTCAGTCATTCGCATCGCCCGTTGGCGCACTTATTCCCTTCCGGCATCTTTCATTCCTTCGGCGTGTAAAGCGCGCTACCCGCCTTAGTCATCGCGTAAATGGCGTCCCGTCAAGGCGACGAACACATCCTCCAGAGTTGCGGAATGCGTGCTTAGCTCGGTGAGCGGAATACATTGGCGTGCTAGCTCCGCGAGCAGCGCCGGCACGGCAAGGTGCAATTCGGTGACTTGCATTTCTACCGTGCCATTTTCGGAGCGGACGTTGCGAACGCCTTCGATGCGGCCGAGCGCCGGAACGTCGAGCGCCTGTGCATTGGCGCCAGCGGAAAACGCGACCAAGTGTTCCGCGCAGGTGGAAGCGATCAACTCACGGGGACTGCCGAGAGCGATCTGTTTTCCGTTGTCCATGATGGCCACCCGCTCGCAGAGGCGTTCGGCTTCGTCCATGTAGTGCGTGGTGAGAAGAATGGTGCGGCCCGAAGATTTGAATTGCTCGATCAATTCCCAAAGCTGGCGGCGGGCTTGCGGGTCGAGGCCCGTCGTAGGCTCATCGAGAAAAAGAAAATCGGGATCGCCAACGAGCGCGCACGCGAGTGCGAGGCGTTGCTTCTGGCCTCCGGAAAGATTGCCGACACGGGAATTCTTTTTTTCTTCCAGTTGCACCAGTGCGATGGCTTCGGCCGCGCCCGGCCCTTGCTCAAAAAAGCTGCGGAACAACCGAAGCGTCTCGAAGACCGTCAATTTTTCGGAAAGCTGCGTATCCTGCAACTGAATGCCCAGGCGTTGGCGGAGTTGTTTTGCATCGGAGTTCCAATGCCTGCCGAGCAATTCCACTTCGCCGGAGTCCGGGGCGGTCAAGCCTTCGCAGATTTCCACGGTGGTTGTTTTGCCGGCACCGTTCGGTCCTAGCAGGCCGAAGCATTCGCCGGCGCGGACTTCGAGGTCCAGGCCGTTGACAGCGACCACGTCTTGGTAAGCCTTTCGCAGTCCCGTGACGCGCAGGGCCGCTTGGGGGGCAGGGTCGCGCATGAAGCCAGTATCGCGTCGAGAGCAAATACGTTCAAGCACTCATTGCAGGGGGCAAAGTGGTTAGGGCTCAGGGAGCTGTCGACGTTACGGAGTTGTGTAACGATCTGAAAAAACGGCACGCTGCCGGCGGTGTTTTTTGTCAAGCCGGCCGGCGCGATGGACGCGATGGACGGCCACCTTGACAATTTGAACTTTTCCTTCGTCTATACGTATTGAATTCTAGCCGGCCGTTACGTCTGGGGAAGAAGGAATCGCAAGTCATGAATCCATTTCTCTTCGACCTGAAATACTCAGCCCGCTCGCTGTGGCGAGCCAAAGGGTTTGCCTTAACCGTTTTTTTGACTTTTTCTGTCTGCCTGGCGGCGAACACCGCTCTTTTCGCCATCGTGCATTCCGTCGTGTTGCGGCCGTTGCCGGTACCGGAGGCCAATTCCATCCTGCTGATGTCCAACGAATACCCGAAAGCCGGGGTCATCGGAAACAACAGCAGCAGTTCCGGCGACTACTTCGACCGGCTACGCGAAATAACCGCTTTCGAGAGCCAAGCGATGTTTCGCCAGCGCGATCAGACCGTGGAGCTGAATGGAGTGCCGCAGCGGATTCATGGCATGGTCGTCACGCCGTCGTGGTTTACCTTGTTGCGTGTATCCCCCGAGCTAGGACGCCCTTTCACCGAAGAGGAAGGGGAAGCCGGCCGCGATCGGGAAGTGGTCCTGAGCTATGGCCTATGGGAGCAGTTGTATGCCGGAGACAAATCGGTGCTGGGCCGCGATTTGCGGATCAGCGGCCAGCCTTTCACGATCGTCGGAGTGATGCCAGCGGGCTTTGATTTTATTGATCCGGACGTTCGTCTGTGGATGCCGGTGGCGTTCACCGCGGAAGAGAAGACCGTCCATCACAGCAACAACTGGTACCATATCGGGCGATTGAAGCCTGGCGCTTCGCTGGCGCAAGTTCAGGCACAGGTAAATGCCCTGAACAATGAGAACCTCGAGCGCTTTCCGGAGTTCAAAGAAATCCTGATCAATGCGGGGTTCCACACGGCGGTCAAGCCGCTCCAGGATATGCTGACCGCGGGCGTGAAGAAGACACTTTATTTGCTGTGGGGCGGCGCCATACTCGTGCTGCTCATAGGGGGGCTGAACATCGCCAATCTTGCGCTGACGCGACTTTCGCTGCGGCGCAGGGAAATGGCCACGCGCATCGCGTTGGGCGCCGGCGGCACACAGCTCATGCGGCAATTGCTTCTGGAAAATCTCGGATTGGCTTTGCTCGGGGGCGTCAGTGGCATAGGCCTTGGCGCGGCATTGCTGCGGATGCTGGGGGTGATCGGGCTCGAGCACTTGCCGCGGGCACGGGAAGTTCACATAGATGGCGCCGTCGTTCTGGTGTCTCTGGGACTCGCGCTGGCCGCCGGACTGTTTGTGGGGTTGTTTCCACTTGCGAGCGTTTCAAAAATCGGGATCAGCGACGCGCTGCATGAGGATAGCCGCACCGGGACGACGGGAAAGAAAACGCGGAGCGTGCGTCAGCTTTTAGTAGCGGCGCAAATCGGATTTGCCTTCGCGCTGTTGATGGGTGCTGCCCTGTTTCTTGCGAGCTTTGGGCGGCTCTTGCAAGTCGAGCCCGGATTCAGGCCCGAGGGCGTGTTGACCGCATCGGTCGCTTTGCCACGCTCCAGATATCCCAAAGCGGAAGACTGGCGCAGGTTCATGAACCGCGCGCTTCCCGCGGTGCGAGGGATTCCCGGAGTTTCGCTCGCGGGCGCTACGGACGTGATCCCTCTCGGCGGCGATCACAATGACAATGTGATTCTGGCGGAGGGCTATCAGATGAAGCCAGGCGAATCCCTGATTTCTCCGTTGAGCATGGATGTGACGCCGGGCTACTTCGAAGCCATGGGCATTTCGATGGTGCGGGGCCGCAGCTTCGATGAGCGTGACAACGAGGGTTCTCCTCGCGTGGTGGTCGTTGACGAGCGCTTGGCGCAGCATTTCTGGCCGCACAGCGATCCGATTGGACGCCGCATGTATTTGCCGGGTAATCCCAAAGATTTATTGAAGATTGACGAGCACACCGTTTGGCTGACCGTTGTGGGTGTGGCGCACACGCTGCGCTACGAGCGTCTTGACGATTCCGGCGCAACCGTAGGAGCGTACTATTTCCCCATTTCCCAGGATCCGGACAACAATTTCACGTTTGCGCTCAAGGCCGCGGACCATCCCGATTCCGTCGTGCGTGGGCTTCGCGCGGAAATGTTACGCCTGGATCCGGACCTGGCTGTTTTCGATGTGCACTCCATGTCGGAGCGAATCGATCTCTCCTTGTCTCGACGCCGGACTTCCATGCTGCTGGCAAACGCCTTCGGCGGAGTCGCGTTGTTTCTGGCGACGCTCGGAATTTACGGAGTGCTAGCCTACCTAGTGGCGCAACGCACGCGTGAAATTGGCATTCGAGTGGCGCTTGGCAGCACGCGAGTGAATATTCTCAGGCTTGTCCTGTGGGAAGGATTCCAGCTCATTTTGATCGGTTTGGTTTTGGGAATTGCCGGCGCAGCAGCGCTCGAAAAAGTCGTGGCTACGGAAATATATGGCGTCCGGCCGCTCGATCCGCTGCTGTTAGCGAGTGTCATGACCGTGTTGGCCGTCGTGGCGCTCGCGGCTTGTGCTGTGCCTGCAGGGCGCGCCATGCGCGTGGACCCCATCGTTGCGTTGAGAAGTGAATAGCGCAAACGGCGCGGCCTCCAGGAACGCGGCGGGTGTTAGGCTCGCCACGATCCGCGGAGTGCGTCGGCCTTCTCTAAATTAGCACGTTTAGATCCGAAGTTCGGGGAACCATCCCGTGTCGCGGATAGGTCGCGATCCCCAAGGCAAGAGCCGCGTAAATTGACCGGGCGCATCCTGGCGATGAATTCTTTCGATTGGACTCTCGGGTGCCAATCTGCAAAAGTGGCATGGTAGAGTTCGCGCGTTTGCCAGGCCGCAACGTACGAACGAGAACTA
>Ga0210407_10003260_pt1 | contig 13289 bp, 10 predicted proteins | sample IncBWC27MmetaG_FD_150860 | JGI IMG/M metagenome (GOLD analysis project Ga0210407, IMG submission 150860) | Forest soil microbial communities from Barre Woods Harvard Forest LTER site, Petersham, Massachusetts, United States - Inc-BW-C-27-M | ecosystem: Environmental > Terrestrial > Soil >... | reverse complement strand
CTCGCACAAGCTGCGCGCCTCGCTCACCATGCTGGGCCTGACTATCGGCGTAGCCACGCTGATCACCGTCATGACCATCGTGCAGGGCGCAAATCTCTATGTCGAACAGAAGATCGCCAACCTGGGCACCAACGTCTTCCAAATTGCGCGTACACCCTTCGCGGTCACCGATTTCAACATCATCATCAAAGCTCTGAAGTACAAGAAAATTGAAGTCGACGACATGCACGCGATTGCCCAGGGATGTCCCGCCTGCGAAGTGGTTGGCGCGACGGCGAGCACCACTGTCCGGGCGCGTTACGGCAACAAAGAAGTGCCGGACGTCAGTTTCTCCGGGCAAACGGCAAACATGGCGGATATTGATACCCGCGCGGTCGAGCTCGGCCGCTACTTCACTCCCGCCGAAGCAGAGCATCACACCGGCGTCTGCCTCATCGGCGATACGCTCGTGCAGCAATTGTTTCTCGGCATGGATCCCATCGGGAAGACTATTCGCCTCGGCAACAATGAACTCATGGTCATTGGCGTGATGGAGAAGGTTGGCAGCGTCCTCGGGCAGGACCAGGACAATTTCATCATGGCTCCGCTTCCGGTGTTCCTGGGCATCAAGGGGATTCATACCAGCCTGATCATCAACGTCAAAAGCAGTAAAGAGAACTTTGAAACAGCGCAGGACCAGGCGCAGCTGGTTTTGCGTTCACGCCGCCACCTTAGCGGAAAAATGGAAAATGACTTCTTCATCGGCACCAAGGAAAGTTATATGGCCTTGTGGCGCAGCATCAGCTCCGCATTTTTTGGTGTGTTCATCCTGGTGAGCGCCATTTCGGTGGTCATCGGCGGTATCGTCATTATGAACGTCATGCTGGTGAGCGTCACCTTGCGGCGCAGGGAGATCGGCGTGCGCCGCGCGGTCGGCGCCACGCAAAGTGATATCCTGCGCCAGTTCATGGCGGAAAGCGTGCTGCAATGTATCGCCGGAGGAATCGCGGGCATCTCCATGGGTTTTCTGGTTGCATTGGCCCTGCGGACCTTCACTCCTTTCCCGGCCTCCGTCCAGACCTGGGTGGCCGTGCTGGGAGTAATCCTTAGCTCCGCTGTTGGATTGTTTTTTGGGATCTATCCGGCGTTGCGCGCCTCGCGGCTCGACCCGGTTGTGGCGTTGAGGTCGGACTGATGCCCGTCATGACGCTTGCGCAAGCCCGCGAAAACTTCCATGCCGCAATGGAGACGCTGCGCTCCTCCAAGGTGCGCTCCGCGCTCACCGTCCTAGGCATCGTCATCGGCGTTTCCTCGGTGATTTCCATGGCTGCGATCATCCAGGGCCTCAACAAGTTCGTGCAGGAGCGCGTGGAATCTCTCGGCTCTCGCACTTATTTCATCTCGCGATTTCCGCCCGGTACGGATCCTTCTCGCTGGCCGGAGCGCATTCGTGTACGCAAATATTTTGAATACAACTACGCCAGCTTCATCCGCGATGCCGCTCCCGACGTGCAAGCTTTGACCACCATCGGCACGCGCGGCTTTTTTTTCGGCGATTCAAATCTCATCACCAGCGGCCACTATAGCGTGGAACAGGTCATCGTGCGCGGCGCCGAGCCGGAATACATCGATGCCATACCGCTGTTCAGCATCGAGCGCGGCCGCTTCATCAGCACCTTCGACCAGGAGCACGCCCGCCCGGTCGTCGTGCTAGGCGCGGCCATCAGCGAATCACTCTTCCCCAACACCGACGCCCTCGGAAAAACCGTGCGCATCAACGGCAGCGTCTACGAGGTCATCGGCGTGTTCGAACACGACCAGGGTTTGTTTGTTGGCCCCGGCGTGGATATTTTCGCGATCATTCCGCTGAGCAGCTTCAAGAAGGCGTACCCGGAAGCGAAAGAGTTGATCATGGCTTTCACCGTGCCGGACAATGTAAATGTCGAAACGGCGCAAGGCGAAGTCATCCAGGCCATGCGGCGCCTGCGCCGCCTCCCCGCCGGCACAGAGAATGATTTCGAACTGAGCTCACCGGACTTCATCAGTAATTTGTGGAACCAGCTCACAAGCGCGCTGGTGATTCTCACTACCGTGATTAGTTCCATCGGACTGCTAGTGGGTGGCATCGGGGTGATGAACATCATGCTCATTTCGGTCACCGAGCGCACGCAGGAAATCGGCGTGCGCAAAGCCATCGGGGCGCGCCGCGCTGACGTCCGCCTGCAATTCTTGCTCGAGGCGGTGGTTCTCACGCTGATCGGCGGCACACTCGGTATTCTAATCGGAGCCGCTGTTTCCGCGACGGTGCGCACTCTGGTGCCTTCGATTCCCGCTACACTATCCTATCTGTGGGTTTCTATCGGGTTTGCGATCTCCGTCGGCGTGGGACTATTCTTCGGTTATTATCCGGCGAATCTAGCGGCCAATCTCGACCCCATCGATTGCCTGCGGTATGAGTAAGAATCCTAGCGATTTAACACGGAAGGGGTGAGGGCTAGGCTGCCAGCCTCCCAGTTTTACAGGGCGGAGTTGTCTTTCCACCTTGACCTGGGAGTCCGCATCGCGGGACTGAAAATCTTCTCTGTCTGCTGCTTAGTTTTGTGCTGATGCACGGGAATGTTCTCGCAAAGTCGCAGACTTTGACCCCGGCAGGGTCTTTTTTCCTGGGGCCCTCAACCGCCCGCTGAGGCCGCTTTCGACAGTGGGGCTCGGGCAGTATCTATCCACGGCTTTGTTCAACACAACCTTGTATTCAATTCTCAGCATTCTTCCAGTGATTTTGCCGCTTTTCTGCTTATCCCGAGTTCGCTTCTGGAAAAAGGGCACCCTCGAGGAAAAGCTGTAAATCAGTTTGGAATACAAAAACAAAATCTAGCAACCCGACTCTGAATAGTCAGGTTTGCCAACATGTTGTTGTGCAGCAATTACGTTCTGCGAAAATTGCTTGTCGCTGGCTTTGGAGCCCAATTGGTCTTCATGCATACTACGTTCAGGAGAGTAAAGCCAGACCCTCTGAATCTTGCCGAAGAAGGAAGATCCCGCCGCCGTCAACCTTGGACGGAGGGTGGGAAGGAGATCGCGGGCCGTGGCTACACGGGCAGCCTTGGCTGCTTGATGCGGCTCAGCGAGATTGACCTGATAGCGCGGCTAGGCTATCGCTACGCATGGCGTGGCACAGGCCGAACTCCGCGTCAGGCAGTGGCCCGAACGCCCGGCGACTATAAGGAATTTCTTCTGAAACTGCACGTTAGTTAAAGAGGAGGTTGGAGTGGTCCTACGAAAGACGCACTCATCGGTAAGCTTCAGCATGAACTGCGCATCTTGCTCCACCTGGTTTGAAAGGTTGACTCCGCGAAGCTCGACTACCGTCCCACTCCCACGCAGCGCAGTCTGCTGGAGCTGCTGCAATACCTGACCATATTTGGCCCGATCCATCTCCGCACCATCAACGGGGGAGTGTGGGATATGGGTATGGCGCGATGCGTGGCGCACTCAGGAGGCAGCGGCGAAGGGGAGAAACCTGGAGCAGGTTAAGGACGCGCTCGGCGCGCAGTCCGCATTGTTTGTAGAATTACTAGGTCCCATTTCCGATGCCGACCTACGCAGCGAGATGGAAATGTTCGGGAGCAAGGCCAGTCGAGGATCGTGGTTGGTCGGGATGGTTCTGTGCCACTACGTGGCCTATCGCATGCAGCTGTTCTTGTATCCCAAGGCCTGTGGTCGCGAGGAACTGAGCACCATGAATTTGTGGGCGGAGTCGATATGGTGTAGCAGACGCGGCCCGGACGAATCGCCGTTGGCGAATAGCCTCGACTGCGACTGTCGTCGAACGCACGCACCGCATTGGTTCGCGCCAAACCAGCCCGCCCGGACTATCGGGGGCACTTCGACGCCGCCAAATGAGTTCGAGCGAAGTTTTCGGCACCGACAATATCGGCCAGAATGGCGATATAGCGAGCATCTGAGAAGGCACAAACAAGAAGAATGATCTGGAGTATATTGGCCCGCGCGCGCAGGCACTCGTCATGGGATCCGCCTAATAGATGGGTGGATACCGCAAAGAAGAGCTTATGGCGCCTGTTTCGCCCTCTGACTGTGAACATGCTCCCGCCTCGAACCATCGGAATGGCGTTTCTTCTGTTTGCGAGTGCGGGGCCGCCGCCTTCAGCCCTTGCATCCGAACCAGTGGTGATCACAGTCTATGCGAGCGAGACGAGCCGCACATACCGGCCAGTATGGAATTATTTTGGTGCCGATGAGCCGAATTACGTGTATGCCCGCAACGGCGAGAAACTGCTTCACGAACTGGCCGCTCTGAGCCCCGTGCCGGTCTACTTTCGTGCTCACAATCTGCTGACAACAGGCACCGGCGAAGGGTCGTTGAAATGGGGATCGACGAATGTCTACACAGAGCTGCCGGGAGGCACTCCCGTGTACGACTGGACCATCACGGATTCGATTTTTGACGCGCTCACTCGGAATGGCGTGCGACCTCTTGTGGAGGTTGGATTCATGCCCGAGGCGCTGTCGACTCATCCGCATCCCTACCGGCATGATTTTCCGCGAGGGGATATTTTCACCGGTTGGTCGTATCCGCCGCGCGATTACGACAAGTGGCAGGCGCTTATCACCGCGTGGGTCCGACACCTCCATGAGCGGTATGGCGAGGGCGTGAAGGACTGGCTATGGGAAGTGTGGAATGAGCCGGACATCCCCTACTGGCACGGTACTCCCGAGGAATACAACCGGCTCTACGACGTGACTGCAGCGGCCATACGGCACGTGTTGCCGTCAGCCCGGATCGGTGGTCCGGAAACGACGCGCCCCTCAAGCGCTGGGGCCGGTGCCTTCCTGAGCCAGTTCCTGGAACACTGCGCACGGGGTAGAAATGCCGCCAACGGCGGAATTGGCGCGCCACTCGACTTCATCAGCTTTCATCCGAAGGGCAGCCCAAAATCTGTGGACGGACACGTGAGGATGGGCCTTGCCGCCCAGCTGTTTGCAGTAGAGCGCGGCATGCAGATCGTTGCGTCCTTTCCGGAGTGGAGGAGCACACCCATTATTCTGGGAGAAAGCGACCCGGAGGGGTGTGCCGCCTGCCAGGGTGTGGAGAACGGCTACCGCAACGGACCGCTGTATGGAGTCACGATAGCCGAAGCGACCGCGAGAACCTATGAGCTGGAACGTGCACACGGCGTCAATCTCATGGGGATTGTTACCTGGGCCTTTGAATTTGAGGATCAGCCGTATTTCGCTGGCTTCCGCGAACTGGCAACGAACGGAGTGGACAAGCCGGTTCTCAATGTCTTTCGCATGCTGGGCATGCTGGGAGGCAACTGGGTCAACGTGCAAAGCAACGGTGCCCTACCGTTGAGCAAGATCCTTCGGGAGGGCGTTGTTGATGCGCCGGACGTTGACGTCATGGCCACGCGCCGGCCGCGAGAACTCGACATCCTGGTGTGGAACTATCACGATGACGATGTCGCGGCGGATCCGGTGACCATTCGGCTGCAGATCGAAGCTTTGCCAGACCTAAAAACACGTGTCGAGGAGTTCCGAATGGACCCGAGCCATAGCAACGCTTATGCCGCGTGGCAGAAGATGGGCAGGCCAAATCATCCGACCACCGCAGAGCAAGTGCAGTTGGAAAAGAGCGGGATGCTCGAAGCAATGGAACCGCCGGCGCTGCGAATGGATGGCTCAAGGCCGCACATCGGAATACTGGATTTCACCTTGCCTCGACAGGGCGTGGCACTGTTTCGCCTCTACTGGTAGCCGTCACAAGCCGCTTTAGCAACCTCGTCCACTTCAAGGATCGGTTCAATACAGACACCGGTGGCTGCCTGATTTCTCAAGATTCGTGCTCGCTGCGGTAGTTGACCTCCGCAAAAACCTCGAAGGAAATCATCCGGTGCTCGCGTTCTCAGTTGCAGCACGTTTCGCGGCTCCGAACGTTTGAGTGCCGCCGTACCAAATTCGCCAGAGACAAGTGTTTGCGCAATTCTCCAAATCTAAATTAGCGCCGGCGCAACGTCGGCTAAGGCCCTGAAACCACCGTGAATTTGACGGCTTGTATTTGATTAAGCTATGTTTTGCTGACGAGGCAAGAAAATCATGGTGCTGCCGGTGGTGCTCGCTCTGACGTTCCTGGGTTTACCACAAGGGACTGCCACATCGAACGACCAAACATCCGCCGAACAGCGCGCCCGTCTGGAAGGCGAACGCCGGAGGCAGGCTGCCAGTCAAATCAACGACCTTGCGGGGCGCATCCACTCGGAGGACGACGCGGTCGCTTATGTGGACAAGATCGCAGAGTTCTTCGCCGACACCCTTCCCGCCATCTGGGTCACTCGCAGCGTTCGCCAACGAATTGCCCAGGCCGAATTCGAAGCAGTCTCCAACCCGTCGCGGCTGATTCCTGAACTGCGGGTCGCCGAGGTTTGGAACCAGTACGTCCGCGAAATCGGAGCTTCCGAGGAGGCACTTGTTACCGCTGCCGAGATTCACAATTTGCGTGACGCGGATTTCGCAATCAGTCAGTTATGGTGGTCCCGAACCAATCTGACAATTTGGACGATGCCGAATGTATACGCCGTCGGTCCAGACGGCAAGGTGGCCGAGGGTTGCCGTGCAGTTGAAACGCTTCGTGTTCTCTACGAGCTCGACAAGCTCTTCGACAATCTTCGAGGTGCGCGAGGACGCGTTCGCCAGGGGATCTTGCTCTCCGATGCAATCGGGAAGAGTCTGAATAGTCCCGCACCGATGCAAAAAACGTCCGCGCGGCTGGACGCTCGCATAGACACCAACCCGCTTCGGCCCGCAGAATACCGCTATCTGCAGGAACACGGACCATATGTCCTCAGCGGTGTGATCGAGAAATTGTTTGACGAGCTTTTTCCGCAGGCTGACTAGGTCGCGGGCATAGCTGTTTTCAGTCTCCTGGCAGTCTTCGCCAAGTTCCACACCTCAGTTTCCCTGGTCTCGCGGTTTACCTTGCGTGGCCACCGGCTGCGCTTGCGCGGGGCGGCTGGCGATCGCGAGGCACACCCCTCTCGCGGCGGCGAATTTGGGGATCAAGGTTGGAGCGGGACCACTCCGGAGTTTGGTGTCGCGCTTGGGTTCGCCGGATGATTCGCGGGAAGAGTCTGGATTGTTCACTTGCGCGTTTTGCTGAAAACGGCCAAACCACTGCAGGCAAGCTGTCGATCGGCGAGGTAAACGCTTCCCAACGAGCCCAGTTACCTGGTTGCATCGACCAATTTCCGGGACAGGATTTGCTCCTGCCAGTCACAGAGTGTTGCTAGCTGTACCACTTGCTTAGGTGAACTTAGCCGATACGACAATTCACATACGGCGGTTCCAATTTGGAACAAAAATGGCGGAAAATTAAAGCAATGAGATGGAGTGCCCTCAGGCATCGGAAGTTAAGCAGGACTCTGTCCGGGTCACCTTGAAATCGAGAGCTAGGAAAGGAGGAATACCAGGAATGCGGCGGCTAAAAAGTCTATGCGTGTCAGCCCTATCCATTTTGTGCGTTCCGGTCATGCCCGGCGCCGACCCCAGCAGCGGAATCATAACGGGAAGAGTGACGTATACGGGCACTCCCGCAAAATCCGAACCTATCAGCATGTTGAAGCAGCCGGAATGCGGCAAACTCTATTCTCGGCCGCTGATGACCGAAAGGGTTGTCACCGGGGAGGGAAATACGCTCCAGAATGTGGTCGTGTACATATCTGCCGGCACGTCGGACGTCTCTCCGGTGCCTGCGACCCCGGTAAGTTTCGGTCAGCAGAATTGCCGTTACACCACGCACGTGCTCGCCTTTCGAGTGGGGCAGGATGTGAAGATCTCGAACAACGACCCCTGGTCTCACAATATTCACCCGCTGGCGAAAATCAATCGCGAGTGGAACAGGATCCAGCCAGCGGGAACTCCTCCCTTTTCTTACTCCTACGATAATCCGGAGTTCATACAGGTAAAGTGCAATATTCACTCCTGGATGCAGGCCTATTTTGTCGTTCTGAAGACCAGCCATTTTGCTGTAACCGGAGAAGATGGCCGCTTCACGCTCCCTAACCTTCCTGCAGGGAAATACACAATAACCGCCTGGCATGAGGCTTACGGCACACAGAGTCAGGAAATCACCCTCGGGGATGGCCAATCGCCCACGATGGACTTCGTTTTCCAAGCAAAGCCTTAACGACAGAGCTCTATCGAGCCGCATCCCTTTGGCAGTTAGGAACCTTTGGCGCCTGCGATTGTGTCAAGAAAGGTCTGCCGGAGTTTCTCACGACCAGTAGCCAATCTCGGCTCGTTTCGATGGCAACCACACTGTCGAGTCCCATACCAAACAACAGCCGCCGCCTGACTTTTCAAAGGTTCCCGCTCGTTGCAGTATCCGGTCAACGTCGGCCAAACACCCAATGAAATCATACCGTGTTTGCGTTCTTAGTTGCGGCGTGTTTCGTGGATCCGATCGTTTCACTGCCACCGTACCGTGTGTTGTCTTTAGAGTTCAAAGAGGGGAACATAAGCCCGATTCGAACGTATTCACAAGCAGTGGAGGGTCGCGATGGGAACGGTGAGGCAGGACGTGCAGTTTGCGCTGCGGATGATGCGCAAAAACCTGGGGTTCACGATGGCCGCGGTGCTGTGCCTCATGCTTGGGATTGGAGCGACGACGGGAATTTGTACGGTGGTGAACGCCGTGCTGCTTCAGCCACTGCCGTACTCGCATCCCGAGCAATTGATTCGAGTGTACACCGAGTTTCCGACGTTTCCGAACGGCGGGCTGCACCGGTTCTGGATTTCCGGGCCGGAATTTATCGACTTGAGGCGCGACACCCACTCCTGGGCGTCACTGGATGCGTGGGTCACGGGCGGAGCGAATCTTGCTGGCAAAACGCAACCTGTCCGGGTTAACGCGGCCTATTTGAGTAGTGGACTGCTGGAGACACTTGGCGTGGCTCCAGTCATGGGACGTTTGATTGCGCAGTCGGACGATGTGCCGGGAGCCGCGGTAGTCGCGGACTTATCTTTCGGCACCTGGCAGGCTGTCTTTGCCGGAGATCCAAATGTCGTGGGGCGCGAAACGCGGCTGGACGGATTGAAGTGCACGATAATTGGCGTCATGCCCAAGGGATTTCAATTTCCGCCAGGCCAACAAGATCCGGCACAAGTTTGGACGGCTTTGCAACTGGACCCGGCCCACCCGGGTCAGCGCGGCGGGCACAATTATTACCTGCTGGGGCGATTGAAGCCGGACGTACCGGCGGCACAAGCGCAGGGGGAGCTAGCAGCCTTGGTACAGAGTTATGGGGAACACCGGGCCCCGAAGACGCACAGCTTTGACCCGAAGAATCACACCATCATCAGTTTCCCGTTGCAGGGGGAAGTTGTTTCGGGCGTGCGGCCTGCACTGCTGATGCTGCTGGGAGCGGTGGCGTTCGTACTGCTAATCGCCAGCGTCAACGTGGCGAATCTGTTGCTGGCGCGAGCGGAGGCGCGGCGGAGAGAAATTGCAATCCGAGGCGCATTGGGAGCGAGTCTGGCGCGTCTGGCGCGTCAATTTGTGACCGAAGGGATCCTGCTGTCGTTCTGTGGAGGCTTGTTGGGCGTGGCGCTGTCGTTTGCAGGAGTGCGGCTGGTTCAACTCACCAATGCGGGAGGAATACCACGCGCCGACGAAATCACAATGGATTGGCGCGTGCTGGCGTTTACGCTGGTGACGAGCGTGATTACCGGAGTTCTTTTTGGTCTGGCCCCGCTTGCGCCCTTGATTGTCAGCGGAATTTCCGAATCGCTGAAAGACACGGCGGGGAGCACGACGGCCGCGGCGGGAGCGCAGTTTTTCCGCCGGGCGCTGGTGGCTGGCGAGCTAGCGATGGCCTTGGTGCTGCTTATCGGCTGCGGTTTGATGCTGCGGGCCTTCTGGAAATTGCAAGAGGTACACACTGGGCTTCGCCCCGATGATGTAGTTACGATGCACGTATCGCTGCCGAGCGGAACGTACACGGACGCGGCAAAGATCACAGATTTTTGGACGCGCTTGGACGCACGGCTGACGAATCTTCCGGGAGTGCAATCAGCCGCGCTGGTCAGCGGACTGGCACCGATGCGGCCGCCGAACATGAACGACACAGACATCGAAGGATTTGTGATAACGAAGGACGGGCCGATACAAAACGTGGATTTTTATCAGGCGGCGAGCAAAGACTATTTTGCGACGATGGGAATTCGGCTGATGGATGGCCGTTTGTTTGACGAGCGCGACGGGCCGGACGCGCCGCAGGTCCTCATAGTGAATGAAGCGATGGCTAAGACCTTCTGGCCGAATCGGAACCCGGTCGGGCGACGCGTGCGTCCGGGCGGAACCAAGGAGTGGTGCACAGTCATCGGCGTGGTGGACGACGTGAAGAACGCCGGACTCGATCGGCCGGCGGGAACCGAATTGTATCTGCCCTACCGGCAGCCGGCGGCGGCTGGTTATACGGACATGTACGTGGTGATGCGGGCGCAGGGTGGCGATCCGCGGTCGCTGGCGGGAGAAGTTCGCCAGCGGTTGAACGAGATCGATTCATCACTTCCGCTCGCGGATGTGCGGCTGATGGAAGACGTCCTTTCACGGGCGCAGGCGCGGCCAAGATTTCTGACGTTGTTGCTGACGCTTTTCTCCGCTGTCGCGCTGGCTATCGCAACAGTGGGGATCTACGGAGTGGTCTCCTATTCGGTGGCACGGCGGACGAAGGAATTTGGATTGCGCATGGTTCTGGGCGCGCAGACCAGCGATGTGCTCGGGCTGGTGATGAAACAGGGCACGGGAATGATCGCCGTAGGAGTTGCGACGGGCCTTGTGTTGGCGCTTCTTTTTACGCGGCTAATGGCGAGCCTGCTCTTCGGAATTGCGCCAACCGACCTTGCGACCTTTGCTAGCGTGACCGCTGTGCTCTTTGGAGTCGCGCTGGCAGCGTGCTATATACCGGCTCGGAGAGCGACGAAGGTGGATCCAATCCAAACGCTCCGGTACGAATGAGAACGGGAGCCTTTAGCCGCGGATGGCTTGGCCGAAATCAGGTTTTCACATTTCAACCTACGACAGATGTCACCCTCGGAGGCGAACCGCGACGCTCAAGCAATACGCCGATCTGCTCGAGTCTGGTGAACGAAGTTCGCGGAGACGCGCGCGTGCAAGGAAGCACAGTTCGGAGACAGATTTCAAAGGTCCGAGCAGAGGCAAAGCGTAGCGCGGTGGATTCGGGCCCTTTCAGGCGGCCCGTCGATCGTAGCGGTGGTGCAGTCCACCGACCTGCGGCACTGCCGCGATTCACCCCATATCCGGCGGCTGGATGGGTCGTGGCTCGGGCGAATCCTTTCCCAACGCGAGAGGCGTTCTCGAACGGTGATAGTAATCGAAATACTGATCCAGGGTTCGACGTAACGAGCTTTCATGCGACTAAGCGGCAAGGCCATCCCTTGGAGTATTAACCTCCAATCTATCACGCAAATCTTTATTGACATGTGCTTCTTGGCTCGTGTGTGGAGCTCACTCCACTTCAGCCGTCCTTTTCATTTTGCGAGAAAATTTCGCGCCACGTCCTCCGGTTGCCAAGGTGGCGCGATGAGAGACGCAGTTGTAGAAGCAGTGCAGGCGCAAATCCCCCGGCGCCTGTGAAACATTTTGACCTGTCAGCCGTCTGTACCTATAGCTATCTATAGGAACGCTATGCTCAAGACCAAAAATGACCTTCTTCAGGGCACCCTGGCCCTTCTGGTCCTCAAGACCCTCGTCTGCGGGCCAATGCACGGCTACGGCATCACTCTCCATATCCAGATGGTTTCCAAGGACATCCTGCGTGTTGAGGAAGGCTCTCTCTATCCCGCGCTCCATCGCATGGAACAAGACGGCTGGGTCAGTGCAGAGTGGGGCGTCTCAGAGAACAATCGCCGCGCCCGCTACTATCGTTTGACTGCCAAAGGCCGGAAACAACTTGCCGAAGAAGAAAAGAACTGGGAGCAGCTCACGCAGGCCGTCGCCCACGTTCTGCAGTTCGCCTAACAGGCCGAAAGGAAACTGCCCATGTCCTGGATCGCACGCCTGCGAGGCATGTTGAAGAGAGACCGTTTGGACCACGACCTAGACGACGAGCTGCGCGCACACCTCGAGATGCGCGCCGCAGACAACGCCGCCGCCGGCATGTCCCCCGAAGCCGCCCGCTGCGAAGCGCAAAGGCGCTTCGGCAACACCTCCCTCCTCAAGGAAGACACCCGCAACGCCGACATCGTCGGCTGGATGGACGTAGCTGCTCGCGATTTTCGCTACGCGCTCCGCATGCTGCAGCGCAGCCCGGGCTTCACCACCGTCGCTGTTCTCACTCTCGCCCTCGGCATCGGCGCGAACACCGCAATTTTTTCCGTCATCAACTCCGTTCTTCTTCGCCCGCTTCCGTATCACGATCCGGGCAGTCTGGTTATGGTCTGGGAGTCCAATTCCCAACACCCCAATCCCCACAACACAGTCTCTCCACCGAATCTCCTCGATTGGCAGAGTCGCAATACGGTTTTCTCGAACATGGCTTTCATCGTCGACGTGCGCAACAATCTCACTGGAAATGGCGATCCCGAGGAAGTCGTGGTCCAGGCCGTCTCCGCGAATTTCTTTTCCTTGCTCGGAGTCAATCCCCTCCTCGGCCCCGGCTTCACCCCCGAAAATGGCCAAGCCGGGCACGACAACGTCGTCGTTCTCAGCTATGGCCTTTGGAAGGAACGTTTCGCTGGCGATCCCGCGATTGTCGGCAAAACTATTCTCCTCAATGGAAAACCCCAGACCGTCGTCGGCGTCGCGCCCCAGAATTTCAATTGGTTCATCAAAGACGGCTCGCTCACCGGCGCAAAGCCCCGCATGTGGTCGCCCTTTGTGTTCCCGCAATCATTTCACGATCACAAGGAAATTGGCCGCTTCCTGACTGTGGCTGCGCGCTTGAAGCCCGGCGTCACTCATGCACAGGCGCAGGCTGAAATGACCGCCATCGCCGCCCAGCTCGAACACGAGTATCCCGATTTCGACACGCACTGGGGCGTCAATGTCGTGCCGCTGCGCCAGCAGATTTCCGGCGAACTCCGTCCCGCCCTGCTGATTTTGTTCGGTGCCGTAGCGTTCGTCCTGCTGATTGCCTGCGCCAATGTTTCCAGCCTGCTTCTCGCCCGCGCGGCCAGCCGCGAGCGTGAGATGGCCATTCGAACGGCCATCGGCGCCAGCCGCTGGCGCATCGCGCGTCAGCTGCTATAGAGCTCTGCATAAATAATGGAATACT
>Ga0210407_10003259_pt1 | contig 13293 bp, 10 predicted proteins | sample IncBWC27MmetaG_FD_150860 | JGI IMG/M metagenome (GOLD analysis project Ga0210407, IMG submission 150860) | Forest soil microbial communities from Barre Woods Harvard Forest LTER site, Petersham, Massachusetts, United States - Inc-BW-C-27-M | ecosystem: Environmental > Terrestrial > Soil >... | reverse complement strand
CTCGCGTAGATGGTCAAGCGAAACGAATTCCGCAGCGATCTCTATTACCGGCTAAACGTATTTCCTTTGATGTTGCCACCTTTGAGGGAGCGCCGCCAGGATATCGGCTTGTTGGTTTCGCATTTTGTAGAGATGTTTGGCCAGCGCATGGGCAAACAAATCAATCATATTCCGAATGAAACGCTGGATGCGTTGAACTCCTATCCCTGGCCTGGAAACGTCAGGGAGCTTCAGAACTTAATCGAACGTGCCGTGATCCTTTCCAACAACGGTGTGCTTCCGAATCCGCTTCCGACATTAGGCAAGGATGCGGTCACGGACCCTCTTCCTGCATCAGGGAGGAATCCGCTAACGGTAACTCCTTCACAGGGCACGTTCAACGATTCTACGCGAGCCCTGATCTTGCAGGCACTGCGGGAGGCACGTTGGGCTATCGGAGGATCCGCTGGGGCTGCCGCCCGGCTGGGACTGAAGCGGACCACGTTAATTGCCAAGATGAAGAAGCTCGGAATCTCACGACCCCTGCGCAAAAACGACGTAAACCCCTTCAGAGAAAACCGGAAGAGCGAGCAGTGGTGGCAACCAAGGACCGAATGAGATTTGGGAACATTTGGGAACACTTGTCCACCAAGTAGGTTCACTGCGTCTCTCTGAGCAAGAGTGTGGCCATGTAACAGACGCTGTAATTTTGGCGGGGATCCACGGCAATGATGCGAAGTTCCGGATGCAACTACAAAAGAGAATCGCAGATCCACGGCCGCTTGCCGTGCTCGTCGGTAGCAATCACGAGCAGGGCGGGAGAGGTCTTATGTACTCACGGAGTATCACGGAATGCCTGGCCGCAGGTTCGGGTATACTTTGTAATGCTGGAAGACTAAGGAAGAGAATTATGGGCGAAAAGGTGAAGCCATGAAGCGTCGCGATTTTCTCCGGTCGGCAAGCATTGTGTCAGCAGGGCTCGCGTTCCCCGGGGCGGAGCGTCTGTTCGCTGAGGGCGCAACCGCCGATGCTTGGCGCACCTTCGAAGTGACCACGCGCGTGGAAGTCTTGAAATCTTCCGGCGCGACCCGCATCTGGGTTCCCGCGGCGCTCAACGTGCAAACCCCCTTCCAGAAGACGCTGGCCAATACGTTCACCGCGGAAGGTGGGGCCGCGAAGAGTTTCGAATCCAGGACCGACGCTCTCGGCATCATTGCCGCGGAATTTCCCGCCGGGGTTAAGCCGATTCTCACGGTAAGCAGCCGCGTCGCCACCAAGAACTGTTCCGTCGACCTTTCCGCGCCTAGCAAGGCGCAGAGAGAAAATCCCGCGGAGTTGCAGTATTTTCTCCAGCCAACAAAGTTTCTGCCGAACGACGGCATCGTGAAAGCGACGGCGCTCGAGATCACCAAGGGTGCGAAGACGGACGTCGAAAAGGCGCGCGCGATCTATGAATGGATCGTGGACAACACCTTTCGCAATCCGAAGACGCGCGGCTGCGGCACCGGTGACATCCGCTTCATGCTGGAGTCCGGGGATCTGGGCGGCAAGTGCGCCGATCTCAATGCGTTATATGTGGGTTTGGCGCGCGCCGTCGGTCTTCCGGCCCGCGATGTTTACGGTGTTCGCGTTGCAAAGTCGGAGTTCGGTTACAAGAGCCTTGGTCCTTCGTCGGAGAAAATCACCAAAGCGCAGCACTGCCGCGCCGAAGTTTACCTCAGCGAATACGGCTGGGTGCCCGTCGATCCTGCGGACGTGCGAAAAGTTGTGCTCGAAGAACCGCCCGGAAAACTCTCGCTGGATGACGATTTGGTGAAAAAGGCCCGCGTAAAGCTATTCGGTTTCTGGGAGATGAATTGGATGGCGTACAACTTCGCGCACGATGTTGTGCTCCCCGGATCAACCGGCGGGCCGATCGCTTTCTTCATGTATCCACAGGCAGAAACGCCCGATGGACGGCTCGACAGTCTGGATCCGGACAATTTCAAGTACGAGATCACCTCGAAAGAGACCACGATCGCAACCAGCTAGAAGAGCATCTAGAATCAGTCCGCTCAGATCCCCGTGAGCAGTGTTCCGAGAGCAGCCACTTTCAACCACGGCTGGGACAATTTCGCTTGCTGACTACTCACCGAGCAAGTTCGGAAATGCCTGGCACGCCGCGTCGTCCGCAGCCACATTGATCGCGCTAGCCGCAAACTTCACCGTAAGTGTTTCGTCCGCGCAGAATGACCTGCTTCCCGTCTGGTCCAATCCGACGGGAACCGCCGTCGCCACAAATTCCACGATAGGATTCGTGGTGGACGTTCCCAGGTTATAACCGCTTTTGACGGCGCTGGTAATGACCGGATCCACCAAACAAGCGTTCGTCTGGGTCGCGGTGCAAGGGACCGTGGCACCACCGAGCGTATTCAAATCGGGAGCATAACCCACACCGTACGACGAACCATACTCAACCTGGGCTGTGACAATGGATCGCAAGGAACCCGCAGCAGAGGACTCATTGGCAGCCATCTTCGCGCGCAGTAGGCTCGGGATGGCCATCGCCGCTATAATCAGAATAATGCCCACGACAATCAGTAACTCAATCAGCGAGAAACCCTTTTGTTTGTTGCGATTAGTAAGCATATCGTTTGGGGCTCCTTGGATTCTCAGTGCCTTCAGTGCACAACAGTAGAATGTGCAAAGAAGGCGCCAATCGCCCAACCCGTCGGCTCCAGTACCCGGTTCTAGAACTATCTATCTTGTTGATTGAAAGTAATTTATGGGCTTTCCGCTTCCGTTGGAGGCGCGATCACCTCCCTGTTTGACGCAAAATGCGCACTTCCTCCGCCCTTCTAGCCTCCAAATGAAAGCCAGCTTACCCCCCCTGTTTGGGCAATACATTTCCACTCTTCTGGGCCCAGCTTCCATCTCTATTATTATCAGCAATATAGAAGCTCCACTGCGCAAGCCCCACTAGGATCATTTTTGTGCTTTGGGAAAGATACTTTGGACGGGGTTTCTATCGGGGCCGGGCCGCGCTACGCAACGTAATAATACCCCGGCCCTGCCAGGCCAAGTTTATTCTCTACGCAATCTGCCACGCCGCAAGGCAGGTTCTACGGGCGAAAGCTCTTCTGATTCTTCTGGCGCGCGACATCGAGGTCATCGATTTGTTTCTTCTGCCGCTCGGCTTCCCTCTTCGGGCCATCTTGCTTCTCTTGTTTCTCGGCCTGCGCAATGGCGAGTTCCGCCTCCGCATTCGCTCGCTTGGAGTAGATCACCAGCCCGAATCGATCCGTAAAGGTGGAACGTACAAGATTGAAAGAATTTTGTGAATCTTCCCAGGAAGCGATGACTCTTTCCTTCGCGTCGTATCGGTCGCTCGCCGTGGAATCGCTCTCCGGCGAAACGCTGGTCGGCGGTCCGTATTTCACCGAAATGGACTTCACCATGTCTGCCGAGGTAAGTCCTTCGGTCGACGATTGATCGTAAGTCACGGACATTTTGTATAGCTCGCCGTTGCGAAAGGAGAAAAGAATGCGCTCGACGCTATCCGGGCGGAGCGAACTTCCGCGAATGCTCGGCGTCCACCACGTCACTTCCTGCAATAATGATGGACCAGGTTGCGTCACATTTACATCGGTTGAATTTTGCTCCGTATACCTCAGCACCGCCGCCACGCTCGTTCCAAGAGAAAAATTCCGATACTTGGATAAATCCTGCGCGCGGAGCATTGGCCCCATGACCAGCAACGCACCAAGGCAAAGAATCGAATTTCGTATCGTTTTCATTTTAGATTCCTCAGGAATTGCGTCGAGCCAGCCTGTAACTTGTCGGAAATCCTCGGAACGAGTGGCGACACTTCTGTAGCCCATTCCGGGCATTCGCCCAGCCCACATCCTAGAGATTGCCCGGGACTTTCGCTGTCCTCTTCGACACAGTCTTAGAGATATCTTTATCTCAGCAGTGAATTTGGCCGCGAAACGTGTTCTATCGCACAGTATTGCGGTTCGCAAACCCGCATACTCGGCCCTCGAAGTTCTCGGAAGGAGACTCATGTTCAAGATATCCAGTATCACCCTGGCAGTCGTAATGACGCTCGGCGCATCGGCGCAGGCGCAGGCTCAGACACAAGCTCCTGCAGACTCCGGCAATCCCACACCGACATTCCGGATCAATGTAGTCAGCCGTACTACCCGTGCCGTTAGTTACAGGCACCGCAGCGGCGCCACAAAAATCAATTTTCGCGGTTCTGATTTGATGCCTGGCGCGGCGGGCGTAGCCGAGGTCAACAGCAAGCGCGGCAGGCTGGAAGTCGAAGCCGAATTTTCCGGGCTGGACAGGCCGACCAGCTTTGGCAATGAATATCTGACCTACGTATTGTGGGCCATTTCGCCGGAAGGCCGACCCGTCAACATCGGCGAAGTCTTGGTGGGCGATAACCACCGCAGCAAGCTGAACGTGACCACGGATCTTCAGGCTTTCGCGCTCATCGTCACCGCCGAGCCTTATTATGCCGTTCGCCGCCCCAGCAACGTTGTCATCCTCGAGAACGAGATTCGCTCGGACACCGTCGGCACTTCCGAGGCCGTGGACGCCAAGTATGAAATGATCGATCGCGGCGGCTACATCCCCACAGGCTTTAACTTCGACCCCGTGGTCCTGAGCGCCAAATTGCCGCTCGAATTTTTCGAAGCCCGCAATGCCCTGCGTATCGCTCAAGCTGCCGGCTCTCAAAGATACGCCACGGAAAGCTATGAAAAGGCCGTTCGCCAGATGAACGAAGCGGATGCCATCGCCTCAGGAAGGCATGAAAACAAGAAATCGCTGATCTCCGTCTCGCGCGAAGCCGTCCAGACCGCCGAAGACGCTCGTGAAATCTCCGTGAAGCACATCGACGAAGAACGTGCCGAGTCCGAACGCCGCTCCGGAGAAGGCCGCGAAGCCGCAGCAAAAGCTCGTGCTAATGAAGAATCACAGCGCGCTCTCACCGCCGAAATCGGAGCCGCCGATGCCACTCGTCAGCGCGATGATGCAGACCGCAGGAACCTGGACGCGCAAGCCGCCGCAAAACAAGCCGCCGGCGCCCAAGCCGATGCCGAACGCGACCGCAATGACGCCCAGCAAAAGCAACAAGCCGCCGAAGCCGATTCCGACCGTAATCGCGCCGCGGCAGCTTCATCCGATGCCCAGCTTCAGCAAGCCGTTCGTGACCGCGAAGAACTTCGCGCGAAGCTCCTCCAGCAGTTCAACCTGATCCTGGAAACGCGCGACACTGCCCGCGGCCTTGTCGTCAATATGTCGGATGTGCTCTTTGACTCCGGCAAGTACACCCTCCGTCCGCTGGCGCGCGAGAAGCTGGCCAAAATATCCGGCATCGTGCTCGGCTATCCTTCGCTCAAGCTAGCGGTCGAAGGCAACACGGACAGCGTCGGCACTGAGGATTTCAACCAGAAGCTCTCCGAACAGCGCGCCGAGGGCGTTCGCACCTATCTCACACAGCAGGGCGTTCCGGAATCTTCCACCACGGCGACGGGCTTCGGCAAAACTCGGCCCATCGCATCTAATGATACTTCCGAAGGCCGCCAGCAAAATCGCCGCGTCGAGTTAGTTGTCTCCGGCGAAGTCATCGGCACCAAGATTGTTTCCATCAGCTTGCAGCCCGTTACCGTCGCCACTTCTCCTCAGTAGTCCTACTCACAAAAAAAGAGCCGGCTCAACTCGAGCCGGCTCTTTTTTATTTCGCTCACGTCTGAAACTTCATTTTCGCCAACATGATTGCCAGTCCTGCGGTCCGCGCCCAATGAGAAGCGCTTTTCGCTATGTGCCACGCGAGTACGCCGCCAAAAACCATTAGAGCTACTATGACAAAAAGCAAACCAAAGAAGATCCAGCAGGCCAGAAGCTCCCGCACATGGTAGGAATATAGGCTGAACCCCACCAGCAACCCCGTGATTTCCGGCACACGATGACTCTCGCGAAGCTGATGCACCGCTTCCTCTTTCCCGCCTGGTCCCTAAGAAAACCTTTTTTTCGAAGTCTAAATGGAGAGAACGGCGAGAAGAGGAATATCACCCGGCCCAGCCCTGCTTCCCGGCCAATACCGCTCTTTCTCGCCGTCTAGCAAGTCATCATAAGCGCTGCCATACCAGTCTGGCTGTCATCTTTTGGACACTCTCCCATATAGCTGGTGGTGTTCTAATTTGAACAGGAAAGGCAAAACCCCAGGAGGAAGCGGATGGCCGGCTCCGCCGGGCTAGCATCTCCGGCATCCATCGCAAAATGGTTCACAACGACGAGTTTTGATCGTCTCGGCGCATCTTCGACAGAAAATGAGTGATCGCTTCGATCACCGACTCTGGCTGGTCGCGATGGGGCGAATGACGGCAATTCTGCAGCCTCAGTGTTTCCACCGGGCCTCCGGCCTGTGCCGCAATGGCATCCAACTGTGCCATCGTTCCATACTGGTCATCGAATCCTTGAATCGCAAGGACCGGGCAAGTTATTTGCGGAAGATACTCCTCGAGGTTCCAACTGCGAAATCCTGGGAGCAGCCACACATTGTTCCAGCCCCAGAATGTTTTCGCCGCATCGAGATGATGCCGTCCCAGTTTCTGTGGCAGATCCGTAGTTTCAAACGCCACCTTTGCTTCAGCGATGCTTTTCAGGCCCCACTCTTCCCCGAAAACGTGTGGCGCCATCAGCACCAGTCCGCGAACAGCATTCCCGGCTCCTGCATGGATAATGGCGATGGAGCCTCCATCGCTATGGCCAATCAGAACCGGCTCACAAATTGAAAGTTTCTCCAGCAGTTCGGGGAGTACAAGGAGGGCTTCATCATGCATAAAGCGTACTTCCCGTGCCTCCTGCAGAACATCGGAGTTGCCGTGCCCGTACCGCGAGTAGACTACCGCGTCGCATCCTGTCCTCGCCACAATCTGTTCCGGGAAATCTCGCCACAAAGAGATCGAGCCCAGGCCCTCGTGCAAAAATACAATCGTCGGTGCATCGCTGTTCCTGCCTGCGATGCGCTCAACTTCCAGTTTGTGGCCTTGCACTGTGACGAAGAAACTCTGTGTTTCGAGAGGCAAGCCGTGCTCCCGCCAAATCTGCTTCTATCCTCAAACGGTTGTGCCAGAATAGTTTATCAGCAGCGGATCGGGGAGTTTTCTTGTACATTGCGCCGCATCGCGCAGTCCAAATTTCAGCTCTTCAGCAATCTTCCGCAATGATTCTCTCTTTTGGAAAGGATTAACGTGGAAGGGCATCCCCAAATTCCGGTTTCGCCGCCGGCCATCCACTCTGTGCCTGCGAAATTCTACAACGCCGCCGCCGATCTCACGGAACTTAACTTAATTGCTGGCCGCGGCAACAAAATCGCCGTCATCGACGAAGCCGGAACGTACACCTACGGCGATCTCGCCGTGCGGGTCCATCGATGCGCCAATGCCTTGCGTGAATGCGGACTCGAACCGGGCCAGCGCGTCGTCCTCTGCCTCCTCGACACCATCGACTTCCCCGTCAGCTTTCTTGGCGCCATCATGGCGGGCATTGTCCCGATTCCCGTGAACACTCTATGGACTGCCTCCGACTACGCCTTCCTGCTTGCCGACAGCGGCGCGCAAGCCGCAGTCGTTTCGGAAGGCCGCTTGTCTGTTTTCCTGGAAGCCACTCGGGTTGCCTCCTGGAAAGGCCGAATCCTCGTTTCAGGTAACGAACATCGCGCCGGCCTACCCAGCTTTTCTCAGTTATTAGAATCTGCTTTGCCGCGTTCTGAAGTGCATGCCACGCGGGCGGATGATATCTGTTTTTGGCTCTACTCCTCCGGTTCCACTGGAAAACCGAAAGGCGCGGTGCATTTGCAGCCCAGCCTGATGCAAACCGCCAAACTGTTCGCACAAAACATCCTCGGACTTAACGAGCACGATATCGTTTACTCTGCCGCTAAACTCTTCTTCGCCTACGGCCTCGGCAATTCCCTCTCGTTCCCGATGTCTGTCGGCGGCGCCAGCATCCTCCACAGCGGCAGGCCCACTCCCGCCGTCGTGAACGCCATCCTCCGCGAAAAACGTCCCACAATTTTTTGCGGTGTTCCCACTCTTTTCAGTTCCCTTCTCGCATCCGGCAATTTGCCGCGTTCCGGTGAACACGCTCTTCGTTTTTGCACCTCGGCGGGAGAAGCCCTTCCCGAAGAAGTTGGCCGCGCCTGGAAAAATCGCACCGGCGTCGAAATCATCGACGGCATCGGCTCCACGGAGATGCTGCACATTTTTATTTCCAACCGCCCGGGCGCGGTGCGTTATGGCACCACCGGTTTTCCCGTTCGCGGCTACGATGTGCGCATCGTTGACGACTCCGGGAGCGAAGTGCCGCGCGGCGAAATCGGCGAGCTGCAAGTGAAGGGGCCGACGCGCGCGGCGCATTACTGGAATAATCCGGAGAAGACGCGCGAAACTTTTCTTGGCGAGTGGCTGCGCACCGGCGACCGCTTCTATCAAGATGCGGACGGCGCGTTTGTGCATTGCGGGCGGAGCGACGACATGCTCAAGGTTGGAGGCCTGTGGGTCTCTCCAACCGAGGTCGAGTCCGCGCTGATCTGTCATCCAGCGGTGCTGGAGGTTGCCGTCGTTGGTGCGGCCGACGAAAACAATTTGATCAAGCCGAAAGCGTTTGTGGTGCTCAAGCCCGACGCAACGCCCGACACAAAACTCATTCACGAACTGCAAACTTTGGTGAAGAGCAAGCTGGCACCGTACAAATACCCGCGGTGGATCGAAATTCGCGACGAACTTCCGAAAACCGCTACCGGGAAGCTACAGCGTTTCGCCCTGCGCAACTCCACCGAATCCAAGTAAATCTAAAGCGCTTCAAGATTCAGTTGCTGCCAACTGCCTAAGAGAACTTCACAAACCTACGATGCTTTTTCTTCCGCGTAGGCCACGTACTCTTCGTACGGGCCTTTGAAGTCTTCAATTTTGCCGCCGTGGAAGTGCCAGATGCGCGTGGCGACTTCATCGATCACGTCGTGGTCGTGCGTCACGAGGAGCACGGTGCCGTCGTAGCGCTGCAGGGCGATGTTCAGCGCGTTGATGGATTCGAGGTCCAGGTGGTTCGTGGGCTCGTCGAGGACGAGGAAATTCGGTTTTTGCAGCATCAAACGGCAGAAAATCAGGCGCGCGGACTCGCCTCCGGAAAGCGCGCGAGTGGGTTTCAGCGCGTCTTCGCCGCTGAAGAGCATTTGACCCATCAAGCCGCGCAGCTCCTGTTGCGACGCCGTGGGATCGAACTGCCAGAGCCATTCGATGGCGGTCATGCCTTTGGTGATGGAATCGCCATGATCCTGCGCGAAGTAGCCGACGGAGACTTCGTGCCCCCAGCGCACTTCGCCGCCGTCGATAGGAAACGCCTTGGCGTCGTCGTCGATGAAACCCGGAGCGTTGCGCACCAGCGATTTCAGCAGCGTGGTTTTGCCCGCGCCGTTGCGCCCCATCAAAGCGATTTTTTCGCCGCGCACCAGGTTGGCGGAGAAACGCGGGATCACTTTCAAGTCATCGTAAGTTTTTTCGACGCTGCGAATTTCCAGGGGATGGCGTCCGGAATTGCGCTTCATGTCAAATTTAATGTACGGGCGCTGAATGTTGGAGCGGGCCAGTTCGGCGGTCTGCAAGCGCTCGACCTCTTTTTTGCGCGAAGTGGCTTGCGCGGAACGCGTACCGGCGGAAAAACGCGCGATAAAATCGTTCAGCTGCGCGATTTTCTTTTCGCGATTGGCGTTGTCCGCCTCGATGCGCGAGCGAATCTGCGTTTTGGCGACGACCATGTCGTCGTAGCCGCCGACATACATGATGATGGTTTCGTAGTCGATGTCGGCGGTGTGGGTACACACGCTATTTAGAAAATGGCGGTCGTGCGAGATGACAATGAGCACGCCTTCGTATTCGGTGAGATATTTCTGAAGCCAGTGGACGGAATCGAGATCCAGGTTGTTGGTAGGCTCGTCGAGTAGCAAAGCCGTTGGATTGCCAAAAAGCGCTTGCGCAAGGAGTACGCGGACTTTCTGGCCGCCCTGGAGTTCGCCCATTTTGCGTTCGTGGAGTTCGGCGTCGATGCCCAGGCCGTCGAGCAGCGTTCCGGCATCGGATTCGGCAGTGTAACCGCCTTCCTCGCCGACGATGCCTTCGAGTTCTCCGAGGCGCATGCCGTCGGCGTCAGTAAGATGGTCGTGGGGTTTGGCGTAGAGCGCGTCGCGCTCCTGGAGGGCCTTCCAGAGGGAGGCGTTGCCCATAATGACAGTGTCGATGACGCGAAAGTCGTCGAAGGCGAACTGGTCCTGGCGCAAGACGCCCATTTTCTTGGGGCGGGTAATGGAACCCTTGGTGGGCTCAATTTCGCCAGTCAAGATCTTCATAAAGGTGGACTTGCCGGCGCCATTGGGGCCGGTGACGGCGTAGCGGCGGCCAGCCATAAAGGTCGTGGTGACGTCCTCGAAGAGGACGCGGGGGCCGAAGCGCATGGAGATGTTATTCACGGAAAGCATAAGCTTCTGATTATACCGTGGAATGAGTGAAGAATCGAAAAGAGCGGGTCGATAGTTGACAGTTGAAGGCCGAAAGTGGAAGAAGCGAGGGAGCGAGGTGGGGCAGAGTTTGGAGTTCCAGTTTGGGAAGGACGGAGTTGAAGTAATGAGGTAACAATGATCGGGAGTAAAGAGGTCGGAATGTGACGGCTTGCACCCCACCCCCCTCCCCCTGTTTTTTGTAAGTGCGAATTCTAAAGGAGTTACTGGAGGATTGGCTGTAAGTGCGGATTCTGCGGGAGTTAAAGTGGCTGCGTTTTCAGTGAGTTGGGAGTGGCACGCATGTGCGGATTCTAAAGGAGTTATGGGTGCGATCCGCTTGCAAACGAGTAAACGGTCTGGAAGTGCTGATTTAAAAAGAGTTAGAGGTACCGCCTGGCGGACGAGCATGGTTTGTTGGCACGATCGAATCGCTGCCGAGTCAATGGGACTATGATAGCATATCGGTATATATTGTCAAGTAGTTACTAATAAACCGTTTGTTTGCCACAGTATAGAGGGGTGTCAGTTCGAATTGGCAGTTGGTGAACGCAATTTTACAGTGGGGCTGGACCGGACAACCACAGGCCAATGATCGCTCGTTAGAGAAGGCAAGAACGAAGCCTGGGCCAGCAGCGAAACAATCCAGTTCATTGTAGAAAGGTGCCAACGATGCGAGACAGACGCCGCCATGACTGCGTCGGGGGGCCCGCGTGCGTATCGCGGCCAAAGTGAAAGGTCAGGCTGAGGCCGGAGAAATGGGCCGAACGCACCCCGGCATAGCCTGAGCGAACAAGCTGAACGTTTTGAAAGTGAAGCGTGTCCTGAAACGCTTCCAGTTGCAGGCGACTGCTCCAGAGTTGGACCAGCGAGAAGCTCGTCTGCGTGAAAAACAAAGTCTTAACCACTTCCGTCGGAGGAAGAAGCCCCAGGCTGGGGTCACGTTCATAAGCTCCAGCGAACAAACGGCTGAAATGAATAGGAGATTTTCCTGGATCCTGATAGAACAGGAACGAAGCGGTCAGCGGAGGGGGCGATACCGCCGGAAGCATCGTTATGGCCGGGGCAAAGTGTTCTGGCGCAAGGATGACTTGTGGGACTGGAGTTTGGGCTGCGGCCGACGCGGGGCTACCCAGAAATATTCCGAGCAGCACGATGAACCGTTTGTACATCACCGGATTTCTCTTCTCTATAATTCTTGCTCTTCACCATTGAAGCAAAGGAACAGACTTCGCCGCTCTCCAGATCCCTCTCGCTGTCGCAGGCGAATATGGGGCCGGACTTCGCATGGAGAGGAACCAGAGCGCCGCGAATGAAAAGAATTTAATGAGTTCAGGTTCGCCTGTCTGTACCAATACGCACACAAATAAATCTGTTCGTTTTCCTACAGGCGGTCTACGCTCGACTCAATTGGCCTACTTGAGAGTCCTGATTTTCCATGGTCGTTCTCCACACTCGGATCAAAATGGAATTCCTGGATAAATCCACGAATGACGAGCAAAAAGAGTCGAAGAAGCAGGAATCCAAGCAACGACGGGCATGTTCAGAAAATGTCCGATACCGGACAGTAATTGAAGATTACAAGTCTCTATACTGCGGCCAGTGTGCCGCGGTGGCTTCAGCTGCGTGAATGTCGGACATCCTAACTTTCGGCCACCAGGCAACCCATGAGATTGCAGAGACCAAGGTTAGTTGGCCTGATTGACCTCCTGCACACAAAGGATCATCAGACGAAAGGAATCACAATGCGTTTTATCTTATCGGCTCGTTCGTTGTTTTTCGCACTGCTATTGCTGGCCATATCGGCGGCATCGTCCGCCCAATATGGCGTAGGAATATCGATCAGGATCGCCCCGCCCGAACTACCCGTCTATGAGCAACCCATCTGCCCGGAGGACGGGTATATCTGGACGCCTGGTTACTGGGCTTACGGCGATGACGACTATTATTGGGTGCCGGGAACGTGGGTGCAGGCTCCCGAAGTCGGCTATCTGTGGACGCCGGGCTACTGGGGAGGCGACGGCGACGACTACGTATTCCATGAGGGTTACTGGGGGACGGAAGTCGGTTTCTACGGCGGAATCAGCTACGGCTATGGCTATTTTGGCCACGGCTACGAAGGCGGCCGCTGGGACAACGGACATTTTGATTACAACCGCTCTGTCAGCAATGTGAACGTCACCATAATCCACAACACATACAACACACGCGTCGAAGAGAACAGGACCAACAATCGCGTCAGCTTCAACGGCGGCAACGGTGGCGTGCAGGTGCGTGCCACGACGCAGGAAGAATCAGCCGGGCGCGAGAGGCACATCGCTCCGGTCGCTGCACAAACTGCGCACGTGCAATCTGCCCGCGCCAACCCTGAGCTGCGCGCCACTGCCAATCACGGCAAGCCTCCTATAGCCGCTACGGCGAAGCCGGGCGCCTTTAAGGAAAGCGGCACCGTAGCCGCTAAAGAAGGTGGAGTAGTCCATACCGCCCCCCCGGCTGCCGCAGCCGCTAACAAGAATGACCGCCCGAACACTGCGAGCGCGAGACCGAACTCCGAAGCTCCGCGTGCTAACACCGAAACCGCTCGCCCGGCCGCTGAGACTGCTCGTCCACCCGCCGAGACCAATCGCCCCAGCCCCTCCGTCCATGCCAGGGATCTTCCCCCCGTGGAACACGTGGTCACTCCAAATACGGGCAACGCCAAGACGGACCAAAGATACCAGCAACAACAGCAAAAGCTCCAAGTACAGCAAGTGAAGGAGCGCCAAGCACTCCAG
>Ga0210407_10003258_pt1 | contig 13294 bp, 13 predicted proteins | sample IncBWC27MmetaG_FD_150860 | JGI IMG/M metagenome (GOLD analysis project Ga0210407, IMG submission 150860) | Forest soil microbial communities from Barre Woods Harvard Forest LTER site, Petersham, Massachusetts, United States - Inc-BW-C-27-M | ecosystem: Environmental > Terrestrial > Soil >... | reverse complement strand
TGCAGATATATTTCCGCGATGAGCCCTCAGGTCCAGCACCAAGAAGTCCGACTGCTCCGAGTCGCGCGACACCATGCGATCGAGCTCCGAACCTCCGGCAGCGTCACATGAACGGCCGCGCAAGTTCTCTCTGCGACCTGCGTCCTCGATCGACCTTGAATCGCCGCCGTAGCCTTGTACGAATAGAATAGGCGTGAGCGGTTCGCTCGTGGGCGGCCTCCCATTCCGAGATTGGACTTGCGCTGAGAGCCTTTCCCGCAAGAGATGAACGAATTCCGCAGGGGATCGAGAAATGCACAGTGGCTTGCTATAACTTTTCTTCGCAACGTGGGCGTGCTCGGCCTCTCTGCGCACGACAGTGCCCTCCTCTTTCGTGCACTTGTGGCTGGGCGACGCACGTGACGATCGGCTAAGGTTGCCAACACAAAACACGTACTTCAGTTGATCTACGGAGAACAACCTATGCTCAGGGATGGTATTTGTAAATCAGGGAATTCCACTAAGGTGCAACCGCTTGGAGATATTGACCGCCTGTGGCCGAGAAATGAGCACTGTGCTGAGGCTCGACCTTGGGTCCGGTTAGCTACTGCACTGGAACAAGTATTTTATTACTCAGCGCGTAATGCACTAGCTCCCTGGTCGAATGTAAGCCAAGCTTAAGCATGATTCTTGCCCTGTGAGTTTCTACGGTCTTCACAGTTATGCCCAAACTTGCCGCCGTTTCTTTATTCCCCGTTCCTTCCGCAAGCAATTTCACAACGTCCCGTTCCCGAGGCGTCAGTGTTGTTGCACTCCCCGTGGCATTCGCGTCACTTTCGGAACGCACTCGTAATGCGCCTTGCATCGCTTGGCGTGCGACCAAAGGCATCTGATTTGACAGGCCGTTCACCGCAGACCGATCGCGGTTGGCGCGAGCGTCTGAAATTTGCCCGAGAGACCCTTCCAAGACTTGCCGCAACAGCGCATCTGAATCGCGAGCAGTCAAAAGAAGGTTTTGAACCAACTTGTCAGCGGCGTTACGAAACAACCGTTGCGCCTGGTTTTGACGCGTGTTTTCCACCACCACCGCGCCCACTAATTTCGCCCCGCCTTTCGTACCGGTGATCGGGAAGTAGTTCACAATCCAGTGACTGCCTTGTTTTCTTTTGAGCAACTTAGCCCAGAACTCAAGACTCACATGGCGCCCACTGAAGACGACATGTTTGAATGGAGCCTCCAACGTGACCGCGGGCTTTCCAATGACATCACGTATCGTTTTGCCAAGATGTGCCTGGGGAGAAACGCGGTTCATGGCGGCAAGAGCTTTGTTAACGGCTCGGTAGCGCAACTCCGCGTCCAAGACAGCAATGCCGAGAGGGAGCGCGTCAATCAACCCACTTAGCATCTCGTGAGGTTCAAGGAGAGCCTCAGAATCGAACTGTTTTATGGTCTTCGAGGCCGTCATATCGTGTTAGTAATTAAAATGTATGTCCGACACCACCGCGCAACAATAACACGCCCGCGAGATAGAAGGAACCTCCCGATCCCTTCGCAGTGAAGATACTTGTGCCAATGTGGATCCTCTTCGTGGTGTGGAATGTTCCGCAGTGGGCAACCCGGTCAACCTCGGCCGAACCGACACGTTAAGAGACTAGCGGGTGTCTGAACCCTCCGCACCGCCCAAGTGAATGTCTTTAGGTTTCCAGGGTCGCGCATACTTCGGTTGTTAAGCGCGGGCACTGGGTGCAGCCGAAGCTGGCTGCTACCCTTCCATCCAGCACAGCGGGATCTCAGGACGAATCGCCCTCCAGGGCGATTCACGAATTCAAGAGATTGAGCACAGGCAGGCCTGATTGCCTGTGTCACGTAACCCGAATCACGGGTCGCGGGCCACGGGTCGCGAATCACAATTCACGCGTCACGAATCACTACGCACCAATTACCACTCACTGATCGCTTCTAACGCCTCACACCGCGGCGCGCTGGTGGGTCTTCTCCACGGCGATGCGGCGACCTACTGCTGGGGCGATCATGCGGGCTTCGGCCATCAGTTGGGAGAATTGATCGGGGTAGAGAGATTGGGCTCCGTCGGACAGCGCGCGCTCAGGGTCTTGATGGACTTCGATTAGCAGGCCGTCGGCGCCGGCGGCTACGGCGGCGCGGGCCATCGCGCCGACTTTGTCGCGGCGTCCGGTGCCGTGCGACGGGTCGGCGACCACTGGCAGATGGGAGAGCTGCTTGATCACGGGAATCGCGGCGATGTCCATGGTGTTGCGCATGTAGGTGTCGAACGTGCGTATGCCGCGCTCGCAGAGAATCACGTTGTAATTTCCTCCGGACATGATGTACTCGGCGCTGAGCAGCAGTTCTTCGATGGTGGCGGACATGCCGCGCTTCAGCAGCACCGGCTTCTGAATTTCGCCGAGCGCGCGCAGCAGGTAATAATTCTGCATGTTGCGCGCGCCCACTTGCAGCACATCCACGTAGGGCAGCATCACGTCAATCTGCGAAGGGTCCATCACCTCGCTGACCACCAGCAAGCCGTTGTCGTCCGCGGCGGCGCGCATCAACTTCAGCCCTTCTTCGCCGAGCCCTTGAAAGGAATAGGGGGAGGAGCGCGGCTTGAAGGCGCCGCCGCGCAGCAATTTCGCGCCGGCGCGCGCCACGTGTTCGGCGATTTCGCCGATCTGCGCGGCGGACTCGACCGCACACGGCCCGGCCGCTGCCACGATTTCCGTCCCGCCGATGGAAACGTCGTTGCCGAGCTCGATCACCGAGCCTTCGGGACGAAAATTTCTGGACGCGAGCTTGAAAGGATGCGTGATGCGGATGATTTCCTCGACGCCCGGAGCCGCCTGCAGCGCCTCCAGCTCGCCGCGATGCTTTTCACTTTTGCCGACGACACCAATCACGGCGCGTTCCTCTCCGCGGCTCAGATGCGCCTGAAAACCGCATTCCTGGATGCGCTTCACGACGTGGTCAATCTGCTCTTCCGTTGCGTTTACCGCCATATTGATGATCATTGGATCCCCTCGGAGATAAATTTATCGGCAGGCGTTGTTTCCGCCGATTTATATGAGCCCAAAACTTTCAGTTCAACAGCTTTCTGCGCGAGTTCGGCCAGGGCGGCCGCGAATTCCGGATCGCTGGCGGCGGCTTGCAGGTCGAGATAAAAACGGTACTGCCAGGGGCGACCGTGCACGGGGCGGCTTTCGATTTTCATCATGTTGATGTTGCGGCGGGCGAAAGGCTCGAGGGCGTGATGGAGCGCTCCGGGCTTGTGCGCCAGCTGAAAGACGAGCGAGATTTTATCGGCTACGGGAAATTCTTGTGGTGGCACGGTGGATGGCGCGAGCAGGAAGAAGCGCGTGTAGTTCTCGCGGTCGTCTTCCAGATGCTCTTGCAGAATCACCGCGCAGTAAAGCTCGGCGGCGCGCTTGCTGGCGATTGCCGCGCGCGTGGCGTCGGCCGCGCGCATGACTTCCCGGACGCTTCCCGCGGTATCTTCGGCGACAATTCGTTTCAGGCGCGGATGCGCGATGAAGAACTGCTCGCACTGCGCGAGCGCCACGGGATGCGATTCTATCGAGGCAATGCGCTCGAGCGACGCGCCCGGCAAGCCAATCAGGTTGTGCACGATCGGGATAATCACTTCGCCCACGATGTGCAGGCCGCTTTCAACCAGCAGATCGAACGAGCGATGCACCGAGCCCGCGAGACTGTTCTCCATCGGCGCGAGCACGTAATCCGCAGCCTGATTGCGAATCGCGGAGAAGGTCGCGTCAAACGTGGGGCATGGTACGAGTACGATGTCCCCGCCGAGCAATTTCAGCGCGGCTTCTTCGCTGAAAGCTCCGCGTTCGCCCTGAAAGGCGATACGCGCTGTGGCCGCGCTCTTCATGCCGCTGCCGCCTTGCGCCGCTTTTCCGTTAGGCGTGACTTCTCGCGTTTGGGAACGCGCACCGAACCCAGGCCGTGATCTGCTTGGACGCGTATGGATTCGTGCAAGATTTGGCTGTAGATCTTGCCGACCGCTTCGCTATCGAGCGGCCCGGGGTTCAACTTCTTCATGCGGGTAAGGATCTCTTGTTCGCGCGCGGGGACACGCAGGGCTATGCCGCGCGCACCCTTCAGACGGCCGACTTCGAGCGCGAAGCCCGCGCGCACATTCAGCAGGTGCAGTAGCGTGGTGTCAATCGCGTCAATTTTCGCGCGCCAATCGCCGATTTTGATTTCACTCATCCCGCTTCTCCTCTTCTACCAGCAATGAAAATGTGCCCAAAAACAAAAAAGGCCGCGTTCCCTTGAGGGTCGCGGCCGGCTTGAAAGACTTAGTGCGGTTTTTAGTTACTGAGTGCTAGGTACTCCGCGCGCGTCTCGCCGGCCCGCTTCCCGGGATAAGGGAAGCGGTAGGTAAAAGCGAAACGGTAATAAAACATATTACCCACGCGCCTTGAATATCCTTTCAAAACTTCAGCAGGCATCACTATACGAAACTCGGGCCGCAGCGTCAAGCGCGGCGTGCAGAAATTACATATAAGTCTCATTTATGAATTCGCCAAGAATTACAAATTGGACTTATCCTCCTGCCGGACGCCTACTAAGCGAGAACATGCAAAGCGACGCCATCAAGAAGGGGATTTCCCGTGCGCCCGCGAGGGCCATGCTGAAGGCTACCGGCCTCACCGACGCCGATCTCGCGCGCCCGCTCGTAGCCATAGCGAATACCTGGACGGAAGTTACGCCTTGCAATTTTCATCTGCGGCAGCTGGCGGAGCGCGTGAAAGCCGGTGTTCGCACGGCGGGCGGCACGCCCATTGAGTTCGACACCATCACGATTTCCGACGGCATCACCATGGGCACTGAAGGGATGAAGGCTTCGCTCGTGTCGCGCGAAGTGATTGCTGATTCCATCGAGCTGTTTGTGCGCGCGCACGCGTTCGATGCGGTGGTGGCGATTTGCGGCTGCGACAAGACCATTCCCGCCACGGTGATGGCGCTGGCGCGGCTGAACATTCCTTCCCTTTCGCTTTATGGCGGCTCGATTCTGGCGGGGCATTTCGCGGGGCACGAAGTCACGATTCAGGATGTGTTTGAAGCTGTGGGCGCGTGCGCCGCGGGCAAAATGACCGAGAAGCAGCTGGGCGAGCTGGAGGACGTGGCGTGTCCCGGGGCCGGTGCGTGCGGCGGACAATTTACCGCGAACACTATGGCCACGGCGCTCACGTTCCTGGGGATTTCGCCGATGGGCGCGAACGAAATTCCGGCGACCGATCCGCGCAAGGGCAAGGCGGCGTTCGATTGCGGCAAGCTGGTGATGCAACTGCTGAAAGAAGACATTCGCCCCAAACAAATCATTACGCGGGAATCGCTGCATAACGCGATTGCGTCGGTTGCGGCCACGGGAGGCTCGACCAACGCCGTGCTGCATCTGCTCGCGATCGCTTCGGACGCGGGCGTACCTCTCACGTTGAAAGATTTTGATGAAATTTCCGCGAAGACGCCCGTGCTGGCAGACCTGAAACCGGGCGGGCGGTTCACCGCGCCGGACATGTTCCGCGCGGGCGGCATGCGCGTCTTGGGCCAACGGCTGGTCGAAGCGGGGCTGCTGCACGATGGGATCACGACATCGGGCCGCAAGCTATTTGAAGAAATTCGCGACGCGAGCGAAACGGCGGGCCAGGAAGTGGTGCGGCCGCTCGCAAAACCCTTGAAAGCCGACGGCGGCCTCGCGATTTTGCACGGAACGATCGCGCCGGAAGGTTGCGTCGTAAAACTTGCTGGGCACGAACGCGTGCTGCACAGCGGGCCGGCGCGCGTGTTCGATTCCGAAGAAGCCGCGTTCGCAGCGGTGCAGAGCCGCCAGATTCAGCCGGGAGACGTGGTTGTGATTCGTTACGAAGGCCCCAAGGGCGGCCCAGGCATGCGCGAAATGCTGGCGGTGACTGGCGCGCTGGTGGGTCAGGGCATTGACGACAAAATCGCGTTGATCACTGATGGCCGGTTCAGCGGCGCGACGCACGGGCTGATGGTTGGTCACGTGGCGCCGGAAGCAGCGAACGGCGGGCCGATCGCGTTGTTGCGCGATGGCGACATTATTACTCTCGACGTGCGCGCGCGACGGCTGGACGTCGCGGCCAATCTGGAAGAGCGTCGCGGACAATGGAAACCGCCCGCGCCGCATTACACCTGCGGCGTGATGGCAAAGTACGCAAAGCTTGTTACATCGGCGTCGCTGGGCGCCGTAACCAGCGCTGCATAGAGATTGCTGTTACAAGGAGAATGACCATGGCGAAAATGTTCTGGGACACCGACACGAATCCGCGCGCGCTGGAAGGAAGGCGCATTGCCGTGCTGGGCTACGGCAGCCAGGGCCGCGCACACGCCTTGAATCTGCGCGACAGCAAGCTGAACGTCACCGTCGGACTTCGCCGCGGCGGCCCTTCATGGAAACAGGCCGAGCAGGACGGCTGGAAACTTACCGGGCCGGCGGAAGCGGTCGAAGGCGCGGACGTAATCGTGATGCTCGCGCCGGACATGGCGCAGCCGGCTTTGTATCAGAACGAAGTGGCGCCGAGCCTAAAAGAAGGCGCGATGATTTTGTTTTCGCACGGCTTCAATATTCATTACGGGCAAATCACGCCGCCCAAAACAGTGGACATCACGATGGTCGCACCGAAGGGTCCGGGAAACCTGGTGAGGCGCACTTATGAAGGCGGCGGTGGCGTGCCCTGCTTGCTGGCGATTCATCAGGACGCGTCAGGGCACGCGTTTGACCGAACGCTGGCTTATGCGAGCGCCATCGGCGGCACACGTGCCGGGGTAATCCAGACGACTTTTGCCGAAGAAACCGAGACGGATTTGTTCGGCGAACAGGCCGTGCTGTGCGGCGGCGCGCGCGAATTGATTCAGGCGGGCTGGGAAACTCTGGTGCAAGCGGGATATCAGCCCGAGGCCGCGTATTTCGAATGTCTACATGAACTGAAATTGATCGTGGACTTGATCTACGAAGGCGGCATCGCCAAGATGCACCAATTCGTCAGCGAGACCGCCAAGTATGGCGATATTACGCGCGGCTCGCGCGTGATTGACGAGCACGTTCGCGAAAGCATGAAAAAGATTCTGACGGAAATCCAGTCTGGCGCTTTCGCCAAGGAATGGATTCTGGAGAATCAGACCGGGCGACCGGTCTACAACAAGCTTCTGGAGAAAGACAAGAATCACCCGATCGAAAAAGTGGGAGCGGAGTTGCGCGCGCAAATGTCCTGGCTGAAGCCGGAGACGGCAGCCGCAAGGGGTGCCAAATGAAGGGCGCAGAATTCTTGGTGAAGGCCCTCGAACACGAGGGCGTCGAGCTCATTTTCGGTTATCCCGGCGGAGCGATCATGCCGGTGTACGACGCGCTGCTGGATTCGAAGATCCGGCACATTTTGGTGCGCCACGAACAAGCCGCCGCGCTTGCCGCGGACGGTTATGCACGCGCCACGGGAAAAGTGGGCGTGTGCATGGCCACATCCGGCCCCGGCGCAACCAATCTGGTGACGGGAATCGCCAACGCTTACATGGATTCGGTGCCGATGGTTGCGATCACGGGGCAAGTAGCGACTTCGCTGATGGGCACCGACGCGTTTCAAGAGGTGGATATTTTCGGCATCACCATGCCCGTCGTGAAGCACAGTTTCCTCGCGAAAACAGCGGCGGAGCTGCCGCGTATCGTGCACGAGGCATTTCGCATCGCGCGTTCGGGGCGTCCCGGCCCAGTGCTGATTGATTTACCGAAGGACATAGCCAACACCGTCGCCGAATACGGATTCCACGAGGACGCTACGAGCGAAGAAATCGCCGAAGCATCCAAGGAATCCATCACGCGCGCGATCGCACTGATGCGCGAGAGCCGCAACCCGGTGGTGTACGCCGGCGGCGGAGTCGGCATGGCGAATGCGCTGGATCAATTCCGCGCGTTCATTGATACGACGCGCATTCCGGTGGTAGCCACGTTGAAAGGCCTGGGCGCGCTGCCCACGACGCACGAGTTGGCGCTGGGAATGATGGGCATGCACGGCACCAAGACCGCAAATCACGCGGTGCAGACCTGCGATTTGCTGATTTGCGTAGGCGCGCGATTCGACGACCGCGCAACCGGCCGGCTAAATGCGTTCGCGCCGAATGCCAAAGTGATTCATCTGGACGTGGACCGTGCGGAAGTCAGCAAGCTGCGGCGTGCGGATGTTCCGGTGATCGGCAATTTGCGCCACGCGCTGAAGGCGCTGACGTGCAAGCTGGCGGACATCGAGCAGTGGCGGCGCGAGTGTTCGAATTCGAAAGAAACACACGCGTGGGATTACGACGCGCCCGGCACTGAGGTTTATGCACCCGGCTTTCTGAAAGAACTTTCGGATCGCGCAGGCGATGATTCCATCGTCGCGTGCGACGTGGGCCAGCACCAGATGTGGGTGGCGCAACATTTTCATTTCAACCGGCCTTCGCAGCACCTGAGCAGCGGCGGCCTGGGCACCATGGGATACGGCTTGCCGGCGGCGATCGGCGCGCAGCTGGCATTCCCCAACGCTTGCGTGATCAATGTTTCGGGCGATGGCTCGATCATGATGAACCTGCAGGAACTGGCGACGCTGCGTCGCTATGATTTGCCGGTGAAGATCGTGCTTTTCGACAATCGCGCGCTGGGCATGGTGCGCCAGTGGCAGGAATTGTTCCACGACAAGCGCTACAGCGAAGTGGACCTTTCCGACAATCCTGATTTCTGCCGCGTCGCAGAATCCATGGGCATTCCCGCGTTTCGCGTGGACGATCGTGCGGACGTCTCTGGCGCGATTGACCGGCTGCTGGCGGAACCAGGCCCTGTGCTCGCGCACGTCCTGATTCATCAGGAAGCGAATGTCTGGCCGATCGTGGGTCCGGGGCGCTCGAATTCTGAGATGCTGCATCAGCATGAAGTGGCACGCGAGGTTGCGCGGTGATCAAATTCACGCTACAGGTGCGCGTGAAGCAGAGCGAAGGCGCGCTGGTGCGCATTCTGGGAGTCACGCGCAGACGCCGCTTTGATTTGCTGCACCTGACGGCGGATACCACCGAGGACGGACATTTTCTGGATATTCAGATGACCGTCCAAGCGGATCGCGCCGAGAACACGCTGGTACGCCAAATCGAAAAGCTGGAGGATGTCTCCCAGGTGGATGTCGTCGACCCGGATGAAATTTGTGGCGAGCGGCGGGCGGCGCGTTCCTCCGCACGCTGACGAATTTCGGCAATTTGCATTAAACTAACGCGTGCCTTCGACGCCCAGCGCAGTTCCCTTCTCACGCGTGGCCATCCTCGGAACCGGCCTGATCGGTGGATCGTTCGGCCTGGCGCTGCGCAAACTTTTCCCTGACATCTCGATCGTAGGATTCGACCGCGCAGAGACACTGCAAGCGGCTGTTGCGCGCGGAGCGGTGCGCGAAACGACGCAGGATCTCGCGAGCGCGGTGCGCGGCGCGGATCTGGTCTATGTGGCGCTGCCGATCGGCGCGACAATTGAGGCGCTTCCCGCGATTGCTGCGGGGGCGAGAGATGGTGCGCTGGTCACAGATACCGGCAGCACTAAGGCCGTCATCTGTCGCGCGGCGCAACGTTCGCCGGCGCGCCAATCGCGCTTTCTGGGCGGACATCCCATGGCCGGGAAAGAAACCTCTGGAATTGCGCGAGCGGACGCTGAATTATTTTCCGGCGCGCGATATGCATTGATCGGTTCCGGGTATGATCCCGACCCGCGACTGCAGGGATTCGCTGCGCTGGTGCGTGCGCTGGGCGCGGAGCCGGTTTGGTGCGATGCGGAAACACACGATTGGGCGGTGGGGATCGTCTCGCACCTGCCGCAACTGCTGGCAGTAGCGCTGGCGCGTGTGGTGCAGGACGAAACGGACGAGACTGGTTTGCCGCTTTCGCTGGCCGGTCCGGGATTGCGGGATATGCTGCGACTTGCGGGTAGTCCTTATGGTTTGTGGCGTGACGTGGCACACCAACACCGAGAATATTGCGCGCGCGCTGGACCGGCTGGTGCAAGCCGTGGAACATTTGCGCACGCTGCTGCGATCGAAAGAGCTCGAACAGGAGTTTCTCGACGCGAACGCCGTGTACGAATTGCTCCGCACGATGAAGGAACAGAAAAACGGCGAGTGATAATCAGCGGCGATCGTTCTTAAGGCTGGCGCGGTGCGGTTGGAACGAGACGCTTGTCGCGGACGTAAAATTCACGGTCGCGCCAGTGGATGCGCTGGGGAAAGAAGCTGGCGACCCACACGATGAAGGCGAAGGCGTCGCGCAGCGGTAGCAGCTCGAGACGTTTTTGTACGCCGACGTCGCGCATGCCATAGACGCCGACGACCCATGCCGAAATTCCGCGAAACACCAGATAACCGAGGAGCAAGCTGATCGCCCACGCGGCAGATGGCGCGAATATCGCGGCCAGGACCGCTAGCGGCAATGCCTGCGTGAAAATCAGCCCCAGATGCCCCGCGGGGCGCGAAAAGCGAATGCTCACGTTCCAGCGCAGCTGGTGGCGGAAGGCGTCGGCTAGCGTCTGGTGCGGATACACGATGGAAACGGGAAACGTGCTCAGCTCGACGCGATGGCCGCGCGCGGCGATGCGATTGCCCAACTCGTAGTCGTCGGAAAAATGGTCCACCAGGGATTCGAAGCCGCCGATTTCAGCGAGGCGCTCTTTTGTGGTGGCCATGGTCGCGCCCAGAGCGAAATTCACGGGAGCGAACAGCCATGCGACCAAAACACCCGCTGTAAAGTCCGTGCTGTTGCCGATCGCTTCCAGATTTGCGGCGAGCGAACCGTCGGTAAGCCCGCGATAGAGGCAGGTGACCGCTCCGACGGCGGGATCGCGAAAGGGCGCGGCAATGGCGCGCAAATATTCGGGCTCGACGCGCACGTCACTGTCGCTGATCGCGAGAATTTCATGCCGAGCCTCGCGCGCCATGCGGCATAGCTTGTTCACTTTGTCGCTGACGCCGAGCGGCTCCGAGCCGATCAGCAGGTGGATGCGTCGCTGCGGAAAATCGCGCGCGATTTGTTCAATCACTGGAATCGCGGGATCCTCATCATCGCTCACGCAGAACAAAATTTCGTAATCCGGATAATCCTGCGCACAAAAGCTGCCGTAGTTTTCGTAGGTGTCGCGGTCCAATCCGTAAATGGGTTTGAGGATGCTGATGGGCGGCGTGAAATCGGAAGGAACCGAAACGGCATCGCGGCGGCCGAAAAATCGCAGCGCCGCGACGATGGCGACCACATAATAAGCAAACGATGCGAGCGCCAGCAGCAGCAGCGCGTCGCGAACGAACGTCGAGGCCATCAGACTCGCTCAGTGGTTCGCGGCGGCGTGTATCCGACAATCAAAACGCCGAAACACAGGAGCGCTATCCCGGCCCACCGCAGCGGACTGACATACTCTCGCAGGAAAAAATGTCCAAGCAGCGCCACAATCACGTAGGACAGCGAAGAAGCCGGCTGCACGAAGCTGAAATCCGCCCAGGAGAGCACCAAAGTGTAGGAAATAAAAAACGCGAGCAGCAGAATCACGCCCAGCCAAACCGTGCCGGAAGCAAACGCCCGCGCGAAGAAATGAAACACGGAAGCGGGGTCCTGCATGTTGAGCGCGCCTACTTTTTTCATGCCGTCGGCCAGAAACACGTCGCCCAGCGGGCCGAACGTGACCATAAATAAAAGGAAAACGTAGGTTTTCAGGTGCAGGCCTTGCGACGACGTCATGCGCCGTGCGAATCGCCCGCCGCGCCGGAAGTTTGCGGCTCCATGGGGGGCACTTGCACTTGCACCATGGCTTTTTTCTGCACGCCTTTTCTGGCCACTTTGCGGCGGTCGTGGCGCAGCTTCATGAAATCCACGGCTTCGTGGAACAGGCGTTTGCGTTCGTGGGAATCCCACAGGGCTTCGCGCACGATGCGCCAGGCCACGCGCGGGCGGAAATAGTATTCGTCGTAAAAGCGGTTGACGGATTCCACCATGTATTCGCGCGAGAGATGCGGATACTGAAGGTGCGGAAGCTGGTGGCCCATATCGTCCGTAATGGCTTCACCGGCGAGGAACCCTTCGCGCATGCCCTGATCGTAAAGTTCAGTGCCGGGATAGGCGTGCGCCATGGAAACCTGAATCGTCTCGCAGTCCAGATCCTTGGCGTAATTGATGGTCTTTTCGATGGTCTCCTTGGTTTCGCCCGGAAGACCGATGATGAAATCGCCGTGCACGTGGATGCCGACTTTCTTGCAGTTCTGCACGAAGGTGCGGCCCATTTCGACCGTGGCTCCCTTTTTCAGGTTCTTCAGAATCTGCGGGTCACCGGATTCGAAGCCGACGATCAGCAGACGCGCGCCTGCGTCGGCCATGGCCTTGAGCGTCTCGTAATCGCTATGCACGCGGGCGGTGCAGGACCACTGGAAGCCGACCGGCTGGAATTCCTTGCAGAGGGCCAGCACGCGGTCCTTGCGAATGTTGAAGGTGTCGTCGTCGAAGAAAAATTCCTTTGCTTGCGGAAACATCTTGTGCGCTTGCCTGAATTCGCGCGCCACGTTTTCCACCGAGCGGACGCGCCAGGCATGGCCGGAAAGCGTCTGCGGCCACAGGCAGAAGGTACAAAGAGCCGGACATCCGCGCGTGGTGTAAAACGAAACGTAAGGATTCAGCAGGAACGGCACATTGTATTTTTCGATGGTGAGATGTTTCTGGTAAACCTCGGTGGCGAAAGGAAGCGCGTCCAGTTCCGCGGTCTGCAGCATGGCTCTCTGCGGATTGTGAACGACTTTTCCGTCCTTGATGTAGCTCGCGCTCTGAATTTCCGAGAGCGGTTTGCCCTGCGCGTACTCGACGACGGATAGATCGAACTCACCACGCACCACGAAATCAATGTCCGGGCTTGCCAGCAAGCTTTCCGCCGGCTTGATCTGCACTTGGGGCCCGACAAAGCAGATTTTCAGGCCGGGCTTTTTTTCCTTCATGGCCCGCGCCATTTTCAAGTCACTCCAGAAGCCGACGGTGGAGGTGAACAGCACGACGAACTCATAATCCTGCGCGATCTGCACCACTTCCGCGGGCGTGATGTGGTGTGGAGGGCCGTCGAGCAGGCGGCTGCCCTCAAGCATCCCGGCCGGATAAGTAAGCCAAACCGGATACCAGTACGACTCAATCTCGCGCGTGGCAGGCCAACGGGAGCCCGCGCCGCCGTCAAATTTTTCAAAACTCGGCGGATTCAGGAACAACGTTTTCATTACAGACGCCATGTACTATAACCCCC
>Ga0210407_10003256_pt1 | contig 13296 bp, 13 predicted proteins | sample IncBWC27MmetaG_FD_150860 | JGI IMG/M metagenome (GOLD analysis project Ga0210407, IMG submission 150860) | Forest soil microbial communities from Barre Woods Harvard Forest LTER site, Petersham, Massachusetts, United States - Inc-BW-C-27-M | ecosystem: Environmental > Terrestrial > Soil >... | reverse complement strand
CCTGGTGACGTTTCAGGACACAGAGGAGCGGCGCCGCTATCTCAATGCGCGCTCGACCATCGCCAAGCTGCTCGAATGGCGCGCGGTGCCCGTGATCAACGAGAACGATACCGTGGCGACCAATGAAATTCGCTATGGCGACAACGACCGTCTCGCCGCGCGTGTGGCGACCATGGCAAGCGCCGACCTCTTGATCCTGCTCTCCGATGTCGACGGGCTCTATGACGCGCCGCCGTCACAGAATCCGAACGCAAAGCTCCTTCCGGTGGTCGAGAGCATCACCTCGGAGATCGAGGCGATGGCGGGCTCGGCCGAATCCGAATTGTCCCGCGGCGGCATGCGCACCAAGATCGAGGCAGCCAGGATCGCGACGACCGGCGGCACGCATATGCTGATCGCCTCGGGCAAGATCGAGCATCCGCTTCGTGCAATCGCCGATGGCGGGCGCTGCACGTGGTTCCTCACACCGGCCAACCCCGTCACAGCGCGAAAACGCTGGATCGCGGGCTCGCTGGAGCCGAAGGGCACTTTGACCATCGATGCTGGCGCAGTCAGCGCGCTGCGCGCGGGCAAAAGCCTGTTGCCGGCCGGCGTGATCCGGGTCGACGGCCAGTTCTCCCGCGGCGATGCCGTGGTGGTGCGCGGCCCCGACACCCACGAGATCGGCCGCGGCCTGGTGGCCTACGACGCGGAGGACGCCGAGAAGATCAAGGGCCGTTCCTCGCCCGACGTGATGACCATCCTCGGCATCAGCGGGCGCTCGGAAATGATCCACCGCGACGATCTGGTGGTGGGCGGACCCAGGATGACCGATCAGAATTGATCAGGGTGCCACGTCGTCGGCGCCAATATCCTGACGACCATTCATGACACGAACGACCTCGATGCCGTCCGCAAGCGCAACGTAGAAGATGAGATAGCTGCCGACGGGAAAGCTGCGCAAATCCCGCCGCAGCTCGCGCCTCTCGCGTCCGGCCAAAGGATTTTGCGTGAGCATCTCGAACACTTCGCCGATGCGGTCGATTTGCCTGTTGGCCGCTCCGACGCTGTCGACCGCGATGTAATCCCAGATCGAGTCCAGGTCGCGATCGGCCTGGGGAAGCTTGCGAAACCTATTCGGCACGCTTGCTTGCGGCCAAGCGCTGCCGTCCCCGCTCCTTGATGGACTTCATCATTTCCTTGACATCGACCTCTTCGGCCGGACCGCTGTCGAAGCCCTTCTGGATCTCGGCGCGCAGCGCTTCGAGCTTGACCTTACGACGCTCCTCGCGCTCTTCGAGAAGCCGCAGGCCTTCGCGCATGACCTCGCTGGCGGTCGAATAGCGGCCGCTCTTGATCAGCTCGTCGATGAAGTCTTCGAAATGTTCGCCGATGCTGTAGCTGCTGGCCATTGGCGCCTCCTCGAATATCAATTTATGATATTTAATGATAGTTCCGGTCGGCGCAAGTGCAGACTTTTTCGGCGGAGAAAGCCTGTCTGGGACTCCCCCTTGGGCCATTAAGCCTGCGCCGCCAAAGGCCTTTCGCGGCCCTTTTGCCGGTCAGCCCTGCCGGTTCCTCGCCTCGCCAAGCCCGCAATTTCCATGCTACGACATGCCATTGATCTCATGTTGGAAACGATATGACCGCGTCTCTGAAGGCCATCGACGGCAATGCCGACCTGCCCGCTTTGATGAACAACCTCGCTGCCGGCGCGCATGCTGCGGCGCGCGTCCTGTCGCTCGCACCGTCGGCGCAGAAGAACCGCGCGCTTGCCGCAATGGAGCGCGCCATTCGCAGCCATGCGCCCACAATCCTCGCCGCCAACGCGGAGGATGTCGCGGAGGTGCGCGCGAGCGGCGCGACCGGCGCCTTCATCGACCGGCTGACGCTGACGCAAGCCCGCATCGATGCGATGGCCGACGGCATCGGCACCGTGCGCGAAATCGCCGATCCCGTGGGCGTCGTCACCGAGAGCTGGCAGCGTCCGAACGGCATGGTCATCGAACGCGTGCGGGTGCCGCTCGGCGTCGTTGCCGTGATCTTCGAAAGCCGGCCCAATGTCGCGGCGGATGCGGGCGTCTTGTGCCTGAAATCCGGCAATGCGGTGATCCTGCGCGGCGGCTCGGACAGTTTCCGCTCCTGTCGCGCCATCCACGACTGCCTGGCGCAGGGCCTGCGGGAAGCCGGCCTGCCCGAGGCCGCGATCACGCTGGTGCCGACCCGCGACCGCGCCGCGGTGGGCCTGCTGCTGAGTGGCCTGAACGGCGCCGTCGATGTGATCGTGCCGCGTGGCGGCAAGAGCCTCGTCGCCCGTGTCGAGGCGGAGGCGCGCGTGCCGGTGTTCGCCCATCTGGAAGGTGTCAATCATGTCTATGTCGATCGCGCCGCCAGTCTGGACATGGCGAAGTCGATCGTGCTGAATGCCAAGATGCGCCGTACCGGCGTCTGTGGCGCGGCCGAAACGCTGCTGATCGATCGCGCGACCGCGTCCGCTAACCTTAAGCCGCTGGTCGAGATGCTGATCGAGGCCGGTTGCGAGGTGCGCGGCGACGAGGCCGTGCAGCAGATCGACGCGCGGGTGAAACCCGCCTCCAACGAGGACTGGGACACCGAGTATCTCGACGCCATCATCGCGGCGAAGATCGTCGACGGTGTCGATGGCGCGATCGCACATATTCACGATCACGGCTCACATCACACTGACGCGATCGTAACAGAGGATGCCAGGACCGCGCAGAAGTTCCTCAACGAGGTGGATTCGGCGATCGTGCTGCACAACGCCTCGACGCAGTTCGCCGATGGCGGCGAATTCGGTTTCGGCGCTGAGATCGGCATCGCGACGGGCAAGTTTCACGCGCGCGGCCCGGTTGGCGTCGAGCAATTGACCAGTTTCAAATATCGCGTTCACGGCACCGGGCAGACGCGGCCTTGAGTGCTGGTCGTTCCAGCTCTCGCGAAAAGCAGCGGCCGGTCCGCGCGGACGAGCCGCGTCACGACCTGGACGCCATCCGAGGCCCGCATTGAAAGAAGCCTCAGTCGCCTCGCATGCTCTCGCGCAAGAGATTCCGATCTACAGCAACGGCATGCGGATCGGCCTGCTCGGCGGCTCGTTCAATCCGCCGCATCGCGCGCATCGCGCCATCAGCCTGTTCGCGCTGAAGCGGCTGAAGCTCGATCGGGTCTGGTGGCTGATCACGCCGGGAAACCCGCTCAAGGAAAACGGCCGGCTGCACGAAATCGAAGCACGCGCGGCAGCCGCACGTCAGATGGCGGCCGATCCGCGCATCCACGTCACCTGTCTCGAATCCGTCATCGGAACGCGCTACACTGTCGATACGATCACTTATCTGTGCCGCCGCGCGTCCGGCGTGCGCCTTGTATGGATCATGGGCGCAGACAACCTCGCGCAATTGCATCGCTGGCAGCACTGGCAGCGCATCGCGACCCAGGTCCCGATCGCAGTGATCGATCGCCCTCCGCAAAGTTTCCGCGCGCTGACCGCGCCCGCCGCCCAGGCGCTCGCGCGCTATCGGATGCCTGAGAATGAGGCAAGCCGGCTGGCGGACCGTCGGCCGCCGGCCTGGGTGTTCCTCACCGGCCTGAAATTGAACCTGTCATCGACGGGTCTGCGGAACCCGGACGGGAGCTGGAAGATTGGGACATGAAAGCAAGGTAACTGGAATATTGAAACCGTTAACCCCACATGCCTAAAATGATGTGCGGCGATCCGAGGATTCGGTGTCCGCGATACAGCGAAAGGAATGGTCCCTGGCCACATCTGTATTGTCCAAGTCAGTTTTACCGAAGTCTGATCGGACCGCGCGTAAAACATCGACCCAAGCTGCGGCCTTGAAGGCGCAAACGGACGCCGGCAAGACGCTGAATATGATCCTCTCCCGCCTCGACGATATGAAGGCGGAAGAAACGGTCACCATCGACCTTCGCGGCAAATCGGCATTTTCCGACTACATGGTCGTCACCTCGGGCCGGGCCAACCGGCACGTCGGCGCGATCGCGGAGAACCTCGCCAAGGGCCTGAAGGAATCCGGCATCAAGAACATCCATATCGAGGGCTTGCCCAATTGCGACTGGGTGTTGATCGATTCCGGCGATGTGATCGTGCACGTGTTCAGACCCGAGGTGCGCGCGTTCTACAATCTCGAACGATTGTGGACGCAGGGCCCGACGGCGGCGACGGCGATCTGAGTTTTTGAGCCGATTTCGAATCGGCCGACGCGCATGTTAGTCTGCAGCGCGCGTGCCATTTGAGCGCGCGCCGCGACTTGCAACGTGTTTCCTTCGAAACCTGTTTCCTTCAAAATGCGTTTCCTTTGAAATGCGTTTTCCTTCGAAATGCGCGTCCTTCGAAATGCGCCTCGTCATCATCGCCATCGGCAGGCTGAAGCAAGGGCCTGAACGCGAGCTGGCCGAACGCTACCGCAAGCGGTTCGACGAGGTCGGCCGCAAGCTTGGCTTTCGCGGGCTTGAAATTGTCGAGATCGCCGAGGGCCGCGCGCGCGACGCTGCCGCGCGGATGGCGGAGGAAGGCGCCGCGATTGCGGCGTCAATCCCGGAGAAATCCGTCCTTGTCACGCTCGACGAGCACGGCGAGAATATCGACAGTATCAGTTTGGCAAATCGTCTCGGGCGCTGGCGCGACCAATCTGTCGCCAACGTCATCTTCATCATCGGCGGCGCGGACGGACTTTCGCCCGATTTGCGTCGCATGGAAAGTCTCAGGATCGCGTTCGGAGCCGCGACCTGGCCGCATCAGCTGGTTCGTGTCATGCTCCTGGAACAGCTCTACCGGGCCGCGACTATTCTAACGGGACATCCGTACCACCGCGCCTGAGAGCGCGGCGAGAAACCCATTACCCAAGCGATATTACGCAAGTGATGCTCAGCGCGCGGACCCCCCACTCACACCCCAGCACCGGCCGCTGCGGCCAATTGTCTCGCGCTCCCTTGACCGCCCCCTCTCTGTTTCTGTTCTTGGTTCTTGCGTTGGGCCTTGGCCGGGCGGAGCTGTCGCCGGCGGCGGCCCAGACCGCGGCCCCCGCGCCGCAACAGGCCGCCGCAAGTACGCCCGATTCCATTCAGCAGCGCGCCCAGGAACTTGAAGCCGCCCGCCAACAGCAAAAAAACGCCGCGGAACTGCAAGCCAAGCTCAAGGCCGATATCGCAGCGATCGGCCAGGACCGCAGCAAGCTCAACCAGCAACTGATCGACATTGCAGCCCAGGTGCGCGGCGTCGAAAACAGCATCAGCGACGCCGAAGCGAGACTGCGCATGCTGGATTCGCGCGAGCAGCAGATTCGCCTGACGCTCGGCTCGCGCCGCGCCGAGGTGGTCGAGGTGCTTGCGGCTTTGCAGCGCGCCGGCCGGCGCACGCCACCGGCCCTGCTCGTGACGCCCGAAGATGCGCTGCAATCGCTGCGCACCGCGATGATGCTCGGAGCTGTCGTGCCCGAGTTGCGCGCGCGCGCCGACGAGCTCGCGGGTAACCTTAACCAGCTTGTGGGCCTCCGCAAGACCATCGCGACCGAGCGCGACCGCCTCGCCACCAACCGTGACAAGCTCAGGGACGACCAGCCAAGGCTGGCCGCCTTGATCGAGGAGCGGCAGCGCAAGCAGGCTTCGATCGAGAAGGACGTCGAGGCGGAAGCAGCGCGCGCCATTGCGCTCGCCAGGCAGGTCGACAGCCTCCAGGGCCTGATCACCCGAATGGAGCAGGACGTGCGCAGTGCGGCGAACGCAGCTGCCACCGCCAACACGCAAGGCGCGCCCGCGACCGCCAATGGCAAGCCCGATCTGGCGGCGCTGAAGAATCCGAGCCGCAAGAGTCCCGCGATCGCCTTCGCGTCGGCGAAGGGACTGCTCGCATTTCCGGTTAATGGCACGAAGATCCGCGATTTCGGCGGTTCCGATGGGGCAGGTGGCATAGAAAAAGGCATTTCTTTGGCGGCCAGGGCGGGCGCGCAGGTCACAACGCCGTGTGACGGGTGGGTGGTTTACGCCGGACCGTTCCGCAGCTACGGACAACTCTTGATCCTAAACGCCGGTGGCGGGTATCATGTCCTCATCGCCGGGATGGAGCGCATTTCGGTAAACATCGGCCAGTTTGTGCTTACGGGTGAGCCGGTCGCGACGATGGGGACAACGTCCCAGGTCGCATCCATTCTCGCAGCAAACGCGAGCCAACCCGTGCTGTATGTCGAGTTCCGCAAAGACGGCACTCCAATCGATCCAGGCCCATGGTGGGCCGCAAATGAAGGCGAAAAGGTTCGCGGATGATGCGCAAGACTTCGGTAATTCTCCTCAGCGCTGCCACCGGTGCAGCTTTGACGTTGTTGGTGACCCAGCCTCGGGCCGTGCTGATGGGATCGAGCGCGCGGGCGGCAACCTCGGACACCTATCGGCAACTGAACCTGTTCGGCGACGTGTTCGAGCGGGTGCGCAGCGACTATGTCGAGAAGCCCGACGACAGCAAGCTCGTGGAATCCGCGATCAGCGGCATGCTCGCCGGTCTCGATCCGCATTCCAGCTACATGGACGCCAAGAGCTTCCGCGACATGCAGGTGCAGACCCGCGGCGAGTTCGGCGGCCTCGGCATCGAGGTCACGATGGAAGACGGCCTGATCAAGGTCGTCTCGCCGATCGACGACACGCCGGCTTCCAAGGCGGGCATCCAGGCCAATGACATCATCACCACGCTCGACGACGAGGCTGTGCAGGGCCTGACTCTCAATCAGGCGGTCGAGAAGATGCGCGGCGCGGTCAACACCAGCATCAAGCTGAAGATCATCCGCAAGGGACTGGACAATCCGATCGAGGTGACGCTGGTGCGCGACAATATCCGCGTCCGCTCAGTGCGCGCCCGCGTCGAGGCCGACGACATCGGCTATATCCGGATCACCACCTTCAACGAACAGACCACCGAAGGCCTGAAGAAGGAAATCGCCAATCTGCAGAACCAGCTCGGCGACAAGTTGAAGGGATACGTCGTCGACCTGCGCAACAACCCCGGCGGACTGCTGGAAGAAGCAGTCACTGTGTCGGATGCGTTCCTTGAGCGCGGCGAGATCGTCTCGACCCGCGGTCGCAATCCCGAGGAAACCCAGCGCCGCGCCGCGCATCCCGGCGACCTGACCAAAGGCAAGCCGGTGATCGTGCTGGTCAATGGCGGTTCGGCCTCGGCGTCCGAGATCGTCGCCGGCGCGCTGCAGGACCACAAGCGCGCGACGCTGGTCGGCACCCGCTCGTTCGGCAAGGGCTCGGTGCAGACCATCATTCCGCTCGGCTCCGGCAATGGCGCGCTGCGTCTGACCACCGCTCGCTACTACACGCCCTCGGGCAAGTCGATCCAGGCCAAGGGCATCGTTCCCGATATCGAAGTGCTGCAGGACGTGCCGGAGGAGCTGAAGGCCCGCACCGACACCAAGGGCGAAGCCTCGCTGCGCGGACATCTGAAGTCCGACGGCGACGAGAAGACCGGCTCGCAGTCCTATGTTCCGCCGGACACCAAGGACGACAAGGCGCTCAAGATGGCGGACGACCTGCTGCATGGCATCAAGTCTAGCTCCTCCGCGACGACGCCAGCACCGGCGACCGGCGACAAGGCCGCGATCGACAAGCCCGCCAACAAGGCGGCGAACTGATCTGGACGGACACGTCAAACACGCAAAACGAATCCCAAGGGGCGGCTTTTAGCCGCCCTTTTTGCTGCAATGACTTGGTCCAAGAAACTTGGTCCAAGAAGCTTGGTCCGAGAAGCTCGGTCCGGGAGGCTTGAACCGGAGAAGCGTGGACCGCCTCGCGGTTTCCCAGTCTGCCGCGGTCGCGCGCCGACGTGCTATCGTCGGCGCGATTGATTCGTGACGATTGATGGCGGAAACGGATGCGATCGACGATCTGAGCGCCCCGCTTGGACAGAACACCGCGCGGAAGCGGCGGCACCGGCTACCGTTGACCGCAATGCAGCTGATCGCCGCCCTGCTTGGCCTGTTTCTGACGGCCTTCGCAGGCTTTGCAATCTTCAGCGACAATCCCTTGGGGGGCGAGCCGACGGCGCACATCGCCTTGCGCCAGGCCAATCCGCCGGATGAAAAGGCTGAGCCTTCGACGGATCACGGCACCAGGGCCGCGCCCAAACAGGCGCCCTCTGGCGAGCAGAAGACCGTCACGATCATCGACGGATCGAGCGGTGCGCGCCACGATGTCGTGATCGGTAGCGAGGATGCCGGCAAGGCGTCCCCTGGTAAGGTCGAGGGCGATAGTGCCGCTCCCGCGATGATGACCGGCATCGACCAGCGGCTGCTGGAAAACTCCCGCTACGGCATGATCCCGGCGATATCGGGCAGCCTGAAGCCGTTCACGGCCTATGCTGCGCCGGCCGACCAGGCAAAGGCCGCGAAAATGCCGGTCGTCGCCATCGTGATCGGCGGACTTGGCGTGGGCGCCGCGAAGACAGCGGACGCCATCATGAAGCTGCCGTCGGCGGTGACGCTGGCGTTCACACCCTACGGTTCCGATCCCGGCAAGCTCGCCGAGCGCGCCCGCGCGCAACGCCACGAGATCCTGTTGCAGATCCCGATGGAGCCTTACGATTATCCCGACAACGATCCCGGACCGCAGACGCTCCTCGCCACGCTCGGCGCCGAGCAGAATCTCGACCGCCTGTACTGGCACCTCGCGCGGTTGCAGGGCTATGCCGCCATCGCCAATTTCATGGGTGCGCGCTTCGTCGCCACCGAGAACGCGATGCAGCCGATCATCCGCGAAGCGGCCAGGCGCGGGCTGGGCTATTTCGACGATGGCGCCGCGCCGCGCAGCGTTGCGGCCGCGCTTGCGACCGGTCAGTCGCTGCCCTTCGCAAAAGGCGACGTCGCCATCGATGCGGTTCCGACATCGGCTGAGATCGACCACGCACTGACGGAGCTGGAGAATCTGGCAAAAGAGCGCGGCGTCGCGATCGGCACCGCTTCGGCACTGCCCATCTCAATCGAGCGGATCGGGCTCTGGATCAAGACCATGGAGGCTCGCGGCATCCTGCTTGTGCCATTGACAACTGCGATGCTGAAATCAAAATCCAGCGGATTGTGAGAGACTCCGAGGCTCGCGGCGTTCGCGACGGCCTTTTCGGCCGGCCCTTGCCCGGATGAGGCGGAGAGGCAGTGACGAAATGGTTCGTTATGAAGATCTGCCCTACCGGACATGCGTCGGCGTGATGCTGATCAATAAAAAAGGGCTGGTTTTCATCGGGCGCCGCGCCAGCGGCGTCGAGCATGTCGACGAAGCCCATGTCTGGCAGATGCCCCAGGGCGGCGTCGATCCGGGTGAGGACACCTGGGAGGCCGCCAAACGCGAGCTCTACGAGGAAACCAGCGTCCGCTCGGTAGAGAAGCTCGGCGAGATCGACGACTGGTTGATCTACGACATCCCGCGCACCGTCGCCGGACGCGCCTGGAAGGGGCGCTATCGCGGCCAGCGGCAGAAATGGTTCGCACTGCGTTTCACCGGCAAGGACGCCGAGATCAATGTGGCAAGCCCCGGCGGTGGCAGCCACAAGGCCGAGTTCGTGAGCTGGCGATGGGAACCGATGCAAAACCTGACGGAGTTGATCATTCCCTTCAAGCGGCCGGTCTATGAGCGCGTGGTGAAGGAATTCGCCGGGCTCGCGGGCCGTCAGCAGTAGCGGCGGCCGGTTCATGCTCCGATGAACTCACTGTGATCGATCTCCCAGTTCGGCGTCGCGAGACTTATAAGCTCCGGCAGGAGATGCCGGACGATGACCGACGATAAGCCCTACCGCCCGAATGTGGGCATCGCCCTGTTCAATGTGACCGGCCAGGTCTTGATCGGACGGCGTTTCAAGAATGATGGACCGGAGATCATCCTTCCTGGCCTTGAATGGCAGATGCCGCAGGGCGGCGTCGACGGGGGCGAGGATTTGCACACCGCCGCGCAGCGCGAACTCTGGGAGGAAACCGGGGTAGCCGAAGCCGGCTATCTCGCCGAAACCGGCTGGCTCACTTACGAATTCCCGCCATACGACGGACCGCCGCACCGTTTCGGCAAATTCCGCGGCCAGCGGCAGAAATGGTTCGCCCTGCGTTTTGCGGGATGCGATGCGGACATCGATCCACTGACGCCGCGCAATGGCCAGCCTGCGGAATTCGACGCTTGGCGCTGGGAGCGGCTCGACCGCGTCGCCGACCTCGTGGTCCCGTTCCGGCGCGAGGTGTATCGGGAAGTTGCGCGGTGCTTTGCACCGTTTGCAAGCTGAGCCGGCGCTCTTTTCCTTCTCAGTCCGTGGCGAGTCTCGTTAAGGCGAGTCTCTTGAGACAAGTTTGGCACTTCAGTTTGGTCCCACCAGGAAGGGACCGATCGCAATCACATGGCAATCGCTGTCGCGCTTGGCGCAATTGCCGAGCGCGTCGTTGACTGCATTCTGCTCCGAGGCGGCTTTCAGCCCCACGCCCGGACGGCCGGACGTGCCGACCGCGACCGCGTTCCAGCCGGTTGAGGCTTCGTCGAGCTTGCGCGCCAGGTCGTCGCGCGCATCGGCGGCGATCGACGAATGGGTCGCGGCGTGAAAGAAGCCGGTCGTTTTCATCAAGCCCGGCACCGTCACGACGAAGACGTCGTCTACGGCCACGATCATGCAGGGCACGCCGGCCACCGCGCCGCAGGATTCCAAGGTCCGGCGGGCCGACTCCTCTGCCGAGTCGCTGCCGGGGTAGTAGAAGAATTGGCCGCCCGGGGCGAGCGCGATCGACTTCGACTTCTTGGCCGACAAATAACTCTTCTCCAGCCGCTCGCGGCTCTGGTCGCGAACCAGCGGCATGTCCTTCGCCACGAAAGGCCGTTCGATCGCGGCGTCGTGCCTGACCCATGGCTCCGGGGGCATCGGTGGCGGACCATGCGGATAGACGACGGTGTCGCCGACGGCATAAACTTCGCACTTCCGCGGCGACTGTGCGGCGTCCGCGCGCCGTGAACATTGGTCGAGCGCACCATTCTTGGCCACGTCTTCACTGGGCTGGCCGGCCGAAGAACCGACAAAGCCGCTGGTGTTCAAGGCGAAAGCCTTGAAGCCGGCCGCCGGGACGTAGTCCCTTGCAAGCTCACGACGTGCGCGCTCGGAGATGAAGGGCACGCTGGCAGGCGCAATTTTTTCGCCTGCGGCCTGCGGCGACGGAAGAGATGTGGTCGGAGCAGATGTGGTCGAAGCAGGCTTGGTCGAAGCGATCGATGTCACGATATGCGGCGCGGTCACGGGCGACGCGGACGACGACGCTTGCTTCTCCGGTGGCGCTTCTTTCGGCCGGTTCGCCATTTCGAGCTTGGTCAGATACAGGAATCCACCGACGCCGATAGCCGCAATACTGACGACCGTCGCGGCGAGCGGCCACAGCCAGTTCAGCCTAACCTTTGCTTTCGCCGGCGGTGTCTTGACCTGCGGTGGCGCATAGCTCCCGTCCGGGCGCCGCATCGTCACCATGTAGACGTGCACCGGGGTTGGAATGTTCTTCACCTCCTGCGCGCCGATGTCGGCAAACTGCACCGAAAGCTTGTTGACGACCTGTTCGTGCACCGCGCGTGAGACGCAGATGCCGCCGACTTCGGCGAGCCCTTGCAAACGCGCGGCGATATTGACGCCGTCGCCGAGCAGATCGCCATCGCGCTCAACCACGTCGCCAATCGTAATTCCGATGCGAAAGCTCATCTGTCGGCTCGCCGGATAGGCCATGTTGCGTGTGCGCAGGCTCTCCTGGATGTCGATCGCACAACGCACCGCCTCGACCGCGCTCGGAAATTCGGCGAGCACCGCATCGCCGGCGGTATTGAAAATCCGGCCGCCCGCTTTCGCGATGAAATCGTCGATGACCGCGTGATAGGCGGCAAGACGCCGCAGCGTCTCCTCTTCGTCCTCGGCAACGAGCCGCGAATAGCCGGCAATATCAGCCGCAAAAATCGCCGCGATCTTGCGCTTCATGAGGGCCCCGCCGGAAGACGATCACCGGCTGCAGAATGCCGTCAGGAAGGGGAAGGCGCAACCGACTTCGGGCGCTCGTCACAGGGTGGCGGGCGGCATCGATCCCGAATTTCCTAAATAACTCAGGGTCAGGGCCGTTAGAGCGTTTTCGAGCGAAGCATGCCCTCGGACTTGATCCGGGGGTGGGTACCGGTTCGCGTGAAGGAAACGCATCAAAACAAGAGACTAGAGCCTCCGTTCCGATTCAATCAGAACGGAAAAGGCTCTAGTGCAGCGCGGTGGTGCTGAGCTCGTGCTGAATGCTCTTGTAGTGATCGAGCCGCTCGAGAGCGCGGTCGAGCTCGGAGCCCTCTTTTTCGGCGAGCTTGGTTTCCATCTCGGAAATCGTTTCCGTGAACTGGGCGCGATCCAGCTCATCCAGCGAGGTGGCGACCTCGGTGAGCACGGTCAGCCCCTTCTCGTTCACCTCGGCAATGCCGCCGAGCACGATGATCTTCTCTCGCCGGCCGCCGGCGGTAACGGTGATGATACCGGGGCGGACTCCAGCGATAACCGGCGCATGGCCCGCCAGAACGCCAAAATCACCCTCGGTGCCGGGAACATCAACCTGATCGACCTCGCCGGAAAAAGCGAGCTTTTCAGGAGAGACGAGATCGAAGTGGAAGGTAGCCATGGAGAACCTGCGAATAGCGAGTAGTGATTAGCGAGTGACGAAGAAAGGAGGCGAGCAGCTCTTGAATTATACGCTGCTCCCTACTCCCTGTTCGCTTTAAGCGGCTTCAGCCGCCAGTTTCTTGCCCTTCTCGACCGCCTCTTCGATTGTGCCGACCATGTAGAAGGCGGCTTCCGGCAGATGGTCATACTTGCCTTCGCAGAGACCGCGGAAGCCCTTGATGGTGTCGGCGAGATCGACGAACTTGCCCGCCGATCCCGTGAAGACCTCGGCGACATGGAAGGGTTGCGACAGGAAGCGCTCGATCTTGCGGGCGCGCGCCACCGTCAACTTGTCCTCTTCCGACAATTCGTCCATGCCCAGAATGGCGATGATGTCCTGCAGCGACTTGTAGCGCTGGAGGATCTGCTGGACCAAGCGCGCGGTGGAATAATGATCCTCGCCGACGACCAGCGGGGACAGCATGCGCGAGGTCGAGTCGAGCGGGTCCACCGCCGGATAGATGCCCTTTTCCGCGATGCCGCGCGACAGCACGGTGGTGGCGTCCAAATGCGCAAAGGAGGTCGCAGGCGCCGGGTCGGTCAGGTCGTCGGCGGGCACGTAGATCGCCTGCACCGAAGTGATCGAACCCTTGGTCGTGGTG
>Ga0210407_10003255_pt1 | contig 13297 bp, 9 predicted proteins | sample IncBWC27MmetaG_FD_150860 | JGI IMG/M metagenome (GOLD analysis project Ga0210407, IMG submission 150860) | Forest soil microbial communities from Barre Woods Harvard Forest LTER site, Petersham, Massachusetts, United States - Inc-BW-C-27-M | ecosystem: Environmental > Terrestrial > Soil >... | reverse complement strand
CTCTAGAATTTGGTTCAGGGTCCTCTCGATAATCGCTTGGATCTCTGCTTTGTTCACGGAAGTCATTATTTTACCAGAGCTGTTCCATCTTCCAACAGCTCTTTGCAAGGGTTCCTCAAAATGCCGGAGAGTTAGAGGTTCAGACGACCGCGGAGTGCGTTCGAACCCTCGGGACTCTCCAAGTCGATGAAAGGGTCTATCTTGACAAACATATTATATTATCGTAAATTCTTTGAACCTATTATCTCAACGCGGGATGGCTTCGCGCGCAGTGAATCCGAAGTTCCATGTAACGATATTCTGTCGGCTCATCCACAAGACATTCACTCTATCTCGATTGAAATTGCGTGTTCGGAGTACCGTCTTGCGCTTCCATTATTGTAACGAAACTTCTTCATAGTCTTGATCTCTTTTCCCGTACGTGAAGAAATTGAGAGAACGATTCTGGAAACGGCCTGCTGCTGCAGGAATAGGTTTGAGGTCTTTGTCGAGTATAGTGCTGGGAGGGCCGTCTTGGGGCTGGAGGACCAAAAGGAGTAATAGCGGACCAATGGCACGGCGCATACCATCATTGGATGGATTGCGGGCGGTTTCGATCACCCTGGTTCTTGTATCCCATCTCATTGGGACGCGAGGGGTTCCTCATTTCTTCAATGTGCCAGAGGATCTCGGAAACCTCGGGGTACGGACGTTCTTCGTTATTTCCGGCTTTCTTATCACGGGCCTGCTCCTTGACGAGAAGGCTACGACCGGAATGATTTCTCTTAAGAAATTCTATCTGCGGCGCATCTTTCGCATATTTCCAGCGTCTTACGCCTACATTGGAGTCATGGGGCTCCTGAGTGTGTTTGGGGTCATCGCGCTCAAACATAACGACCTTTTGTGTGCGGTGACCTACACCGTCAACAACCACTACGTCCACTCCTGGTGGATCGGGCACCTCTGGTCTCTTTCCGTAGAAGAACAATTTTATTTGCTGTGGCCGGCCACCATGGTATTTCTGGGAACGAGACGAGCCTATTGGGCTGCTTGTGGAGCATTTTTGGCAGCACCATTGTTCCGGATCCTCATCCTGATTTTCCTACCGGCGCATCGACCGGGGGTTGGAGCTGTCTTCCCCACGGTAGCGGATGCAATGGCGATTGGATGCATTTTGGCGTGCGTGCGTGACCGTTTAGGAGAGGATCCTCGCTACGTGAATTTTCTGAGGTCACGCTGGTTTGTGCTCGTGCCGATAGGGGTCTTTGTCCTTAATTATCCTTTGTCGACGAAGGTTTCCGCGCTGGTTGGGGTATCGCTGCTCAATGTAGCAATCGCATTGTGTCTTGATTGGTGCGTAAGGACACCAGAGAGCCTGGTTGGACGTATTCTGAACACTCGCGGCTTTGCATGGATCGGGGCGCTCAGCTATTCCCTCTACTTGTGGCAGCAGCCGTTTATCAACCGCAATTCGGACCATTGGGTAAATTCCGCGCCTATTAATCTTGTCTTCGCATTTTGTGCCGCGGTCGTTTCCTACTATCTGATCGAAAAGCCTTTCTTGAAACTAAAGACGCGGTTCGAAACAGTGCCTCATCGCGATGAAGAACAAAAAGTAATGACAACTAAGGAAGTCCCCGGACTTCAAAGAACTCAGGATATCGTTTCGTCTTAAGGTAGATTGAAATTTCCGCTGACGTCAGCTTCGTTGGATTTGCGGCTAGATGGCGATCCTATGTTTGCAGTTCCGAGACTTGATTCTGCTAGGGTGCGCAGGATGCCTGAATCGCGAAAAAAACGAATTGGGAGATTGGCTCCGTGACGCGGATTAGGGTGATGCATGTGATCGGCACGCTGGGGCATGGCGGACTCGAGCAAGGTGTCCTCAAGGTTGTTAGGGGGCTTGATCCAGCGCGCTTCGAACAAACAATTTGCACCGTATGGTCAATGGACTATATGAAGGTGGAAAAAACACTTCGAGTGATCACTCTTGGTCGTTCTCCGAATAAGACTGGATACATCGGCTATGATCTGCTGAAAGTCTTCACGCGGGAACGACCCCATATCATGCATTCCCGTAATTGGCCGACGATTGAGGCCGTGTTGGCAGCGCGGCTAGTCCGAGTTCCGGGAGTGATCCATAGCGAACATGGGCGAGATATTCTGCCATTAGCGAATGAGCCGTGGAGGCGCCGAGCTTTTCGGCGGGTTTGCTATCACATGGCGGACAGAGTTTTTGCGGTTTCCGAAGAACTAAAGGCCGAATACGAGATGGCGCTCGGAATACCGAACGATCTCTTCAGAGTTATCCACAACGGCGTCGATACGGAGTTATTTTCCCCGAATTCTCAAATGAGGAATAAACAACGTCTAAAAATTGGGGCAAGGGAAAATAGTCTAATTGTCGGTTGCGTAGCCCGTTTGGAACGAGTGAAGGACCATCGGACTCTGCTGCGCGGCGTTTCTCTCGCGTCTGGCGCGGACAATGACATAAGGCTTGTGCTGGTGGGGGAAGGACCAGAACGCGAACAGTTGGAATGCGAACTGGAATCAGTGCCCAGATTGCGAGAGCGAGTTACATTTGCGGGCCGGAGTTTCAATGTTGCAGAATGGGTGGGTGGCTTCGATGTATTTGTTCTTCCTTCATTGTTTGAAGGCATTTCGAACACCTTACTGGAAGCCATGTCAGCGGGAGTGCCCGTGATTGCGACGCGCGTGGGCGGAAATGTGGAAGTCATCGAAGAAGGAAAATCAGGATTGCTGTTTGAGCCCGGAGACGCAGAAACTTTGGCTTCATTCTTGAAGCAACTAGCAACCGATCGAGAATTGAGAAACAGATTGGGCACCGAAGCCCGTAAGAGAATTAAGGAGCGATTCCAGCTAAAAGACATGATGAAGAATTACTCCAATTTATATTTGGACTTGATTCGGAGCAAGGCTCCGTCTGTTCTGGGAAATCAGCAATCATAGGGATGTTGTTCTTGCTCCTTGCCATCCACTCCACGCCTTGGTTTTTCTCCTGGAATTACGAGTTGCTGAGGAATTTCTTTCAACTTTGGCCCCACAACAACCTCCGTATTGCGATTGCGTATCACTTCATCCGGAATCCCCTGATAAGCACCTTTATTTACGCGATCGCGTTCTACTTCTTCTGGTGGAAAAAGGATGACCAGACCCAGGTGCGCCGTAATCACCTGATGGGGGCGATCTGCGCTTGTATCCTCGCGGTGCTTGCGACAGGGCTGGCGCGGCCTTGGATCGCGTGGCCGGCTCCTGCGCTCTCGGAGCAATTCCAGGGTTTGTTCCCCAATTTGCTTTGGGGTCGTGGAACAACGAACTGTTTTCCCAGTCATTCGACGCTGGTTTATCTTACAGTGGCTATCGGAGTCTTTCATCTGAACCGCCGAGTAGGAATTTTCCTGATTTCCTTCGCCTTTTTGGCGATCTCTCTTCCCAGAATTTATGTGGGAGGGCACTACCCTATTGACGTGGTTGGCGCAGTCGTATTTTCGCTCGCTGCATCTTTCTTGATATGGATGTTCATGGCGAATACTCATTTCACGGATGCCCTCACATGGATCTCGACAAGGAGGCGGTGGACCGAAGCCCTCGTGTTGTTCTGGCTGTGTGAACTAGGAGAAGGGTTCCGAGCTTCTGACACGACCGCCCACATGATTGCGAGGATCCTGCGGCATGTGGGATGGCTTCCTTCGTGACCGAGGATGGCGGTCGCTTGCTAAAGACGGCAAAGTACTGAAAAACTCTCGGCCGTACTTTTGCAGAATGCGATACTCTCGGGAGGAAATATGACTGAGGCGGTCCGTCTATTAGTTTTGTTGAGAAGCTGTGGAAATTCTGTACACAAAGTAGAAGCAATGTTCTTAGATTTTACGGAAGCCCAACAAACTAAGCAAAGCTTCTGCACAAAGCAGTACTATGAGTTGTATTTTCCATAGCTTACGGAGTGAACCCGCAGGAGTGGACGATTCGGAGGGTCTTCAATTGGGTTAAGTTATTGAATATCATGGATTTATGTCCGTTCCTGGAACTGCACAGCTGTTTGATCGGAGGGCCCTTTTGGAACCCGAAATGCGGTACAGTGAGAAGTAGATTCGCATTTGGCTGGGGGTGTTCAAAGGCATGGTAAACGTTGGAGTGGCGGGACTAGGAGCTTGGGGGTGGAACGTCGCGAGGAATTTCGGCGCGCTGGCAGACTGCAAGTTGGTGGCGTGCTGCGACTTGGATCCGAAGCGTTTGGAGGCGGCCACGCGAACTTGGCCGGGAGTCCAACCGTTTCAGGATTTCGATGAAATGTTGCGGCTGGATAAGGTTGAAGCGGTGATCGTTGCCTCGTCCGCGGTAACACACTACCCGCTGGTGAAGAAGGCTCTGTTGGCGGATCGCGATGTTTTTGTCGAAAAACCCTTTACTCTAAGTGTGGCGGAAGCGGAAGAGCTCGCGGAGCTTGCTGAAAAGAAGAAACGAATTCTGATGGTCGGCCACCTGCTGGAATATCACCCGGTAGTGCGCAAACTCAAGTCGATGATTCATTCCGGGGAGCTCGGGTCCGTCTATTATATCTACACGCAGCGCGTGAACCTGGGCAAAATCCGACAGGACGAAAACGCGCTATGGAGCTTCGCGCCGCACGACCTTTCGCAGATTCTTTACCTCTTGGATATGGAACCCACCGACGTCAGCGCCCGGGGACAAAGCTATATTCAAAAAGGCATCGAAGACGTTGTCTTCCTCAGCTTGTTTTTCGAAAACAGGATCATGGCGCATATCCACTTGAGCTGGCTGGATCCGCACAAGGTGCGTAAAACCACCGTAGTTGGGAGCGACAAAATGGTAGTGTTCGACGACGTGGAGGCCTCCGAGAAACTACGGATCTATCACAACCACGCGGAACCGGTTCAGCCGAAGACTTACGGTGAATCCATCCAGGTGAGTTTCGGCGACATTTTGATTCCGCGAGTGCAGATGACGGAGCCGCTGAAGTTGGAATGCCAGCACTTCATCGATTGTGTGAAAAACAGAGTCGAGCCTCTGAGCAATTCGCAAGACGGTCTCCGCGTGGTGCGGATCCTGGAAGCGGCGCAGCGCTCGCTCGAACAGGACGGGGTTCCCGTCCGGATACAGGGAGAACATGGGAACGTTCATCGATCCGACGGCACGAATCGGGACTGGTACTCAGTACGGTCATAACAGCGTAATCTTGGGAAACGTTCAGATCGGCGAGAACTGCAAAATAGGTCATGGAGTTATCATTCATCCCGATACCGTGATCGGGAATAACGTTAGAATCGACGATCACTCGGTCGTTGGAAAGCTGCCGATGAAGGCCGCGTTGAGTGCGGTGACCAAAGAGCAGCAGCTTCCGCCGTGCATCATCGAGAATGAATGCCTGATCGGGGCGATGGCGGTGGTGTACCGCGGCTGCGTGTTGCGGACGAAAGTGATGGTAGCGGACCTAGCTTCGGTGCGGGAAGACGTGGAAATCGGAGAGTTCACGATTGTCGGACGAGGGGTCACCGTCGAGAATAAAGTGAAGGTCGGGCGGCGGTGCAAGCTGGAAACCGAATCGTATATCACTGCGCTGTCGGAGATCGAAGACGGCTGCTTTGTCGCTCCGGAAGTGACTTTTACAAATGACAATTTTCTTGGCCGGACGAAAGACCGTTTCAAATACCACAAAGGAGTAACGATGAAGCGCGGTGCGCGCATCGGGGCGAATGTGACCGTGCTGCCGGGGATTACGATTGGAGCCGACGCTTTGGTCGCCGCGGGATCCATCGTGACGCGCGACGTTCCGGCCGGCAAGATTGTCATGGGAACGCCTGCAAGAGTCTTGCGCGAAGTGCCCTCCGAACAGTTGCTCGACAACCAATAGGCAGCCTGCATTCATGATGAAAATTCTTTCGGTCGTGGGAGCGCGTCCGCAGTTTGTCAAGGCGGCGATGGTCCATTCGGCCATCAACAAACACAACCAGGGGCAGCGCGGCACCGGAAAGCTTCATCACTGCCTGGTACATACTGGGCAGCATTATGAACATACGCTTTCCGACGTGTTCTTCGCGGAGCTCCCCCTTCCCACCCCGGACCATCATCTGGGTGTGGGCTCAGGCTCACATGGGGCGCAGACCGCGGCCATGCTGGAAAAAATTGAAGCTGTGCTTCTGCGGGAAAAGCCCCATGTCGTCGTGGTGTATGGCGACACAAATTCAACGGTCGCCGCTTCACTGGCGGCCGCGAAAATCCACATTCCTGTGGCGCACGTCGAGGCTGGATTGCGGAGCTTCAACCGGGAGATGCCGGAAGAAATTAACCGGGTGGTCGCAGACCACTTGTCCGATTTGTTGTTTTGCCCGACGCGGACAGCTGTTGTCAATCTGAAGAAGGAAGGTATCAAGAGAGGCGTACTTCTGGTCGGCGACGTGATGCTCGACTCGGTGCGGGAGTTTCTCCCCTACGCTGCAAGTCATGTCCGCCTGCTCGAAAAAATTGGAGTCAAGTCCAAGGAGTATATTCTCGCGACGATTCACCGGGCCGAAAACACGGATTCGCCGGAGAAGCTTAAGCTGTTGATGGAAGCACTTCTTCAGCTTAACCGGCCTGTGGTCTTCCCCATGCATCCGCGGCTGCGTGACCGCTTGACCCAGTCCGCACAATTGGGTGAGCTGAACAAATTGTTGCGGCAAGCTTCACACATTCACATTCTCGACCCAGTTCCTTATCTCGACATGCTCATGCTGGAAACAAATGCGCGGCTGGTGATGACGGACTCCGGCGGGGTGCAAAAAGAAGCCTATTTTCTCGGCGTACCGTGCCTTACGCTGCGAGAAGAAACAGAATGGCTGGAAACTCTAAAAGACGGTTGGAACCGGCTGGTATCAGTTTCTCCGAAGAACATCGTGCGCGCAGTGGAGAGAGAGTGGCCACTGCGCAAGTCTGCCAGGCATGACCGCCCACAACCCAGAGCCTTCGGCCGGGGAGATGCGGCGGAACGGATACTTAGGGAAATTCTGAAATTTTGCCGGCAGTAGTGAAGGAAGGTCTATCCTCGGCTATCACTGGATAATTCCTAAATCAGGATCTCAAGGCAACGCGTCCAGCAACAGGCAAAAAACAAGGTTTGCACAGCTATTTCAAAGAAGAAATGACCACAGGCAAAGAAAGGTCTTGCAGCGGACAGGAAAACCGCTGTCCAAGGGTCACAGTGTTCGGCGACAACGCTTTTACTTGGGGATCTGTCCCCGAAGAATTACTCGGCCCGCCACGATTGAACCGAATGGACCCAACAACTTAATCGCAATGCGATCACAGATCTCAAGCGCGGTGAATCGATCCGGGACAAGACGATTGATGATGGCGTAAAACCAATCTGTCCGCGCCGATGAAAGCGAATCGGTGATCAGTGTTATTTCCTTTTCATTCAGCTTTCGTTCGTCCGCGGTGATATAGGGACGATTGCTGCCATAAATCCACTGAACCATCGCGGGATATAGAAAGCGTGACACCAAGCGCGACTCGCGGATGCTTGTTAGCCACGAATGAGTGTACATCTCTAGACAGAGCAGGACGCAGTTTGGTTTCGCCACCCGATGTAGCTCGAGAAGAGTTGCGGGGATGTCCACGTGGTGAAAGATGTCCACGGCGAGGATTAGGTCGAACGCGTCATCTCCGTATGTTAACTTTTCGGCAGGCATTACTTGGAAATGGATGCACTCAGAGCGAACTGTTTTTCTTGCACGCGCAGTCGCGATGGCTACGGAGTCAGAACAGAGATCACAGGCACAAACGTCCATCCCCAAACTACTGAGCCGTATTGCATCCTCCCCGAACCCGCAACCTAGAACGAGGGCTTTCTTGCCAGCGATTGACGCATTCCGTAAGAGCGAATAGACGCACCAGTAGGGATTCCACCAATGACGGTTGGACGAAGTGACCACGTCCAGGCTAACTGGCTCATCGATAAGTTGAGCAAGACGCAGTGCTCGGTCTTGGTGATAGGCCAGTTCGCGCGCCTGACGTTCCGTAAGAGCTAAAAGAGGCATTAGTCCGTTACCAGCCTCCCTGAGAATCTATTATACGAAATTCCGACTCCAGTAATGTCTTCGAAAAAAATATGCATCAGCAGCTCTGTCAGGGTCAGCTCACAGAGGTGGGCTCGTTTGAGGCAACGTCACGGCACGCTTTGCCCGTTCCGATGACTTGCCTGGTCCATCTCTCATTTTTTCATTGGGAATTTTCGCATAAAATTGTTCCAACCTCCTGTCAGCCTAGACTACTTGCTCCACTGTGCATCAAAACATAACCCACTTCCAAAGCCTGATCGAATCAGGAAGCGACGGACAGAGGAGCTTCTTCCGGGTGCATCAAGTCCTTCCCGGCGTCAGCCTCCTCGGTCATCTCTTTCTCGGCGAGGAATTTCAGAATGATGGTGGTCGCGACCATCTGATAGAACAAATCGAAGTAAGCGAACCCTAAAAATGCCCCAGACACGGCATAGGCGAACAAACTGGCCAACAACATCTTGGCGTAGGCCACCAGCCAATGATTCGGATCGATTTTCCGAAACCTCTTTTTCACACGCTGCGCGGAGAGAGCACAGGAAACAAGAATGGCCAGAAACAAAAAAAGTCCGGGGAATCCGTGCTCGGCGAGCATCTGAAAGTAAATGCTGTGCGGCCCGAACTCGATCCCTTCGGGAGTCAGCAGGCTGAGTCCATAACGTTGATAGAGCGGAGTCGTGAAGGTTTCAAAACCGCCACCTAGGATCGGGAATTCCAGCGCAAGATGAGTGGCAAAATTCCAAGAGTGAAATCGCTCCTGGGCCGAAGCATCCGTTTTCTCGGCGGTCTTGAGGGTCTCCATCCGCTCGATCCATTGCTGCGGAGCAGCAACGACCAAGATCAAGCCAAGAATTGCAGTTGCGGCGATTGCGCGGAGGCGGTATTTTGACTGAAAAGCGATGGCTAACAAAACGCAAGCCAAACCGAGCAGTGCACCTCTCGAATAGCTCAGGACAACACCCACTACGGCGGCAACGAAGGAGAGGCGCAACACGATACGCGCGGCGCGCGATTCCTCGATGTTCGCCAGGCAAACGAACATCGGCAAACTCATGTTCAACGCCAGTCCAAAGGCATTGTTGTCAGCCAGTTCCGTATTTGGCGGCCCGTAGACGCGCATCGCTCCAGAGGTCACCAAACCGAACCGCAGCGCTTTTAATGCCAGAAATGCAAAGCAGCCAGCGGTAACGACGTACCACCAGCGCAGCTTGGACTTGTCTGTGATCAACATCATGGCCACCACGACCATAAGCAAAGTCTTCGAGACGTCACTAAAGCGCGAGAGTGTGTCCGCGAGATGGTGCATGAGAAGGTTGGAAGAATAAACATTCAGCGTGGTCAGTCCAAACCAAGCCCACAACAGCCCGAGAAGGACGGTTTCCCGCGTAACTGGGGGCATGCGCAGCCTGCCGCTGATCAGTGCACCCGCAAGCGTGGGAACTGCCGTCAAATAGCCCACAGGCAAATTCGGAGCGAAACCGTAGGTATAACGGTGCGGACTGAGATAGCTCATTACCGTCCAAAGCAAGATTCCGAAGAATGGGCGAAAAAAGGCAATGGGGAAAAGAAGTCCGAAGAGCACCAAGAAGACCGCTTCGCGCATGGTTCAATTCTAGAGAATCGCTGCGCGCATTCGCAATGAAAAGCTCAAACCGATATTATTTGATTTACTATCCTGGAGAGGAAACATTTGTAGGCGGACATGGGACTGTCCTTCGATCGAAAATACAGCCGGAGCACTTCCTATGCCCTTCCTTCAACTGCAGGCGGAGGAAATCACCTTGATTGCACTCTTCGCGCAATCAAGGTGGGCCCGCTTTGCGGACCTGATTTGAAGAGCAATCCACGAACCGCTACGCTCTGGCCCACCTGGACACTGGCCGGAGAACCCGAGAAGTTAAGGAACTCCGTCACACTGCTGGTCAGGACCAGGATGTTAGATGGCCAGGGACTGCCGTCGCTCGTCTGGATCACGAACTGGTTTGTACCCACGCTCGTGACGGTGCCATTGACGGCGCCTTGTTTCAGAGAGATTGCGCTGGCGGCTGGGTTGCTGCCGGCGGCCACCAATTGCACTTCGGTGGTCTGACCAGCGATCATATCCGTGGCCGACTGGAATGAGCAAGTGGTGCAAGAGGCGACGGCAGAAGCTAGATCCTGCACGTCAATCTGAAACTTTGTGCTGGCGGTGATCGCTGCCATGACAGAACTGCCAACGGGTGGCCCGCTACTGCCGCCACTGCCAGAACCTCCACCGCTGCCGGAACCTCCAATGCCGCCACCGGGGATGCCAGAAGTGCCTGCGATATAGGCTTTTACGCTGAAATTTGACGCCTTGAGGCCACTGAGGCCCGTGCTGATCGTTAAGCTCTGGGTCGTACCCCCGGCCGCCGGACCGGGCAATGTAGGCACGTTCGACGCGGCAAACCATGGCATGGTATTCACCGGATCGCCGGTGAAGACGTTGTTTATTGGATCGAAACCGATCCAGTCAACGATCGTTTTCGGCCCCCATTTGATGCGGTAACTCGCCGCTCCCGCGGGGACAACCCACGAAATCGTGTAGGAGCCCCCCCCATTGTCCACTACATTGCTTAGGGACACGGGCTTCAAAAGGGGCTGCGTGGGGTTGTTAATGATGTTGATGATATGGGCCGGCTGAATAGAGCCGAAATCCGATGTGTTTGTGCCTAGCGCGGACATATCTCTTTGCAGGTTCATCGCGAACTTCTGAGCCCAATTAGTGTCTCCATCAACCATATACTTCGGCAAGAAGTTGAACGAGACCGTTTGCTGTGCTTGTGGAACAGTGTGATAGTCTTGCACGTGAGTGGTGTCAGCGCAGCTGCCCGGAAGGTCGATGGCCTCGTAATACCGGAAGCCATTTGTGTCCCACCTTCCGGTGCCATCATCCACGTACATTTCCGAAAGTGTCCATCGCGACATCCCGTAGGCTAAGTCCAAAGAATTCAAGTATTCAGACCAGTGTGAACCTTCTGCGTCGCGGAGTTCCAAAACACCCTGAATCAGGTTGTTGATGAAGAACGGAGGCGCATAGCGAACGTGACGATTCTGGTCTCCACACCACGGATTCAAGAATGTATTATTTGCGCCGTCCATCACCAGGCCGCGTGTACGGCTGATGCCTTCCGTCTCCCAATTGCCTTCAGGTGAAGCAGGCCCGGAATTGCAGGGTTTCCCCCCGATCGTTGGATAGCCTGAAACGCAGATATCCGCGCTAACCTGCATCATGTAATCCTTGGCTCCAAGATCGAGCACCGCGGTAGCGCTTGCCGTATCTCCGGTTGCGGCCAGGAACTTTGCCAATCGCGCGGCCCCCATCAAATTGACGCCAACGGAACGAGCGTTCGCAAGACCTCCCCAGGATGACCAGGGAGCGAACGATTGGGTGCCGGCGGATGTCGTTAGTACTAGATGCGTGGCATCGGTGATGGACTGGACCTTGTACTGTGTCGTGCCGATGAACATCGGCCCAAGCAAAATGGAAGAATCAAAGTTGGGCCCGGCAGCGAGAGTCACCTGGGTTCCGTTCGTATTGACTCGGCCGCTCATACCACCGAAATTGCCGGTCTGTGCCGTCTCCTCATTCAGGAAATAATCTTTTGGACCATTCAAGACCGCGTCCTTGATGGTTTCATCGCCGGAAATAAAGTAATAATCCGGCATGCCGTACCAGTGTCCATGCTCCTGGTCCAGCCAGTTCGCATGTCCAGTCGCCAGTAAATTATTTGCCGAAGACGCGGAGGGGTGTCCGAAAATGTCGAGCTCGGGGTTTGAGACTTCTATATTCGGCCTATCCCGCCAGTTGAACCCATCCGACCTTGGCCACGCGGAATCCGCGAGGAAGCGATAGAAGTGCGTGGACTTCAGGTATCTTCCGGTCATTCCGCGAGTGATGAAATTCATCAAATAGGACCAGCGGAATTCAGACTGGTTGTCGCCGCCGCCGGTATGCCAGCCGTAGAAACGGTAGATCGGCAGTGGCCAGCTCGCAAGATTGGTCGTACCAAAGTCTTGAATGCAACAGGCCCGACTTGAGGTAATCGAAGGAAGAGCCGAAGCAGCCCCGGATGAGGCCGTGTAGGTGCAGCCTGTCCCGTTCAGATCGATCGTGATGGTATTGCCTGAGATCGCGGTGATCGTATATCCAGACTGGTTGGGTGGCGGTGAATTCATCCCCGCGCAACCTGTACCCGTCGCACCGGAGATCATTAAATTTTGGTCGACCGCCAAAGAACTAGCGAAGGAACTACTTGCCACGGTCAGTACCATGGGACCCGTGGCGCTGGCCGCGGTTATCGTCGCCGTCGCCCCGGAAGGAGTTGGCACCTTGGAGGTTGTCTGAACCTGCTTGTAAAAGCCATCTTCCCCCGCTTGACTAAGCAGGGTATAGGGAAATACGGCGGTGGAGTTGTAGTAGCCGGTAAGAGCGCGGGCGAGCAGATAGTGCTGGAACTTCAGGAATTCGCTGGCCGCAGCGGCGGAAGTCGGTGCAGCGGCGTGGAAGTTCAGGTAAAGGTCATGGGTGCTGTACTGCGGCCAAGCCTGATAATACGGCTGGCTGTTCTGGCGGGCCCAAATGCCGATGCGGACATCGGTCCCGCCATTGTTGAATTCCAAGGACTTGGGCCAGTACGCAGACAACTGGTAGACACCGATCGACACCCCAACGCCGTTTCCGTCGCTGATATCGGCCCAGCCCTGTGGATACTGGGTATCTGTGCCAGACAGGATGACTCCGCCGTTCTTAACAATGGAGTAGCCGGTGTCATTCGTGAAGGTGACACAACCTGCTCCGTTGTTGCACCAATCCTGCCATTTCATGGATTGCGATTCGCCCTGATACAGGTAAACAGTATCGGTGCCTGTTACGGTCCCTGTGGTTGGAGTACCCGTGTCATTGGCGATGGTAAAGCTGCTGGTGGCCGTCGAGAGAGACGGAGTAATTCGCAACTCGTATCCTTGATGCCCCTTATAAGCCGTGGCAAAGGTATTGGAGGTGCCGTAGTCGGCATTTCGGAGAATCGAGGTCACTTTAACGCTGGTCTTTCCCTGATAGAAATACTCCCGAACCGTAAAGTGCATGTACACGTTGCCAGCCGAATCTACGTGGTTACCAGTACACTTCAACACAGCCTCGACGGGACCGTTCTTTTCAATTGCACATGTAGAATTGGGATCGTTGGTGGACGAAAAAACCGTCGTGCAGGGCGATTGGCCCG
>Ga0210407_10003252_pt1 | contig 13306 bp, 11 predicted proteins | sample IncBWC27MmetaG_FD_150860 | JGI IMG/M metagenome (GOLD analysis project Ga0210407, IMG submission 150860) | Forest soil microbial communities from Barre Woods Harvard Forest LTER site, Petersham, Massachusetts, United States - Inc-BW-C-27-M | ecosystem: Environmental > Terrestrial > Soil >... | reverse complement strand
GACAGCGCACCTATTTTCGTCCGGCGGCGTACGAGCGAGCAAGTTTACGCAGTGCGCCGCGAGTTGTTGGCGAACCTTGCGGACCCGGCGCGCGATGAAGATCGCGCAAGCATCCCCGAATGGCTGGTGGTTTCCGGTGAGTGCACTCATGCCGGATGTCGTGTGATCGCGGGTCTCGGCGACTTCCAAGGCTGGCAATGCCTGTGTCATGGCTCGCAGTTCGATGTATCCGGACGGGTCCGCCGCGGACCGGCCACCCGCAATCTCGCAGTCATCCGCTACGAAATGATCGGGCCGCAACAATTGGTTCTTCGTGCAACTTGATTGACCGCGCATGCGCGAGTGCGCCGGCCACGTGTCGGGAGATCGATCGTGAAAATTCTCTTGGTAGAAGATGATGCGGAAGCTGCTCAGCACATCGCGATCACCCTCGGTGAAGAAGGGCACCAGACGGTAGTTGCAGGCAACGGCCGCGATGGACTCAGCGAAGCGCAAGGCGGCGACTTCGATTTACTGGTTGTCGATCGCATGTTGCCGGATCTTGATGGTCTGACCCTCGTCGCCAGGCTTCGCGCCGGTCGAATCGACACCCCCGTGCTGTTCTTGACCGCGATGTCTGGATTGCAAGATCGCGTCACGGGGTTGCATGCCGGGGGTGATGATTATCTGGTCAAACCCTTCGAGTTCGTTGAATTGCTGGCGCGCGTCACGGCGCTCGGCAGACGCCCGCGTCGGCTGGCGGTGGAAACGACACTGCAGGCGGCGGATCTGGTGGTCGATGTTCTGCGGCGGCGGGTCAAGCGCGCCGGCCGCGAGATACTTTTGCAACCGCGGGAGTTTCGCATTCTCGAATACTTGATGCGCAATCAAGACAACACAGTCACCCGCACAATGCTGCTCGAGAATGTTTGGGAGTATCACTTCGATCCGAGGACCAACATCGTCGAATCGCACCTGAGTCGCCTGCGCACGAAGGTGGACAAGGGCTTCACACCGGAATTGATTCATACCATTCGCGGCACCGGATACTGCTTGCGTGTACCGAGTTAAACTTTTTCAGTCGCCGAGTTTTCGGCTGACCATGCTGTCCGCCGGGTTTTTCTGCATCGCGGCTGTGTTGCTGTTCACCATTACGTATTACTACGCTGAGAAGTACGCGGAACAAGGCGAATTGGCGGAGATCGGTGTGGAGTTCGCCAGAACCGTCAGCGATGCGCGTGCCTCCAACTTTCAACTGCTGCCCGCGGTGATTGCGCAGCGGCTGCGTGAACGCGGCGCAGAGCATAGCTTTTATTTGCTGCAGGATCGGGACGGCAGGAAAATGGCGGGCAACGTGCCGGCGATGAAGCCCATCGAGGGGCCTACGCGCCTGAGCCGCGAATCGCGCGGTGACCTGCGTTACCCGGTAGCCGAAGGACATACCTTGGAGAACGGGCAATTCTTGCTCATTGGCCAGGATCTCGTGCTCCTTGGCGACATGCACGCCGTCATGGTGCGCGCCTTCGCATCGAGCATTGGGCTGACACTATTGTTCGCGATCCTCGGAGGGCTGTTAATCAGTCGATATATATTGCGGCGTGTGTCGGCGGTGAGCGAGACCAGCCGTGCGATCATCGCCGGCGATTTGTCCCAGCGTATTCAGCTACGCGGTGTCGACGACGAGTTCGACCATTTGGCGATTAGCGTCAACGCAATGCTCGACAGGATCGTGGAGCTGATGAAGCACACCCAGCAGGTGACGAATGATATCGCCCATGATCTGAGAACTCCGCTGACGCGGTTGCGTCAACGCCTGGAGCGCGCTCGCAGACCAGATAGCGGCAGGGAAGCACCGCTCGAGGCATTGGATCGATCGATTGAAGATGTCGACGCCATTCTCAAGACGTTCGGCGCGTTGTTGCGCATTGCGCAGATCGAAGCTGGGGGCCGAGCCAGTTCGCTGGCGGCCTTTGACTTCTCGCGTATGCTCACCGGCATATGCGAGGATTTCCGGCCTGCGGCTCGTGACCACGGCCGGCATTTGTCGGCACAGGTGACCTCTGGCCTCGTCGTGCATGGAGATCGCGAGCTGCTCATGCAGATGACGGTGAACCTCATTGACAACGCCATTCATCATTCGACGGCCGGGGCCGATATTCGAATCACTGCGGACAGTGTCGACGGCGCAGCGCGCTTCGTCGTCGCAGACAGCGGCGGAGGCATTCCACCGGAGGAGCGGGAGAAGGTGTTTCGACCCTTCTATCGGCTGGAACCCAGCCGCAAAGCCGAGGGCAGCGGCCTCGGCCTGAGTCTGGTTGCAGCGATCGTCAAGCAGCACCGGGCGACGATTGCCCTGGAAGACAATCTTCCCGGTTTGCGGGTGGTCGTGGTTTTCCCACCTTGCGAAGATCATGGCGCGAGCGCGGCGCATCCGGAGCTTGCATTCGACGCCGGCTAGCATCACCAGGGTGCATGTCCTGGAGTCGATACCGCCGGCCGCGTAATCTGCGGCGCCAGCGACGGAGCGTGTCGCGCGACTCAACATTGGGACAATTTAATCCGTAAGTGTTTGACGGTGTTTTTTCCCGTGTGTAGTGTCGTATTGAGAACTAAATCACCGACGATTGACACTGTGCGACAGGGGGTAATTATGCGGGTCCGAATGATGGCCGTCGGTTTGTCGATAGCGTGGGCGAGTCAACAGGCCGGCGTGGCTGCGACGACTGAATCCGGCACGGCGGATATCAAGGTCATCGCGAACATTCCCGGCGGCGACGGATCTTGGGACTATGCAGCTTTCGACGGCGCGCAACGGCGGCTATTCGTGGGGCGCGAGGATGGGGTCATGGCGCTCGACGTCGACACGCAGAAGGTGATCGATCGACTGGTTCCAGGACAACGAGTCCACTCCATCGTACTGCTGCCGAAGGGCCGCGCACTCAGCACTAATGGCCTGAGCAACTCCGCGACCTTGTTTGACCGGGCTAGCGGAAAGATTCTGGCGCAGATTCCGACTGGCAAGAAGCCGGATTCCGCATTGCTCGATCCGGTCAGCGGGCTTGTGCTGGTGATGGACGGCGACGATCAAGACATCACCTTGATAGACCCCAACGCCGCCAAAGCCGTCGCGCGCATTCCTGTCGGTGGCTCCCCGGAATCAGCTGCGACGGACGGAACAGGCCGGGTGTTCGTGAATTTGTCGGACCGCAGCGAGGTGGCGGTGATCGATGTCGCCGCGCGCAAAGTGGCGGCACGTTACGCATTGCCGGCCTGCGAGGATGCATCGGGGCTCGCACTCAATGCGAAAGCTGGGGTCATAGTCGCAACCTGCGCGAATCTGAAAGCCCTGGCAGTAAGCGCCTCCGACGGGCACCTGCTGGCGACACTTCCAATCGCCAAATATCCGGACGCGATCGTCTTCGATCCGATTCGCGAGTTCATTTATATACCTTGCGCGTCGCCTGGAACGTTGGTCGTCGTCGCGGTGCACCGCGGATCGACACCCGCTGTGGTTGCGAATATTCCGATAGCCAGGGGCGCCCACACCCTGGCGATTGATGCCGAAGGAGGCCGGCTATATGTTCCCGCCGGCGATTTTGGCCCTCCGACGACGGCGGGCGGACGCCCGTCGCTCGTTGCCGGCACATTCAAGATTCAGGTTCTCGCACTGAAACGATAATTGTCGGCGGCCGGCGCGCGCTGCGCCATCCGACGCGTCACGACATCGCGGGTTATATTTTCCCAACGTTCGACTAACCCTATTGCCGGCGTCGCAAGCAGTATGGTTATCATCTTCCGATAAGAACAGAGCGCACATGGCTTCAAGGGGGACTCATGGCACGCGAGACATCGGACGCATTGCATTCCGAGAATCTAAGGCGAACGTTGATAGTTGCTCTTACCGCCTGCCTTGGTGTGCAGATGTTGGTGGTGTCGCCGGACACGAAAGCACAGGAGAGTAAAGAAAAATCCATTCCGGACACGGCGCGACTGGAAGAAATCGTGGTGACAGCGGAAAAGCGCGACACGAAGTTGCAGGAGACGCCGATTGCGATCTCCTATATCTCCGGCAATGCCATCGACAATAATCGTATCACCGATCTCTCCGACGTGGCGCTGCGGGTTCCAAACGTCACGTATACGCAGTTCAGCTCGCAAGAATCATATTTTTCGATTCGCGGCACTTTGATCAACAACAACGCTGCAGGTTGGGATGATGCCGTGTCGACGTTCATCGACGACGTGCCGGCGACGGGCCTCGGCGACAACGATCCGGACCTGTTCGATCTGAGCAGCATCGAAGTGTTGCGCGGCCCCCAAGGCACGTTATTCGGCCGAAATGTAACGGGCGGTGCGGTGGTGATTCACACCAAGGCGCCGAGCTTCACGCCGGAAGCGAGAGTCCAGGCGACCTACGGCTCTGACAACCTGGCGGAGCTGCGCGCGCTGGCGACGGGCCCATTGCACGGCAGCGAACTGGCCGGAAAGATCTCGATGAGCCTCAGGTACCGGGACAACTATGTCGACAACGTGGTGCTGGGAGGCGCGACAGCAGGCGTCAAGCAGGGGGATGTCCGCGGTCAATTACTTTGGAAGCCCGACGACGATACCGATATTTTATTCGGAGCCGATTATTTGCGCGACAAATCCGGCGGCTATCCGACCAAGCTGAAGGGGGATTTTTTGCCAGAACCGTTCCCGGCATTGTCCTATAGTCCCGACGTCACCAATCAAGGTTATAACGGCCGCAACGACCGCAAGATCGGCGGCGCCGAGATACGTGTAAATTGGGACAACATTCTCGGCAAACTCACCTCGATCACCGGGTACCGCTCCGTCGATGACGATTTCCCGAACAGCCTGCTCGGCGATCCAGCCAACCAGGTGCTGGCGCTTGGAATTGTGCAGGATAAGCAATATACGCAAGAGCTGCGTTTGGCATCCAAGACCGATCAGAACTTTACGTGGATTGTGGGTGTGTTCGGGCTGCACTCCAACAAACGCGAAGCGAATCCGCTGACATTCAATTTCAGTCCGTTGACCCTCGCCGGGCTGTTCTCTCCGGTGACTTCCTATGTCGAGGATATGGACCAGCGGATCAATTCAAACAGCTTTGCAGTCTTCGGCGAGGCCACGGTGGCGCTCCTCGATTCCTTGAAGTTGACCCTCGGCGCGCGCGAAACCACCGAGTCCAAGTCGGGTTTCTCGATTATCGCCTACAGCGTGAATGATCCGACCTTGAATCCGGGCTCCGCGAACTATTCGCATCGTTGGAATGCCTTCACCCCGAAGGCGACGCTGGCTTATCAGCCGAGTGCGGACTTTATGCTCTATGGCACGGTGACCAAGGGCTTTAAGAGCGGCGGCTATGATCTGTCCGGTGCCAATGGTACCTCGCCAGCGCAAGTGGCAACGCTCCTCGCAACGCCCTTTGCGCCAGAAACCGTATGGAGTTACGAGGCGGGTGAAAAATATACGGGATTCGGGGGGCGATTCGTAGCGGATCTGGCGGTATTTCTCGCAAAATACAAAGATCTGCAGACGAGCCAGTTGGTTGCGTCGGCGGCCAACGCCGGTGTTCCAATCGCCATCACGACAAATGCCGGCGGCGCATCCGTCAGCGGCGTCGAACTCGAGACGCAAGCCGCGCCGACCAACTGGCTTACGCTGGGACTTAACTACGCGTACATGGACGCTCACTTCACCGACTTGATCGAAGCGGCCAATCCACCGATTTCCTTGAACGGAAAGCGAATACCCTACTCCGCGAAGAACCAAGTGCACGTTTCCGCCGAAGCGCGCTGGCCGATCTCTGCGTTGAAAGGGTCCTTTGCCTTCGGCGTTGACGAGACCTACCGCAGCAAGGTGTATTTTGATAACGCGAACACTGCGCCGCGGTATCTACAAGACGCGACCGAATGGAAAGGAATACTTAACCTGCATTTGAATTTTGAGCCCGACGGCGGATTATGGAAGGCTTCCGTTTGGGCAAAAAACCTCGCAGACAAACGGCCGGTGCTGCACGCGGCGGATATCACCGCGTTGCTTGAAAACCTGGACGATTTGAACAATCATCCTAGCGGAACGATTTTTCTGACGAAATATTACCCCGAGCGAACCGTCGGGGTCACATTCACGCGAGACTTTCAATGAAGCCCGCGGGCATCGCCGGGACTCTCAGCGGTAGAAAACGTGATTGCCGATCGTCGCGACGGCTGTTCTGTTCCTGGACCATGCGGGGCGGACGCGGGTCGCGTGATAGAACAACGCACCGGGCACAACCGGCGTGCGCAGGTCATCGTACGCCGCGCTCGCCACAGCCACCGCCTGCTTCCAGGCAGGTCCGTCCGGCGGGGACAGCGTGCCGAGCTCCGTCCAAGAGAAGTCTGCAACGAGACGCCGGCGGCTCGGATCCCACCGAGTCTCGTGGACCACTTCGCAGACCGTGTGCGGAAAGTTCTGGGCCCATCTCCGATTCAAGGTGACTTCGGCAACGGCGTACTGGCCGTCGAGCGGTTCGCCGCGCGCTTCAAAATAGATGTTCTCGGCGAGGCATTGCAGATCATTTGCGCGCCGACGTGCGTGTGTGCTTTCCCGTTGCACCGCCTGAATGCCCGCAGGTTCGATACGCGTTCCGTCCAGGTGGGCAAAATAGACGATGCCTGCCAGAACAAGGATCGGCAGCCCGAGCATCACTAGGAACGCCAGATTGTCCTTCGCGCCGACGAGCCAGTAGTAGGCGAGTCTGCATCGCCAGGCTACCGGCCAAATACGCGCTTCGCGGAGCAGCGATGTGAGCATGATAGTTCGGCCCGCGCGCATTATGTTACAACCGTGCGGAGGACACGCGCTGGCGGAGCACCAGGAACCTGATACTTCGAGCCTGGGCCAGCTACTGCCAATATATTCGCCATAGGTTTGCCCTCATGTTGAAAGTGCCTAAATTAAGACGCTATGTCTAGTAGCGGCCTCACACCCCCGAAGAAGCGAATACGGTTTCTCTCAAAACAGGGCGGGGAGGGCCTGCACGGTGGGTCGACAGCCTTATGTCCGGCTCGTGGATCCTGCTAATCGAGGCGGATCTTGAGCACTCGGGCGTGATCTTTCGGATCGTGTGATTATCGCGATCGGCGACATACACGTTGCCTGCGGCATCGACCGCGAGACCTTGCCTTACGTGACCGACTTCGTTTCGTGCCTGACGGTTCGGCGCATCTCGATGGGTCTTCCGTAACAGCTTTCGTAAGCCTGCGCGTAATCCATGCCGCTGTCTCGGAATGGCGCGTGTAACAGGTTGTGGCGATAGATAGCCACTCGAATACGCTCGCGTCGGTCGTCGACGTTCGAAGTTTTTAGCAGCTCGGCGCCCACCGCGAACTCCCTAATAAAGTCCAGTTCCAGCTCTCGATCAAGGTGCATGAGCATATGTACCTGCAGGACGGACTGCAGAACGCCCGATCCATAGCGCACGTTGGGGGAGGCTAAATGTACAGGAATCGCAGATCACGGTCTGTACGTTGCACCACCGACACGCGGGAAAACCGCCGAGCCCGCCTTGGGCGGCACTTCGAAGCAGAGTTTTATCTTAGATTTGTGTTTATTCGGCGCGACGACAAGCGACGGTTGTTTCGCTCGGTTACACTCCACCCCTGTCCACGTCCCACCATGTCCAGCCCGCATAGTCCCAATCAAAACCACCTGCTCGCCGCACTGCCCACGGCCGAGTTCGAGCGCTTGTTGCCCCATCTGGAACTTGTGCCGATGCGACTGGGCGACCTCCTCTGCGAATCGGGCGACCAGTTGCAGCATGGCTATTTTCCTACGAGCGCCATTGTGTCCTTGCACTATGTCATGGAGAGCGGAGCGTCGGTTGAAGTGGCCGGGGTTGGCAATGAAGGCATGCTCGGTATTTCACTGTTCATGGGTGGCCAGACTACGCTCACCCGAGCGATCGTGCAGACGGCCGGCCATGGCTACCGTTTACGGTCGCGGCTGCTGATGGAGGAATTCAATCGCTTTGGGCTCATGCTTCGTCTATTGCTGCGTTATACCCAGGCGCTCATCACCCAGATGGCGCAAACGGCCGCCTGTAATCGCCACCATTCGCTGTTGCAGCAGCTATGCCGCTGGCTGCTATTGACGCTGGATCGGATGCCGTCGAGTGATCTCATCACTACCCAGGAGTTGATTGCCAGCATGCTGGGGGTCCGCCGCACAGGGGTCACCGAAGCGGCCGGAAAATTGAAGGATCTAGGCGTGATCAGTTATCGCCGCGGGCACATCACGGTGCTGGACCGCTCCTTGTTGAATGTCCACGTTTGCGAGTGCTATGACGTGGTCAAACGCGAATACGCTCGCTTGCTCTGTGACGTACAGTACCGCCAGAACGCCGGCGCTGCCGGAAACGCTATCTTGCGCCTGCCTGCGTAGAGGCCGCCGAGGGAACCCAGGGGAGCATTCAGGATCATGTCCAGAAAATCAGCGACCGCCGGCAATCGCCCGCCGAGCGGCATCACTGACGTCCGGCGCCAGGAGGCTCTGCTGAAAACGGGGGCCCTGCAGAACGCAATCTTCAATAGTGCCAATTTCTCGATCATCGCCACTGACGAAAAAGGCATCATTCAATTGTTCAATATCGGCGCTGAACGAATGTTGGGCTATTCGGCCGCCGAAGTCGTCAACAAGATCAACCCAAGCGACATTCATGATCCACAGGAAGTGATCGCGCGCGCCGAGGCGTTGAGCCTTGAACTCGGCACCCCGATCACGCCGGGTTTCGAAGCGTTGGTCTTTAAGGCGTCGCGTGGGATCGAGGATATCTACGAGCTGACCTACTTCCGCAAGGACGGCAGCCGCTTCCCGGCCGTGGTGTCCGTCACGGCGCTCCGCGACCCGCAGGGCGCCATCATCGGCTATCTGTTGATCGGCACCGACAACTCCGTGCGCAAGCAGGTTGAATTGGAACTGCACGACGCCATGGCTGTTGCGAAAAAAGCCAATCTGGCAAAAACGGAGTTCCTTTCCAATATGAGCCATGAGCTACGCTCGCCGCTCAACGCGATCCTTGGCTTCGCACAGTTGATGGAGTCCGACGACACGCCGCAAACGGCCTCCCAGAAGGAAAGCACCGGGCAGATTCTCCAGGCAGGGTGGTATTTACTGAACTTGATTAATGAGATCCTCAATCTCGCTATGGTTGAGTCCGGCAAGCTCCAGCTATCGCTGGAACCCATGTCGCTGGGCGAGGTCATGCTCGATTGCCGGACCATGATCGAACCGCAGGCGCAGAAAAGCGGCATTACCATGAGCTTTTGCCAACTTGAAAAACCTTGCTTTGTCCTCGCCGACCGGACCCGGGTGAAGCAGATCCTCATCAACCTGCTTTCCAATGCAATAAAATACAATCAAGCAGGGGGAGCGGTCGTCGTCGGGTGCTCCGCGAGTTCCCCGGATCGCATCCGCATCAGCGTCAAAGACACTGGCCCGGGATTGTCTACGGATAAACTGGCGCAGCTGTTCCAGCCGTTCAATCGTCTCGGTCAGGAGGCCGGCGAAGAAGAGGGCACCGGCATCGGCTTGGTGATGACCAAGCGGCTGGTTGAACTGATGGGAGGCGTCATTGGCGTGAAAAGCTCCGTCGGAGTCGGCAGCGTGTTTTGGGTCGAATTGCTTCTCTCTGGCGAACCACAACTTGCTGATGGGACAACCGTCGCTGCGGCACTTCAACCAGCGCAGCTTAGGAATGACGCTGCACTGCGCACCTTGCTCTATGTCGAGGACAACCCGGCCAATCTGAAGCTGGTAGCGCAACTCATCGCGCGCCGCCCCAATATGTGCCTGCTCAGCGCGGCGGACGCGACGCTCGGCATCGAGCTTGCGCGCGACCGTCAGCCGGCGGTGATTCTGATGGACATCAATCTGCCGGGAGTCAGCGGCATCGGAGCCCTGAAAATCCTGCGCGAAGATCCCCTGACGCAACACATCCCAGTCGTTGCCATTAGTGCCAATGCAATGCCCCACGACATTCACAAAGGCCTGGAGGCCGGCTTCTTTCGCTATCTCACGAAGCCCATCAGGGTCATCGAGTTCATGGATGTGGTGGACTTGGCGTTGGAGTTCTCCAGAACGGCATCGGGCAGTAGAGTTGGCGAGGTAGCCTCCTGATGATCAGCACCTCCGACATCCTCAACGCCGCAATTCTGATCGTCGACGATCTGCAGGCCAATGTCCGTCTGCTGGAGAAGATGCTGCGTGGCGCCGGTTATACCCGCATCGCATCCACGATGGATCCGCATGAAGTCTGCGCGCTGCACCGTAAAAACCACTACGACCTGATTCTGCTCGACTTGCAAATGCCCAACATGGATGGATTCCAGGTGATGGAGGGCCTCAAGGGCAGCGAAAGCGGCGGCTACCTGCCGATACTTGTGATCACAGCCCAACCGGATCACAAGCTGCGGGCCTTGCAGGCCGGCGCCAAGGACTTCGTCAGCAAGCCGTTTGATGTGGTTGAAGTCAAGACCCGCATCCACAATTTGCTGGAAGTGCGTCTGCTGTACAAACAGGCTGAGAATCACGCCAAACTTCTGGAACAGACAGTGCTGGAACGGACTGCAGAATTATGTAGAAGCGAAGAACGTTTTCAGCGTCTTACTGAACTATCGTGCGACTGGTATTGGGAGCAGGATGTGAACGGTCGATTCACCCAGGTTTCCGGGCCCGCTCTTGAGATGCTCGGTATTCGCGGCGACGACTCGCCGGACAGCGCAACTGAAGTGCAGGGACCGCGCTGGAATGAGGCCGAGCGCGCCGCGCTGGAAGAGAACATCGCCGCCAGACGGCCGTTCCTGGATTTAGTCTACGGCCGGACCAATATCGATGGCTCAAAACAATATTTTCAGGTGAGCGGCGAGCCCATCTTCGACACGTCGGGCTGCTACGTCGGTTACCGCGGGATTGGAATGGACGTTACCGGACGCGTGCGTCCGGATTAAAAAAAAGCCGTCTTGCGACGGCCTTCCTTTCCTGGTTTCACAACCATTGCTGCATGGTTTAGTTTGATTCCCTTCTAGCGGTCAATGCAGCCGCCTGGCAGCCGACGATGCTGGTGCCAGTCGTCGTCACTGCGATGTTTGCCAAGACTCGACCAGTCAAGGCTCCGCCAGTCAAGGTGATGGAACCGCCGACGGTGTCACCCGCGAGGATGTTTCCCATCAACGTCGAAGTCGTCATGGTCGCGGCGACCATCGGCACCCAATACACGTTGCAGGGCTGCCCGCCACCGGCCATCTGCACCGAGAAGTTGGTCCCGGTGAGTGCGCCGGCGACGAAGAAGGTCCAGACCGCGGTCGATGGGCCTGTAAGTGTCAGCACGCCTGTCTTGGCCGTCGCGTCGAGACAGTATTGACCCGGCGCAAGATTCGTGACCGCAAGGTTGCCCGCGACATCGGTACAAGCCCTAGAAGTGGCCTGAAGTTCGAGCGCGTCGTAGGCGGTGATGAAGGCGGCGTGCGCCGCAACTGAGGCGTCGTTGCTCGCAGGGGGAGCAATGCCGGCAACCGCACAGCCGGTGTTCGTGTAAGCAGCAGTGATGCCGGGCGAGATACCTACTTCGCCAACGACGGCGCCGCCGGTGCAGGTCACAGCCGTACCGCCGAGGATTGCGAAATCGGCAGCCGCCCCAAGTGGCACCTGGGCCGATGCTGAGGAGATGCCGCCAATCAGCGCGGCCGCCGTAAGCAAACACGTTGAGAGGTTTTTCTGGGGATTGTTCATCGAGTTCATGTTCATTTCCTAAAGATTGCTTGAAAAAGTTTTCGAAGTTTCGGATGCCCGTTACCGTGACCGCGACTATCACCCTGTGTCGCGAGAAGTTCTGTCCGGTAGCCGACTGATTGTCTATCGCGGGCTCAACGCGGGTGGGTCATGCTGGCCGTGCTACAGCCGATGGGTCTGTGCGCCCCGAGATTCGATAAACGTTTTTGCCTGCGCGCTTGGCATCGTACAGGGCCAGATCCGCACTCTTCATCAGCGTGTCCGCGTCCTCGCCATGGACGGGATAGAGACCGATCCCTGCGCTCATGGTTATGCGAACGGCATGGCCCTCGATGTCATAGGGCTGCGACACAGCCTCGATTACTTTTGACGCCACTGTGGCCGCATAGTCGGCATCGCTGACGTGCCACAGTCCCAATATGAATTCGTCACCGCCGACACGCGCCACCGTGTCCTCTTCGCGCACCGTTGCCGCCAGGCGCGCTGCGACAAGTTTCAGCAGAACGTCCCCGGCGCTATGCCCCAACATGTCGTTGATCTGCTTGAAACCGTCGAGATCCAGATACACCACCGCCACAGCGCTCATGCTCCTTCGCGCATGAACAAGGGCCACCGACAGTCGGTCGCTTAGAAGCCTTCTGTTCGCAAGCCCCGTCAGCGGGTCATAGAGCGCTAGGGCTTCCAGCATCTTGCCGTACTTGTTGGCGGCCTGGTGCAAAAGGCGGACCTCCAACATGTTATGAACTCGCATCAAAACCTCGGCCAGATCGAACGGTTTGCTGATGAAATCCTTGGCGCCGCCCTGCAGCGCGCGTAACTTGTGAGTCGGCTGGGCGGTAACGGCAAGAACCGGCAGGTAGCCGCCGGTTTCGATGCCCTTGAGGCTCTCCATCACCTGAATTCCGTCCATGCCGGGCATCTGCACGTCGAGCAGAATCAGGTCGTAGTGGTTTTCCCGGTGCAGCGCGCAGACTTCACGCGGATCCATCGTCGATGCCACGCGGGTATAACCGGCGCCACGCAGCATTTCCTCCAGCAGACGGACATTGGCCTGCAGATCGTCGACGATCAGAATTGCGGCGTTAAGGATGTCGGAGGCGCTGATCATCCCGAGGCTCCCAGTAGGTCGTAATTTGAAATCCTCACCGCGCTACACTGATGGCGTGCCGGCGATTGTGATCCCGAAGCTACCGCGCGTCGCGCAGCTTTCCGATTCGCCAAAGCCGATTTTGGCGCCTGCCAGAGCGATTGTCTATTGCTACCCTTTGAGGGTCGCGGCATCAACAGCCAAACTAGCCTACTCTCAAGACGGTTTATCGGTGCGCAAGCGCCGCCGGATAGCGTAATAACTTATCCAACAGATCACCGCGAGCGCCGCGAAGGATCCAAACTGGGCTGGATAATCGCCGATCAGAAAGTGGAACTCCCTAAGACGGCCTCCTTCGAAAGAGAATTCATTCGACAATGACAGTGCCGTGAAGGTAATGCCCAAACCGAATAGCCACTTCTGCCAGCCAATTAGCGCGCGGGCGCGACGCAATGAGCGCACCTC
>Ga0210407_10003251_pt1 | contig 13306 bp, 7 predicted proteins | sample IncBWC27MmetaG_FD_150860 | JGI IMG/M metagenome (GOLD analysis project Ga0210407, IMG submission 150860) | Forest soil microbial communities from Barre Woods Harvard Forest LTER site, Petersham, Massachusetts, United States - Inc-BW-C-27-M | ecosystem: Environmental > Terrestrial > Soil >... | reverse complement strand
TTGGAAACATAACCAACGATGCGGTCCAGCGTGCCTGGCAAGCGTGCTTCTTCGTTGTAAGACGGAATGATGATGGAGAGTTCCGGAACGGCGGCGCTCATCGTGCCGGCGATTCCTTCCAGCCATGGTGCCCGACGAGCGGAACGAAGCGGCAGGGTTCCATCTGCTGCGTGCGGTACTCGTTGCCACGGCGCTCGATAAGCTGCAATTCCTGGTGCTCCGCTCCGCCAATGGGAAGAATCAGCCTGCCGCCTTCGGCAATTTGCGCGAGGAGCGGCGCAGGAACCGCTGGCGCGCCCGCGGCCACGAGAATGGCGTCGAACGGCGCAAATTCCGGCAATCCCAAAGTTCCGTCGCCGCAGTGCACGTGCACGTTCACGAATCCCAAGCGCGCAAGGCGCTCCGTGGCCGAAGCCGCTAGACCCGGACGGCACTCCACAGTGAAGACCTCTCGGGCCACCCGCGAAAGCACCGCCGCCTGATAACCGCAGCCCGTTCCGATTTCCAGCACCCGCTCCGTCCCGTTAAGTCGCAACGCGGCCGTCATCACCGCAACCATATAAGGCTGTGAGATCGTTTGGCCGTCCCCGATGGGCAAAGGCGCATCCACATAGGCCTGGTGGCGAAAATCAGCAGGCACGAATTCGTGGCGAGGTACGGCCGTCATGGCGGCCAGCACGCCGCCATCGGCAATTCCCCGGCGGCGAAGCTGCTGCTCGATCATCTCGGTACGGAGCGGAGCAAACTGGTCCTCTCCGAAACGGCCCGCCGCTGGTTCGCCTGGTGCACTGTCGCGAAATGTCTTCATTCGACTATTGCTCCGTGCTCCGTTGCTATCGCCGGCTGTTCCCACCCCGCGCCACGCCTCGCGCTAAATAGAACTTGGCGAACTCAAGCATGCGAAAGCGCGGTGGCATGCCGTTCCCACGCTTGCGCGCGCAGGATGTCTTCCATCTGTGCGAGTGCAAAATCGCATTCGTCTTCGCGGTTATAAAAGTGCGGCGAAAGCCGAACGCCTGCCTTCGGACGGTAATCGACGAGGATTTCACGCGCCAGCAGCTCGCGGCAGACCTCGTACGAGTGGGGACATTCGACGGACACAGTGCCGGCGCGCTCGGAAGGATTCTCCGGCGTATTCACCCGCCAGCCGCGCGATTTTGCACCCTCCAGCAGCCGCGTGGTCATGCGCATCGATTTTTCTCGAATGGCCGCGATCCCTGCTCTGTTCAAGATGTCGAGTCCCGGCTGACAGGCATAGAGCGCGGGAATATGCGCTGTGCCATTCAGGTAGCGGAAGGAATCTTCGCGCATATCGTTCGGGCCGGTTTCGAAGCCGAAGGGCCGCCGATGCGCGCTCCACCCAGTGATGGATGGACGAAGCTTTGCACGCAGGTCGTCGCGAACGTAGAGATAGGCGACCCCTGGTCCTCCGCACAGCCATTTCAGCACACCGCCGACCACGAAATCCGCGCCAAGTGAGCGCGCCTCAACGGGAATCACACCCGCAGCCTGGAAAGTATCAAGAATGACGTGCGCGCCGACGCGATGCGCGCGCTCGATGATGGCGCGAGCATCGACGATATAGGCGCTGCGGAAAAGCACCAGTGAAATCGGCACCAGGAGCGTGGTTTCGTCGATGGCCGCAAGAAATTTATCCAGATCGAGCCGGATGTTGTCCGGTGTTGGAACGACTTCAACCCGTGCGCCGTGCCGGACCTGCTCGTGATAGAAATACTGAATCGAGGGGAACTCGAGTTCGCTCATCACCACTTTGTTGCGCGGACCGTGGAAGTCAAAGCAGGAAGTGATCACCGCCTGCGCGAGTGTGACGTTTTGATGCAGCGAGATTTCTCCGGGGCCCGCGCCGATCAGCGGCGCGATCTTGTCGCCCACGCCGACGGCCATATCCCACCAGCCCTCTTCCCACGCGCGCACGCCGCGCTCCGCCCAGGAATCCGCGTAAGCTCGCATGCCGCCGTAGACTCCGCGCGGCATCGCGCCCAGCGAATTGCTGATCATGTACGTGGTGCGGCCCAGTATCGGGAATTCGGCGCGCCAGTTGAGAAGTTCATCCATTCTGTACAGCTCCATTCGATCCGTTGTGCGAGCGAGCCTTTCTCCACACAAGGTAGCACAGCGAAATGAAAGCGAGCCAGGGGAGGCCCGAGGTAAGTGTGATGCGCAGGCCGGGCACCCACCAGGTGGAAATGAGCACGGCAGTAAGCGCAGCGAGGCCAAAAAGAGTCGTCCACGGACCACGCGGCGCAATGCGCACAGGCGGCAGCGGCCACCCCGCCGTCCGCCGGCGAAACGCAAGATGCGTTATGAAGATCATCAGCCAGACGAAGATGCCACCAAAGAACGCCGCACCCAGCATATATACGTAGGCCGTCGAGTGAAACCAGCGGTCCACGAAAAATGCCGCGACCATCCCGGCGCTCGATACCAGCAGCGCTGCGACCGGCGTGCCCCGTTTGCTCAGCCGCCCAAGCCGCGCCGGTGCGTAGCCGCCGCGTGCCAGCGAAAAAAGCATCCGCGAAGTGAGATAGAGATTGCAATTCACGCTGGAGAGCGCCGAGGTAAGCACCACAAAATTCATCACCGCGGCTGCGTAAGGAACGTGCACGGCGTCGAAAACCCGCACAAATGGGCTGGATTCCAGCTTGTCGCCAAGTTGGTTCCAGGGAACCACGCCGACCACCACTGCCAGCCCGCCAATATAAAAAATTCCCAGACGCGCCAGCGTCCAGCGCAGCGCGCGCGGCAAAGCCGTTGCTGGATTCTTTGCTTCGCCCGAAGTAACCGCGACAATCTCGATTCCAAGAAAGCTGAAGAGCGCCATGGCGACACCAAGACCGACTCCGGCCCAGCCGTTTGGCAAGAATCCTCCGTGGGCCGTGTAGTTCGTTGCGCCCAGCCGCGGGAATCCGATGCCGAGGAGCAGCGAAGCCCCCAGTATCAGGAACACCGTGATGGTCACAACCTTCAGCATTGCGAACCAATACTCGAATGCGCCGAAGCTCGCAACGCTCCGCGCATTGACATAGAGAAGCGCGATGGAAAATCCCGCGATCCACAGCCACGACGGCACGCCCGGAAACCACCGCTTGCAATAAATCGACGCAGCCACGATTTCGCTGCCAATCGCAATGGTCTGCCCCAGCCAGTAGGAGTAACGCATCGCGAAGCCCGCCCAGGGATGCAAGTACATCTCTGCGTGCACGCCGAAAGAGCCCGCCACCGGATGCGCGACCGTCATCTCGCCCAGCGCCCACATCAGGCATAGCGCAATCGCCGCCGCTCCCACGTAGCTCAGAATCACGCCAGGACCCGCAAGCCGCACGGAAATGGCGCTGCCGAGAAAGAGACCCGTCCCAATCGCCCCGCCGATGGCGATCATCGAAAGCTGGCGTGGCGTCAGGTTGCGTTGCAGCCCCGCTTCGCCAGCAATGATGGCGGAGTTCTTGGAGCTGTCTAATGTTTTTTCATTCGGAATAAGCGCATCCGTCATGGAGCGGCATCGTAGCAGAAAGTTGTTTGTGACGCGCCAGAACCAACCTGCCCAAAAGTACAGTGGACTACAAAGCACGCCTGTCCTGCGACCAGCCGTGCGCGAGCGGCCCCTTCTCTACAATTAAGGACGTGGCGTAAGTGGAAAGCTGTCGCCACGGAGGAAGTCATGAAGGCCGTTCTCGCTCTGGTGCTTCTGTATGTGGGCACTTTTCTCGTTATGATTCAAGGCGCGTCGCAGAGCCAGGTGCAAGCGGCTCCCCAGAATGCAGCATCCGCGCAAGACAGCCCCGCGCAGGGACAAGCAAGATCCATCGATCCAGTCAAGGATGTGGACATCCGCGCGCTGATGGAGCTTGTCGGTGTGCGCGACCAGGTGCAAGACGGCGTCAACGCCTCCGCCGAACAGTATCGCGAGAAACTCCTCGCCACCGTGCCTGACAACGAAAAGGGCCAGGCATTCGTCAATACCTTCGTCACCAATTATGAAAAAAAGTTTGATCCCGATCAGGTTACCGAGCGCGTCGTGGGCATCTACGACAAGCACTACACCGACGAGGAAATCAAAGGACTGCTTCAGTTCTTCGGCTCGCCACTGGGACAAAAGGTCGCCGCGGAAATGCCAAAAATCGGCAAGGAAATTGCCGCCGCAAATCGCGAGGCGGGCGCCAAAGCTGCGCACGAAGTTCTGCAAACGCTCAAGGCGCAAAATCCTGAGATCGGCCAGTCTGCCCGCCTGGGAAATGGCCAGCGCCGCTGGCCGCAGCGTGGTCAGGCTCAGGGCCAGCCGCCAAGCCAGCCACAACAGGCTGATTCTTCTCAGCCCTGATCTTTTTCATCTCTCCAAGGCAGGAGAAAGACAGCGCTTTTTCTTTAGGGGAAGCGCTTCTTGATTTTCACGTCGATACCGAAAGTGCCGTTCTGATCGCGCAGCGCCACGATCGAAACACTGCGATTCACGTTGTACTCCACCTGAATAATCTGTTCTTGCGTCGAACTCACATTCGAAACATAGGTAATCGTCAAATCGTGCGCGATCTGCTGCTCCACCGTAACGCGCGCGCCGGGGTTTTGTTCCGAACTCGGTGAGCCGACGGCTGCAAGTCCGGGGTCAACGCGGAACCGCGTAATCCCAAATAAACGCTGGAGCGGCCCGCCGAGTTGGCTCGACACAGCTTCGGAGAGAATGGCCGTCGCTCCCGCAGTCGAGCTTTGCGTTGTCCCGCCGCTCCGTGTCGTCCCCTCCGAACTTGTCTGTCCCAACGCCAGCAGCGTGATGATGTCGTTCCCGGGCAGTGGCGGGTCGGAGCGGTACGCCAGTGTGAGTTTGCTGGCCGGCCCGGTAAAGTTGAGCGTGACTTCATATTGTTGGATCGTGGTGCTGGCTTCCACGTTTACCACCGGATCGAGCCGGAACGGATTGGCAAAGTTCACATCACCTCGCGCCACGCGATAGCGGTTGCCGTGGAAATACAAATCGCCGGAAAGAATGTGAATGTGCCCAAGGAGAATGGGGTGCTCCCAGGTGCCGCGCACGCGCAGGCCGGCTTCCGCTTCGAGCTCCGCGCCGGGCCATTCCATGCGCGCGTCGGGCGTGGAAGCCGCTTCCACGTCGAACTGCAAATTGCGCAGGAAGGAAGAACTGGTTGAAGGTCCGGAGATTGCGCCTTCTTTTGCGGAGACCAGTACGCTGGCGACTTCCAGCCCTTGCGTAAGCGTAACCCGTTCGACGGTGACTCGCCCCGATAGCAAGCCCGCGGAAGGCGTTCCCGTCAGGCGCAGCGAACCCGCCACCAGCCAGCTCATGCCTTCGGGATAACGAATGCGCACGCGGTCCGTGCGCGCATTCACCTCGTAACGCAGCGGGCTGTCCGCGTAGTTCAGACTGCCGGATAGGTGCAGCGTTCCTCCCCCGGCTTCTGCGGTGATGTCCTCGAAGAATAGTCGCGTGGCGTCGAAAACGATATCGCCCTTGATGTTGCTGAGACCCGTCGGAAAATCCGCGGCCCGCGCCGAGGCCTTTTCGATGTGCACGCGCCCGGTGATCCGCGGCCGGTCCATCGTCCCTTCGATGGATCCGTTGATCTGCGCCGGGCCGCTGGCCTGGAGATCCGGCACAAAGCCGCTGAGCAGCCGCAAGTCCACCGCGCCGTTCAAGTGCATACTCACGGTGCGGCGGCCCGAAAATCGCAGCGCTCCGTCGAGTTGAAGATTCGTGTCCGTCCCCTTGAAGGTGACCGGATCGATCAGAAACTCTTCCTTCGAGGAACGGATATGGACCGGGCCGGAATTTTCCAGCCGGACGTTCGCATAGTTCAGAACCAGCTTCGAGAATTTAGCATCTACCGTGATCCCCTCGGCATGTTTGAGCTCGCCGCTTACGGAAATGTCGCCGTCCGCCGCTCCATGCCCGCTGAACTCCCGTAAGTGCAGCGCGCTCACCAGAAAAGGATCCAGGTTGATGTTGGTGATCGATACTTTCCCATTGACCGGATACGGATCTGCGAGTCCCAGCGTCAAGCCCCCGGAGATTTCGCCTGTGGCCATGGCCGAGCCTAGCGTGAGCTTCGCGGTCTGTCCGTCCGAGGTAAGCCCTCCGTCAAAGCTGCCGATCACTTCCTGCCCGACGCGAAAATCGACGACCCGGAACGTGCCTTCGCCCGTCGGCGCCACGGCCGGTCCGCTGGCCTTCACACGGAATGATACCTGGCCGCCGAGCTGCAATCGCTGCGATTGAATGCTCTCAAAACTCTCCAGTGGCAAAGATGCTCCCACCAGATCGGCCGCAATCGTCCGGTCAGAGAACCGGTATCCCACCATGCCCGTGACGATGCCGGCCCCGCTTCCGTTCTCCTTGCCTGGCGGAAAAATGCGCAACTCGGCGTTGGCGATGCGCGCTTCGTCTGGCGTGAGGTTTAGCTGACCTCGCAGCCGGTTGAACGACACTCCGTACACGCTGCCGTCCGCCAAATCGAAAAGGCCCGTGATCGCTGGTTCTTTTCGCGTTCCGCGCCCGTGCAATTGTCCGGTAAGGAGGCCCATCACGGGATACTGCCAGTGAAGGAGCTGCTGAATGCTCTCCACCGGCGCCTTTTCGAAATTCGCCTCGGCGGTCCAATTGTTATCCGGCAGAAAGTTCCAGTCGGTGAGCGCGATCGTCCCGTCGATTTGCACGTCCATCTTGCCTTGGCGCGTTTGCCCGTTTGCCAGCGTCAACTCTGACCGCGAATACGTCAGGTCGCCGTCTAGGAAATCCAGCGGCACGCCTTCGTAGTGCGCTCGCTCGCCGCGAATATGACCGGCAAAAACGGAATGCCCGTCCGCGCTGAGAATCTTCCCGTCCCAGCGGACGTTTCCTCCAATATCCTTGATCGCGCCCGCGGTTCCAGGCTTGTTTCCTGCGATGGCGTTGATGAAATCCTTATAGGTCTCCAGTGCTCCTGTTTCGAAGTGAAAATCCAGCACGGAATCCCTTGGTGCCAGCGTTCCCGATATGCTGCCGCGCGTCGTTGGCGTCGTGAATTCACCAGAGTCGATCGTGAAAATGTTCGGATCGTAACGGTAGCGGAATTTCCAGTCGGCTTCCACCGGCTGGTGCCCCGCCGCCACTTCATCCGGGGGAGACCAGTGCACCTTGCCAGTGATTTCAAAGTGTTTGAAGTTCGCCGTCCACGTTTCCACCGTGTCTCCGGTTAGCACCGCATCCCAGTGCAATTGATCGACAGGAAATCCTTCGTGATCGATATCTGGCAGAACGGCGGAGAGACGCACGTCTTGAATGTGCGTGTCCGCGCGAAACTTCAGTCCGGCGAAGCGCAGCGTCACGCGACCGGTGACCTGGCCCCGGTCCGCGGCCGCGAAAAAGTCGGGCACTTCGAGTCCCGCGTTGTCGATGCGATAGCTGCCCCGGCTGCTTAGCCGCTTGGCGTGATAATCGTCATAGTCCAGGTTGATCTCCTGCCCCGCATAACTTCCCTTAGCCTGGAACTGCCCGCCAGCCAAAGAGCCTTCTCCGCGCACATCGACCAGCCCGCTAGGCACCGTCGGCTCGCGCATCGTATCGTGAAAATCGCGCAGGTCGACCCAGCCGCGGTAGCGAAAGCTCCACTTTGGATCGGCGAATCCATTCATTTCCACTTGCGCGTCGATATGCGAGCGTCCCGCGTGGAGCGTCCCTTGTTCCAGCGTAAATCCCTCGCGCCACACCGTAAATTTCGCGGAGACATCGACCGGCAACGATAGATTATCCGTGGCCGTGAAGTGCACGGATCGCCAATCAAAATTGCCGAGATACAACGGCTGTTCTCGAGAGCCACCCGCGTCCAGCGCCAATCGTAAATCACCGCCCTCGACAGCCAGGGGCGTCTTCACGTCGTTGTAAAGAATCCAGCCATTCTCGATCCGTACACGGCGAACATGCAGATCGAGAAGCAGTTCTCGCAGCGGCTTCTGGGACGAGATTGCTCGCGGGGGCACGGGAACATTCGTCGCTCCGTTCTCTTCCACTCGGATATGAATCTCCGGCTGCCGCACCAGCAGATCGTCCAGCGAAACCTTCCGCCCCCAGAACGAATCGATCCGCAGCCCGGCTTGCACTTCTTCCGCGGAAAAAAGCGGCGCGGTCCCCTGCGGTTCGTGGCCATGAATCACCAGACCGTTTAGTGTGGCGCGCAGCGAAAGCCAGCGAATCGAGAGCGCGCGCAGCTCGACCCGCCCGCCTGTCGTTCCTTCAATGCGCCGCACCAGCAGGCGCCGGAGAAGCGGGTTCCCCAGGCCGCTGCCGAAAAAAATCACTAGGAACGCCACGATGAGAAAAATCTTGGCGCCCAGAACCCAGGCCACGTGGCGCAGCCACCGCCATTTCCGCACGCGCGTCTCGTGTGTCATTTCGCGCCCTCGTCGATCATTTTGTCGACGTGCAAACGGGCCCGGCTTTCCTTCAGCCAGCGCTCGGCCTGCTCATTGATCCCTTGCTGCACCAGCGCCTCGCGAATGTATTCGCTCGCGGCCTCCATAGACGGCGCAGTCTGCCCGCGCTCCTTCGCTCGCTGCACAACCGCCTTTTGATAAAAGTCCTCGACGGCTTTGTCGTCCACCTGAACGGCGGCGCGGAATCTGGAGTCCAGATAACTGCTCAGATAAAGCTGCGCCGCCACCATGCTGCGAATCTCCGCTTCGCTCAGTCCTGCTTGTTTTTTTCGCGCTTCATACTCTTCGGGCGAAGCAAACGATTTCAGCAGGCGATCCACTCCTCGCTGCACGTCCGCATCGGAGGGACGCGGAAAGTGCGAAGCATCCGCTTCCGTCCGCACCACCCACTGATCGATCAGCCGGTTCAGAATCTGCGCACCGCTCTCGGACTTGCCCTCGACGAGCGTCTGGTAACGGCCAAGTGTATTCACCTCGCTCTGCAGAATAATGTCGTTCTCCACACGCGCCGCGATCCGATCCACGACTTCCTGCACTGGCGGCGCCGCTCCGGCGGCCAGCGCCACCGCCAGCGCCACCGCGAACAAATCTTGTTGTAACCGGCCCCGCATCAGAAGCTCGACCCCAGGTTGAAGAAAATTTGCAGCCGTGGCAGTTGCGTGCCCTTGAAGCAATTCGTCACCGTCGTCGAATTCGTCGTGACCGGCACGCATGGCACCACAAAGAACGGCCGATTGATCTGATAGCCGAGGTCGATGCGAATCGGCCCCACCGGCGTGGCATAGCGCACGCCAAATCCGATCGTGTGCGCGAAATAGTTCAGCTCATTGCCGCAGTTCGTCACGCACTGCGTGAGCGGCGGCCCTGCTGGATTATTTGGATCCGGTGAACTCGTAAAGGTTGGCCGTGGCAATGTGGCCCGAAACGAAATCTGGCTCAGCCGGCTGTATACGTTTCCGCCGTCATAAAAAATGGCCCCTCCCAGCGACGTGCCAACATACGGCAGCCGCATCGGAAACCGAAATTCCTGGTTGAGAACCAGCAAGGCCTGCCCCCCTACCGGAAAGCCTGTGCATGCATCACGCGGCCCGGCCTGATTGAGCGCAAATCCGCGCAGCGACGTGCCGCCCCCCGCGAAGAATCGTTCCGGCAACGGAATGATGTCGGAAGATTGCGCCGGAGTCAGGCTTGGTGTAACGCACTGCTGTTCCGTGGACGTTGGAAAGGTCAGCGAAGCGGTATCCCGATACGGCGTAAGAATTCCGAAGCGGACGGAGCGCGCAAAGCTGAACCGCCGTTTGATGCGGTAATACGTCGAGTTCTGAAAAAAAACGCGCAAAAAGCTGGCGCTCGACCCGATGCCGGTATCCGCAATGCTCACGTCGGCGCTGTTGAAGGTGCCCTTGGAAGCATCCGCGGGATTGTCCCGGGAGTCGCGGATCCACGTCACCCCGAATTGCGACACCAGCGTTGGCGCGTTGAAAAGCGGAATCTCGCTCGCCGAAATATTCAAGTTGGAAACCACTACTTTGCGAAAAGCGTAGTGGTACAGCGTCGTCGTGAAGGGCGTCACTTTCTCCGTCAATTGCACCGAGCCTTCGTAGCGGTCTTCCGTAAACGTATTGATGTCCCGCGTTTTTTCCGCATAGGCCGTCGCCTGGAAACTGAAATTCGGGCTGGCAAACGTATTGGGAACCGAATAAGCCAGCAGCGCTCGGCCCTGCAGCGTGCTGCCGCGCAGCTTGAACGAAAGCGAATCGGCCCGCCCCGTGAGATTCAGTTTGCTCACTTCCAGGATTCCGCGCGGAGCCGCCCGCACTTCCCCGCCGGTGGGATTCGATGTGCTCGCCAGCCGCTGCACTTCGAATCCGCCGCCGTACGCAATCGTGTAGCGCTTGGCTTCTTCGACCAGCGCCACGATGTCCTTGTCCGGGTCTGTCCCGTTCGGGTTCTGCGGCTCGATGGTGACGCGATTGAATACGCCGAGGTTGTACAAACGCCGTTGCGATTCCACCACGTCTCCTTCCCGCAGCGGCTCCTCCGTCTTGACGTGCACTTCGCGGCGAATCACCCCAGGCCGCGTGTGTGCGTACCCCGTCAGCAAGACCCGCCGTACGCGGATTTGCGGGCCTTCCACGATTTTGTAGACCAGCCGCACGGGGGTTGCTTGAGCGATCTCCTCTTTAGAATTCTCCTCTTTCTTTTGTTTGTTTTGTGGTCCAGTGCCGTGGCCGTTTCCATTCCCGGTCTTGGCTGCTGCCGGTTCCTGTGCGACAGCTTCCGCTGTGGCCGTGAACGTGGCCTCGGGAAATCCTTCGTTGTAATAGAGCGCAAGGATATTGTCGCGATCGGACGTCACGCTGAAATCAGAATATGGCTGCCCGGGCGTCGAGCCCACCACTCCCAGCAATTCTTCTTTTTTGAAAGCGTGGATTCCTTCCAGCTCCAGGGAGGCTACTCGCGTCTGCTTCCCTTCCTGCACGGTAAAAAAAATATACAAGTCGCCTTTTCTGCCTTTGTAGTCGTCCTCGACCTTCGATTCGACCTTGGCATCCAGAAATCCGTTCGACAAATACAGGGCGCGCATCGATTGTGCGTCCGAATCCACCAATCTCCGGCTGAATCGCCCGGGTGAAGCAAATGCTCCCGCAAAAATCTGCAGCCGGCTGCTCAGCAGCTCCTTGCTGAAGTAGTGATTGCCGCTAATCTCGATCCCCAGTAGCTTGTGCCGGTCCCCGCGGTCCACCTTGTATGTAATAACTTCCTCAGTTTCGGTCCCGCCTTTGCCTTCTTGTTTCACCTCGCGCGTTTCAGTCGAGTAATCCACCGTCGCATCGAAATACCCTTGGCGTTCCAGACGCTCTCGCAGGTTGCGTTTCCCCTCCTCGAGGAGGTCGGTATCGACAGCGCCTTCTTGATACACGGGAATCAGCCTCTTCACCTCTCCCTTGGAAAATTTTGCGCCCGTCACCTGCACCTGCACGCGCGGGCCTTCAGTGACCTCCACTTCCAGAGGAATCGTATTTTTCGCCGCGTCGTATTCTCCCCGGCGCACCGCCGCCCGCGCGCTCAAGTGGCCTTTTTTTACCAGAAACTTGCGAATGCGGTCCGTTCCGTGCTGTGTGCGCGCCGAGGTGAGTTCGCTTCCCCCTTTCATTTTCAACCGCGAGAGAATTTCCGCGTCGCGGTATTCCGTGCCGTTCATGAGGTGAATGGCCCCAACCCGCGCTCGCGGCCCGGGTTTCACATGGACAATAATGTCCATCTGATGGGTATCCGCATGTGGCACGTTTTCCGCCGAAAGCGCGGCTGTGTATAAACCTTCTTCGCGGAGCGTCTCGCGCAGTTTTTCCAGTGATTCGTCAACCGTGTCCCGCCGGTAGGCCTGCCCCAGCGTGAGTTGCATTGCCGCGGCTGCGGAAGCATCGCTTGGTGGCGCGATCAGCCCTTCAATCCGCACCTGGTTGAAGAAAAGATTCTCCCGCACCACGAAGTCCAGACGCACGCCGCCTTCGACTGCTGACGTGGCCGCTCTCAGGTCTGCGTAATCCCCCGTCCGGTAGAGTAGCCGCAAACTTTCCGCCACTTTGTTGCGATCCAGCGGTTTTCCCGTCTCCACGGTCAGCCCGCTGCCCGCTTGCGAAAGCACCCGGCCGTCTTCGGTGACGATGCGTACAGCCACTACGATGGGTTGTGCCTCGGGGCTCGTAGTTGCTGCCTCGGCAGGCGCCTGTGCGCGTGCTACCGCGGCTCCGGTGAGCATCGCCAGCGCGAAAATACTCCGTATTCCATTGGCCCAGCCCGCTTTCATGCGTTCCATGCGCTCAAATGAAGGTTAGCATACGGGCCTTGCCCGTCCTGTGCTGTTTGACGCTATGATAGTTCCGCAGGAGCACTCCGTATCCCTGCTGGGACCCTACTTTCGTGAACGATTCTCTCCAGGAAAAATACTCGCGACAGATGCTCTTTGCCGGAATTGGCGAAGAGGGCCAGGCACGCTTGCTGGCCTCCAGCGCCGTCATCGTGGGTTGCGGAGCCATCGGCGCCGCGGCGGCCAATCTGCTCGTGCGCGCCGGCGTTGGCCGCATGCGCATCATCGACCGCGATTTTGTCGAGCCCTCGAATTTGCAGCGCCAAACACTCTTCGATGAAGCCGACGCTCGCGATGCTCTGCCAAAAGCCGTCGCGGCGGAACGCAAGCTGCGAGCTATCAATGCCAGCGTCGCCGTCGAAGGCGTGGTGGCCGATCTCACCCCGCAAAACGCCGAGGCATTGCTCTCCGGATTCGACGTCATTCTGGATGGCACGGACAACTTCGAAACGCGTTTTCTCATCAACGATTTCGCCGTCCAATCCGCGCGGCCATGGATTTACGCCGCCGCCGTGGCCAGTTATGGCCTCACCATGACCGTTCGTCCCGGCGTCACTCCCTGTCTTGCTTGCCTCCTCGAATCAGCTGGCACTGGCCAGGGCCTCGAAGATACTTGCGATACCATCGGCGTCCTCGGCCCCATCGTGAATCTGATCGCCTCTCTCGAAGTGGCCGAAGCGATGAAACTCCTCGCCGGGCGCGAAGAAACTTTGCATGGCCGACTGATCTCCTGCGATGTCTGGTCCGGCCACTTTCAGTCCGTGCGCGTGGCCCGCAATCCCGCCTGCCGCGCCTGCGCCCGGCGTGAATTCTCTTATCTCGAGGGCCAGTCTCAGCCGCACATCACCATGTGTGGACGCGATTCCGTGCAAGTCCACGAACGCGGAAGAGCGCTGGACCTCGCCGCGTTGCGCACCCGGCTCGCCGCCACGGTCGCTGACGTTCGCCACAACGATTTCCTGCTTCGCTTTCGCATTCCGCCCTACGAAATGACCG
>Ga0210407_10003248_pt1 | contig 13312 bp, 7 predicted proteins | sample IncBWC27MmetaG_FD_150860 | JGI IMG/M metagenome (GOLD analysis project Ga0210407, IMG submission 150860) | Forest soil microbial communities from Barre Woods Harvard Forest LTER site, Petersham, Massachusetts, United States - Inc-BW-C-27-M | ecosystem: Environmental > Terrestrial > Soil >... | reverse complement strand
GTTGGGAGGTCTGCGACGCCGTCGGTGCCCAGCCTTCCGGTCGCCAACCCTCGGGAGGATTCTGCATGAAGTAGCCGGCGGCAGCTGTCACGACGAGAAATGCGATACCGAGATAGGCGAACGTTTGAAGGACCCCGACACTCTGGATGAGCCGCGTGGCCACTGGCGCGGTCACGAGTGCCCCTGCTCCGAATCCGCCGACGGCAATGCCGGTGATGAGCCCTCTTCGGTCTGGAAACCACTTTACCAGGACCGCGATTGGCACAATGTAGCTGAAGCCCAGTCCAGTTCCGCCAATCACACCGTAGCTTAGATATAGCCACCACAGTTTGTGGTCGGAGAAACTCGCCAGAAAAACTCCGAGGCCATACAGAAATCCACCTGTGAGCGCGACGGCTCGTGGGCCCACACGATTGAGCCAGAGGCCCCCGAAAAAAGCCGCGATGCCCAACACAAAGATGCTGATAGTGAAGGTCAGCGTAACTTCGGAAATACTCCAGCCAAATTGCTTCGTGAGAGGCGCCCGAAATACGCTCCACGCATAAACAGCGCCCAACGCGACTTGCATAAGAACTCCGGCGATAGCGATACTCCAGCGATTTGTCATATCTTTCCTGATTCCAGGGAATGTTTTAAGTTTTTGAAGTCTGACTCGCTGATGAGTGGAGGTGACGCCCAAAGGCTTGCAGGAAGTCAATGGCTGCCGCCAGACCGCGGAGACTATCTTTGCTGATGGCGCGCCGAAGCAGCCCGAAAAGCCTGACCGGTTGATCTCGCTCCGCTGTCGCCTGGGCGATTCCTTCTGGAATGGCCTGGAAGATCCCCTGGAACCATTCCGGCTCGATGCTCCCAAGAATGCGGCGCCAAAAAAGAAGATTCCTGATAGCTCGAATGGCCTCGGGCGTTCTGGCATTGTCGACTACCTTCTCCAGAATCTCGTCACTCGCCGCCAAGGCACCGCGCATGATCTCCAGCACGCCGCGTTCGTGCAACTGCTGGAGCACTTCGTAGGCGCTCAACACGGCTTCCGCGTGTTCTTCAGGCGCCTGCTCCAGTCGAGAGCGCAACTCGGCACGCGGGTTGCGCGGCGGAATTTCCAGAGGAATCGGTTGAGCCATTGAGTTCTCCTCGCGTTACTGCTTCGTCTGCAACTGCACTAAGCCATTTCCCGGAGGGGCATAATCCGGTCGCTTCCACTTACGCTCGATTTCCACTCCGTTCTGCGGCGTCGGATGACCGAAGCGAGAATTGATACGCGGCAATGGACTCTCGCCGACTTCGGCCAACACGTTCATGTGAATGCTGGTCTCCTTGTAGGCAGGCGTGTTGGTCACGGGATCAGTGTGGCTGCTCGTCAACCGGTTCACAGGACTCTCAACCGAGTTCATCGGCATGTACAGTTCTCGCCCCTGCACCCGGTCGGTCACTAAAGCGCGCACTCGTACCTGCCCGTAGCGGGAGACCAGTTGTACCCATGTCCCGCTCTGAATGCCGCGTTCTTCGGCGAGTTTGGGAGAGACTTCCACGAAGGTGTCAGGAGTCTTTTCACGAATTCCCTCGGTACGGTAGGTCAGATTACCTTCGTGAAAGTGCTCGAGCAGCCGTCCGTTATTCAGGTGCAAGTCAAATTCAGAGTCCGGCTGATCGGTGGGGCCGATCCAGGACACCGGGAATAGCCTTGCCTTTCCATCCGGAAACGCAAAGCGTTTGGTATACAGCAAGGGCTCGTCTGTTCCGTCAGCCGCGACCGGCCATTGCAGGGATTTGTACCCAGCCAGCCTCTCATAGTTAACCCCTGCAAACATCGGCGTGAGAGAAGCGATTTCATCCATGACCTCGGAAGGATGTTGATAGTGCCAACCTGCTCCCAACTGGTTGGCAATCCCCTGCGTGATCTTCCAGTCTGGCTTACATCCCTCAAGCGGTTCCAACACTTGATAGAGTCGCTGAATGCGTCTCTCGGTACTGGTAAACGTGCCTTCCTTTTCCAGGCTCGGTGCTCCCGGCAGCACAACATCGGCATATCGACAGGTGTTGCTGAAAAAGATGTCCTGCACGACAAAGAAGTCGAGCCTGGCGAAGGCATCACCAACATAGTTGGCATTGGAGTCCACGATGCTCATTTCCTCGCCGATCAGATACATCGCTTTGAGCTTCCCGGCCTGAATGGCTTCCACCATCTGGTGGTTGTCTAGTCCCCTGGTGGAAGGCAGCTTGACCTTCCAACCCGCCTCAAATCGCTGGCGTACTTCGGGATCATTCAGAGATTGGTAGCCCGGCAACATGTTTGGCATGGACCCGTGGTCGCTGGCGCCCTGCACGTTGTTGTGGCCGCGCAGCGGATAAGCGCCGGTTCCGGGCCGCATGTAGTTGCCGGTGACAAGTAACAGGTTTGAAATCGCGGTGGAAGTATCGGAACCCTGAGTATGCTGAGTCACTCCCATCGCCCAGAGTATGCACATGGCTTTTGCGTCGGCGATCATGTGCGCGACTGTTTTCAGTGTCTCCTCGGGCACACCGGAAATGCGCGCGGCGGCTTCCATGGTGAAAGGCTCCAGACTCTTTTGATAGTCGTCCAGGCCGTTTACCCACTGATCGAGGAACTTGGTGTGCGCAAGGTTGTTGTCAAGCAGATAGCGGCTGATTGCATTCAGCCAGAACAGGTCTGTACCTGACTTGGGGTGCAGGAACAGATCTGCGCGCCGTGCCATTTCATGTTCACGCAGATCCGAGACAATGAGCTTCTGCCCGTCTAATTTGTGAGCGCTCTTCACCCGGGTGGCAATGACCGGATGACTCTCCGCTGTGTTGCTGCCAATGATGAGAACAAGGTCAGCTTTCTCCATGTCGGAGATGGAACCCGAATCGCCGCCGTAGCCGACCGTGCGAAACAAACCCTGGGTCGCCGGCGACTGGCAGTAGCGGGAACAATTGTCGACGTTGTTCGTGCCAATCACGGCCCTCGCCAACTTTTGCATGAGGTAGCTTTCTTCATTCGTACACTTGGAAGATGAGATGAACGCGAGGGAATCCGGCCCATCGTTCGCTTTGATCTCTGATAGCCTTCCAGCCACGAGACTGAGTGCTTCGTCCCAGCTGGCCTGGCGAAACCTGTCGCCGTCGCGAATCAGCGGAGTAGTCAGGCGATCCTCGCTATTGATGTGACCCCAGCCAAACTTCCCCTTCACGCAAGTGGATATCCCATTGGCTGGACCGTGCTCCGGAGCGACCTTGAGAATGTGCCGATCCTTCGTCCAAACGTCAAAGCTGCACCCCACGCCGCAGTACGTGCACACTGTTTTTGTTTTGCGGATACGGTGCTCCCGCATCGCCTCCTCGGCTTCCGAGACCTGAAGGATCGATCCGTAGCCGGTTTCCGGTTCCACGCCTTTGACCACCTCGATCATGCCGCTTAGAGCCGACTTCTTCAAAGAGGTCAGGAAGCCTGCGTGACCCAGCATCGTTTTTTCCATCAGCGCATTGCACGGACAGACAGTGACGCAGTGGCCACACGAGACACAGCTCGACTCTCCAATGGTTGAGCCGCCGTCCCAGAGTACGCGCGGATTCGGGTCTTCCCAGTTGATGGAAAGCGTTTCGTTGACCTCGACGTTCTGACAAGCCTCGACGCAGCGGCCACACAGAATGCATTGATTGGGATCGTAGCGATAGAACGGATTCGTGTTATCAACTTCGTAGGGCTTCGAGTGAAAAGGGATTCGCTGATGCTCGATGGCCAGCAGCTTCGTCGTGTTATGGACGGTGCAATTGCCATTGTTGTTGTCACAAACCGTGCAGTAGAGGAGGTGGTTGCTGAGAATGCGATCGAATGCCTCCACCTGCGCGGCCGAAGCCTTCGCGGACTTGGTGGAGATCCTCATTCCGTCGGCGACTTCGGTCGCGCAGGCCCGGACCAGGCGGCCATTTACCTCAACCATGCACGTGTCGCACGTCTGAATAGGGCCGAGTTGAGGGTGGTAACAGACGTGGGAGACTGACACGCCGCTACGGTTGATCAGATCAATGAGAAGCTCGTCGGGTTGGGCTTCCTGAACGACACCATCAATCGCAACGTTGACCACGGTTTTTTCCTCTCTACAATTCCTAGCAAGTCTGGTTCCAGTCGCATGTGGGAGTGAAGTGGCTCCGGTTGAATGCTCCCACAACTAGACTTGCGGCTCATGAGGCGTGCGGCCGTCGTTATTCTGCTGGGAGCAGGGCGAGTGATGACCGCCCTTGGACACGTGCGTCGAGATATGGTCGCTGTCGCTCAGGTTTGTGGCACGACCACGATGGTCAACTCGTCATCGAGGCAGAGTGAATATCTGCGTTATCGGCAACTTCTTCCATTCGCCGCAGGACAGCGGAGAAGTCGTCTTCATCGTGGTGTGCCAGCTCCTCTGAATTGACGCGAAACGCCGCTTCAGTCGCAGGCATGGGGATATACGCTTCTGCTGCCGCCTTTAGAATCAACTGGAAATCCTTGTTCATCAGGCGAAGTGGAAATTGTGGTGTGTAATCGTTGATCGCCATCCTCGCCAGCTTCCCCACGTGAGCCGGCGCGATCACAGCGGTCTTTGACAAGACCTCAAGCAAACGTTCGCGATTCAGGCCAACTGTCTCCCCAAGGACGACAGCCTCAGCGATGGCCTGCATGCCAATACCTAACAGCGTGTTGACAACTAACTTCATCGCTGTTCCGGAGCCAGGGCCGCCCAGACGAAAATACTGTCTCGCAACCGCCTTGAATATCGGCTCAGCAGCGCGGAACAGCTCTTCGTTGCCGCCGATCAGCAGCGTCAGCCCACCTTGCTCGGCGGCCAGAGTGCTGCCCGAGATGGCGACATCCAGTACCTCGACGCCAACCCCGGCGCCGAGTCTCTGCAGCTCTCGCGAGCCTTCTGGTGAAATCGTGCTCAGCTCGAGCACGACGGTCCCTGATCGTGCTCCAGCAAAAACTCCCTCGGGCTCGGTGTAAACCGCTCGCACTGCTTCATCGTTGGTCAAGCAGGAGAGAATCACATCGGCGCTGCCTGCCAGTTCGAGAATATTCTTCGCAACGACACCACCCTGTGCAGCTATTGCGTCCGCCTTAGCGGCGTCCCTGTCGTAGACGAGGACTTGGTATCCGTGTTCAAGCAGGCGTTGTGCGATTCGCTTTCCCATGTTGCCCAGGCCAATAAATCCAAGTTTCACGTTGTCAGCTGTAACAAGTTTCATAGGGTCTCCATTGTCTCCTGAGGTGCGCTGACTGATGGCCGGACAAGGCGGCCGAGTCCAGTACTTACATCCGTGGAAACTATCCGTCCAGATATGGTCAGCGGTCCCTCAGCTCAGCGCCCATCCATTCAAGTCACCCCGGCTGGTTGCCTAAGTTGCCCGCCGACTGAGCCCGGCCGAAAAGACTCGCTCCCAGATCTGGCGCCAGTCCGTCTGACACTCGCCCTGGCACTTGAACTCTCTGCCGACTCCACCCATGCTCCCGCCGCACTCCGGGCACACGCAATTCAGAATGCCGGACACCACTTCTGAACTCGCCCTGTCTATACCCCACCTCGTAACCTGCATATGCGCCTCCACAAATGACAAAGGATTGTCAGCTGCCTGACACCCACCTTCGGCTCGTACACATTCCGGCGGTCGCAGGAGCTGAACGCAACTCCTGTATGCATTTCCCATTCCAACATTACGGAAAAAGACCCAATGTCGTTCTGATCAAAAAACAACGACCGAGATGTTGATCGCGGCATCAAAGTGAGAAATGGCAATGTGCCGAGAGCGACTGTCGCCTTCGCAGTCCTGCCTCCCCTAGATCTTTCATTCCGCTGCGAAGGCGGCTCGTGCTCTCTGGGTGTGGCTGGAGATGAGGTTTTGTAGCCCTGCCCCAACACTCGCGGCCCAAGCCTAAGGACGATCCCCTGTCTGGGCTGCTCCGAGGGTCTGTCACGCTCAGCTGAAATTGGGGATCCTGTCGAAATGCGGACGTCGTGTCAGCGACGGGACAGTCCCACTGGGTTTTCGTGAGGTCATCCCGCCACCCGATTTCGCTTATGCCGTTGAAAATACGTCCCAAATTTACCTGGCAGGAGATTGGAAGGGGGCGTGCTTTTTGAGGTCGTGGCTCGAGGAGAAGACCATATGCAAGCAACCGCGGCATACATCGGAAGCGAACCGCACCTCGACAATCCTGCCCCTGAAAGGGAAACTCGGGAACCGCAGGAGGTTTTCTCGCGTTATCTGCCCTTGCTCTACAGAACGGCTTATCGATACCTGGGCAATGCGGCCGACGCAGAGGATGCGGTTCAGGATGCACTCCTCTCCGCTTACAAGCACCTGGATCAGTTCAGAGGGCAGGCGCAAATGTCGACGTGGCTCGTTGCCATCGTCAGCAATTGTGCTCGGATGCAGTTGCGCAGAAGGCCACGGCAGATCCACGTTTCGCTCAACGAGCAATTCGGGGACGAGCAGGGATATACGGTGTCAGAGCGGTTGGTCGACTGCGCACCGAGTCCTGAAGAAGAGTATCGAAAAGCGGAACTGCATGAGCGCCTCATGCAGTTCGCGGGGGAGCTTTCGCCCACGTTGCGCAGAGCATTCGAGTTGCGCGACTTGGATGGTCTCACTATCAGCGAAGCGGCACAAATTCTGGGAGTCGTTGACGGAACGGTGAAAGCCCAGGTCGCACGGGCGCGCGCAAAGCTCACGCGTCTTATGCGCCGGGCACTCGATGCGCAGCCTCGTTCATCTGTGCCCCCCACGCTTGCAGGTTGCGGAAGGTAAGTAAACCGACGACCGTCGGCAATTGAGAAACCAGGAAAAGATTTATGTGGATCGTTCGACTAGCATTGCGGCGGCCCTACACGTTCGTGGTAGCGTCCATACTCATCTTGATCTTGGGTGGGCTCGCGATTGTCCGCACGCCAACCGACATTTTTCCGACCATCGATATTCCGGTTGTCAGCATCATCTGGAACTATAACGGCCTCGTCCCTCAGGAGATGAGTGACCGTGTTGTTAGCGTCACAGAGCGGGCGCTTACCACTACCGTCGATAATATTGAGCACGTCGAATCGCAGTCGCTGTACGGAATCGCTGTTGTCAAGGTGTTCCTCCAGCCAACCGCGAACATTCAGCAGGGCATAGCACAGGTCACGGCGGTTTCTCAGACACAGCTCAGGCAGTTGCCTGCAGGATCGACGCCGCCACTGATTCTGGCGTACAGCGCATCGAGTGTGCCTGTCCTCCAGTTGGCCCTCTCGGGGCAAAATCTGTCAGAGCAAGAACTCAACGATTACGGCCTGAATTTTATTCGGACGCAGCTCATTACCGTGCCTGGGGCATCCGTGCCTTATCCCTATGGTGGTAAACAGCGCCAGGTACAGGTCGATCTGAATACCACGGCGTTGCAGTCGAAAGGCCTGTCCGCACTGGATGTCGTCAATGCAATCAGCGTACAAAATCTGATCCTGCCCACCGGGACGTCCAAAATCGGCTCCCGGGAATACGATGTCTCGATTCCCAATGCAGCACCGCAGACGATCGCGGATCTGAACCGAATCCCGATCAAGACGATTGGCGGCACGACTATTTACATGAAAGATGTTGCCTGGGTACGCGATGGTTTTCCTCCGCAGACAAATATCGTGCGCGTTGACGGACAGCGCTCGGTATTGCTGACGATCCAAAAGGCCGGGAACGCGTCTACGTTGAACGTGATCTCCGCCATCAAGGCGCTTCTGCCTCAAATCAAGACGACGGTGCCACCCCAGTTACAGATCTCGCCGCTGGCGGATCAGTCGATTTTTGTTCGTGGTGCGATCAGCGGAGTGGTCAGGGAAACGCTGATCGCCGCGTGCCTGACCGCTTTCATGATTCTCACGTTTCTGGGCAGTTGGCGAAGCACGGTTATCATCGCGACCTCGATCCCTCTGGCGATTCTGACCTCAATCATTGTGCTCAGCGCGATAGGGCAAACGATCAACATCATGACGCTCGGGGGACTCGCCCTCGCGGTCGGCATTCTGGTGGACGATGCCACAGTCGAGGTCGAAAACATCAATAGGAACCGAGAGGCAGAACCAGAGAGAGATATGGACGAAGTTGTGCTCGACAGCGCGTCACAAATCGCGACACCTGCCTTCGTGTCCACGCTTTCGATCTGCATTGTATTTGCTCCAATGTTCCTGCTGACGGGAGTAGCGCGGTACCTCTTCGTCCCGCTTGCCGAAGCAGTGGTTTTCGCTATGCTGGCATCGTATCTGCTCTCCCGGACGATCGTCCCGACGATGGCCAAGTACTTGTTGCGTGGAGAAAAAAGAGTGACTGGAGATGCCGCTAGCCGCAATCCGCTGGTGCGCCTTCAGAAACGTTTTGAAGAGGCCTTCGAACATTTCCGTCGGAGCTATCGCAGCCTGCTGGAGATTTCTCTCCATCACAGCCGCGCTTTCCTGATCACGTTCTTTGTGTTCTGCCTCGGCTCCCTCGTGATTCTGATTCCCTGGCTGGGCCGTGACTTCTTCCCCAGTGTTGACAGCGGCACTTTCAAACTTCATCTACGGGCTCCTACCGGAATGCGCATTGAAGAAACGGCCAACTTGTGCGACCTGGTCGAGCAGTCGATTCGACGACAGATTCCGGCAAACGAAGTCCAGAGCGTCATTGACAACATTGGCTTGCCCTACAGCGGCATCAATCTCTCTTACAGCAATTCGGCCCCGGTTGGCACATCGGACGCCGACATTCTTGTGACCCTGTCGGCTAATCACCACCCGACGGACAACTATGTTAACCAGCTTCGTTTGGACCTCCCGAAGCAGTTCCCGGGCGTCACATTCGCGTTCTTGCCGGCTGACATGGTCAGTCAGATTCTGAATTTTGGCTTGCCCGCTCCCATCGACGTTCAGGTCGTCGGAAACGACTTGGCGGGAAACCGGCGCTACGCAGACACGCTACTTGAGAAAATGCGATTCGTCTCAGGAACGGCTGACCTGCGAATTCAGCAGCCCTTCGATCAGCCGTATCTGAATCTCAGAGTCGAACGCACCAAAGCTGAAGAACTCGGCTTCTCTGCGCACGACATCGCGCAAAATCTTTTGGTATCACTGAGCGGCAGCTTCCAAACGTCACCTACATTCTGGCTTGACCCAAAGAACCATGTCAGTTACTCAATCGCAACCCAGACGCCACAGTACCGCACGGCCACGTTGCAGGATCTACAGAACATTCCGGTCACAGGCACAGACCCGACCGCTCCTGCGTCGATCATGGCCAGTCTGGTATCGGTGCAACGGGGAGCGGGAATGGCGGTGGTTTCTCATTACAACGTAGCCCCGGTGATTGACATCTTTGGCGCGGCGGCGGGACGCGACTTGGGCGGCGTCGCCGGCGATATCACCAAGATCATCGACGCTACACGGTCGCAATTACCGCGTGGTTCTCAAGTCGTTATCCGTGGACAGGTTCAGACGATGCGATCGTCCTACATCGGCCTTCTCAGTGGGCTGGTATTCTCAATCGTACTCATATACCTGCTGATCGTAGTCAATTTTCAGTCCTGGCTTGATCCTTTCATCATGATTTCCGCGCTGCCCGCAGCACTCGCCGGGATTGCCTGGTTCTTGTTTATAACGCACACAACTCTGAGCGTACCCGCACTCATGGGAGCCATCATGTGCATGGGTGTCGCAACCTCAAACAGCATCCTGGTTGTGAGCTTTGCTACGGAGAAGATGACGGAGGGGAGTGATTCCATGAGCGCAGCATTGGAGGCAGGATTCACGCGTTTTCGCCCCGTGCTGATGACCGCTCTGGCCATGATCATCGGCATGGTGCCCATGGCGCTAGGACTAGGGGACGGGGGTGAACAAAACGCTCCCCTGGGCCGGGCGGTCATCGGTGGACTGATTTTCGCGACAGTCTCGACGCTCTTCTTTGTCCCGGCATTTTTCAGTGTTCTGCAGGGTTCACGCCGGCATGTGGCGCAAACGGAACAGCAGCACTAGACCCAAACTGTGTGGAGTTTAAATATGTTGCCTCAAACTGACGGTCTAAGACAAACCGCCGCACAATCCCCGCCATTGATTGATCTGGGAGCAGAGAAGCGTCCGCGCAACCGATGGCTGGGCCTGGCGATTGCCTTGATCGTGACTGCCGCCCTCCTGGTGTCGGGCATCAGGTCCCGCGTCAAAGCCCGCGCGACCCTGGATGCAGTGGCCGCGCGAATGGCTCTGCCCGCGGTGTCGGTGGTGTCACCAAAACAAACAACGCCCGCCGAGGAGATCATCCTTCCCGGAAATGTACAACCGTTCATTACTTCACCGATCTATTCACGCACAAGTGGGTATCTGAAAAAATGGTACTTTGACATTGGAGCCCACGTCAAGCAAGGCCAACTGCTTGCTGTTATCGACACTCCGGAAGTCGACCAGCAGCTGCAGCAATCGCTCAGCAACCTGAACACCGCAAAAGCGAATCTCACGCTTGCCGAAATTACCAAGAACCGCTACCAGGGTTTGCTCAAGAAGAATGCTGTGTCGCAGCAGGACGCGGATAACGCGGTGGGTACCTACGACGCCAACAAGGCAATCGTTGATGCCAATCAGGCAAACGTTAAGCAACTCCAGGCCCTGCAGTCCTTCGAGAAGATCTACGCTCCATTCGACGGAGTCGTCACCGCCCGAAACACCGATATTGGCGACCTGATTAATTCCGGGAGCAGTGGCACTGCGAAAACCGATCTCTTCCACATCTCGCAACCCGGCAAGTTGCGGGTTTACGTAAACGTCCCCGAGGAATACTCGCAAGGGATCAAAGTCGGTATGACGGCAGATCTCAGTCTGGCTGAGTTTCCGGGACGCAAGTTTCAGGGAAAGCTGGTGCGTACCGCCGAAGCCATCAACATGACAACCCGGACGCTGCTGATCGAAATTGAAGTGGACAATCCCACCGGCACGCTGCTCACAGGCTCTTACGCAGAGGTCCACTTGAAAGTCGCAACGCAGGCATCCACCTTGCTCCTTCCAGTCAATGCTCTGCTATTCCGCTCGGAGGGCCTACGTGTCGGCGTTGTCAAAGACGGGAAGGTCGTGCTGTCTGCCGTGACTCCGGGGCGCGATTTCGGCAATCAGATTGAGGTCGTCTCTGGCCTCCAGCCGGCCGACCAAGTCATTATCAACCCGCCCGACTCACTCGTTTCCGGACAGCAAGTCCAAATTGTTCAGGCAACATTGCCAGGGGATATCAAGTGAAACGCCGAAGAAAGATGATCTTGCTCGAGAACATGCGGCGAGCACAATGGCCGTTGGTTTTGCTCGCGACGGCCGTGCTCCCGTTCACTGGATGCGCGGTTGGACCAAAGTATCACCCTCCGGTGGTGCAGGCTCCTCCCGCCTATAAAGAGGTAGGGGATTGGAAGCCGGCCCAACCCAACGAACAGAATCTTGGCGGTGAGTGGTGGAAGATCTTCCAGGATCCGCAGCTTGATGCGCTCGAACTCCAGGTCAACGTATCAAATCAAAACCTGAAGGCGGCAGAGGCGCAGTTCCGGCAAGCCCGAGCCGCCCTACGCTACACCCGGGCTGACTATTATCCGACGGTGACCGCCGGGCTATCGGCGACTCGGACGCGGGTCTCGGCCCACCGCCCGCCCCCGAGTTCCATCTTTGATGGCATCACCTACAACGACTTTACGCTGCCGGTCGATGTTTCGTACCAGGCCGATGTCTGGGGCCGAGTTCGAAAAAACGTGGAGTCCTATAGGGAACAGGCACAAGCTAGTGCGGCAGACCTTGCGACCGTCAATCTGAGCATGCACGCAGATCTGGCCATCGATTATTTTCAGGCCCGCAGCCTCGACGCCCAGGAACAACTCCTGAATTCCACGGTTACGCAATACGAGCAGGCACTGGAACTGAATCAGAGCCGTTTCGAGGGAGGGATTGCTTCAGATGTGGATGTTGAGCAGGCGAGAACGCAACTGCAAACCACCCGTGCAGCAGCGATTGATGTGGGCGTGCTGCGAGCGCAGTACGAACACGCAGTTGCAATTCTTATTGGAAAACCTCCTGCAGAGTTCAGCCTCCCCCCGCTGCCACTCACCGCCCCGCCTCCGCGCATTCCTGTGAGCGTGCCCTCCGACCTGTTGGAGAGGCGCCCGGATATCGCGGCGGCGGAGAGGCGGGTCGCCGCTGCCAATGCCCAGATCGGTGTAGCGAAGTCGGCCTACTACCCGCTGATCAGTTTGGGCGCCTCGGGGGGATTTGAAAGCTCAACCATCACGACCTTGCTCAACGGACCGAGCGGCCTGTGGTCGGTTGGACTGTCGGCCGTGGGGACCGTCTTCGATGCGGGAAGACGCCGTGCCTTCACCGATGAGGCCCGTGCGGCTTATGACTCTCAGGTGGCTGCCTATCGTGAGAACGTGCTGACTGGATTCCAACAGGTAGAAGACAGTCTTGCGGCAGTGAGAATTCTCGAGAATGAGGCCGACGTTCAGGATGAAGCAGTGGTGGCAGCACAGCGCTCGCTGGACCTTTCCATTACTCGTTACAAAGGGGGTGTCACCACCTACCTCGAGGTGATCACCGCGCAAAATGCCGCGCTTACGGACCAGGTGACCGCAGTCAATATCCTCGGACGGCGCATGGCAAGCACAGTGTTGCTAATCCAGGCCCTTGGCGGCGGATGGGAAAAGTCGAGTTTGCCCGAACAGCCGGAATGCTGTGGCAAGCTTGTGAGCAGCAATGGCAATTGACGGATCGCGAAATCAATCTTTTTCGCGGGTTGAACAGCTTGGCGCGTGCGAACTATGACCGCTGACACGATCTCCGCCCCGGTTCAGACCGTGAAGAATGGCCTTTTCTGTTCCCGCTCCGATTTGCTTGCCATCGAGGAGCCTCTGCAGCTTTGTCTGAACGGCTCCCCGCTCTCGATAACCATGCGCTCACCGGGCTCCGATCTGGACCTCGCGACCGGTTTTCTCATCACCGAGGGGATCATCGACGACGTTGGCCAGATTCTGTCGATGCGCGCCGAGTCCGCTGAGGATAGTTCCGATCACTCTGGCGATAGGGTGACAATCAGGTTGAAACCCGAAGTCGCCATCGATCCCGGCCGCATCCGGCGCAATTTCTATACAAGCTCGAGTTGTGGCGTTTGTGGGAAGCTTGCGATCGGCGCGATTGAAGTCCGTCCCGCGCGCCCCATGCGGCAGTCTGGCCCGCAATTCCCTGCGGACCTTATCTATCGCTTGCCCGATTTGCTTCGTCAGACCCAGTACGCTTTTGACCGTACGGGCGGTCTCCATGCTGCCGCA
>Ga0210407_10003247_pt1 | contig 13314 bp, 10 predicted proteins | sample IncBWC27MmetaG_FD_150860 | JGI IMG/M metagenome (GOLD analysis project Ga0210407, IMG submission 150860) | Forest soil microbial communities from Barre Woods Harvard Forest LTER site, Petersham, Massachusetts, United States - Inc-BW-C-27-M | ecosystem: Environmental > Terrestrial > Soil >... | reverse complement strand
GTTTTTGTTGGATTCGAGGAATTCGCGGAGCTGTGGTGTGGCGTCAAGCAAGCGCGTCCACTGTTCGTAATAGAGAGTGACCGGAAAGCGGCCGAGGCCGTAAACGCTGACGCCGCCTTTTTCACCTACGCGAAATTCCAACGCTCCGCTACGGCGGAGGGCGCCAGTCTGTTTTTCCATTTCCGCGATTTTTGCTTTCAATTCTTCGTAGGTTGGCTCTGCCATAGTGTTCTCCCGGTAGATGCGAAGGCTGGATTATACAATGCGTTTTGATTTGGCGGGGTGCAGGCTATACTCCTGCGCAAGTTTTCTGGAAGAAGGTGCTCCGTGGCTGAAGAGCAAAGCCGAATCGTGGATTGGGCGCATCTGCCTGCGGGAGTTTCCGACCTGTCGCTGTGGGAAGGATTGCACGACGCGCAGATCATTGCTATCCAATCGAGTCTGTTGGCGCGCACTGTAACGCTGAACTTGGAAATCGAACACTTGCGAATTTTCTACGAGCTGCCACTGGACATGCAATTCCTTTTTCGGTTCGAAGGCGTGCAGTCCGCCCGCGTGCTGAAATACTCCGTTTGGCCGGGGGCGTTCTCCGTCCCGAAAGGAGTTTCCAAGGACGAAGAGGCGCGTCTGGTGGCGGAGTACCAGGCGAAGTGGCGCGAAGAATCAGTAAGCTGGGTCGATTTGGAAAAAGCCGTAACCTCCGAACACAAACAGGTAATCGATATCTCCGATGCGAGCCTGGCGGTGGCTGAAAATGGTTCAGTGGCCTTGCGCGTCGTGGGGCTCTTCAATTACACCACCTACCACGAGCTATTTCTGCGCGCTGAGCGCTTCACGATTTTCCGCAGCGACGCTGGCGAACTGTCGGTTTCGGATTTGCTGAAACTCGGTGAAGCGTATTGGAATGCGCTCGAGAAACAGGAAGCCGAAGGTTCCGCAAACGGTTCGTGATCGGGCAGGCGTCACACAGGAATAGGTAGGCTGGCACGCGATTCGGGCTTGAGCCAATCCGCCCCCACGGCCGACGTCGGGATCAGTTCCGGCGCGGCAATGCCTCGGTCGGAAGCGTTGCCAAGCGGGGTACGCTCCAGGTTCTCTTTCAGGTTCATCAGCGATAGGAAGGTGCAGAGGATCCGTCTTTTCAGGTCGTCCGACAGGCACAGGTTGCTGGTGATACGCGCGAGCAAGAAGGATGATTGACTGACGTAGGTGGCGATCTCCGCCCGGCGCTCCGCTGTCGCCTTGCGCAACGCCACTTGGCGGTGCATTTCCGCGCACGCCTCCTCCACGCTCCAGGTAAAGTGGTAAACGCACAGCCCCACCGAATCCAGTTCCGTAGGCACCGAAGACTTACACCGGGGAATGCACGCGCGATGTCCGTTACAGTTTTCCATCTCACACCCCGGCCGCATTTGTGCAACAGGCTTGCCAATCCTTAGTTAGGCGGATTGGCTGGAATCGCGAATTGGCTGAATTCACAGGAGTTGCTCATTTGGCTCGTGCACTCAGAAGTCATCGCGCATTTCTGTCGGCCTTCTCCAAAGCAAATCGCCAGAGCGACTGCTTGAACTACAACCTTCCCCCGAGCCTGATGCGCTCTAAGTCTATGAGATGCAGAGCATTAGCCGCCGCATTGTCCACAACATTGCCGCGCGCGACCGAGGCACTTCATCGTATAAAGTAGCTATCGATTTCTTCCATTACCATCCTTGTAATTTTCGCCGAATCGGGCGACGGATCCGCTGCCGTCTGGCGATGGAGTCCAATTCCCGGACCGATAACCACATTTAATAGAGATTCTTCCACGAAAGAAGAGTCCTGGTACTACTACGGCGTACCAGAAATGTGAAAGGAACTTCCCACGGAACTGGCGTGGGGAAACATTTTGGGCTCCATCGCGTATTCTACTGTGGGGGGTGACCTATGTATTGCGACCGTTGCGGCTCCTCGATTGGCACAGGCGCGCAGTTCTGTAGCAAGTGCGGCAAGACCCTGTCACCCGGGATAATACTCGTCCCGCCGGCCGCCGTTGGCCAGGAGCGCCGCGTTCAGGGGCATATCCAGCTTTTAGCAGGATTATGGCTCGCCAACGGCATCCTTCGCCTGCTCGGAGTCGGCTGGATGATGGTCGCCGGACGCCTCTTTTTCCCGTTCTCCCGTGGATGGAACTTCCCCTTTGGGAATAGCTGGCCCTTCGGCCCTTTCTTTTGGGGTGGCCTCTTTTCCGCCGGCATCTTCCTGACTGTTTTTGGTGTTCTACACCTGGTGCTGGCTTGGGGGCTGTTCGAGCGCCAGCCGTGGGCGCGGACCCTCGGAATCGTCATCGGATTCCTGGCGCTGTTCCGGGTTCCCCTGGGTACCGCGCTGGGCGCCTACACGCTTTGGGTGCTGCTGCCGCAAAGCTCGGCGCGCGAGTACGAGCAGATGGCAGGCGCTGGCGGCCAGCTGAACTCCGCGCGACCTTCCTACTGAAGTTGCGCTTCCCGCACTTCGCATCGCGAAACCGCTGAATCGTCCCCCACGTCCAATTGACCAGAACAGGTTATCGATCGACGTGGAAACCACCGCAACAAAAATCGCGCAGTAGTGTTTGATTATGGGTGTTTTTAGTAAGGGCTAAGGATGAGAAAAGCCGGGCATCCCTCCGTGAAAGGGCTATCATCTAAACGAAATAAAGACGGATACGGTGTCGTGGTTTTGACCGAATCTCGGGTCGAGGGGGATTGAGATCATGTTGAACCAGCCGGTGAAATCGAACAAATCTCAGCGAATTTTCAGAGGAGCAGCAGCGCTGGCCTTGGCGCTCTGCCTGAGCACGGCGGCGCACGCGCGCCAGGAGCAGCAGCAAAGTCAGCAGCAGGGGCAACAACAGGATCAGCAGCAAGCTCAGCCTCAGCAGCCGGATGTAGCCCCGCCACCGCCCGCTGCAACAAGGTCCAAACCCGTCTATGCCTCGCAGGACGCGGACAAGCCTCCCTATTCGCAGGACCGGTCCATGCGTAATGCACCTGGTGCCCCACCGCGATCAATGCAAAACGATCAGTATTCGCAAGGCGAACATGCCGGCCCGCCGCCTCAGGCCGATCAACCGGTCCCGCCGTCACTGACCGTACCTCCCGGTACGATCGTCATCATTCGCATCAATGAGTTTCTTTCCAGCGACAAAAACCAGGTTGGAGATCCGTTCACCGGCGTGCTGGAACAGCCCATCATCGTGAATGGGTGGGTTGTAGCGCGGCCTGGCCAGGTAGTAACCGGCAAAGTGAAAGAGGTAGAGAAGGCCGGCCGCGTCAAGGGCGTTTCTAAATTGGGAGTCGAGCTGACCGATGTAACCTTGGTGGACGGGCGCCAGGTGCCAGTGCTCACGGAACTGTGGAAGGGTTCCGGAGGAACCACACATGGGAATGACGCTGCGACGATAGTGGGTGGGACAGGAGTAGGCGCTGCCATCGGCGCGGCTGCAGACTGGGGCACCGGCGCTGCGATTGGCGCTGGGGCTGGCGCAGTGGCAGGAATCGCCACGGTGTTACTGACGCGTGGGCGACCGACAATTCTGGCACCGGAATCAGAACTCAGCTTCCGGCTGGTGGATCCCGTCAAGATTGACACCACGCAGAGCCAGCAAGCATTCTTCCCCGTCTCCCAAGACGATTACGAGAACGGCAGATTGGAACGCCGCGGCCCGCCGCGCTATGCAGGAGCGTATCCCGGTTATCCCTGCGGCTACTATGCTCCCTGTTACGCGTATCCCGGCTACTACGGTTACCCGGGCTACTATGGTTATCCCTACGTAGGCTTCTATGGCGGATATTGGTGGGGAGGCTCCCGTTTTCGCGGTGGATTCGGGCGCGGGTTCCGCCGCTAAGGTCGAGTGTGCGGGTCACTGTTCAAAAGTTGATGGCTTTCTGCGGCCGGTAATTTGATTTTCCCGGGGAATAAGAAGAGCGCCGCAGCGGTCTGAGAATACTTGAAGGGTGTTTCGGAGAGTGGTGGGTGTAGGCGCAGTCCCCGAATGCCCCGGCGAAAACTTAACTGAGTGACTAAACTTTTCTTGTGATAACCTCAACGCGTTTTCCGGTGAGCCGTTTTCGGTCCTTACCTCAGCCCAGGTTCAGCTGTTCGCGGCAGTTTCCCCTCAGTGCGAATGGCCGTCACCCTCAGACCGTAAGCGATTCCCATGAGTCAAATCCATCGAGTGGTATAGGCGAACAATGAAACTCAGCACTTCTATTTTTCGCAGCTCCCTTCTCTTCTCTGCGGCACTCGTCATATGTTCCTCCCTGAGTGCCGGAGCTTCGGCTCAACAGCAACCGGTAGCCGAAAAAAAAGCCACGCCCACGGCGAAATTTCCTGCCGCTAAGCGGCAGGCGTCCGAGGCCTCCTCCGCCGATGCGGACGAGGACTTCGAGAAAAACCTGAACAAGGACAAAGACGAGGCCGACGCGAAGGAGCAGGACAAGTCCGCCAAAGAGAAGGCCGTCAAGGTTGACAAAGACAGCCCTACCGCAATTCAGAAGCGCGACCAATGGTTTTACAAACAGCGCAGCTCGGCAAATGGCCATATCCCGGCCGGCGCGCGCCTAAAGGCCCTCCAGCACATGCAGCGCAAGATGGAGGCCGAGGGCAAACTAGTGCTGCGCGCCGACGGCTCTTTCGCTGAGTTTGCTCCTCTGGCCGCATCCGTAACCAACACATGGACTTCGATCGGGCCGACACCCACGACTGGAGGATTTTTCAGCCCAGTTACGGGGCGCATTACCACGATTGCGATTGATCCCTCCGACGCCACGGGGAATACCGTGCTGATCGGCGGCGCACAAGGCGGAATCTGGCGCTCGACGGATGCGGGCGCAACCTGGACGGCAGTGGGCGATCAGGACTTGTCTCTCTCCATGGGCTCGATTGCTTTCGCGCCCTCCAGTCCCAGCATCGTCTACGCCGGCACCGGTGAACAAGCTTCCATTGGCTTCGACATTTACTACGGGGCAGGCGTATTGAAGTCGGCGGATCACGGCCTCACTTGGACGCCAACTTGCACTCCTGCAGGACCGACTTGCCCGTTCATCGGCCCTACCAGCGATCAGACTCCCTTTGGATTCTTCACACTTGGCGGAACACGCATCAGCTACGTGGCGGTGAACCCCGCGAATCCCGCGATGATACTGGTCGGAGCGCAAACGCAGTTTGCCCAAGGATCAACCGAAGGCGTGTACTGTTCGAGTGACAGCGGTAGCACCTGGAACATCGTTCAATCAGCGTCCGGAGAGATGTCGACGTTTGTCGGTTTCGCTTCTCCCACAGTAGCTTTTGCCGCTCTTGGCAATCCCTTCGGAAGCACGACCGGCCAGAATGGAATCTATAAATCGACGAATGCGAACAGTTGCACGCTGACATTTACTGCGCTGACTGGAGGGCTACCGGCGGAGACCTCAATAGGCCGCATTGATCTCGGCATATCGCCTCTGTTTGCCACCGATAATACAATTTATGCATCTATCGCCAACGGCCCTAACGGCGGTACCACGAATATTGGGGTCTTCATTAGCACAAACGGCGGAACCACGTGGACCCAGACTGCGGCACCGGATGTGTGCCACGCGCAGTGCTGGTATGACAACGTCGTAAAGGTGGATCCTAACGGCGGCGCACACGCTTTCTTTGGCGGCTCTGCCGTAGCCTCTGGCAATACTCCAATCTGGGTCGAGCGCACTGCAAATAGTGGCGCTGCTTGGTCCACGGTAATTCCGAGCACGCCGGGACCGGGAATGCCCCACGTGGATAATCACGCGATGGCCTTCGCTAAGCTTGCCAGCGGAAAAATCCGCATGTACTTGGGCAATGATGGCGGAATCTGGCGAACCGACGATGCGGAAGCGGCAACCGTCGTTTGGGCGAATCTAAACGACTCGACGTTGACACTAACGCAATTCTATCCGGCACTCTCCATCCATCCCTCTTCACAAGGGATTGCGTTTGCCGGAGCACAGGACAACGGTAGCCAGATCTACGCGCAGGCGACCACGGGCTCGGTTTGGACGGACAACGGGATCTGCGGCGATGGCACGGGGTCGGCGATCGACAATATAGTCCCCAGCACGGTCTACGTGGACTGCAACGGAATCGGCGGACTTGCCGTTTCCTTCCAGAATGGACTGCCTAACACCTTCTTCACGGCGGTGAACGGAATCAATCCCGCGGACAATTCAAGTTTTGTTCCGCCGCTGACGACCGATCCGAACACCGCCAATGTCCTCTATGTGGGATCCACAAAAGTCTACCAGTCTGTGGACGCCGGGAATTCCTGGACAGCTTTGTCCGGGGACTTGGTCAGCGGAGCAAACCAAGATGAGCTGACGGCCTTGGCGGTAGCACCAGGAAATCCGCACGTGGTGTATGCCGGAGCGGATACCGGTCAAGTTTTCGTGGCTACGAACGTCGTGGCTGGAACGGGCGCATTTGCCCAGGTAGCTGGGCAGACGAGCCTGCCGCCGCGCCAGGTTTCCGCGATCGCCGTTGATCCCGCGGATCCCACGGGAAAGACCGCTTATGCAGCATTCTCCGGATTTGCATTCGGGGCGGATGTCATCGGCCATCTATTCAAGACTACGGATGGCGGCGCAACCTGGAAAGATGTGAGTTGCACGGTCGCCAATTGTGCAACCCCCGCAGCCAACGACCTTCCCAACACTCCGTTGAACGACGTCGTAGTCGACCCGGATCTCGCGGGCGCGGTCTATGTAGGAACAGACATCGGCGTGTATGAAGGAACCTGCACCGCTACTTGCACGTGGACCACTCTGAGCACCGGACTTCCGCGCGTGGCTGTCCTTTCATTAAAGCTACATCGTGCCTCGCGCACACTCCGCGCTGCCACGCATGGCCGTGGCGTGTGGGACATTGTGTTGAACAACTTCGCCTTCCCCGGCCCGCACATCTCTTCGATCTCCCCGGTGTCAGCGCTGGCAGGTGGCGCTGGTTTCACTCTAACGGTCAATGGAAATGGGCTAGTCGGTGGGGCGGTTCAATGGAACGGGAGCACAACAGGTGTTACGCAGGGAGGCGGAGCTAACTCCCTAACTGCCACGATTGCAGCTTCGCTTATCGGAGGCGGAGGAACGCCTCAGGTCACCGTAAAAGTCGGCGCTACTACAAGCAATGCACTCACCTTTACCGTGCTTGGGAATACCCCCACCATTACGTCGGTGAACCCCACGAGCGCGCCTGTCAACTCGGCTGCAAAGCAGATTACCGTGACGGGAACGGGCTTTTCATCCAACGCCACGGTTCTTATGAACCCCGATACCGGCGGAACACCGATTCCAACCACGTTCGTGAGCTCGACGCAACTGACAGCCACGGTTCCCGCCTCCTTCATGGCCAACTTTGGCAGCACCAATTCTGTGGGCGTCCAGAATCCGCCGCCCGGGGGCGGAACCACGGTCACGACTCAAACGGTGACACTGCCAACCTTCGTGGTCGTCGCTCCTGCACCGGCCAACGACAATTTTGCAAACGCGATCAACATCACTTCCACTTCCTTCACGGATACCAAGGACAGCTCCGGAGCGACGCCGCAAGCGGCCGATCCTGTGCCGGCTTGCGCGCAGAATCCACAGATTCCATTCGTCACAGGAACTTCCAATACCATTTGGTACAAAGTTGTTCCGACTACCAGCGGGAACGCCAACATCGACACCATCGGCAGCAGCTACGACTCCGTGCTTTCCGTTTGGTCAGGGACCTCTCAAAGCGCGCTGGCTCCTGTTGCTTGCAACGATGACATCAATCCCGGAATCATCATCGTTTCCCAAGTGACCAATGTGCCTCTCAATGCCGGGACGACCTATTACATTATGGTGAGCTCCTTCGGCCCAGCGGATCCCAACCCCATCGCCTTGGGTGGCATGAGCGTTTTGAACTTCAGTTTCAGCGGAACGATTGGCGGCGGTTCGGCACCAACCATCACCACGATTTCGCCGACGAGCGCGGCAGCAGGAGGACCAGCATTTACACTTACGGTGAATGGAACGGGTTTCGTTACCGGCGCGACGGTCAACTTTGCCGGAGCGGCAAAGACTACCACATTCGTAAACGCAACGCAGGTGACCGCCTCCATACTGGCGACGGACATCGCGAGTTCTGGCCCCAAAGCAGTCACAGTCGCGAACCCGGCTGGTGGCGGCACTTCGAACAGCGTCAACTTCACGGTGAATGCCGCGAATACTGGAACGTTTATGGTAAGCGGAACAGCCGCGACGATCACAACGATTGCGGGGCAAACTGCATCGGGCACGTCAACAATTAAGATCACGCCGAGCGGCACGTTTGGAAGCGCTCTACAGGTTCCGATTACTTGCCCGGTTGCGGGGGCACCGGATGGGGAGACCTGTTCGCCACTGACCATCACAATTCCCGCAGGCACAAACCCCGCGCCGATCAGTATGCCGTTGACGGTGAATGTTGTTGGGCCGTCGTCGACGCTGATGGCTTCGACGGTGCCAGCAGAGCGGATACTTTATGCGGCGGGGCTGAATCCCTCGAGCGGCAGCGAGGGCTGGTGGACGCTCAGCGCGGGCACCGGCTTCGCCGCCCTCTTCCTGCTCTTCTTGCCCGGGCGGAAGCGCTATCGCACGGCGCTGTGTCTAGGCCTTACCTGCGTGCTCAGTTTCACTTTGGGCTGCGGCGGAGGCTATGGCGGAGGAGGTGGCGGCGGGCCGGTACTGACTACGACTACCATAACAGTAGCCGCACCAGCGAAGGTGGCCTTCAATCCACCACCGCCCCAAATGAATGCCTTTGCGTTCACGGTGCATGTTACAGGAGGCAACCCGACCGGACAGGTGCAACTGTATGACGGCGTGGTTGATGCCAACCACACGCTGGGCGGCCCCGTTACCGTGTCAGGCGGGTCGGCACCAATCACAAGCAATGGTCTGCCTGTGGGAACTCACTCCGTTATCGCGAAGTATCTCGGCACCCAGACTACACTTACATCACAGAGTGGAGCGCTCCCTGTAACCGTGACGGGAACGACGACGTTTGTGCTATCGACAACACCGGCCTCGTCCAATGCGAATCCAACGGTGAGCATCACGATTAACTGAGCAACTCAAGTTAATAAACAAAGCGGCCCCGAAGTCTTCGGGGCCGCTTTGTTCTTCGGGTCAAGAAAACTGAACACAGAGCCACAGAGGATTCAGGGCTGTGCTACCTAGTTGATGTTCGGCGGGAAAACGATATTCCAGAAAAGCGGCGCAGGCGTCAAAAACTCAATCGGCAGCAGCGACCCTTCCTGATTCATCTGCGGCGGCCGCACGACGTTGACTTCGACCTTCTGCTGCGTTTTCGGATTCTCGATCGTGAATTTGGTACCCTGGGCAAAGCCCTCGGGAAGAATAATCATCGCGCCCGTCGCACTGACAGTATGCGTGAAGCCCTTCATGGGCTCCGGCTTGTTGGGAAGGTGGACGAGAATGGCCATGCGCAGGAGAACACGCTGGGCGCGGCGGCGTTCCTCGGCCGTGGGCTGGCGGTTCAGCGCCGGACGCACGGCAGGCGTCACGGCAGGCGTCTCGCCGGGCCTCGCGTAGGCCGAAGGTTTCACGTTTGAGAGAGGTTTCACAGTTCCAATCCCCAAAAATCCATTTCTGGCGCGACGAGCTCTACGCCGTATTCCCATCCGTCCGGTCGCGCATTGCCCTTCCAGACGATGACGGCAGCGTTGCTGGAGTGGCTGATCAAATTCGTAAGTGCCAGTCGGTGCTCCAGGCTCAGCGACTGCTGGAGAACCACCATGCATCCATAGGGATTGACGATGCGCGTATGCGCTTCCACGCTCAAACGCTTGCCGCCCTCGTCGTCCCATTCGAGGCGTACGGGAACCCGGGAGTTCATGCGCCGTCCGCGGCGCTTTTCGCGGTAGTTGGCGCCCATTTGCTTGTTTTCGCGCAGTTTTACCGACATGTTCTCCTCATTGATCCCATGCTAGAGTTGGGAAGAAAAAGGGTCAATGGTACCAAAATAGGTTCGCACGAAAGAGTAGCTGTACTAATGGACAGGCAGCACCGGGAGCGGGACAGGTCGTGAAGAATCTCATCGTCAACGCGGATGACCTCGGCTGGACCGATGGCGTAAACCGCGGAATCGTCGAAGCTTTTCGGAACGGCATCGTCACCAGCACTTCGCTATTGGCCAACGGCGCGGCCTTTGCCGGCGGCGTTGCCGCCGCAAAGTCCGCGCATGGGCTGGGCGTCGGTATTCACCTGAACTTGAGTGACGGCCCACCGGTGGCGGACCGCGAAACCGTGACGAGTTTGCTGAACGACGAAGGCCTGTTTGCGGGCGGGCCGGAGAGCCTGCTGCTGCGCCGTGCGCGCCGGGGACTCCTTTTGAATGAGGTGGAAGCCGAGTGGGACGCGCAGATTCAAAAAGTTCGCGACGCAGGGATCGCGCCCACACAACTGGACGGACACAAACACGTGCACATGCTTCCGGGATTGTTTGAAATTGCGCTGAGGCTGGCGAAGCGCCACAATATCGGAGCGATCCGCGTTTCCTTGGAGGCTTCCAGCCTGCGCGCGGCGCTTTCCGCAGGGAATAAACAGCGCACCGGGGTGGTCTTGAAACAAGGCGTTCAGGCGCGGGGATTGAAGCTCCTGTCGCGGGATGCGCGGGAGCAAGCCGAACGCGCTGGGATTGCGACCGCTGACTATTTTTGCGGGATTGCGCAGACCGGCGAATTGACTCTCGAAGGCGTGACGCAATTGCTGAAGAGCCTGCCCGAGGGCACCACCGAGCTGATGTGCCATCCGGGGTACGCCGATGCGGCGCTGCAGAAAACCGCCACGCGGCTGCAGGATTCGCGGCAAACGGAACTGGCGATCCTCACGAACATGGAAATACGAAATCTTGTCGCATCGCAAGGGATTCGCCTGATAGACTATGGCTTCGTAACCCAGGAAGTGTGATCCGGCAGCAAAACGAATGAAAAGCGATTCGCTCATCCAGTATTCCATTGTCGTTCCGTTCTTTAACGAACAGGAAAACATCCCACCGCTGTATATGAAATTGACGGAAGTCATGGACTCCATCGGCGAGCCCTACGAGCTGGTGTTCGTGGACGACGGAAGCAAGGACGATTCCTTCAAAGTGCTGTCTGACATTTACGAACACGACCGCCGCGTGAACCTCGTGCGCCTGCGGCGGAATTTCGGCCAAACCTCCGCGCTGAAGGCGGGTTTCGATTTCGCTCGCGGCGAAGTCATCGTTTCCATGGATGGCGACCTGCAGCACGATCCCGACGAAATCCCGCGCTTCCTCGAAAAAATCGAAGAAGGCTACGACCTGGTTAGCGGCTGGCGTCACCAGCGGAACGATCACTGGCTGATGCGCCAGTTCCCCAGCCGCGTGGCCAATTGGATGATGGCCAAGCTTTCGGGGATCGATCTGCACGATTTTGGAACGACCTTCAAGGCCTACCGCCGCGAAATCATTCAGGAAATTCAATTGTACGGCGAGCTGCACCGGTTCATTCCGGCGTTGGCCAGCTCCACCGGCGCGAAAATCGCCGAAGTGCCCATCGCCAATCTCCAGCGAAAAAGCGGAAAGTCCAACTATGGCATCGGGCGCACCATCCGCGTGTTCCTGGATTTGATCATCGTAAAGTTTTTGCTGGATTATTCGACGCGCCCGCTGCAGTTCTTCGGTTTGCTGGGCGTTGGGGGCGTCGGAATTGGTTCCCTGCTGGCGTGCTTCCTGGCCTACGAAAAGTTTTATCTGCAAAAAGCCATCATGACGGAGCACGGGCCACTGATGCTGCTTGCCGTGGCCCTGTTCATCAGCGGAGTGCAGTTCATCTCCATGGGATTGCTGGGCGAAATCATCTCGCGCACTTATTATGAATCGCAGAACAAACCGATTTACGCGCTGCGGGAAGTCAAGAGCCATCGCAAAGAAATGGGCGATTCCACCGAGTCGCCGCGTCCTTCGGGCAGCTCCGAACGCTAACGCATTCTCCGTACAAGTTGTTTTGCTTACCGAGTTGATTGTGCCGGCGTGCCGCGCCACGACGCAAGGCACGCGCGCCAGGGGAGGTTGTGTGAATCGCGAACAAATTTACGAAATCATGAGCGGCGAAGGCACGCTGGATTACGAGCTATACCTGAACACCAAGGCGCTGCTTTCCTGCCAGAGTAAGTTCGATGAGCTGTGCAATCCGGATGAGCTGCAATTTCAGCTGGTGCATCAGGTCGAAGAGCTGTGGATGAAGCTGATTGCTTACACATTGCTCGATATCGACGAATACTTGCAGCAGGAAAATACCAACCGTGTGATCACGCTCTTCCGCCGCGTGCACATCGCGCAAAAATTGATGAACGAGCAATTGGCGTTGCTGGAGACCATGTCTCCGAAGGAATATCAGGCGATCCGCAAACGCCTCGGCAACGGCAGCGGCCAGGAATCGCCGGGGTTTCGCGTGCTCCTGAAAATGTATCAGCCCATCTGGAATTCCTTCAAAACTCACTATTTGGACAAGCATGGCCTGACGGTCGAGAAAATTTACGACTCGCAATACACGCATGGCGACGCCTACGTGGTGGCCGAAGCATTGGCGGAATTCGACGAGCTCTTCCAAAAATTCCGCCACGAGCACATGCAGTTGATCCACCGCACGATTGGGTTTGGCTCGAAATCGCTCAAGGGGCGGCCGGTGGAAATTCTCGAGGAAGGCATGCGCCATAAGTTCTTTCCCGAACTATGGGAGATTCGCGGCGAAATGACGGACAAGTGGGGCGCGGAGTACGGTGTGAAAAGAGATCCCCTGGGCGGACACCACTAGTCTAAATTGGAATAGTTTTGGCGTCTAGAGGCCGCTCAGGGCTGCCGCGCAATCTTGCGGTATTCGCCGCGAAAAAAGAGCAGCGGATCCCCTTCGTCAACCGCGGCGGTTTCCACTTCTCCCAAAAAAATTGTGTGGTCTCCGGCAAGATGCGCGTTCACGACAGTGCAGCTCAATTGAAGCAATGCATTCTCCAGCACGGAAACGCCGCTAGGCGTTTTCACAAACCGGATGGAGAGGCGCTCCTCGGCTTCCGCGCTGTGCACGCCACGCGCAAAATATTCGGAGATAGCTTGCTGCCCGGTCTTGAGCACGCTCACGCCAAAGCGCTTTTTCTTCTGGAGAAAAGGCAGAATCTTCGCGCGCTGGTCCACGCAAACGAGAATCAGCATGGGATCGAGCGAAACCGACGTAAACGAGTTGGCGGTCATGCCCTGAACTTTCCCGGGCTCGCGCTCCACGGTCACCACCGTCAC
>Ga0210407_10003246_pt1 | contig 13316 bp, 9 predicted proteins | sample IncBWC27MmetaG_FD_150860 | JGI IMG/M metagenome (GOLD analysis project Ga0210407, IMG submission 150860) | Forest soil microbial communities from Barre Woods Harvard Forest LTER site, Petersham, Massachusetts, United States - Inc-BW-C-27-M | ecosystem: Environmental > Terrestrial > Soil >... | reverse complement strand
ATTGCGATTCCTCACCGAGAGTGGGGCGCGGCCGGAAGGCGCGGCAGCAGCGCACAGAGGCGCTGCGCTCGGTTATCTGCTGCGCCAGCGTAAAGTGTACGGGCTTGCGCTGGGATGGGGCGCTTACAATTACACTTTCTTTGTGCTGCTGAACTGGCTGCCCAGTTATCTTTCCATTTCGCAGCGTGTGGATTTGCTGCACTCCGTTTTCTACACCAGCGTGCCGTGGATGTGGGCGACTTTCACTGATTTGCTGGTGGGCGGATGGCTGGTGGACGCTTTGATTCAGCGGGGATGGAATGCCAGTCGCGTTCGCCAAAGTGTGATGGTCGGGGGAATGGCGATGGGCCTGGCGATTCTGGGCACCGCGCGGGCACATAGCCCGATGGCCGCGCTGGTGTGGATCAGTCTGGCACTGGGTGGCCTCGCCGCGGCCGCGCCGGTAGCTTGGACAGTTCCTTCGCTGATTGCGCCGCGCGAAAGCGTGGGTCGAGTTGGCGGGATTGTGAATTTCTGCGGGCAGATCGCCGCGATTTCCGCGCCTATTGTGACCGGCTACCTTGTCACCGCGACACATTCGTTCGCGGCGGCTTTCGCTACCTGCACTGTGATTCTTTTTCTGGGGATTGTGGGTTATATCTTCTTATTGGGGCGTATCGAGCCCATCCCCGAGCCGGTGGAAAGTGGAACGCTCGGATAGAGCCTGGAGCGCTCGGGTCCGGCAGGCAGAAACTTTCGAGGTGCCGCGAATGCCATTAATTCGGTTCCTTCGCCGTTCGACAGCTCTGAGTCTGCTGCTGCTGGCTCTGCCGCTAGGTGCGCTTTCCGTGGCTGGAAATGCAGGGGAGGCCGCACGCCAGAAATATATTTTTTATGTGGGGACGTACACCGAACACGGCAGCAAGGGAATTTATGCGTACCGCTTCGATTCGGCGACGGGCAAGTCCACTTCGCTGGGACTGGCGGCTGAGAGCGCCGCGCCTTCGTTTCTCGCGATTGCTCCGAGCGGACAATTCCTCTACGCCGTCAACGAGATTTCGCAATTCAACGGGCAGCCCACCGGGGCGGTGAGCGCTTTCGCCATACAGAGCAAAACCGGCAAGCTTTCGCTATTGAATCAAGTTCCGTCGCGCGGTGAAGGGCCCGCGCACATCGCGCTGGATCACACCGGCAAATACGCGCTGGTTTCCAATTACGATCGCGGAAGCATCGCCGTATTTGCGCTGCTGGTGGATGGGCGGCTCGGTGAAGCCACAGCGTTTGTGCAACACAAAGGGTCGAGCGTAAATCCGAAGCGCCAGGAGGGGCCGCACGCCCACGCCGCGGTGTTCTCGCCGGACAATCGTTTTGTAATTGTTGCGGACTTGGGACTCGATCAACTGTTGGTGTACCGCTTCGACGCGGCGCAGGGAACTTTAGGCAGCGATCCACAAATCGTGAGAGCCGTGCCGGGCGCCGGGCCGCGGCACTTGGTGTTTGATGGCGCGGGCCGACATCTATATGTGATCAATGAAATGCAATCCACCGTGGTGGCGTATGGCTATGACGCGGCGAAAGGCGCGCTCAGTGAATTGCAGATTGTTTCCGCACTCCCCAAGGGATTTGCGCAAACCAGTGAGGCGGCGGAAATTGAGATGCATTCTTCCGGCAAGTTTCTTTTTGCTTCGAATCGCGGCGATGACAGCATCGCGGTGTTCGCAGTCAACGCGAAAGACGGTACGCTGACGCCGATCGAAATTGACTCGACCGGTGGCAAAACGCCGCGCAATTTCGTGCTTGATCCCACGGGAGCGTGGCTGCTGGCAGCGAATCAGGATTCCGACGATATCGCGGTTTTCCGCGTGGATCACGGCAGCGGACACCTTACGCAGAGCGGACCGGTGCTGCATGTGCCATCGCCCGTTTGCGTGCGGTTTGTTCCGGAGCGGTAAATTCAAGATGACGCAATCCCGGAGACGCTCTGCAATGAGCGGGAACGCGCAGTTAGTAGGCCTTTCTATTTGCTGTGACAAATTCCCACCAAAGGGGAATCACGCCAATGAACCTTCGCCTTTTCGCCCTGCTTGCGGTTCTCACTCCGGCATCCTTATCTGCGCAGTTATCAACGCAAACGATTGACGGTTGGAAGATGCAAGACTCGGCGAGAGTCTCGGCCGAGGCCGCGACTATCTCTACAGCCGGTTTTGAGCCGCAAGGTTGGTATGCCGCGACCGTCCCGGGAACCGTGCTGACCACGCTGGTCAACAACGGTGTTTATCCGGAGCCGTTGTATGGCGAGAACATGCGCGCCATTCCGGAGAGCCTGAACAAAACCAGCTATTGGTATCGCACGACGTTCACCGTGCCCGCCGGCTACAAAGGCCGCCATACATGGATTCATTTTGGCGGCATCAACTACAGCGCACAAATCTGGGTGAACGGCCATGAGGTCGGGACCATGCGCGGAGCCTTCATACGGAGCGATTTCGACGTCTCGCAGTTTGCGCAGCCAGGGCGCCGCGCGGTGCTGGCCGTGCTGGTTGCGCCGCAGCCGCATCCTGGCGCCCCGCACGAACATACGGTTGCGCTTGGAGTGGGCCAGAACGGTGGCGAGACGGCCATTGACGGACCCACGTTTCTCTCCACCATCGGGTGGGACTGGCTTCCTGCCATTCGCGATCGGGACACGGGAATTTGGCTTCCCGTCACGCTGGATGCTACTGGGCCTGTCCTGGTAAAAGATCCGTTCATTACCGCCGATTTGTCCACGACGCACGAAAGCGCGAACCTTCACGTCTCCGCAACGCTGGAGAACAAGTCGCCGAAGCCCGTCACCGGCACGCTTACGGGCGTGATTCGATTGCAGAACGGGAAGGCCCAGAGCGCGCCGTCGCGGAATCCGCAAAGCAGTGAGTTTACCTTCCACAAATCCGTGACAATCGCGGCGAACGGCGCGGAAGCGGTCGCGCTGGGAAGCAAATCCACGCCGGAATTGCATCTTTCCGATCCGAAATTGTGGTGGCCCAACGGCTACGGTCCACAAAATCTGTACACTCTCACGCTGCGTTTCGATGTGGGAGCAAAAGCTTCGGACATCACCACACAGCAGTTTGGTATTCGCAAGATCGAGTACCAGGTCGCTGACTCAGAGAACCTTACGCTTTCAGTCAATGGAGTTCGCGTCATGGCGCGCGGCGGGAACTGGGGTCTCGACGAGGGGATGAAGCGGATTCCGCGAGAGAGATTGGACGCACAATTTCACATGCACGCGCTCGCGAATCTGAACATCATCCGCAACTGGGTGGGACAGAGCACCAATCCAGACTTCTACGACATGGCAGACAAATATGGAATCCTGCTGTGGGATGAGTTCTTCCAGCCCAATCCGCTTGACGGTCCCGACGTGAGCGATGTTCCCACGTATCTCGCCAACGTCACCGATAAAGTGCTGCGTTACCGCAACCATCCATCCATCGCGCTCTGGTGCGCGCGCAATGAAGGAGATCCGCCCAAAGAGCTTGATGACACCCTGCAAAAGCTGATGAGCCGCCTGGATCCGACGCGCCTGTACCAATCGAATTCTTCCGCCGGGCGTGGCGTCGCTTCCCATGGTCCTTATTACTGGCGCTCGCCGCGCTTCTTCTACGTGATTCATGAAAGCTTTAAGACCGAGACGGGCTCCGTTTCCATTCCCACAATCGAGTCCATCCAGGGGATGATGCCGCAAAAAGATTGGGAAACGATCAACGACGATTGGGCCCAGCATGACATGGCGGTCGGCGCGCAACGCGGCAATGAGTTTCCCACTTCCCTCGCGGCGCGCTACGGCCACATTCGCAATCTCGCCGACTTCGTGCAGAAGGGCCAGTTGGCCACCTATGAGGCTTTCCGCGCCATGTATGAAGGCCGAAACGCCGAAATGTTCAAGACGACTACGGGCGTAATCACCTGGATGAGTCACCCGGCCCAGCCCAGCTTCGTTTGGCAGCTCTACCATTACGATCTCGAGCCCAACGCTGCCTTGTACGCAGTGAAGAAGGCCTCGGAAACCGTGCATGTACAGTTCAATGAAGAAAACCGGGACATCGAGGTGGTCAACAATCGTCCGGAGGCGCTGAACGCGCTCACGGTGAAGGCGATGATCTATCGTTTCGACGGCACGCTTGATTCAAAAGCAATCTATGCGATAGCGCAGGTTCCAGGTAGCAGCACGATCAAGGCCGCTCAAATCGAGGTGAGCGCGCGCATCAGCCCGCTCTACTTCATCAAACTCGATCTTGCCGACGCGAGCGGAAACCCGCTTTCCAGTAACTTCTACTGGCAGCATGTCGCTCAGGATCAGTTCGAAGGTCTAATGGATCTTCCCACGGTCATGCTCGACGCCGAAGCCAGCGCTCGCCCGGAGGGCGACAAAACGATAGTGACCGTAACATTGCACAACGGCACAAGCCACGTCGCTCTGCTCTCGCACCTGCAGCTCCATCAAAAGAAGAGCGGCCAGCGAGTGCTGCCCGTCTTTTACTCCGACAACTATATTTCACTGGTGCCCGGCGAATCCTCGACCGTCTCCATCGAAGCGGCAACAAAGGACCTGCAGGCAGACTTGCCGCTCATCGAACTGGATGGATACAACGTGGATGTGAAGCCTGTTGACGGGCCAGTCCCAATCATCGCGAATGTCAACGCGCAGCCATCCCACTGGCCCGCATCCAACATCGTTCCTGACAGAAGGTAAATCCGATGCACCTGTATCCAGAAAGCGATCTGCCAAGTGCACAAGCCCGCGAATGGAAATTATTTCCGAGGCGCCGGCCATCCAGGAATTGACAGGTTCGGTCTCTGCGAGCGGTAAGGAAAGTGCCAAGTCGAATTCCCCAACTCGATGCTGTCCGTGGCCTGGCAATTCTGGTCGTAATGCTCCATAACATCAGCCCGAAATATCCCCTGTTTCATTCGGACAAGTTGTTCACCGATGGTTGGATGGGAGTCGACCTGTTCTTTGCGCTGTCCGGTCTCTTGATTACGGGGATTCTTTTAGATACGAAACAATCGGCGGGCTATTTCAAGAATTTCTATATCCGGCGCTGCCTGAGAATTTGGCCGCTCTATTATTCGTTGCTCTTTTTCATGTTCGTGGTCGTTCGCTTCCTGAATCCTTCCGAATACCATGTCGTCGTTCAGACTTCATCTCCCTGGTGGGTCTTTCTCCTCTTCCTACAGAATTTCTTGCTTCCGATTTCCACCAATGCGGCAGGGCCCCTGGGCGTTACCTGGTCACTCGCCATCGAAGAGCAGTTTTACCTCGTTTGGCCCGTGGTGGTGCGATTCTGCTCGTTCGCACAATTACGCCGGCTCGCCGTCGCGGAAATTTGCCTTTCTCCCGCGTTGCGTTATTACCTCTCACTGCATCGCGTCGATCTCTACACAAACATATTCTGCCGGCTAGACGGCCTGATGGCTGGCGCGCTTCTTGCGCTTCTCATTCGATCCGAAAACTTTGTCCCTTCGAAGATACTTAAGCGAGCCTGGATTCTGCTACTGATCGCCGCGCCGCTGGCATTTCTGACCGAGGCCCTCCATGCGAGATGGATTGTTTTCTCGTTTACGGCGCTGGGGTCGGCAGCGTTCATCTGCGTCGCGATGTTCTCGGAACGAAAATGGCTTCAGACGATAATGACCAACCGATTCTTGATTTACACCGGGACCATCAGCTACGGGCTATACTTGCTCCACAAAATACCGATTGCTATGGTGCAGGTACTACATCTGGACCGACATCCCTACCTGCCCCTGCCCATCATTTTCGTTATGAGCTATTTCCTGGCGGCGCTCTCTTGGAATCTTCTGGAAAAGCCGTTCCTCACACTAAAACGCTTCTTCGAATCGAAGCCGCTCGCCACAGAATGGGCGAATTCCTCGTCCAGGCCTGTCATGTAAGGAATAAATTGCGCTGTTGCCAGAACCCAAAGACACGCCGAAAAACTACCTATGGAGCGTTTCCGCCGTACGCAAGTGGCGTCTTGTACTCGGCGCTCCCGTTGCTACGGAATGGCTGCTGAGGCTTCATTGGAATTGACGCTTTCACTGCCTAGCGCGTCTACCGCCCGAGTCACGTAGTAGTAAGTTAGGCCGTCTTCCACGGCGCTGTCAGTGAATATAGTTTCCGGAACAGGCGAAGAATTGATCCGAACGTAATTGCCTGCGGGAGTCGTGCTCCGATACACGTTGTATCCCGCAACCTGCGAGCTGCTGGCCTGCCATTTCAGCTTGACCGTGTGTTTCGTGCCAGTCGATCGCAGACGGATCGGGGAGGGCCACCCACTGGTCGTATGGACCCATTCCGCGCTTAACAGTAAGACAACGAGCACCGCGCTCCCTGTCCCAACTTTCATCCAAACGGAGGCGCTTCGGTCCTGGGTCAAGAAAATCTGACACATTACCAGGAGCGCCAACGCAACCCCACCGACCATAAGGGCCAGAAACCAGCTTCCGCTGAGTGCATCTGGCACCAACGACGGTATCTTATGAAACCTATGTCTCAACCAGGGATCGATCCAAATATTTTCAACTGTGAACAGAAAGAGTAGCAATGCGAGGCCCCATGCAATCAACGTCAACGTCAACCTCGACCTTTGATCCAAGGGGCGCAGCAAACCTCCACTCATTGGACGCTCTCTCCCGATGCGAATCTCGCCCAAGTGTAACTCACCCTAAGGACGCGTTTTAGAAGCAACGACCGCCTTCGGGTACATAATGAAGTCATATTTGCTTCTAAGATTTATCCCAGCGTCCAGCTCAACCGGCTTTGATGCCATGTATTCGAGCCGTAGGCATCTGGCAATAATCATGAGATGAATCTGCATTTCGATACGGGCAAAATGCGCCCCGATGCAGTTCCGCGGACCCGCGGAAAAAGGGATCATCGCCATCCGATGCCGATGTTTTGAATTCTCAGGTCGAAAGCGATCCGGGTTAAATCGGTCCGGCTCCTCCCAGAGCTCGGGATGTCGCTGTATGAAATAGGGTGGTAGATAAATCTCGGTCCCCGCCGGAACGAAATAGTTCCCGAGCCAATCATCACCCAACGCTTTACGGCTCATGGACCAACCGGCCGGGTACAAGCGCATGGTCTCCTCGATGATTTGCCGCGGATAGGGAAACTTAGGCAGATCATCGAATTCAAATGATGGCGTCAAGGTTTCGAGCTCGTTGGCTAGTCTCTGTTCCACTGCGGGGTGCTGGGAGATCAGATACCAGTTCCAATTCAGCGTGCTCGCTGTGGTCTCGTGACCGGCAACGATCAGCGTGAGGGTCTCGTCGATAATTTGGCGATCCGGCATTGGCTCACCGCTTTGCGGATCACGCGCTTGCATCATCATGCCCAACGCATCGGTGGCGGGTACCGAATCTTTCCTTTTCCGGTTGATGATTTGAACGATGACTTTCCCTAACCCTCGAAACGAACGTGCAAATGTCATGTCGCGAGTCTGTTCGACGGTAAGAATCTCAAAATGGGAGCTAGCTTCCCCGTAATCTTCACCGAAGATAAACCGAAGCACGACCTCCAGGGCCATGCCGCTGACGTCGTGCGTGACATTTACACTTTCGTTCCTCTGTGCCGCCGATTGCCATTTCTGGAGGAGTCCGGAGTTGACCGCTACAATCACTTTAAACAAGGCCGCGATCGATTCCTGATTGAAGGCAGGTTGTATCATTCGTCGCTGCCGCTTCCAGAGTTCGCCCTCGCTCACCATCAGGCCATCGCCGAGAAGCAGCGCGACACGTTCGATATTCTGACCCTTCACATAGTTCTGCCAGTTCTCTACCAGCACATGCTGGGCAAACTCAGGATTCCTGGTCACGTAAGCATTAAATCCAGCTATAGAGGCCTTATAGATATCACCGTGGAGCTCGAATTGGCGACCCATCCACTCTAGCAGGTCCTCCTTAGCTCTATATTTCTCTTGGGGACCAGCTGGTATGCGCCCGTGTTTGACGTCCAAATTCCCGGCCTTTGGTTTATCTGGGATTCCCATTTTGCCTTCCGAATAGGACACACTCTACACCCCAGTCCCTGTTTCGAGTCAACAGACGGTAACCAGGGAAGCTTCGAACGTCCGGTCAAGTCCTGTGCACCTTCACCGCGTCTTGGCAATTCTTCCGTTGGTGGTTCTTGGAATCTCCGTATAATCTTGGTCACATAACGCGCGGGAACTTTGCCACAAATGACCAATGACAAACTTGTGGGCACCTGGAGACTCGTGTCCGCCTCGAGCACAACATCCACCGGCGAGCGGATCGAAGCCCCCTACGGCCCCAGCCCTACAGGTTTTCTCACCTATGGCGCGGACGGCAGAATGACGTCCTTGATCAGCTATGGCGGTCGCAAGCCACTCTCGTTCGGCGGCGGGACTCGCTCGGCTCAGGAAGAACAAGCGGAGGCGTTCAACACATTTCTTGCTTATGCCGGGCGATACACGCTCGGCGATGATGAGGTGACCCACCACGTGGAAATATCTTCGATTCAAAACTATATAAATAAGGACCTGGTGCGCAGCATCAAATTCGACGGCGATCAAATCACGCTGACTACACCGCCAATGGCAGTGAACGGAAAAATCCAAACCATGGAATTGGTCTGGCAGCGTCTGCCGGCCGGCTCCTGATTCGGCTATTTTCTGGGAAGTTGGATTTGCACCTAAAGAATTACCGCAAGACTCTTGAGTCCCCTGAAGCCAAAGGTCGGAGCCCACTCCGGCGCCGCGCCGGTGAGCCTCATCTCCGGAAAGCGCTGCACCAGATTCAAGAGCGCGATCTGTCCTTCCAACCGCGCAAGTTGGTTTCCGATGCAAAAATGCGGACCCGCACTGAACGCCAGGTGCTGATTGTTTAGCCTTTTCAGATTTAACTGATTCGGCTCTTTAAATTGTTTTGGATCCCTGTTCGCCGCACCGAGCATGCACAGAATTGACCATTTCTTCGGTATCCGCTGACCGCAGACCTCGATATCTTCCTTAAGCACCCGAGCTGTGAATTGCACCGGGCTCTCATAACGCAGAATCTCTTCCACTGCTGAGCGGATCATCTCCGGTTTCTCGCGCAGCTCTGCTGTCTCTTGCGGGTGCTTCAGTAGTGTGTACATGCCGTTGCCGATCAGATTTCGCGTCGTTTCGTGTCCTGCGAAAAGCAGCGCGATACACTGCGCGTACAGCTCTTCTTCGGTCAGCACCTCGCCATCTTCCTCGATGTCTATGAGCAGGCTGATCAGGTCATTTCCCTTATTTCGGCGCCGTTCCGCGACAGCCTTGCGAAAAAAATCGGTCATCGCGATCAGCGCATCTTGCGCCGCGCGCGCCTGTTCCACCGTGCGTTCCGGGTTGCCGCGAAACACCGCGATGGCCCGCGACCAATTCACGAACGTATCGTGCAGTTCCTGTGGCACTCCGAGCATCTCCGAAATGATCCGCACGGGCATGGGGTTCGCGAACTCCTGCATGAGTTCGACTGCGGAGCCGGGTTGCAAAGGCTTCAGCATGCCATCCACGATGGCTTCGATTTGCGGGCGCAACCCCTCAACCGCCGTGGGTGCGAATCCTTTATTGAGAAGTTTGCGCAGACGGGTGTGCTCGGGCGCGTCCATAAAAATCAGCCATAAGTTCAGCATCCGCGCCAGTTCGCGGAACTCAGACTGGCTGCCGGGCGGCAGAAGCGCCAACATTTGCTGTGCGCGTTTCGCGGAAAGTCTCGGGTCTTTCGCGATCGAGGAACACTCGGCGTGACTGAAAATTGCCCACGCCCCCCATTGGCCGTCAACATCCAACAAATGCAGTGGACCCTCTTCGTGCATCCGGGCGTACATGGGATACGGGTCCTGCAGAGTTTCGCCGCCAAACGTAATTTTTTGGACGCTGACCTTGGACAACCATTACCTCCGCACATCGGCAATATTTCCGTCACGCAAGCAGTCACGCATTGAGCTGAATTTTAACATGCCTGTACGGGGAACTTGGCGGGGCGGCTTTTCTCGCGTTCTCTTTCGTGGGTTATTCAAAATGCGCGTCTAGGCCGGCGGATTGGGCCCTGCCAGGAATCCACCATCCAGAACCAATGGCTGGCCGGTCATAAAGGATGCGCGCTCCGAACACATCCATAAAACGGCCTCCGCAACCTCCATCGGTTTTCCAAAACGGCCGAGGGGGTGGAGTCCGATCACATATTTCTTAACTTCCGGCGCGCCAAAAGCTCGTTCACCCATCGCCGTTTCGATCACTGCGGGGCACACGGCGTTTACGCGAATGCGATTACGCGCATTTTCGAGTGCGGCAGACTTCGTCAGGCCGATGACTCCATGCTTACTCGCGCTATACGTCGCGGCACCAGCCCCACCCGTCAGCCCCGTGACCGACGACATGTTGACGATTGCTCCCCCGCCGCCCTGCTTGAGCATCTGCCGAATTTCATACTTCAAACACAGCCACACACCTTTGAGATTGATGTCGATGGTGCGATCCCAGTCTTCTTCAGATTGGCTGACGATCGGCACCCACTTGCCCTCAATCCCGGCATTGTTGAATGCCACATCCAGTCTGCCAAATTTCTCGACAGTCTTCTTCACCAGGTTCTCGACCTCCGAAGCCTGCGAGACATCGGTTTTCACAAAAAAGGCTTCGCCACCGGCGGCACGCACCAGCTCGACGCTCTCGTTTCCTTCCGCCTCCCGGCGCCCCGCAACCACGACCTTCGCCCCGGCCTTCGCGAAAAGTATCGCGGTATTACGGCCGATTCCTGACGTCCCGCCTGTCACCAGCGCAGTCTTGCCCTCGAACTCCCTGGTCATAATTTCCTCTCGCGGACCAAGTCCGCCCGGACGCAGGGCAGAGTCTAGGCTTTGGGTGAAGTTCGCGTCAAGCGCCCGCGGAGCTTTGGCCGGCACACGCTCTGCCCCGAGTGACTATCACAAAGGCGGCGTGAGGATGAAGCGCTCCAGTTTGCCCGCAGTCGCTCGAATCGTCGCGTCCCGATGCAGACAACGACGGGTAACTCGGACTAGAATGACCCCCAAATGACCTCCTGAGGTGGGAATCGTGCGGCGAGAGTCGAATCAATCCGTGCTGTACCGTTCTAAAAATGGGACCTTCCACAATTTTGGATAATCGCTCAGCGGGCGGGCGAAGTGCATTCCGCCAGCCAGCGAGAAGGCGGAAAAATGGTCCGGGCGATTGTAGAGAAGATTCTGTTCTATCGTGACGGGGACAAGACATTTTTCGAGACCGAAGCGTTTCCGTGGGTCGCCGACATCGAAGCGGAATGGAAAACAATCCGCAAGGAATTGGACGCGCTAATGGTGCGCCGCGAAGAGATTCCCAATTCCCAGGATATTTCCAAGGCACAGAAAGCCTTGACGAAAGGAGACGAATGGAAGACTTTCATTTTCTACTCGTTTGGCAATAAGAATAAAGAGAACTGTGCGCGCTGTCCCGAGACCGACCGACTGTTGAATCGCATTCCGGGGATGAAGAGCGGAATGTTCTCGATTCTGGCGCCCCGAAAGTACATCGCTCCACACCGAGGGCCTTATAAGGGCGTGCTGCGTTATCACCTGGGATTGATGATTCCAACCCCGGAAGGCAGCAGCACAATTCGCGTCGGAAGCGACGTCCGCGCCTGGAAGGAAGGTAAAAGCATGATTTTCGACGACAGCAACGAGCACGAGGTCTGGAACGACAATGATTCCTATCGGGTCGTGCTGTTCGTCGACTTCGTGCGCCCGACGATCTTTCCTCTCTCGATGGTGAATCGCTCGATTATCTGGGCGCGTGGCCGCTATCCGCTCTGACGCCGCCCGACACGAGGGCTACTGTAGACGATAATGTATCGAACGAAGCAGGTCACTTCACCTCGTTGGTCAGGATGAAAATCGATTGCGGCGGGCGGTCGACACCTCGTTCTAGCAAGGACTGAGAACGAATTTGCCACTAAGAGCTAGAGTTTTCACAAGTTCTAACCGCACTCACCATGAACTATGCCCGCGCTTCGCCGCAACATCATTATTTGCAGCGTGATACAGACTATGCCAGAAGCTTCAGCTTACCTAAAATTGGTCCGCGGATTGCGTCTTAAACCTTCGTATCGGTTTCGATATCGGTTACCGCCTGCTCGACTTAGGACAGGTCAACTCTCGGTTTGAAAACCTCCTCGAGGCTTGGAGCACCGTGAAACCAACGGTCTTGATTGTCACTACGGTGCGCTGGTTCCCGACTGCTCGGCTCGCAGTCACTCTGGCGAACGCAGGATTTACCGTTGACGCGGTCTGCCCGTCTCGCCACCCTCTCGTCAAAACCCATGCCGTTCAGCAAATGTACGGTTACCACGGGCTCCGTCCGTTAGCGTCGCTTCGTGACGCGATCGCCGCTGCTAAGCCGGACTTAATCGTTCCCGGTGACGACCTCGCAACTCAACACCTGCACTTGCTTTACGAACAAGAGGACGGCGCTGGTGAATCGGGAGCTAATACTCGTGCACTTATCGAGCGTTCGCTTGGTGCGCCTGAACATTTCCGGACTCTTTACGCCCGCACTAAATTTATAAAGCTGGCGGAGGCACAGGGCATACGCGTTCCACAGACGGAAGTAATCAGCGACGCCAGCGACCTTCGGAATTGGATCGCTCACGCAGGTTCACCGACGATCCTGAAAGCAGACGGTTCTTCAGGCGGCATCGGCGTCAGAGTTGTCCGAAACTCGGAAGACGCCGAGCAGGCGCTGCGAGATTTGCAAGCCCCACCTCTCATGGCGCGGGCAGCGAAGCGAGCCTTGTTCGATCATGATGTCACGTTAGTTTGGCCGTCGCTGCGTCGTCGTCGCTCGACCGTCAACGCGCAAACATTTGTCGAGGGCCGCGAAGCAACCAGCGCCGTCGCTTGTTGGAACGGAGAGGTCCTGGCCAGTCTCCATTTTGAAGTGGTTAATAAAGTGGGTTCGGCCGGCCACGCCACCGTCCTGCGCTTGATCGAGAACGCGGAAATGTCCGCCGCGGCCGAAAAGATGGCTCGCCGGTTCAAGCTTTCCGGCATGCACGGATTCGATTTCATGCTGGAGGCGCAAACCGGAAGCGCTTACCTCATCGAAATAAACCCGCGGTCGACTCAGGTCGGACATCTGACGTTGGGACTCGGCCGTGATATCCCAGCGGCTCTGTTCGGGGCGATATCGGGACAGGAAGTTCGTTCGGCCCCAAAAGTCACCGAGGACGACACGATTGCGCTGTTTCCGCAGGAATGGATCCGCGACCCAGCCAGCCCGTTCCTGCGGTCGGCCTATCACGATGTTCCTTGGGAC
>Ga0210407_10003244_pt1 | contig 13319 bp, 9 predicted proteins | sample IncBWC27MmetaG_FD_150860 | JGI IMG/M metagenome (GOLD analysis project Ga0210407, IMG submission 150860) | Forest soil microbial communities from Barre Woods Harvard Forest LTER site, Petersham, Massachusetts, United States - Inc-BW-C-27-M | ecosystem: Environmental > Terrestrial > Soil >... | reverse complement strand
CCAAAGAAAACTACAGTTTTCCCTTTGACCGCTTCGACGTCTACGACTGGTTCTTGCGCCTCGGCCCGCTCTCCAACGCCAACGACCGTTACTTCCACGGCGCCATTTCCACGTGGAACAATTTCATCGCTCACAACACTTACGACGAGTTCTGGAAGACCCACGCCGTGGCCCACGCCCTCAAAGAACCCACCGTTCCCAATCTCAACGTGGCCGGCTGGTGGGACCAGGAAGACTTCTACGGCCCCATGGCGACCTATGCCAATCTGGAAAAGTCTGACTCACACAACCTCAACTATCTGGTCGTAGGTCCGTGGAACCACGGCGGTTGGGGCGGCGGTCCCGGCAGTTCACTCGGTGATATTCCCTTCGGCAGCGACACCTCCCAGTATTTCCGCAAGAATGTCGAAGCACCGTGGTTCGCCTACTGGCTCAAAGACAAAGGTACGCTTCCCGTTAAGGAAGCGCTGACCTTTCAAACCGGCAGCAACCAATGGATGCAATTCAGCTCCTGGCCGCCGAAGAATGCGCAGACGCGCAACCTCTATTTCCACGATGACGGAAAGCTGAGTTTCGATCCTCCGCCATCGGATTCCGCCGAAGCTTTCGACACCTACATCAGCGATCCCGCCCACCCGGTTCCGTATCGGCACCGCCCCATCGACATGACCTACCCGCAGGATCATCCCGGCAGTTGGTACACCTGGCTCGTGCAGGACCAGCGCTTTGTCGATCACCGCGACGACGTGCTCACCTGGCAAACCGGCGAACTCCAGCAAGACGTCACCCTCGCCGGCCAAGTCACCGCCAAGCTGTTCGCTTCCACCACCGGCACCGACAGCGATTGGATCGTCAAGCTGATCGATGTGTATCCGGAGAAGTTTCCAGAAGATTGGAAGCTTTCCGGCTTTGAGCTGATGATTTCCGACGAAATCTTCCGCGGCCGTTTCCGCAATTCCTTCGAGAAACCGCAGCCTCTTACACCAGGCGAAGTAACACCATTCACCATCGACCTGCATACTGCCAACCACGTCTTCAAAAAGGGTCACCGCATCATGGTGCAGGTGCAAAGCACGTGGTTCCCGGTTTACGACCGCAATCCGCAGAAATTCGTGCCGAATATTTTCGAGGCTAAGGAAGCTGACTACCAGAGAGCGACCCAGCACATCTATCGCTCGAAGCGCTACCCTTCGAGCGTCGAAGTCTCCATTTTGCCCGCTGGCGCGGCGAACTGAACCGGAGTTGGCGATTCGCGTTGCGGCGCTCCAAGCGCTTTCGCAAACGCGGCGAAGGGGCGTCGCTAGCCCTTATGGACGACCAAAGGAAGGGGGGAAGTAGCGGGCAACGGCGTGCACCGGGCATCTGAGCGACCGCGCATGAAGCGCCAGAAGGCCCCACATCCCAGAACCAGTCAGTCGCCCGCAAAGTAATAACTGATCGACCGCCGAACAGCGCTGGTCCGCCTCCCCAGGCGTCGGTTAAGCCGCGAATTGTGCGAAACTTGACCCTTTTTGGCCCTCCGCTTCTCCGAGTCTTCTAAAAGTTTTCTAAATTAGCTCCTTTGGAGGCATTTTCGGCTGATCCGCTCCGTCTTTACTATGCACCACTCTTTTGTGGGGAACTTAAGGCGCTGCTTTTCGCGTTTCTCCCGAAAACAACGGTGCACCTTTTGCGTCTAACCTTTCAGGGTGGGATTCATGTCGCCGGAAGTGATTGCGATGCGGGAAACGGGTGGAGTGGGGAACCCAATACGTTCTGGCCTCTCGGGACGCTATATTCATTTTGGCCCCTTTCAAATCGACCAGCAGCGCCAGGAAGTCAGCCGTAACGGCTCGCGTCTCAAATTGCAGGGCAAGGTCTACCAAGTCCTGATGGCGCTGCTCGAAAAACCGGGTGAAGTGGTCACCCGCGAAGAGCTGCGTCTCCGCCTCTGGCCCGCCGAGACGCACGTCAACTACGACGCGAACGTCAACACCACGGTCAATAAGTTGCGCCAGGCCCTCGGCGATTCTTTCGACAAGCCGCTCTACATCGAAACCATCCCCCGCAGGGGATACAGCCTCTTGCCTCAACCGGAAATCACCGACAACCCCGCAGTTTCTGACGTTGCGATTGCCGCGCCGTCAGAAAACGGCAACTTCGCCGCGCCCGCTGCGTCTCCGTCGGCCGGAATATCTGGTTCTGATTTCTGGGTGGCGCTGGGCGTGATCGGGTTGATCCTTGCCGGGATGCTTCTAGGCGCCGGAATCACCCGGCTGTGGATCCACGATTTTGCGCCCGTGGCACCGGGGCCCTTTCTCAGCATCCTTATTGCGCGCCACCTGGCTGCTCTAGCGTTTTAACTTGCGCCCTAGTTCAATTTTAACCGGCCAGCTTGGCAAAGAAAATCCCCTGCACCCGCCCTGCATCCAGCACAAATCCTTTCACCCGCCCATTCGCATCACGCTCAAACCGCACGGAAATCCCGCCCTCGCGCATCGCAAAATGGTCTTTTTCTGTGGCCGCGAAAGAATCCGCCGGCAGAATCCCGTTTCTCACAAAAGCAGCGCTTGATCCCACCTTCTTCACCTTCAGCGTTCCGGTCTGCAGCGCCAGCGTGTACGTCACGTTGAGCTCCTCGCTGTGATACTCCCCTTCCAATCCGCTCATTTGCTCGGGCGCGAGGGTCACCACTGGTTTCTTCGGCGGTCCCGCTTCGCCTGCCGCTTCCTTCACCGTTTTTTCCTTCATCAAGCTCCCCAGATATACGTCCGCCACGCGCATGGCGCGTTTTGACGGATTCGCATTCCCCACATTGCACAAGCACACCACTGAAAAATGCTGTTGGGGAAACCGCGCCAGTTGTGCACGATACCCGCCCGACGCGCCGCCGTGGCTCACCCACGGCAACCCGCGATAGGAGGCCACGACTAACCCTTTCGCGTAGTCCAGCTTTTTCCCGTTGTTCAGATGGCCGTTTTCCTGCAGCTCCGCCGAAAACGCCGCACCGCCCACTTGCCCGCTGTAGAAATTCTCATCCCACTTCAAAATATCTTCTACCGAAGTGTGTACTGCGCCATCGCCAGTCTGTTCAAAGTAAGAGACCGCCAGCGCGTAACCCGCTCCGCGATCTTTTTCGTCGTACGCCAGCGCCCGGTTCGCCACCAACTGCGTGTGCTTGTCCCGGTACAACGTCTGCGTCATTCCCAGCGGCTGGAAAATATTTTCCGTTGCAAACGCCGCCAGCGTCTTCCCACTTACCCGTTTCACAATCACGGACAGCAGAAAATATCCGCTGTTGCTGTACAGCCACTCGCTTCCGGGCTCGAAGTTCAGCGCCTTCTGCCGCGCGATGATTCCCAAAGCATCGTCATCGTCTGTAACGCCGTCGATGTTGATCCCGGCCAGGGTCATCAGCTCCAGATAATCGCGCAGCCCACTGGTATGGTTAAGCAGATGGAGAATGGTGATCTTTTTTCCGTAGTCCGGAAGCTCCGGAAGGTATTTCCGTACATCATCGTTCACGGAAAGCTTTCCCTGTTTCTCCAGAAGCAGGATGCTCGCCGCGGTGAATTGTTTCGAGGTGGATCCGATATCGAACACCGTTTGCGGCGTGATGGCCACGTTCTGTTCAATATTCGCGAGCCCGTAGCCTTTTTCGTAGAGGATCTTGCCGTCCCGCGCCACCGCCAGCGCGCACCCCGGCGATCCCGCCTTCGTCAAATCGTCGAAAATCTCATCGACTGCCGCTTTTGCTTTCTCGTCCGGCAAGTTCTTGTTGTTCGTTCCCGCCGCAGCGGTCTGCGCCAGCAGCAACGCGACCATCGCCGAAAGTGCCACAGGCACCGCGCTCCACATGCTTCTCTTCGCACTGTCCACAAGGACCTCCCTGTTCCTCTTCGTGTGCGCGCCGAGTCTATCCATTCCCAGCATCCGCCTCAAGATTTTCTCGTGTACACTTTTCGGCGCTCATGCTCACCGCCATCACTCGTGCCGTCAGCCCGGCCCTCGCAGATTGCGAGCTCAGTTTCATCGATCGCCAGCCCATCGATTGGCAGAAAGCCCGGCAGCAGCATCGCGCCTACGAAGAGCTGCTCGAAACGCTTGGCGCTCGCGTGCTTTCGCTTCCCGCCGTGCCGGCGCTCCCCGATTCCATGTTCGTCGAAGATCCCGCCCTCGTCCTCGACGAACTCGCGGTCATTTTCCCGCTGGGCACCGCCTCGCGCCGCCCCGAAGCCGCTTCTCTCGCGCAAGCGCTTGCGCCGTTCCGCCGGCTCGCGCACATTCAGCTTCCCGGCACCATCGAGGGCGGCGACATCTTGCGCATCGATCGCAAACTATTCGTCGGCCTTACGCGCCGCAGCAACGCCGAAGGCCTCCGCCAACTCGCCCAGATCGCCGCTCCTCACCAATACGAAGTCATTCCTGTTTCGGTGACCGGCTGCCTGCATCTAAAATCCGCCGTCACCTATCTTGGTCTTGGGCGCAACGCCTTGCTCGCCAATCGCCGTTGGTTTGATCCCGCCCCGCTCGCCGAGTACGATTTCATCGACGTTGACCCCACCGAGTCCCACGCCGCCAACGCTCTGGCTTTCGACGACACGATCATCTTCCCCGCCTCTTTCCCCAAGACCCGCGCCCGCCTCGAATCCCGCGGCTTCCACGTCACCCCGCTCGACATCTCCGAACTGCAAAAAGCCGAATCTGGCCTCACCTGCTCGAGCCTGCTCTTCAGCGCTTAGCCCAAGCTGGCTCTTAATTCCCTAAAGCATCTGTTTTGAACGGGTCTGATTACCTTTGCAGCATATCCGCCCGCAGCTGCAATTTTGTCCTTTCCTTTTCTTCGACTTCTTGTTAATCTTGCGCTCGGAATGATGTCTCTCGCCACCATGCGCATGACCTCCACTAAGTCGACTACTACGACTATTAAGTCGACTACGTGCGCTTCCGGCGAGGGTAGAAACTGATAGCAAGCTAGCAAAAGTTTCCCACCCACCGCCAGAAGCGAACCTGGCAGGTGGGTTTTTCATTTTCGCCCCCTCCAGAGTCGCTCTTCCGGTGCATCGGACCCGAGGAGCATCAGTCATGAGTCTCGATCAGGTTTTAGACCAGCCCGAACCGCACCTAAATCCGGCGGCCGCTCGCGTAGCTCTTCCGCGCGAAATCGTCGCCTTCAAGTTCGGCGGCAGCTCGCTTCTCGGAGCCGAGCGCATGCTCCACGCCGCCAATCTCGTCCGGCAAGCGTCGCAATCCTCGCGCGTCGTTGCGATCGTCTCCGCCATGAAGGGGATGACCGACCATCTCCTCGGCGTCTGCGAATCGCTGGCTGCGGGCAAACGTGAGCTTGCGCGCAAGAAAGCGGAGATGGTGATCGACCTGCATCTCGACGTTCTGAGCCACCTGCAGCTCGACGAAGCCGCGGAACTGGGCGTAGCTCGCGATTTGCAATCGCTGGGCCGCGATCTGCTCCATGAGGTTCCCGCCTCCGGCTGTTGCCTCGCGACTGCGGAGCTTTCGGATCGTCTCGGGTCGTATGGTGAGCGTTTCAGCGCCCGCCTCTTTGCCGCCGCGCTGGAAAGGTCCGGCGTTTCGGCCGTTCCGGTCAGCGCTTCGGAATTTGTGCTCACTTGCGACACGTTCCGCGACGCGCAGCCGCACCTCGAGCAGACCCGCCAGCGCGGCCGCGACGTGCTTGTTCCGCTGCTCGAAGTCGGCCTCGTTCCAGTGGTTACCGGCTTCATCGGCGCCACGCAGGACGGCCGCATCACCACGCTGGGCCGCAACAGCTCAGACTTTTCCGGCGCTATCGTCGCGCACGTTGTCGATGCCGATGAGCTGGTCATCTGGACCGACGTGGACGGCATCTTCACCGCCAATCCCAACGAGTCCGCGGAAGCGCGCCTGCTCCACGAACTCAGCTACGACGAAGCTCATGCACTCGCCGCCGCCGGCGCCAAAGTCCTTCACGCCAAGGTTCTCCCGCTGGCCGCGGAAACCGCCATGGTCGTCTGGGTCCGTAACACTTTCAATCCGCAAGCCCGCGGCACGCGCATCGGCCCATCTCAGCGCGGAGGTCTAGCATGAGCAGCCCGGCTTCCGATTCGCCTTCTACCGTCGGGGCGCAGCACCGCGGCGCCCCAAATACCCAGGCGCGTAAAATCCGCGCAGGCGTTCTCGGCGCCACCGGCCTGGTCGGCCAGCGCATCGTCCAACTCCTGGCCAACCACCCTTGGTTCGAGCTGACCGAAGTAGCCGCCTCCGAACGCTCCTCCGGCAAAACCTACTCCGAAGCCGTGCGCTGGCATCTGGACGCGCCCATTCCCTCTTCTGCGCGTGGCCTGGTCGTCAAAGGGCTCGACACCACTCTCGAGTGCGATTTCGTTTTCTCCGCTCTCGATTCCTCTGTGGCCGGTTCCGCTGAAGAAGCTTTCGCGCGTGCCGGCTATGCCGTGGTCAGCAATTCTCGCAACCACCGCATGGCTCCCGACGTTCCTCTGCTCATTCCGGAAGTCAACGCGCAGCATCTCGAGGCCATTCCGCTGCAGCAGAAAAATCGCGGTTACTCCTCCGGCTTCATCGTCACCAATCCCAATTGCTCCACCGCCGGGCTGGTTCTCGTACTAAAGCCGCTCGCCGACGCCTTTGGCCTTGAAAAGGTTTTTGTCGTCACCTTGCAAGCGATTTCCGGCGCAGGCTACCCCGGCGTTGCTGCCATGGATATTCAAGCCAACGTCGTTCCATTTATTGGCGGCGAGGAAGAAAAAATGGAAGCCGAGCCGCAAAAGCTTCTCGGCAAGTGGGATGGCGCGCGCTTCGTCGAAGCCGGCCTCGGCCTAAGCGCGCACTGCAACCGCGTTCCCGTTATCGATGGGCACCTCGAGTGCGTCAGCATCGGCCTGAAAAAGATCGCTTCGCTCCACGAAGTCAGCGAAGCGCTTCGCAACTTCGAAATCAGCCCAGAACTCGCTGCGCTTCCTTCGGCGCTCCGAAATCCGGTGGTGGTCCTTGAGGAAGAGAATCGCCCGCAGCCGCGCCGCGACGTCAACACCGGCAACGGCATGGCTGCCGTGGTCGGCCGGGTCCGTGAATGCCCGCTGCTCGACGTCAAGCTCACACTACTGTCGCATAATCTCGTGCGCGGCGCTGCGGGCGCGGCGCTGCTCAACGCCGAGCTGCTGGCCGCCCGCGGCTTCCTCAAGCGCCCTGTGCCGGCGCAGGACCTGCAACTCGCTGAGCCGGTAGGAAGGTAGGAGCCGGAAGGAGCATAGGCGGAATCGGCCGCTAGCCCGCCCCGATAAAGCGCTCTTCAGTTGGGACCGTTCACGGCCTAGCGCGGCGCGGCCAAATCGCCAATATGCCGGGATAGTTCCTGCAACGCGCTCTTCGAGCTGGAGATCACCTCGTTCGCACCCAGGCTTTCCAGAATTTCCGTGAACTCGTCAAGATAGCAGCGCACCACGATAGTGGCGGATTTGTTCAGCTCGCGGGCGCGCTTAGTCACCAGCAGCCCGCTCTCGATATTGTTGGTGGTGATGACCACCAGCTTCGCCCGCCGCACACCCGCATCCACCAGCGTACTCTCCTGCTTGGCGTCGTCCACCACCACCGGCTCTCCGGCCCGGACCAGGTCGTCGACCACCGCGGCGTTTCTGTCGATCAACACGTACGGTTGCGCGTTCCGCCGCAGTTTCTCCACGATGCGCGCGCCCAGATGGCTGTGCCCGACCACGATCACGTGGTCCTTCATCTCGCTCGCCAGCATGCGGCAGCCCTCCTCCGGGTTGTAGCGTTGCAACGCTTGCAGAAAGAAAATGGAAATCACGATGCCGAACAACACGCACTGTCCCCAAAAAGAATACAGCTCCCAAAGCTGCCCTTGATGCACGCGAAAATAGATCGCGCTGAGCAGCGCTTCGCTCAGCGGCAGTTGATCAATGTGATGAAACAGAAAAGTGCCCAGCGCAAACCACGCCGCTAACAACGCAAAGCCCCACCGGCTCTGTCGCAGAAAAATCGTCAACCGTATCCAGAAGAAGCGGCGCATTTCGATGCGGTATGTTAGCAGCAGTTGGGCCGCTGCACCTCTCCCGCATGACTCCTGTGCTATGTTCAAATCGAAAGAGCAGGAATTATGGCGCTCTACTACGAGGTTTGGCACGGCAATGACAGAGGCATGCGGCTTACGCCGCATCGGTATCGCGATAATAGATTTCGCATGAGGAACGGAGCAGGCGATCCATGGATAGCTGTTGAGAAACTCCAAATCGAATCTTACTTGGCTCAGGGCTACATCTTAGGAATGAGTGCGGGGTCGCTCCGCGAGCGGGATAAGCTCCGATTCGATAAGAGGCCAAAAAAAACCATAGCCAGGGCGGTGGGCAATGCTTCTGAAGCTCGTCGGTGGGAATGGTAGGCTCGTGGGGACTCGAACCCCAGACCTCCACCGTGTCAAGGTGGCGCTCTAACCAACTGAGCTACGAGCCTAAACTGAAGTCGATTGTAACATGAGGGGCGAACACACGGAGATGATGGATGGCGGCACAATTAGCGATTGACGCAGAGTTGAAAAAGAAGTGCCCGGCGGTGGCTCTTGCGTGCGTAACCGCGGAAGTGGAAACCGGGGAGACTCCGGCGGAGCTAAGCGAAGAGTTGCGTGCTTGCGAAGAAAAAATCCTGAAGCTGCCTGAGCCGAAGGCCGTGCTCGAGTCGGCCCCTATCTTGGCGACGCGTGCCGCTTACAAAGCGCTGGGGAAAGATCCCGCGAGGTATCGTGGTTCGGCGGAGGCGCTGCTGCGCCGCGTCATCGCGGGAAAAGGATTGCCGCGCATCAATTCCGTCGTGGATGTGATCAATCTGGTGAGCGTGCAGAGCCGCCTGCCCATCGGGCTGTACGACCAGGCGCATATCGAAGGCGACATCGTGTTTCGCGCGGGGCGCGCGGGAGAGACTTACAAAGGCATCGGCAAATACGATCTGAATCTCGAAGGTCTGCCGCTGTTTGCCGACGCCCTCGGCCCGCACGGCAGTCCCACCAGCGATTCCGAACGCACCATGGTCACGCCGGCCACCAAGCTGGTGCTGGCCATCCTCATCTCCTTTGGCGGCCCACAGAGCTTGGGAAAATGGCCGGAAACGATGAGCGCACTTCTTGAGAAGTACGCCAAAGCGCACCATCACCAGGTTGAAATATCCTCGTAGAGAATCAGCAAGAATGGCAGCTCTTACGACCCGCTTGACGGGAAAAGTTACGGCCGGTCGGGCGACTCGAGCGATTCGTGAAGCGCGAAGATCGTCACAATGGCGGTTCCCGCTGCAATGTAGTAGATCGCTTTACTCCTGCCGGCTTTCAACGGCCGTCCGCCGGAGCCTTTCGGGCCCTGAGCCGATGCCGCCGCCGGCGCGCCGCCCTCCGGCGTCATCACTACACGGTAGGTTTCGCCTTCGGGAATGACGCGCGTTTCGCCATCCACCGTGCACGCCAGCGCTCCACGCGTGCTCTTCACTAGCATTTCATTCCGGCTTACCACCGTTACTTGCCCAATCGTCGGCTCATTGGAATTCGGCCGTACCACCGCGGTGAAAACGTGCAACGCAAAGGCATTGGCGTTTGCAGTGGAAAACGTGGCCGAGCCCGACGTCAGGATGGCCGCCGGTGAAGTTTCTTCCTGCAGCAGAATCGCGGTGCTCGCGCTGGAAAGCAGAAAGCGCGCGGCTCGCGCACGAACTTGCAGGCTCCCGCTCGCTGCGGTGATCAGGCGATCGCCGCCAAAAACCGTGCTGCCCACCGAAGCCGTTGCCAAACCGACGTTCGCGTGCTCAGCGTACACCACGGTACCCAGACCCGACACAGTGGCCCCGTAAACGGGCGAAATCAGGAAGGCGGCGCAGGCGACAATGGCGAGAAGCGGACGAAAAGGTGTGACTTTCGTTTCCAAAGTAGGCCTCCCGAGGGCCGAGAGAAGCATACTCACAGCTTTTGTTGGCGTCAATCAGTAAACACCTGCAGACAAAAAGTGTTGTGAAAGTTACCGGACCCGAAGCCGGCTTATAAGTCCTCTGGTTGCACCAGTCTGAAAATCTCTGGCGCTTGAATTTCAACAAGGCATTAAGGCGCATTCATCTGCCTGTAGCAAAACCCAGCGCAAATAGGACAGGAACGGGGCGTGGGTTCGGCGGCTTAGTACATCTTAAAGTCCCCTAGCGGGCACAGGTGTACACCGTAAATTTCGCGAGGCGGCTTGCCTCAGAGGGTGTGCAATGCAGCGACGTTGTTCAGGCAATTTTACTTGGTTCTTTCGTTGGTGGCTAGCCATTCTGGTTATTTTCGGCACCCTGGCGCCTGCGGCATTCGCGCAGGGCGGCAGAGGCATCATTTCCGGACGCGTCACGGACACGGGTGGCGGGGTCCTGCAAGGTGCGCAGATCACCATCGATCCTGGCGGAGCGGTGGCAGCCTCGGACATTCAGGGACAGTTTCTGGTGAACGGGCTGGCGCCGGGCAGCTACACTGTGACTATCAGCTACGTGGGGTTCGCCACGGTCACCAAGAGCGTGACCGTAACTGCCGGACAAGTGGCCAGCGCCGACGCCCAGTTGGCAGTGGAGTCGCAAAATCAGGAGGTGCTGGTCACCGCCGAGCGCGCCTCTGGCGAAGCCGAAGAAATTAATCGGCAGCGCACCGCTGACAATGTGCTCCAAGTACTCACTTCGGACGTGATTCGCAGCCTGCCCAACGCCAACATGGCTGATGCCCTGGGCCGCTTGCCCAGCGTGACTTTGGAACGCGACGAAGGCGAAGGCAAATACGTGCAGGTCCGCGGTACCGAGCCCCGTCTCACCAACGTAACCCTCGACGGTATCAGTGTTCCCTCACCAGAGAACTTCGCCCGGCAGATCAAGCTGGACGCGATTCCGGCCGACATCGTCGAGTCCGTCGAGATTAACAAAACGCTGCAAGCCAACATGGATGCCGATGGTATAGGGGGTTCCGTCAATCTGGTCACCAAGACGGCTGGCGAGCGCCCTACGGTCAACGTGAGCGGAATGGGCGGGTACACACCGATTATTGGTGGACGCCCGCTGGTTGAGACGACCGGGACGGTGGGTCAGCGCTTTGGTTCAGGCAAGCGTCTGGGCATGCTGCTTGGCGGATCCTACGATTGGAACGGTCGCGGGATTAACGACATGGAGCCTTCTCCAGATGCCTTCAACAATAACGGCGTTCCGGGTGCGCCATTTTATGACGCCGCCGATCTGCGGAATTACCGTTACTACCGGACTCGCTGGGGACTGGCGGGCAGCGTCGATTACAAGCTCGCCGAAGGTTCCAGCTTGTACGTCCACGGTTTCTACTCCGACTTCAAGAATTATGGCGACCGCTGGGTCTACAACATTCAGGACAATACGCCGGTATTCAATCCGGGCCAATTTCCCAACGGCATTCAGATTTTCAACGGCAATGGCTGCTCCATCGACAATACCGGCGTAGAGACCTGCGGCGGCGGGACCCCTTCGTTCAACGCCTCGATTCGACGTCCCGACTATGCTATCGCCAACCTGGTGGCGGGCGGCAAGCACGTTCTTTCGACCAGCTGGTTTTCCTGGGATGTTTCGGCGTCGCGTTCCCGTCAGCTCGAGCGCGGCGATCCGCAAGCCAATTTTAAGACTACCGATGCTTTCAATAACGCCGGCAGCAGCTGTCAATTCGATCCCGCCAAGACTACCGACCAGTTTCGCCCGCAATGGGGAGCGAGCTGCTTCTCGGAAATTAGCAATCCCGCCAATTTCGATTTGAAGAGTGTCGATCTTCTCGGTCACGGACTATCGGCACAGCTCAATCTGCAAATTACCGGAGCCGGCGCCAAGCGCTACCACTTGGGATCGCACCTGGCCACCATCGAAGTCGGCGGCAGGTTCCGCAACGCGCACAAATTCGACGACTCCTTCACTACCAATATGGTCCCCAACGTTTCCATACCCTTCAGCATGTTCACCAATAGCGTGACCAACTCCGACTATTACGGCGGCGGCTACAAACAGGGGCCGTTTGCGGACTACAGCAAGGTGTTGGATTATTTCAACGCCCACCAGTCGCAGTTTAGCCTGGGCCGACGGGGCCAATTGGGGCCAGGATACAATGCCACTAATTACGATCTGATTGAGAAAGTCTCGGCCGCCTACGTGATGAACACCATCGATCTCACCAATCGGATTCATTTGGTGGCGGGCGTGCGATTCGAGCAAACCAATCTCGATACCACCACTCCCTCGTTTGCCCCTGATGGCACCGTTGCCGGCTGCGCTACAGACAAACCCTTCTTTTGCCGACTAATAACCACCAACGGCTCTTATCTCAGGGTGCTCCCGAGCGCTTCGCTGCGGTTTGCGCTCGACAACAACACGGACATCCGCATCGCTTACAGCCGGGGTCTCGGACGCCCCAACCCGACCGACATCGCCCAAGCCGTTTCCTTCACTCAGCCTTCCGGCGCGACTCCTGGCACCGTTACGTTTAGTAACCCAAACTTGAAGGCGGAGGCTGCCGACAACGTCGATGTTCTGTTCGAGCGCACGCTCAAGCCCTTTGGCATGATCTCGGCAGGGTTCTTCTACAAGAACCTCATCGACCCGATTGTCTCCGCGAGCGTCAAGGAAAACTTCCCGAACGGTCCAACGCCTAACGCGCCTCCCGGTTTGTATACCGTGTCGCAATCGATCAACGCAGGTAGCGCCCGTCTGACAGGATTTGAGGTTGCCTACTTGCAGCACCTTTCCTTCCTGCCGGGTTTTTGGGGTGGATTGGGAATCTCCGCCAACTACGGTTACACCTACTCGACGACCAATGGCCTGCCCGGACGTTCCGACCATCCGCGCCTTTTGCGTTCCGCGCCCAACACATGGAACATCAGCCCAACGTATGACCGCGGCCGCGTCTCCATTCGTGCGGGGCTCTCCTACAACCAGGCCAACATCTTTGCGTATCAATTCCAGGATGGCCTCCCGGGCGGCCTTCATGGCCCGCTCAGCGACAATTACCTGTACTCGCATCTAGAAATCGACGCCCAAGGCAGCTTCCGGCTGGGCCACGGCCTCAGTTTCGTGATGTACGGTCTTAACCTCAACAACGAAGTATTCGGCTTCTACAACGGCAGCTCGCAGTATTTCAACCAGCGGGAATACTACCGGCCTACGGTGGCTGCGGGCTTCCGGTGGTCGCCGACGTTCGAGCACAAGTAGACCAAGCAGGTTTTCCACCCCGGGCAAGCCGGGGCGCAAGGTAACTTGTTGCGTCCCGGTCCACGCCCCCTGCCGGCAACGGACGCAAATTTCTGGCGTCGTTT
>Ga0210407_10003243_pt1 | contig 13323 bp, 10 predicted proteins | sample IncBWC27MmetaG_FD_150860 | JGI IMG/M metagenome (GOLD analysis project Ga0210407, IMG submission 150860) | Forest soil microbial communities from Barre Woods Harvard Forest LTER site, Petersham, Massachusetts, United States - Inc-BW-C-27-M | ecosystem: Environmental > Terrestrial > Soil >... | reverse complement strand
CGGGCGAAGCCTTCCCTTCCTCGGCGCCCCTCGGCAGCTTCCCCGGCCCCCTTTTGGCATATTATCTTGCACGTTGCCGCAGGAGGGTTGGCCCATGCCATCTCGAATTCGCCGATCGTTCCGGGTGCTCGCGCCAGGCAGCTCTCTGCGGCGGCGCGTCGCCTATAGCCTGGGAATCGTTCGCTTGATTCTCGTGCCGGTCATTGTGCTGGCGGTCTACTACCTAATCCAAACCGGTTTCATTATCGACCGCATCGTCAGCTATGACGCGCCGGCAGCCACGCTGGCCCAGCAAGCGACCATCGAGATGCTCGACACCCGCCGCGCCGAGCGCAATTACCTGCTGCTCAACGATGCCACCTCGCTGCAAGCCGCGCGCGAGTCCCTCGGCCGGATCGAGCAGATTCTGAGCGCCATCCGCGAGCTCAATCCCTCCGATCAGGAACTCACGCAAAAAGCCCTCGACTCGCTTTACCAATACCGGCAGCGTTTTGAGACTGCCGTCGCCCTGGTCGGGGAGCCTGGCCAGGCTCCCGCCGACCGCATCAACGCGGTCGTCGCGGCCTACGAGCACGATCTCGACACCCTGCTTAAGAGCGCTCCCTACAAGCGCCGCGCGCAGTTGGTCGACGAGCTGCGCAATCGCGTTGACTCCTTCGACGCGCAAATCTCCAAAACCGTTCAGGAAGGGAATCCCGCCCTCCGCCAGATCACGGTTGACCTTCACAATTCCGGCCAGGGCGTTCTCGACTTCGCCTCCCAACTCGAAGCCAGAAACTGGGGGCGCATCGAAAGCGATCACCGCAAGGCGCAGCGCCTAATCTCTCGCGCCGAGTGGTCGCTCAGCATCGTCTCCGTAATCACCTTCCTGGTCAGTGTGTGGATCAGTTTCGTTCTGCCCCGCCAGGTCGTGAAGCCCCTGCTCAGCCTCAAGGAAGCCGTTGATCACGCCGCCTCCGGCAAGTACGAGATTGATTTTGATATTCAGGGAGAAGGAGAAGTGGTGGAGCTCGCCAACAGCATTCGCAACTTGATCGCGCACGTCCGCGAAGTCAAATAACCCGCCCGGAAGATTTTCAGTGCTGGATATTTCGTGTTCTGCACACTTCGATCACCAGGTACACTACCACCGCGATGTTGATCAGCAGCAGCGCGATCCTCGCGACGCTCACGTGCTTCGTGATCTCAAATATTTCCAGCGGCAGCAGCGACGCCGTCGTGACGATCGTCACGTACTCCGCCCAGCGTTGCTGCAACGCCAGCCCCACACCCTCGGTGAGCAGAAGCCCGGAATAAAAGAACGTCCCGATACTCAGCTCCTTCAGTTTTCGGTCGTCGATCATTCCGATTTTCTCCAGCAGCTTACGGATCAGGTGGTTTTGTGGATCGAAGCGCAGAAGGTTGCATCGTTCCATTTCCGCGGCGACGTCTCTGTGGAGCAGCTTTAGCGCGCCAATGCCGAGGATCAGCAGCCCCAGCCCTTTCACCAGTTTGAACGCGGCAATAAGCCAAAGTCCGCGCGAGCCCTTTGCTTTCGCTGTCATTGGGGAGATAGGCTCCGGAGGGACGCGCCCACTCGACTGCTAGGTTAGCCTGCGAATCGTCTCTCTGGTACCTATAAAGATGGGCATCAATAATTCCACAGCGACGCCCTGCTTGTCGCCCGGCAGCTTATCGACCCGCGTCACCGTTCCCAAAAATTCCTGATTGATGGAGCCCGGGTCACTTGCGTACGGATAAGTCACAAACACCCGCATGTTCGGCGCAAAAATGCCGTTTTGCGGAACAAAGTACACGCTGTTCCGTGAAGCGTTTATCGTCGGCAAGATCTCGTCGAACTCTTCGAGAGTGGGTTCCGACGGCCGCACCCGTATCATCCGCGGGATTCTTGTGCGGATCTTCTTGCGGCGTTCCTGACTGGAAGGGCGAGTCATCGATTAAAGCATAAAGCGAAAGCCCGCCATGCTGCCACTTTATTCACGCCCATGCGCAAGTCACCAACCCGTCTGGACCTGACATTCACGCCGGCGCACCTTTCGCTGATTCGATTGCAAAACACATCCTCACCGATGAACGACAGACGCCGCCTCGGGAATACCGCTCTTGAGCAATTTGGCGAATTGCTGGGGTGGCACCGGGTGGCTGAAATAGTATCCTTGCGCTTCGTCGCACAGGCGAGCCTGAAGAAAGGCCAGCTCTTCCTGCGTTTCCACTCCCTCGGCAACGACGCGTAACTTCAGGCTTCGGCCCATGCTGATCACGGCCGTCACGATGGTCGTATCGTCGGGCGCGGAGGTGATTTGCCGGACAAACGACTGGTCGATCTTCAACGCATCGATCGGAAACTTCCTCAGATAGCTCAAGCTGGAGTAGCCCGTGCCGAAGTCATCGACGGCAATGTGCACGCCTCTTGCTCTCAGGGTTTCCAGGATGGATGCAGCGGACTCGGCACGCTTCATCAGAACGCTTTCCGTCAGCTCCAGCTCCAGAGATTTCGGATCCAGACCAGTCTCGCTGAGAGTTGTGAACACACTCTCTATAAAATTGTCCTCGCGGAACTCCATCGACGAGATGTTCACTGCCATAGTGGCTAGCGGGAGGCCGGCGTCCGCCCAGGCCCGGGCTTGCCTGCACGCTTCACGAAGAACCCACTGGCCGATCGGAAGAATCAGACCGCAGTCTTCCGCAACCGGGATAAATTGCGCCGGAGAGACAGGCCCTCTCACGGGATGCATCCAGCGTAGCAACGCTTCCGCGCCTGAAATCTCGCCGGTCCTCAGGTTGATCTTCGGCTGGTAGTGCAACGCGAATTCTTGCCGTTCCAAGGCGCGCCGCAGATTCTCCTCGATGGATTGCCGCTCCACGGCTCGGACATTCATCGCAGGTTTGAAAAACTGATAACTCTGACGCCCGTTTTCCTTTGCCTGGTACATTGCGGTGTCCGCGTTTTTGATCAGGGTCTCAGCATCCTGGCCGTCGTCGGGATAAACACTCACTCCAATACTTGCGGTGACATGAAGATCGTGCTGGTCGATCGGGTGCGCCTCGGCCACCGCCTGGAGAATTCTTAGCGCCGAGATGGCGGCATCTTCCGGTCGATGCACTTCGGAGAGCAGAACGACGAATTCATCGCCTCCCTGCCGGCTTACCGTGTCCGAACTTCGGACGCAATCCACCAGACGTTTTGCAATCGATTGAAGAAGTTTGTCGCCGATAGGATGTCCAAGGGAATCGTTGATGTGTTTGAAGCCATCCAAATCCAGAAATAGAATCGCGACTTTATTCGAGTGTCGCGGAGCTAAGACGATCGCCTGGCTCACCCGGTCGTTCAGGAGCATGCGATTGGGCAAGCCCGTCAGAAAATCGTGTTGCGCCGAATAGGTCATCTCCGCTGCCATGGCCCGCGCTGTGCTTACATCGCGGAAAACGATGACCGCCCCGGTTGCTTTCCCTTCACGGTCGTGGATGGGCGCAACGGAGTCTTCGATGGGAGTGTCAGATCCATCTCGCCGGACGAGGACGCAATTCTCTTGGAGGTGGACGGTTCTGTTCAAACCCACTGCCCGGTCTATCGGATTTGGCGTGGTCTCGCGGGTCACGGCATCCAGAATTCGAAATACCTCGCCCATGGGCCGGCCCAGAGCTTCTTGCCACCGCCATCCCGTCATTTTTTCCGCGACGAGATTAAGGAAGGTGATGTTTCCAGAGATGTCCGTGCAAACCACGGCGTCGCCGATGGAGTTGAGCGTGACCTGGGCGCGTTCCTTTTCAACGAACAACGCCTCTTCCATAACCTTGCGCTCGATAGCATGGCGCAGCGCTCGCAGAAGACCGCGCGCATCGATCTGGCCCTTGATGAGATAGTCCTGCGCGCCTTCTTGCAACGCTTGTGCCGCCCGCGACTCGTCGTCCAAACCGGTCAGCACCACCAAGGGGATGCGGGGCGCGGCTGCGTGGGCCCTTCGAACCGCTTGCAGTCCTTTTGCATCGGGCAATCCCAGGTCGAGCACGATAATGTCAAACGCGCGGTCCGCAAGATGCTTCTCGGCTTCACTCATCGACTCCACGTGCGTCAATTCGGTGTTGTGCGAACCCTGTTCATTGAACATCTCGCGGAGCAAACGGGCGTCTCCGAGGTTATCTTCGACCAGCAGAAGAATTTTGATCGATTTCTTGCTCATCCGCCTTGCCTCTGCTGCGGCAACTTGGCCTTTGTCAGCCAGAAATCGTTGATGCTCTTCACGAGGCTCTCGAAGGCGTCTAACAGGGCGGGCTTGCTTAGGTAGCAGTTGGCCTGGAGTTGATAGCTTTTCAGAATGTCCGCTTCCGCCTCCGAAGTGGTCAGGATCACGGTAGGGATCGTTTTCAGGCTGGCATCCTCTTTGATGTTAGCCAGAACCTCGCGGCCATCCATTTTGGGGAGGTTTAGGTCCAGCAGAATTAGATCCGGGCGAGGTGCACGGGCGTGGGCCCGCTCGCGCCTGAGAAAGGCCATGGCCTCCACGCCATCGGAAGCCACGTGCAAATGGATGGAACTATTGGCATCCCGAAATGCTTCCTTCGTCAGCCGGACATCACCGGGGCTGTCTTCGACCAAGAGAACCTCTTTGGGCATGCTTTCTCCTCCGATGGCTTTCACGGTTTCCTCTCAGTTCCTGCAAGGGCAAAGCGAAAGGTGGAACCGTGCCCGGGTCGAGACTGGACCGAAATGCTGCCGCCGTGCCGCTCGACGATCTTCTTGCAGATGGCCAATCCTATGCCGGTGCCGGCGAACTCTTCCCGTTTGTGGAGCCGCTGGAACATGCCAAAAATCTTTTCGAAGTACTGCGAGTCAATTCCCAGTCCGTTGTCTTGCACCGAAAATATCCATTTCTTGCCGCCATTCTTGGACGCAGAGACGTGCACCCTAGGGACTCCGGAGCTTTGGTACTTGATGGCGTTGCCGACAAGATTCTGAAATAATTGAATCAGTTGCATCTCGTCCGCCAAGACGGCGGGCAAGGGATCGTGCGTCACCAGCGCACCGCTATCTTTGATGGCGCCACGTAGATTTATGAGCGCCTGTTGCAATGCTTCTTCACTGGAGGTATCGAGCAGATCCTTTCCTTTGGTCCCGACGCGCGAATAGGCCAGCAGATCCTGGATTAACCGCTGCATGCGGCTGGCCCCGTCCACTGCGAAAGAAATAAACTCATCGGCATCCGAGTCCAGCTGTCCCTTGTATCGTCTGGATAGAAGCTGTGTGTAGCTGGCCACCATTCGTAGCGGCTCCTGTAAATCGTGAGAGACAACGTAGGCAAATTGCCCCAATTCCTCATTCGAGCGGTTTAATTCCTCGACCTTGTTCAGAAGATAAGCTTCAGCTTGTTTGCGAGCGGTTATGTCGCGGACCGCCGCCGTCACCAGAATGCCCTCGGCGCTTTCCAGCGGACTCAACATAAGCTCAATTGGAAACTCGCTTCCGTTCTTCCGCCGTGCAATGAGCTCGATCCCAGTGCCAATCTGCTGCGCCAGTGCGTCTTCGACGGACCGAAGCGCATCCGCAATCAGCCGTTCCGCGAAGCCTTCCGGAATGATGTTCTTCACCTTCTGCCCTACCAGCTCATCACGCCGGTATCCGAACTGCTTCTCCGCCTGAACATTCAGAAGGACGATTTCTCCGCCTTGATTCACCACCACCATGGCATCCGGCGCCGCTTCCAGAAGGCCGCGGTATCGGCCCTCCATCTGTCCCAGATGTTTTTCCGCAGCCCGACGCACGCTAATGTCGCGAATCGCTGCCGTCACAAGGATCCCCTCGGCGCTTTCCAGCGGGCTCAGCATGATCTCGATTGGAAATTCACTTCCGTCCTTCCTCCGCGCAATGAGCTCGATTCCCGTACCGATTTGCTGCGCCAGCGCTTCTGCGGCCGTTCGAGTTCCGTCCGCTATCAGCCGTTCCGCAAAACCGTCGGGGATGATGCTCTTGACCTTCAGCCCGAGGAGTTCATCTCGGCTATATCCGAACTGTTTTTCCGCTTGAACATTTAGCAGAACAATCTCTCCGCCCTCGTTTACCACCACCATCGCATCCGGCGCCGCTTCCAACAGCCCTCGATACTTCGCCCCGGAATCCTTGCTCTCGCTGATGCGCTGGATGCTCCATCCAGCGACGGCGGCGATCAACAAGCCGAGGATAATCCCCAGGGTCAAGACGGTCTTGGTTTGGGTTAAACGCCGCTTTGCGTCTCCCTCGCGCAGCACCAACAATCGCAACTCTTCGTCCTGCATCTGGCCAACCAGGGTTTGAAAGTCATCCATGATCTGTTTGCCCGATCCTTTTTGGATGGCGTCAGCGGCGGCCTCCAGGCCATTTGTCCGTCGCAAGCCAAGGACCTGCTCTGCGAGCTGGAATTTCCGAGCGGCGAGCGTTGCGAGAGCATCAAGCCTGCGCTGTTGTCCGGCGTTATCCGCCGTCAACCTACGCACGATTGTCTGGCCCTCCTCTGTCTTTGCCATATCGGCGCGGTAAACATCGAGAAAGGATTCGTCGCCAGTCAGCAGATACCCGCGGGCGTTCGATTCCGCTGTCTGCATTGCCGCAAGCAGTTCCTGGAGTTTCTCGAGAACCTGGTCCGTATGGTGCACCCACAAGTCACTTTCACTGGACTCGACCATGCTTCGATGGGTGACCGCACCCACGACGAGCAGAGCCAAAACGGCGGACCCGAACGCGAGGTGCGGCTTGCGACTCAATATAGACTTAGTCTTCATCGCACACCTTGTTGGAAGGGAGGTTCTGTTCCGGACACGGCGCCGCAGGGCTGAAAGAGGGACAGCTTGTAGCCGCGCGCCGATTTTATTCGAAGGGAATCTAAGTTTATACCGGCCCTACGCCCGGTCAAAGAAGGCTTTGCCGCAAGGTGTCCAAGGGGCTACGGCCTTATCCTCCACTCACCTCGCAGGCGCAACGAGTCGAACCGCGGATTCCTGCGGCAAGGTGTAACAGTTCGCTTCCGATGTCTCGAGGATTCGCGCCACGGCGGCCGACCCGGCGCACTGCGACAATCGCGTGCAAGGGCAACCGAATCAACGTAAGCGGCCTGACACATGGGTGACAGTTTGCGTTGGGCTTTTGCCCAGAGACAAGAGCGTGCCTCGAGCACGGTTGCGTTTGCGCCCCCTGCGTTCGACTAGACCGTGTCGATCGAGCTATGGTGCACCGATTACAAAGGCGAGTTCCTGCTGGGCAACAAAAAATACTGCTACCCGCTGTCACGGATCACGCCTCGCGCTATCTCCTCCTCTGTGAAGCCCTGGAATCTACCTGTGAATCCGTTGCGTTTACCGCCTTTGATCGTCTGTTTAAAGAGCGGGGCCTGCCGGGCAGCATGCGCTCGGACAACGGCGTCCCCTTCGCCTCGCCCAACTCCGATGTTTCCTACTGGGCGGCCGAGATCTCAACGCTGGCGGCCAAGCGGGCACTCGATGTCATTTCAGCAGTGCGCAGCCAATCCACGTCGGCGGCGTCCACTATGCCAAGTTCTCCATTTGAATCTTCAAACTTCAACCCACTTCTATCGAGCCAGAATTTCGTAACTTTATAGCTAGCGTTGGATTTGAGCACGAGGATGGTAAAGCCGATCCGTGGTTTTCCACGCGATGCAGAGAAAGCGCTGGGTTGTGCTGATGGACCGTAGGGCGGGCGATCTGGCCTAACTGGTCCGTAAGCCAGCGTCGCGGGAACCGATATGTCGTCCATCAATCGCAATTGCAGCGGCTCCTCTCCCTTGAGCCGTGGACGGGGGCCGCGCGCTGGCAGGGAAATTACTTTCCAAGGCCACAGAGGAGGGAGCATCCATTCGACAACATCTCGTTTTGCATGTCCTTTACCACTAATATCTCCAGTCTTGTTCACTTTGAACCCCTTTGCCTGAATCACTTTCGCCGGTACTGGCAAATCGCCATAAGGTAAGACGATACGATCAAACGTTATCGTCAGATGGCCTTTCCCCCAAAGGTGGCCTGGATCCTTCGCTTCCTCCAGGTGACCGCCAAGCATCGCGCCCCGAGGAAATGCAGGCCTGCCGAACTCCTCAAGACTCTTCAAGTGACACAGCACAGGATCGCCTATGGCTGTCGTCGCCGAGGAGAGATTTGGTTCGTTCATAGTGCATTGCAGAAGTGTGCCGGCCGGTATTAAACGATCTTGGGCGGAAGCTCCGCCCGCCAAGACGAGTATCCCGATCAAGCTCAACCCAGTTGCCCTAGATAGCCTCATGATTAGCCTCCTCACATAGGTCGGAGCGAATCCGGGGCCGTGCCTCTCGTCAGCGGAGGAGAAAAAAACACTCGTGACTGAACTTCAAGGACCAGATTCACCCAAAACAAGTTTGACTTTGGACTCTTGCCCGAGCAAAGAAACTGTTAATACTTACAGAACGCGAAGTCGGCGTTAGACAGCTCTGCCCATCACAGCAGACATTTGACTTTGTTGAGCGATTTGTTCGGGCGCGGTTGATTTTGACAGCTCTCTAAAAGGCTTAAGTCTAACTACAGTGGATAAATGCATCGCGCCCGCAACTACATTTCGTAGCCTTATGCCTATGTACATCGAGCGGTTGGCCGGAACCCGGAATGCGGACACGACGGACTGACTACGAAGCGGATATCTATCGCAGGTCAATAGTCAATCATCCATAGCAGCCAAACGAAGAACCCGACTCCAATCATGAGTAGGAGCCAACGCAGTCCGTGTGAATCCGAGCAACGCTTTGCGAGTGGGGCCGACGCTCGGGGCGCATTCATTGGCACTCGACCTTGCGTTAGTTCATGTTCGAGCACTTGAAGGTAAGCGTCAATCTCGTGCGGTGTCGGCCGTTGCTGATAACGATTGTACGATGGCATAGGTCGAAATTGGCGGTCAATGGGCACACCAATATCTGTAACGTAGGTTTCATCCAGCGCAGAAAACACTGTGAACAATGACAGGGACTCGGCTATTCAAAGGTATTAGTCAAAACGATCACAGGAACAAATCCAGATTAGTTTTTCGAGCTTGGGATCTTTTGGGTCGGAGAGCCCCTGGCACATTGCCGGGGCTCTCCAGGTTGAGTTGTGACTTCTCTTGTTGTCCGTGGTCTGCTGCCAAGACCAGGCGGCTGATGCTACGCTGCCCTAGCGGCCAGCTTGGTCTCAATGATGTTACGAATCAAACGCCGAGTTCTTTCAACGAAAGCCAGCGCGTCTGCCAGACAGCTCTCCAACAACACGCCTACTCCATAATGAGCCGACATATCGGCTGCTGCGATCAACGCTACGTATTCACCGATGCGTATGTGTGTCAGATGATTTGCCTTAACAAGGACATAAATGCGCCGTGCCTCAGGTGATTGGATCTCCTCCAGCTCCCGGCGAAAATCTTCCACGAAGATATCTTGAAGTCGGTTGCTAGGATTTACCGGCTTTTCGCCAATGAGCCTGAACGCCTCATCCAATGTCGCCAGAGTCTTTTGCGTAACGAACGTCCTCGCGCTGAAAGCTTCCTCGATCTCTGGACTCTGGGCAGCTTCGCTCAGCTCCTGAAAAAGCTTGGCCGAGCGCTCTGTGCTCTGCCGGACATTGCTAAGAAGTAGCACAAACAATTCCTTACGATTTTTCACTTGCATAACATTCTCCTTTTCGGGATGTTCCTCGACTTGCTTGGTGTTAGGGTTTAGCTTCTCGACTTGTGAAGGGCCTCGACAACGGGCTGTTGGGTAAGCTCTGAATGAGCATTCGTAGTGGCCTGGGAAATTCCGCCATGGTGCGGTGTGCCTGAAACACGGGCCACTGTCAAAACTGTCAGTCTGGGACGGTCGTTCTCGTGGCTCGTCGACTGAACCCGAAATCGCGAAACTCCTCACGACGGCGCCCCGATCAAGAAATAAATCGGTCGGCACGGACGTTTTCGGTTTACGGCCTTGTCGGGCAATTTCCCTAGTCACCGATTCCTACATGGAGGCTAGCCTCGTGGAAATACCATTCATCCGACTGAATTCTGGTACTTCTGACAGTTTTCGCCGGTTACTTCGAACCTTAGCCTGATAGGGCTGGGAAAACAGGACCCGGGAGCGAGGCAGACCCCTCACGAGGACGAAAGAAGGTGCAAGCCGCGCCTCGAACACACCTCGATCCCCGGTCCTGTGATTGAATGATGCCATTCCCGTCGGGATCCGCACGCAAGTTCAGACAAAGATCAGCAACAAACCGAAATTCAGCTAAATCGTCACGAATCTACTTACGAGTCAGTGATCTATTTTCGTTGGCTTCGCGGAAATAGCGCGAGACTGCCCGTATCTCATCGATCATAGCGGGGGAACAGGCGAAAGCCGCCTACGATTGGTGTCGCCACTGCCAGGGCGCTCCTCATGACATCCCGCAAGGAATTTCCCCGTTTTGCGAGTTTCCGGAGCGCTGTCAGTTTTGCCAGTGTTTTCCGGCCGACTTCACCAGTTATTGTCCAGGAAAGAAAATCACCTGATGTGGTGACGACGGAAGGAGGCCTTATGAGGCCTGTTGCTTTCAAACTTTTCTGTATTCCCCTTGGCGCATTGGCGTTCGCAATCAGCAGCTATACGCAAGAAACGGAGAAATTGAAGGTGTCGGTGGACCCGGGCGAGGCTTACACGTTTGTGGATGGCAAAGCAATTGGTCCGGGCAATCGAACCATCAAGCTTCCTCTCGGAACCCACAATGTGATCGTCGCGAATTACGGCTTCAAGTTTTTTCAACAGGATGTCGCACTCGATTCGGGTAAACCTACAACTGTTAAGGTCAAGCTTGAGCCGTCAGGAAGTGATGTGCCCGGTCCGTTTGGGCGCATCCAGATCGAACTGGGGCGTCTCAGTTTAGGCGACGCAGGTGATCATGCCGTGCTCCTTAATGGAAAAACGGCAAACTATTTTGTTGGGCATGTTGACGAGTTCAATAACGACATTGGTTGGCACCAGGAGTTAGTTGTTCCTCCGGGGAACCACCAAGTTACCGTGACTAGACGCGGGAACGAAGTCTGGTCCGGCACGATTTCCGTAGCAGCGAACCAGCGCGTGATCGTTGATATTTCTAACGGAAAGCAAAAGGTCAAGGATTGGTCGGCCGGTGGCAAAAATCAATCATTGCCCCGTTTTACGGCTGGCATGGCGAGTGCGAGAGTAACGGTTGCACCGGTTAGCAGTGAAATCTCCGCAAGTCCTTCCAAAATCGATTGCGGCCAACCGAGTCAACTGAAATGGACCTCGGCCGAAACGGTCGATGCGGATATAAGCGGCATGAGTCCGGTTCCCGTGAACGGTGACAAGACTGTATCTCCAAAGCAGACGACTGCGTACGATTTCAAAGCGACAGGCCCAGGTGGTGTAACCAAATCGAGCGCGACAGTGGACGTCAACACCGTGGTGCAATCGTCAGTTAGCGCGTCACCCGCAGAGGTGCGTTATCGACGAATCGGCGACAAAACACTTGAGTCGGGTAACGCTACGGTCGCCTGGACGAGTTCCAACGCGGACGCTGCGTCTCTGACATCGTTTGGGGCGGTCGAAACCACTGGCAGCAAGTCCGTGCCAATGACGCCGACGCAAACCACGGACGGACCAGTAGACGAAACCTTTAAATACACGCTCACTGCGACAAACGCGTGCGGCGGTTCAGAAACGAAGACGGCTGCCGTTCATCTCACCGGGTCAATTGAGCCAATTCCGGAAGTACTGCTCCAAAGTGTTTTCTTTCCAACTGATTATCCTACGAAGCAGGATCCGTCAGTCGGTCTCGTTCAGAGTCAACAGGCAGCTCTGGCTAGTCTTGCCACTGGTTTCACAAAGTACCTGGAGTACGATCCTGGAGCGAAACTGTCACTCGCCGCACACGCGGACGAGCGTGGACCCAATACTTACAACCAGGACTTGTCCGAGCGTCGTGTTCAAAGCGTGAAGGATTTTCTGGTTTCCAAGGGGATCGCTGAGGACAAGATCGACACGTCCGCGTATGGCGATGACAAGCCGCTCGAAAAGAGCACGGTGATTGAACTACAGGGCAAAAATCCAGAGCAACCAGCTGACACTCGCGTTCGCAATTTCCGCTCGACCTGGCTAGCGTACAATCGCAGAGTTGACGTTGCTCTCTTGCCGACAAATCGTGAATCCCTACAGTTTTATCCCAACGGCGCTCCCGATTCAGAAACTCTTTGGCAGAGGCCGAAGCCTGCAGTGAGCGCCGTCCAAAATCAATAGGCAAGCTGAGAGAAATAAAACTTCGCGACGCGAGGGCTTCGTAACCCAGGTTCCGAAAGTGTGGATTCGACAAATTGAAGAGATTGGAGAATCGCTTGCTAGCACTAAGTTCCTCCAAGCCAACTAGCCTATCCCTAAAGGAGACTGTTCGCTCAGCCGGGGACGAGAGCAGCGCGGCTTTTGAACTCATTTACCAGCAACATCGTCGGCGCGTTTATGCCCTTTGCACGCGAATGCTGAGAGATCCGATTGAAGCTGAAGATTTGGCCCAGGAGACATTTCTGCTGGTATTTCGGAAGATGCATACGTTTCGGGGTGAAGCAGCCTTTTCATCCTGGTTGCACCGATTAACAATCAACACCGTCCTTATGAACTTTCGTCGTAAGACCCATGTTTTGGCGTCTCTGGACGAGCTCATGGCAGATTGGGAAAGCGGTGGCCTTCCGGAAATTGCGAAGCCCGATATGACACTATCGGGACTCTTCGACCGGCTTAATCTTGAGGCGGCAATCGATTTGTTGCCGAGCGGCTGCAAGGCCGCCTTTATCCTTCACGATGTCGAGGGGTACGAACATCGAGAAGTAGCTACTATTCTGGGCTGCTCAATTGGGAACTCAAAATCCCAGTTGCACAGAGCGCGTAGAAGGTTGCGTAAATTGCTCCACTATGCGCCCGACGAGAAACACGGCAGCAATGCATCAGTTAGCTAGCCGAGATTGTCGCTGGGCTCCTCGCCAAGAGCCTACGTGGCGTGACCCGAGCCTACTGTTCCACAACCCGGCTCCATGAATGATCCGGATTGAAGCGCTCCATCTTTGTGAATTCGGTAAGTGTAGCCGGTCCAAAATCCTTTTCGTAGACAACTCCGTCGTTGCTGACGATGAAGGTTTTCACCCCGGTTATGCTGTATTTGGCCGGCGCAGCTGCCAGCGCGAAGCCCCCGATCATCAGGCCTTTCACGACGTAGTCCATCTCGCCGAGCCGCGCTGCGGGTCCCTGTCCCTTTAGGATCTTGAAAAAATAGCCATGATACGGTTCGGCACCGGTGGAATATCCCTGTGCAATCGCTTGCGCTATC
>Ga0210407_10003239_pt1 | contig 13335 bp, 10 predicted proteins | sample IncBWC27MmetaG_FD_150860 | JGI IMG/M metagenome (GOLD analysis project Ga0210407, IMG submission 150860) | Forest soil microbial communities from Barre Woods Harvard Forest LTER site, Petersham, Massachusetts, United States - Inc-BW-C-27-M | ecosystem: Environmental > Terrestrial > Soil >... | reverse complement strand
CGGATGGAGTCACTCGTGGCTTCCGTGAACTTGATTGGCTCATACAACTACGCGCTCGTGGCGCTTTCGGTGTTGATCGCCATCTTTGCGTCGTACGCTGCTCTGGATCTTGCAGGTCGTGTAACGGCCGCGAGCGGTTGGGCTCGCGCGGTTTGGCTATTGGGCGGGGCTGGTGCGATGGGGACTGGCATTTGGTCCATGCACTACATTGGGATGCTGGCGTTCATCCTGCCGATTCCCGTGGCCTACCATTGGCCGACTGTTCTGTGGTCACTGTTTGCGGCCATTCTCGCTTCAGCCGTTGCGCTGGGCGTGGTGAGCCGGCAGAAAATGGGTTGGTTCCGGGCGCTCGCCGGAAGCGTCCTGATGGGTGCGGGTATTGCAAGCATGCATTACATCGGCATGGCCGCCATCCGTTTACCTGCCATATGCCGGTTTGACTCCTTTCTCGTCGTCCTGTCCGTCGTGTTCGCGGTCCTGATTTCTCTCGCTGCGCTATGGATTACCTTTCACTTCCGAGATGAGAAAACGGGGACCGGCTCGGAAAAGTTAGCCGGAGCCGTCGTGATGGGTGCCGCGATTCCCATCATGCATTACACCGGCATGGCCGCCGCCAGTTTCACCTCTTCCGGCATGGTCGTGGACCTGTCCCATGCCGTAAGCATCTCCACACTTGGCACCGGCGGAATTGCCGCCGTCACCTTTCTCGTCCTCGGTCTGGCTCTGCTGACGTCCTGGGTTGACAGGCGATTGGCTACCCAGGCCTTGGAAGTACAGGAAGAGAAGCTGCAGCAGAGCGAGGCGTACTTGGCGGAAGCGCAAAGGCTCAGTCATACAGGTAGCTTCGGCTGGAAGCCGTCCACCGACGTGATCATCTGGTCAGAGGAAACCTTTCGAATCTTCCAATACGACCGATCGACGAAACCGACCGTGGAACTTGTTCTTCAACGAGTTCATCCGGAAGACGCAGCTCTCGTGCAACAGACTATCGAACGGGCGGCGCAGGATGGGAGGGATTTTGATTTTGAACATCGCTTGCTGATGCCGGATGGCGCCGTCAAACATGTCCACGTTGTGGCTCATGCCTTCAACGATGTTTCGGGCAGGACCAAGTTTGTTGGAGCGGTCATGGACGTGACCGCAGCGAAGCGAGCGGAAGAAGCGTTGCGGCGGAGCGAGAGTTATCTGGCAGAAGCGCAGAGGCTCACGCATACAGGGAGTTGGGCCTGGCAGGTAGAGAGAAGAGAGGCCTTGCATCTCTCCGAGGAATGGTATCGCATATATGGCTTTGATCCAAAAGAGGGCCTGTCGGTTTGGGAAAAACGGCGTCAGCGCATGCATCCGGAGGATCGAGCCAAGTGGCAAGAGACAACTGATCGTGCAATCACTGAAAAGTCGGATTACGAAGTGGAACACCGAATTCTTCTTCCGGACGGCACTGTCAAGTACACGCACACCGTCGGCCATCCTGTCTTGAACGCATCCGGGGATGTGGTGCAATTCGTGGGCACCATGGTCGACGTCACCGAACGCAGGCGTGCGGACGAAGAGCGGGAGAGATTGCGTCAGGCGCAAGCGGAACTGGCACGGGTCAGCCGGGTAACCACGATGGGAGAGCTGACTGCTTCGCTGGCGCACGAAGTGAACCAACCGATTGCCGCCGCCGTTACCAACGCCAATACCTGTCTGCGCTGGCTCGCGGGCGACACTCCAAACATCGAAGAGGCGCGCGAGGCCGCCATGAGAATCGTGAAAGACGGAAAGCGCGCGGCGGAAATTGTCAGCCGAATCCGCCAGCTCTTCAAGAAAGGAACTTCGGAACGGGAGCTTGTGGACGTAAACGACATTATTCGCGAGATGATCGTTCTTCTGCGGGGCGAAACCACGCGATACAAGATAGTAGTCGGGCTGGAACTTGCGGCGGATCTTCCCCAGGTCATGGCCGACCGCGTGCAGTTGCAGCAGGTGCTGATGAACCTCATGATCAACGGCATCGAAGCGATGAAGGACGCGCTAGTGACGCGCGACCTCGATATCAGGTCGCAGCGAATGCAAAACGAGCAAATTGTGGTGTCCGTCAGCGACAGCGGCGTGGGGCTGCCTCCACAGCAGACGGAACAGATCTTCAACGCCTTCTTTACTACCAAGCCGCACGGGACCGGCATGGGACTTCGCATCAGCCGCTCCATCATCGAATCACACGGTGGCCGCTTGTGGGCTGCGGACAACTCCCCGCGCGGCGCAAGTTTTTATTTCACTCTGCCCACCAAGGCCGAGGCGCCTGAATGACGGCCGCAGACGCTCCCACGGTGTTCGTCGTTGATGACGATGCCGGCGTGCGTGCGTCGATCCAGGGACTGCTGAAATCGGCGAAGTTAAAATGCACATCCTACGGGACTGCGGAAGAATTTCTGCGCACCAAGCCACCGGACGGGCCAAGCTGCCTTGTCCTGGACGTGAGCCTTCCTGGAGTCAACGGTCTCGACTTTCAGCGTGAGTTGGCTGACGCCGGCGTCCAAATCCCCATCATCTTCATCACCGGTCACGGAGATATTCCGATGACGGTAAAAGCCATGAAATCCGGTGCCGTGGAGTTCCTGACCAAGCCTTTCCAGGACCAGGACCTGCTGGATGCGATCCGCCAGGCTTTGGATCGCGACCGTGTGGCGCGCCAACAGCAGGGAGACTTCGCCGAGTTGCGAAAATGTTACAACACCCTGAGCGAACGCGAGCGCGAAGTCATGGGCCTGGTGGTCTCGGGGATGCTCAATAAGCAGATAGCTTTTGACCTGGGAATCAGCGAGATCACGGTGAAAATACATCGCGGCCACGTGATGCGGAAGATGCAGGCTGAGTCACTGGCAGAATTGGTTAGAATGGCGGCGAAACTGGAGCCTCCACCCAGCAAAAAGTAGCGCAATTCCAACGCCCGCTCATACGCAAAGTAGCCTGCCAGTCCGTAGTCCTCCGGTTTGACTATAGCTTTCTCAACTTCACCCAGATCGTAGTTGCCTCCCAGATCGAGGCCGCATTCGGGCTCTCATACCAAAGTATAATTGCGGTGCTTTTGGCGATGCTGCTACATTCCCGCTATGGCCGCTCTGGAGAACACCAAAATGGTTGCGATTGTCGATGATGATGATTTAATACGCAGCGCCCTACAGGGCCTGCTGAAAGCCGTTGGCTTGCCCGCACAAGCGTTTGCGTCTGCAGAGGAATTTCTGCAGTCTGGCCAACAGCGCCAGGCTGGATGCTTAATCGCCGATATCCGTATGCCGGGAATGTCCGGTCTCGAACTGCAGGCGCAACTGAACGCCGAACGTTGCAGGATTCCGATCATCTTCATCACAGCACACGGCGACGAGAAAATGCGGATGCAGGCGTTGCGAGCAGGCGCAGTGGAGTTTATGGCAAAACCGTTCAATGACGAAGCTTTGCTCGAGAGTGTCCGGGCGGCTCTGGAAAGCTAACCCCGCAGGTAGAAGTGCGCGTCACAGTGGTCAAGGAGGTCTTCCGTGGCAGCTGTTGCAAGATTCGGATCCGCCGACCAGGACGGCAATCCGCGCAGATTCGAGCAGATCATAGGCAACAGTTCTGCTCTGGAATCGGTGCTCGAACAAGTCGAACAGGTCGCGCCTACGGATTCCACTGTTCTTATCCAGGGAGAAACAGGCACCGGCAAGGAGCTGATCGCGCGCGCGATTCACAATCTCAGCGTTCGGTGCGGACGCCCATTCATTAAACTGAATTGCGCTGCCATCCCGTTCGATCTACTGGAAAGCGAGCTTTTTGGCCACGAACGAGGCGCGTTCACGGGCGCCATAGCGCAAAAGATTGGCCGTTTCGAGCTGGCCGACAAAGGCACGCTCTTCCTGGATGAAGTGGGCGATATTCCGCCGGGCTTGCAGCCCAAACTACTCCGTGTCCTGCAGGAACAGGAGTTCGAACGCTTGGGCAGCACTCGGACTCACCAGGTGGACGTTCGGCTGGTGGCCGCGACCAACCGGAATCTGGTGGACATGGTGAAGCGCAACGAATTTCGTAGCGACCTCTACTACCGTCTGAATGTGTTTCCGGTCCCACTGCCACCCTTGCGGGAGCGCCGGGAAGACATTCCCGCGCTGGCCGAACATTTTGTCGAGCTTTATGCCCGCCGGATGGATAAGCAAATCGAACACATTGCTCCCGAAACGATGTCAGCCCTCGTCTCGTATCAGTGGCCGGGGAACATTCGCGAACTCCAGAATTTCATCGAGCGGAGCGTTATCCTAACTTCGGGCAATGTCCTTCATCCTCCTCTCGCGAGTTTGAAGAGTGCCGCCGAAGCGGAATCCCTTGGAGCGATTACCCTGGAGGACGCGGAGCGAGAACACATTCGCAAGACTCTCGAGCAGACCCGGTGGGTTGTCGCAGGTCCCAACGGGGCGGCCGCACGTTTGGGAATCAAGCGGTCTACCCTCTACTTCCGGATGCAAAAGCTTGGCATCTCACGTACCAAGAAAGATTCTGTTCCCGCCTAGCAGAGTTGAAATGACGCGAGGATCGACCCCCTAATCGATTCACGCTGGCCGATGCATTAATTATCGGACGCCTCCGCACTAACAACTCCGGCCGACCTGAATCCGAAGCTGCTTGACATTCAATCCAATTAATAACCTCGCTGGGGCTGTCGGCATGCGGACGCCGTGTTTAGCGGGCTGGCATGACACACCGCGCTATCGTCTGTGTCGGCCTCTATTTTCAATCACTTACGCAATGACCTTTTGGCAGTCGCTTTGCCTCTTTCAGTTGCGTCGCTCGACGCACAGAAACTTTTCGTGGCGACAGAAACGAGGAGAAATCACGAAACTGGCGGCTCGCAAGGAATGGCTGCTACCTAATTGCGCATGCGTCGTTCTCTCGCGTAAGGGATCATGTTTCGGAATTTCAAAACCGGAGGAACTATGAAACTTCAATCAAGAATCGCAACATCAGTGGGACTCATGCTGCTTCTAGCGTGTGTCTCGTTCGCTCAGCAAGTTAAAACCGACTATGACCACAATGCAAACTTTAGCCAATACAAGACCTACTCGTGGGAAAAGGTCCAGACGAAAGACCAGCTCCTGGTCGACCGCATCAAGAGCGCGGTGAACAGCGCTCTGGCGGCAAAAGGCTGGACGGAAGTTCCCTCGGGAGGTGACGTCGAGGTCTTTGCCATCGAGACCACTCAGAATCAGCAAACCCTGGACACGTTCTATAACGGGTTCGGAGGTGGTCGTCGTTGGGGATTCGGCGGTGGATTTGGCGATGCCACCACGACCGTCGAAACCTACAAAGTGGGGACTTTAGTGGTCGATCTCTTCGATGCCAAAACGGAGAAATTGATCTGGCGAAGCTCCTCGAGCGATACGCTCTCCGACAAGGCAGACAAGAACACAAAGAATCTCAACAAAGGCGTGAACAAAATGTTCCAGCATTTTCCTCCCGCGCCGCCGAAGTCAAACTAATGAGGGCGCGATGAATCGCTATCTCACCTTTTCATTCGCTATCTCGGTGACCCTGAGTACGCTGGCCATTCCCCTACGCGCGGCAAACAAGCCGCGCGCGGGAACGGACAGCCAGAGCCCGGTGGTTTGGACCAACGACGATCTCGAAAAACTGCGCCGTCCTGGTCTGATTTCTATCGTGGGCCCAATGGACGAAGAACAGCCGGCGTTGGCATCCGCACCTGTACCGTACGAAGAAATGTCAGTGCCAGAATCTTCGCCTGCACCGTACGTGGAAACCCAAGACCCAGAGTGGTACGGGGAGCAGGCAGCAAGGCTGCGCGACGAACTTGAATACCGGCAGGCCCGGCTTCGCGAATACCGGCAGGCGCTTGAAAATGCGCGAAGTCTCCGCGAGACGACGGGCGGCATAAATCTAGTTGGCGAAGACTTTGCCGTTACCCCCGAAGCCGGTATTGAAATCCTGCAGCAGCGCGTGAACGAAACACAAGCGAAGCTCGACGACCTGGAAGACTTGGCCCGCCATAACGACATCGAGCCTGGCACACTGCGCGGCCAGTGACGTTCCTTAGTGTTGTCGAAGAGGATGCATGAAAGCTTCTCCACGCTGGTTTGACACCAAGGGGATGAGCCCAATTTTGTACTGGAGAATATGCCATGAAGTTGTCCAAGCGGGTTTTAATTTTACTTCTCTGTTGTTTGCTTGCGCGATTCACTGCGCAAGCGGAGTCTTTCGGTCCTACTGGGCAATCCAACGAGCAGCAGCCACCGGCGCCTGTGCAACAATCCCCTCAGGAGCTGCAGCAACTCGTCGCCCCGATCGCCTTGTACCCGGACGCACTCGTTGCACAGATTCTCGCCGCTTCCACTTACCCAACCCAGATTGTCGAAGCGGACCGCTGGATGCAAAGTCATTCCAACCTCAAGGGTGAAGAACGGGCAAAGGAAGTCGACAAACAGCCCTGGGACCCGAGCGTAAAGGCTCTCGCACAATTTCCCTCTGTCCTTGAAAACATGGACAAGAATCTCTCTTGGACTTCATCCCTTGGTGACGCCTATGCCAACCAGCAGCAAGATGTCACGGATGCTGTCCAGGCAATGCGTCAGCAGGCTCACAAAGCTGGCCACCTGAACAGCAATGAACAGGAGAAAGTAACAACTCAAGACAACACCATCATCATTGAGCCGACCAATCCCGAAGTGGTCTACGTGCCCGCGTACGATCCTTGGCTCGTCTACGGTGAGCCGATCGCCGCATATCCAGGCTGGTATCCCGTGCCGGGGATCTTTTTGCCGGGAGCGGGTATTGGATTTGGAATCGGCTTCGGCGTCGGCTTCTTTGGCGGATTTGGCTGGGGCTGGCATCACTGGGGATGCGATTGGCATGGCCATAGGGTGATCTACAACCACAACACCTACATTTCTCACAGCCGAACCATCATCAATCGCAACAACTTCAACCACGGCAACTTTAACCATAACAACTTCAACCATGGCAACGCGTTTCACGGAAGCAGATCTGGCGGCGGAGGTTCCGCGTCTCACGGGTCTTCGGCTCCCCACTTTCAGCCAGGAACACGCTCCGGCGCGTTCAGCGGTTTTGACCACGGTGGCAATGTCCGAGGCTTTTCATCCCGCGGGCGGTCGAGCTTTGGAGGTGGCTCCCACGGAGGTGGTTTCCATGGTGGCGGTGGTGGACGACATCACTGATCGCATGAACGTGCCGTAGTGCGTAGCAATAATTTACAAATGGAGATGAATACCATGCTTCAAAAGATTTCGATTTTTGTTCAACTTGAGTGCAAGAGGTTTGTTCGATTTGCAGTATCCGTTCTGTTCGCGCTTTCCTTGGCATGTTCGTCTGCACCAATGTTCGCCCAGGAGCCGGGACAGCAGACCTTTGCCTCAGCAGAGGATGCCAGTCGCGCCCTCTTTGACGCAATGCATCTGCAGGACGAACAAGCTCCCTTGAGCATCCTCGGACCTGCTGGAAAGGCGGTCCTCTCGACCGGTGACCCAACAGAAGATTCGGATGCTCGCGCGGGATTCATCGTCAAATACCACGAGATGCATAGGTTCGTGACAGAACCGGACGGAACTGTCACGCTGGTTGTCGGAGCCGAAAACTGGCCGTTTCCGATTCCATTGGTGAACCACCACGGCACGTGGTATTTCGACACGGACGCGGGAAAAGACGAGATCGTATTCCGGCGCATCGGCAAAAATGAACTTGCGGCCATGGATGCGTGCCGCGAATTGGTCGAAGCGCAAAAACAATATTTCGCGCGCCCACCAGTTGACCAGCCCAAGCAATTCGCCCAGAAACTCGTCAGCGATGAAGGCCGGCACAATGGTCTGTACTGGCACGGCGCGAGCGATGAGTTCGCTAGCCCCATCAATCCTCTCATCGCATACGCGCGCCAAAATGTCCCAACGGACCAAGCTGGCGAGCATGTTCCCTACAATGGATATATGTTCCGCCTCCTCACCAGCCAGGGACCACATGCACCGGGCGGAGCCAAGAACTATATCGTCGATGGGAAGATGAGCGCCGGATTCGCCTTCGTGGCTTACCCCGTGGAGTACCGCTCATCGGGTGTGATGACTTTTATTGTCGACGAATCCGGAGCCATTTACGAAAAGGATCTTGGCCCTGACACAACAAAGCTTGCACAAGCGATGACTGTCTATGACCCGGATTCCTCCTGGCACAAGGCGGAATGAGCGACAGCTTGGAAGCCGCCAATGTCACGCCTTGCATCAGTTCCGCGAATCGTCGCTGCCGCCATTGCTATTGTGGCGGCCGCGGTCTTCTGTTCGCTCGAACTCACGGGAAATCCGTCAGGCCAGTTTCTGAACCCTCCGGAACTTCGCGCTAAACACCAAACACTTTCCTTAACTCTGCACGCTGGAATCGCCCGTGATGGAAAGAACTCCTTCTACTTTGACGGCCAGCCAAACGCTCCGACCTTGCGCCTGGCACCGGGAGATCAACTGAAGATTAACTATTTTAATGATCTTCCTGCCAAGCCGCAGGAAAGCTGTGCGATTACCCCGTGCATGGACATGACCAATTTGCACTTTCACGGCCTGACGGTCTCTCCTGACGCTCCCCAGGACGACGTCTTGAACATGATGGCCAAGCCTGGACAATCGCTTCGCTACACCGTGCAGATTCCGGAAAACCATCCGCCTGGCCTGTATTGGTACCACACTCATCCGCACGGAGAGAGCCACCGACAAGTGCTTGACGGCATGTCCGGAGCGCTGGTGATCGAGGGAATTGGATCTTATTATCCACCTCTAGCCGGCTTGCCGGAGCGCGTCCTGGTCGTGCGTGGCCGTTCCATTGTGAGCGATCCTCAGGCTGCCGAATTGAACCACCGGGTTGAACTCAGTTCGGATGTTTGTGGTGCCGAGCCTGAGGCGCCAGAAGAGGTCTTCACTCTGAATGGATCCGTGCGGCCTCAACTTGAAATCGCTCCAGGTGAGCGCCAGTTTTGGCGTCTCGTGAATGCTTCCGCGGATCGCTATCTCGACCTGCAGCTTGAGGGGCAAACGTTTGAAATCGTTGCCATAGACGGGATGCCCATCGCCCTGCACGACCCGAATCGCCCAACGCGTCTTGCTGATCACGTCCTGCTGCCACCGGCGGGCAGGCTTGAAGCCATTGTCACAGGTCCACAAGCTGGCACACCCAGGCGTCTGGTCTCGCGCTGCGTGGATACCGGGCCAGACGGCGATCCGAATCCCGCGATGGTCTTAGCCGACATCGTTTCGCGGTCGGCAGCAGATTCAACGGCGAGAATCTCCCGAGGCTCGCGCAAACCTGAGCTCAAGACGCTGGACCTCGCGGCAGAAGAAAAAGCGCCTCCTCGATTCACTGTGACATTCACGGAAGACAAGAAGGGTTTTTATATCAACGGCGAAAAATTCGCGCCAGACGCTGCTCCCATGGTGCGCGAAAAAGTCGGGACGTATCAGCATTGGAGGATTGTCAATGCCACCCGGGAGCTGCATCCCATGCACATCCATCAAGTTCACTTCCTGGCCTACGCCGAAAACGACCACCCGATTGCCGAACAAATGTGGCTGGACACGGTGAATGTTCCATATGGCGGTTCTGTCGACGTCATTATGGACTTCAGCGACCCTGTAATCAGGGGCATGTCGGTATTTCACTGCCATCTCCTCAATCATGAAGACAAAGGGATGATGGCGAAGATTCTCTTTGAATGAATGATCTAGCGCATCTTGCCGTTCGAGAATCGACGACGCCCGCCGAATTGCGCGGTCTTGGCAAAAGAGTCTCATTGCTGTCTCTTCTGCGGAAGGACGTGGCTTCCAATGGAACGGCGTGGCTGCCACTTGTGTTGGTCTTGGGGGCCATTGGCGCGGTCGCGCATGCCGACCACTTCGTTGTTTCGATTTCCCTTACCTCCGTCCACCCTGAACTCCATAGACCATAGGAGCGTTTTAGGACCGTGCTGGGATCCAGAGCCGTGCAGAAAGGCTCCGTCCACACGCGCTCTCCCTCTGTCGGGAAGTCGATTTCCATTGAAAGGCATGTCCACGTGTCGGGGCGCTGGCAACCGTCCAATAGGCTGGACTGTCTTCGCCCGTAGTCATCCTCCCCTTAATCTCCGACTCCCTTCTAAATGCCCTTGTTTTCAACCACTTCCTGAAGTTCTCGCTCAATTTTCATAGTGGCATGCAGGCTGCATCCTCCAGGATCCGAGGCGAGAAGAACCGCCGGAGGGATATCACATGCGAAAGTTATCGGGTTTTCTAAGCAGCATTTTATTGGTTGTCCTGCCACTCCTCACTGAGGTGGCGAACGCATCGGACAAGACGAAAGATGACGATCGATTGAGAAACTGTGGCTCGGTCCTGAAAGAGATTCTCGACGTTCCGGACAACATTCCGCAGGACCTGCTCGACAAGGCAGATTGCGTCGTTGTCTTTCCGTCCGTTCTAAAAGCCGCATTCATCGTTGGCGGAAGCTACGGCCGGGGCGCCATGTCGTGCCGTAAGGGTGAAGACTTTCGGGGACCGTGGGGCGCTCCCACGATGATGGCTCTTGAGGGCGGCAGCTTCGGCTTTCAGATCGGCGGACAAGCTACTGATTTCGTCCTGCTCGTTATGAATGAAAGTGGCGCCCGGGGCATTCTCGCCAGCAAGGTCAAGCTGGGAGGCGACGCTTCCGTGGCCGCTGGCCCGGTCGGTCGCGATTCATCGGCCGAAACGGATGCAACCTTGCGTTCCGAAATCCTGAGCTATTCAAGGGCGCGTGGATTGTTCGCCGGAGTCTCCCTCGAGGGCTCCACTATCCGCCCGGACAATGGCGACAACCGCCGCGTCTACGGCAGAGACATTCCTGCGCGGGAAATTGTTCTAACCGGAACAGTTGCCGTGCCCCCAGCGGCCGAGCAACTGATCTCGACTTTGGACGCCAGGACTCCGAAGCATAGGACATAAGGTCAATTTGGTTATTGGAATCCGGCCAAGCCGGAGGGGTGGATTATGTGGATTGTTAGAGTCGCGCTGAAACGCCCGTACACGTTCGTGGTGCTGGCTATCCTGATCTTGATTCTTGGAACGCTGTCCATTTTTCGCACGCCTACGGACATCTTTCCAAACATCAATATTCCCGTGGTGAGCATTATTTGGAACTACTACGGGCTGTCACCGGCGGAGATGTCCAACCGCATTATCACTCTTCAAGAGCGCAACTTAACGACCATCGTGAACGATATTGAGCATCTCGAGTCGCAGTCCCTGAATGGCGTCGCTGTCATAAAGGTCTTTTTTCATCCCGGCGTAAATATCAGCATGGCGATTGCGCAGATTGCAGGCCAATCCCAAACACAGCTCAAGCAGCTGCCGGCAGGCACGACGCCGCCACTGATCATTACCTATAGCGCTTCCAGCGTGCCCATTCTCCAGATGGCTTTGTCCGGCCCTACGCTTTCGGAACAGCAGTTAAATGATCTAGGTCTGAATTTCATCCGGCCCCAGCTCACTTCGGTACCGGGCACGGCGGTTCCGTATCCCTATGGCGGCAAACAGCGCCAGGTTCAGGTGGATTTAAACACCGCGGCACTGCAATCGAAAGGCTTGTCCCCTGCTGACGTAGTGAATGCCATCAGCGCTCAGAATCTCATTCTCCCGGCCGGAACCGCCAAAATGGGGAAATTTGAATACAACGTCGACATGAATGGGAGCCCCACAACGATTGCAGAGCTGAACAACCTCCCGATCAAAGCTGTTGGCGGCACGACGATCTACATTCGCGATGTCGCTAACGTTCGCGATGGATTCCCCCCGCAAACCAATATCGTGCGCGTGGACGGGCGGCGATCGACTCTAATGACCATTCAAAAGATCGGGAGCGCTTCTACGTTGGACATCATCACTGCAATCAAGAGTCTGTTGCCAACTGTAAAGACGACGCTTCCGCCGGACCTTCAAATTCGGCTGCTCGGAGACCAATCCGTCTTCGTCCGTGGCGCCATTTCCGGCGTTTTGCGAGAGGCGCTCATCGCGGCCTGCCTTACGGCTGTCATGATTCTCCTGTTTCTCGGAAGTTGGCGCAGCACGCTAATCATCGCTATTTCGATTCCTCTTTCCATTTTGACTTCGATCATTCTTCTCAGTGCCTTGGGAGAAACGATCAACATCATGACCCTGGGCGGTCTGGCGTTGGCCGTCGGCATCCTGGTGGATGATGCGACGGTCACGATCGAGAACATTCACGGATTTCTGAGCAGAGGCAAAGAGACGGAAGAGGCAATTCTTCTTGGGGCGGAGCAGATTGCAGTGCCAGCTCTGGTTTCAACACTCAGCATCTGCATCGTCTTTGTGCCCATGTTTTTGCTCACCGGCGTCGCCCGTTATCTCTTTGTGCCCATGGCGGAGGCCGTCGTCTTCGCAATGTTGGCTTCCTACCTGCTTTCGCGGACTCTCGTGCCGACGATGGCCAAATATCTTCTCAAAGCTCATGCTGAAGAAGGCTCGCACGCCCCGAGCAAGAATCCTCTTGTGCTGTTTCAAGCGTGGTTTGAACGCAACTTTGAGAGGATTCGGACCGCGTATCGCGGTCTACTCGTGGCTTGTGTCCGTCACCGCCGCATTTTTGCCGGCTCCTTTCTCGCCGTGTGCGCACTCTCCTTCGGGCTTTACCCCTGGCTGGGACAAGACTTCTTCCCATCCGTGGACAGCGGCGAATTCACACTGCATCTCCGCGCCCCGACCGGCCTGCGTATCGAAGAGACGGCCGCCTTGTGCGACCGCGTGGAGGCCGAGATCCGCAATCAAATACCGCCCGCCGAGTTCTCTGGAGTGATCGACAACATCGGATTGCCTTATAGCGGCATCAACCTTTCCTATAGCAATTCGGCGCCGGTCGGAACCGCTGACGCGGACATCATGGTCGCGCTCTCTCCGAAGCACCGGCCAACAGCAGGGTATGTGCATGACTTGAGGTTGAAGCTCGCGCGGGATTTTCCTGGAGTCACCTTTTATTTCCTGCCCTCGGATATGGTGACTCAAATCTTGAACTTTGGTCTGCCTGCACCCATTGATATTCAAGTTATCGGAAATGACCTGCAGGCCAACCGGCAGTTCGCGGACACGCTACTGGAGAAGGTCAAGTACGTTTCGGGAACTGCGGATCTCCGCATTCAGCAAACCTTTGACCAGCCGAAATTTCACATTGATGTGGATCGCACCAAGGCTCAAGAAATCGGTTTCACCCAGCGAGAGGTTGCGAATAATCTCCTGATCACTCTGAGCGGCAGCTTCCAGACTGCGCCAACTTTCTGGCTGAATCCGAAAAATAGCGTTAGCT
>Ga0210407_10003236_pt1 | contig 13339 bp, 12 predicted proteins | sample IncBWC27MmetaG_FD_150860 | JGI IMG/M metagenome (GOLD analysis project Ga0210407, IMG submission 150860) | Forest soil microbial communities from Barre Woods Harvard Forest LTER site, Petersham, Massachusetts, United States - Inc-BW-C-27-M | ecosystem: Environmental > Terrestrial > Soil >... | reverse complement strand
AAAGACGAGAGCGATCGGAAAGTGCACGACCAGAGGATGCCATCCTGGCAAAGGACTCACGTGCGACCCGGCGAGCTGTGACCCGGCGGGGTGTGACCCGGCGAGGTGTGACCCGGCGAGGTGTGACTCGGCGAGGACAGGTGGCTGCGCCACCAAGCGATGGCGTCGGTGAGCCCAGCGCTTAAAGTAAACCGAGGCTGCCAGGACACTTCCTCGCGCAGGCGATGAATATCGGGCACCAACAGCGGCGGCTCTTCGGTTGGCGGAATCCGGGCGCCGAGTCGAATCAAATCGGGTCGTCCGATCCCGCTCGCGATGCGCCCGATCAGATCCGCCAGGGCAATCCTGTCGTCGGAGCCGATATTGACCGGTCCTTGAATCTCGCTATCGAGGACGCTTGCAAAGGCGGCGCCGACGTCGGCGACATGCAGGAAGCTGCGGATTTGCCGTCCGTGCGTGCACAAGGCTTCTTGATTCATGAGCAAGTGCCGGATGACCGACGGCACCAAGCGGTCCGGATGCTCGTACGGCCCATACTGGAAAAAGATTCGCCCCCAAGCCGCCGACAGATGCTGCTGACCTGCGAATTCGGCCAAGCTCTTTTGTAGTGCAATCTTGGCGCTCGCATAGGGACTCGAGCGCGTCGCGGCGTCGGCCAGGGGACTCGATCGCTCCTGGCACACACCGCCCTTGGACCAATCGTACTCGACGCAGCTGCCCGCCATCACCGCGCGAACTCCGCCGCGGGCGCGAAACCGGTGCAGCAGATGCTCGCTCGCCGCCAACCACCGAACATTGTCCGCACTCTGCCAGTACACCCCGGGGGTCGCGATCCAGGCGAAATGCAGCAAGTGCGTCGGTGCGACGCGCTCGAGCAGGCCGTCGGCCTGCGACTGATCGAGCAAGTCGGCAACCTGCAGCGTCGCGCCATGAAGCTCAGCGGGAATATTCGCGGTCCCGCCGGACAGGACCGCATGCACCTCGTACCCTTTCGCGAGCAGCGGCGCCACGCTCCAGCGGCCGATGAACCCACCGGCGCCGGTGACCAGCACGCGCTTTGCGGAGATCACCGGGCTGCCGATGCGTCCAGCAACGGATACGCTGCATCGCGGGGCGAGATCACGCTCGGCGCCAACGGCCATTGGATGGAGAATGCGGGGTCGTTCCAGCGAAACCCTTGCGCATGCTCCGGGGCATGCGGCACGGAAATCATGTAGTACACCTCCGCGTCATCGCTCAACGTGATGAAGCCGTGGGCGAATCCCGGAGGAATGAACAAGGAGCGGCGGTTTTGCGCCGTTAACTGCGTGCCGAACCAGCGTCGATAGTGCGGCGATTGCGGCCGGATATCCGCTATGACGTCGAATATGGCTCCCGAGGTACAGCGCACCAGCTTGTGCTCCTCGTGCGGGGCCCGTTGATGGTGCAAGCCTCGCAACGTTCCTTTCCGAGTGTTGTAAGACACGCTGCACTGGCGCCACTCAGTGCTCAAGCCCTTGGCGGCAAATTCTTCATCACAGTACGCGCGCGCAAAAAAGCCCCGCTCGTCCGCAATGGGCGCCAAGTCAACCAGAAATGCGCCGGAAAGGGGTGATTCAGTGAAGATCATGGCGCGTCATAGACTCGAACCAGAGGCACGGGAGTCACGAATCGGCCGCCCCACGCCTTGATGCCGTCGAGCTGCCGCCTGATTTCGCGCTGAAGATTCCACGGCAGGATCAACACGTAGTCCGGCTTTGCCTGCATCAGTTCTTCCGGCGACACCACGGGAATGTGCGTGCCCGGCAACAATTTCTTCTGCTTGTGCGGACTTCGATCCGCCACAAAGGAAATATCCTGGACCGTAACCCCGCAGAAATTCAGCAGCGTATTGCCCTTGGCTGCGGCGCCATACGCGGCGACGCGCTTGCCGTCGCGCTTTGCGCCGGCGAGAAAATCGCGCAAAGAGTCCCGGCATTCATCGACACGTTTTGCAAATTGCATGTAGGTGGTGAGTTCCGCGATCCCCGCCGCCGCCTCTTGGGCGCGTGCCTCGCGCAGCGAGACACTGTCGTCAAGCTCCGCCCGGTGCGCATGAGAGGCGAATAGCCTCAAAGAACCGCCATGCGTGGGCAAGCGCTCCAGATCGTAGATCCGCAAGCGATGCCGCCGGAACACCTGCTCGATGGCGTACACGGAAAAATACGAATAATGCTCGTGATAAATGGTGTCGAACTCGACCTGCTGAATGAGTTCCAGCAAGTGCGGAAATTCGATCGTCACGCTGCCGTTCGGGCGCAGCAGCACGGCGACACCGGCGACGAAGTCGTTGAGCTGCGGCACGTGCGCCAGCACGTTGTTGGCGATGATCAGGTCGGCTTGACGCCCCTCACGCGCCAGTTCCCGGGCCGCCCTCTCGCCGAAGAACTGCACCAGAGTTGGTACGCCGATCTTCTCCGCCGCCGCCGCGACGGTATCGGACGGATCGATGCCCAAAACGGGAATGCCCATCTTCAAGAAATTCTTCAGCAAGTAGCCATCGTTGCTGGCCAATTCCACCACCAGGCTGGTAGGGCCCAAGGCGAAGCGCCTTTGCGCCATGTCGCAGTAGGTCTTGGCATGCGCCAGCCACTCATCCGAGTACGATGAAAAATAGACGTAGTTACCGAACAACTCTTCCGGCGCAACGTCGTAATCCAGCTGCACCAGCTTGCAGACCTTACACACCTTGGCGCGCAGCGGATAGCGCTTCTCCTGTTGAATCGCGGCCGGCGACTCGATGAAGGCATTGGACGCGGGCTGCAGCCCCAAATCCGCCATGGTCACCGTGAGACGGCCGCCGCATGAGCGGCAGCCGGCGACCAGGCCTACCATCGCCTGGTCATCCTTCCCACAATTTCCACGGCGCCGCGCCGCTCTCCCACAGCGAATTCAAGTGTTGCTTATCACGCAGCGTATCCATGGGTTGCCAGAAGCCGCGGTGCACCCACGCGGCCAGTTGACCGTCCGCAGCCAGGTTTTCCATGGGCTCTTTTTCCCAAACCGTATCCTGGCCATCGATGAGTTCCAGCACGCTGGGCTCGAGGACGAAGAAGCCGCCGTTGATGAGGCCACCTTCGGCGGTGGGCTTCTCCTCGAATGACACCACCTTGGCATCCTGCGTCACGATACGGCCGAAACGCGCCGGGGGCCTCACGCAGGCAACCGTGGCCTTGCGGCCGTGGCCGGCATGGAAGGCCAATTGCGCGCCGATGTCGATGTTCGACAGACCGTCTCCGTAAGTCATGCAGAACGGCTCACCGGCGCTCAAGAATTTGCCGATCTGCAACAGCCGACCGCCGGTCATGCTGTCCTCGCCCGTATCGACCAGGGTCACCTTCCAAGGCTCGACGCGGCAGTCGTGATATTCAACGCGGTTTTCCGCCATATCAAAGGTGACATCGGCTTGGTGCAGGAAATAGTTCGCAAAATATTCCTTGATCATGTAGCCCTTGTACCCAAGGCAAACGATGAATTCCTTCACCCCGAACGACGCATACAGTTTCATGATGTGCCACAGGATGGGCCGCGTGCCGATTTCCACCATGGGCTTGGGGCGTGTGTTTGATTCCTCGGCGATGCGCGTTCCCTTGCCGCCGGCGAGAATGACGCACTTCATGCGCGCAATGCCGGCAGCGATTGATACTGCACAATCTGGGATTCGGAAAATTTCACCATATCCTCCCCTGCCGCGTGCGCTTGGTACCAATCCGCAGTCCATGCCAGCGACTCAGCGACCCCAAGCCGCGGATGCCACTGCAACGAACTCTGCGCCAGAGCCGATGACAGGGTCAGCGCGGCGGCCTCCCTGGGGTTGTCGCCGGCGTCCTGCTGCCAGCCCGGGCGACCCGAAAACTTTGCGCTGAAGGCATCCACCACCTCGCGCACCGTGCAAAAGGATGACGCGTTTGGGCCGAAATTGACAGCACGCGGCGCGCCTGCCGGTGTTTGCACCAGGGCCTGCGCCAAGGCCAGGTAGCCTGACAGCGGCTCGAGCACATGCTGCCAAGGCCTCACGGCATCGGGGAATCTCAACGTCACCGCCTTATTTGCCTTCAGCGCCCGAATGCAATCGGGAATGAGACGATCTTGCGACCAATCGCCGCCGCCGATGACATTGCCGGCACGCGCCGAGGCGATCGGCGGACCTGCATCGAAAAAACTGTCGCGGAAACTGCCCGTCAACAATTCCGCGCAGGCCTTGCTGTTGCTGTAAGGGTCATGACCCCCCAAGCGATCGCTCTCGACAAAGGGGAGACCCTTGTCGTGATTTTCGTACACCTTGTCGCTGGTCACGATGAGCGCGCACTCCAGGTATTTGAGGGCCCGGCACGCCTGCAGCACATTCCCCGTGCCCAAGACGTTGGTCGCGTAGGTTGCGAGCGGATCGCGATACGACTCCCTGACCAACGCCTGTGCCGCCATATGAATGACGACCTGCGCATCCGATGCCATCAGCGCATCGCGAACTTTGTCCGCGTCGCGAATATCGGCGATATGTGAGCGGGATTCGTCGGCCACCAGATCGAACAAACTGGGGTTGGTGTGCGGCGCGAGCGAATAGCCGGTTACCTGGGCGCCCATCCGGCGCAGCCACAGGCTCATCCAAGCGCCCTTAAAGCCGGTGTGACCGGTGAGAAACACCCGGCGGTCCCGCCAAAATTCGCGGCTAATCTGCGTAATGAGTCATCCCGCCTTCTTGTCCCAATAGGATCTCAAAATTTTCAAGCTAGGCGCCACGCCGCCTATTTTAAGTGCGTTGCTCAAGCGTATCTGCACGGTCCAAATCTTTGCGAAGCGGCGCAGCATGAGAAAGACGTCTTTGTACTGGCCGCGGCCCTGCGTTGCATAGGCGATCTTGAGCGCATCGCAGATGATGGCCACCGGCAATTTGTAGATGCGCGAACGCGATGCAAAGGGATCGTGCACACAGGCTGCAAAACTGCCGTCGGTTATCAGGATCCACGTGGCCACGCGCTCCATCAGGAATATTTTCATCTGCACTTCACGGCGGCCGCGATACTGCGTCGGCATGCGCAACCGGATGCCCAAGGGGTCTTCGGGCATCTCTGCGATCGAAAACAACTGCTCCGTAATCTTAAGCCACGCTCTCCAGAACCGCGGTTTGGCGATGAAGTAATTGGAATGCACCGTGTTTCTGGAATCGCAGATCAGCTCCTCGAGCGGCTGCCGATGATTGATCCGCGCGAAGAAATTCTTTGCCACATCAAGCAGGCCGGGATGCTCCGCGTTGCCGTGCTCGAACACATTGAGAAAGAAGGCGCTGTTGTGAATGCTGGGGCTGAACAATGCAACCTCGGTGGCCGGCCCCGAGGCCTGAATGAAATCACGGACCTCGGCCGCGCTGAGATTGGTCTTCAGCTGGAATTTCGGCGAGAGAAAGCCGTAAAAAGCGCTCTCGTCCAATTTTTCGTTGAGCAGGAACTTTCGAATCGGCCAATATTCGTACCAATCGGGGCGCTCGTTCCCTGAGTTGTCCAGGACACCGAAGCCGGGATCCAGCTCTTCACGAGATGTGTAGTGGTTGAGAATCTGGTACGTATGCACGGCATGCATGCGCGAAGCATACCGGCTTCACGAGACGGCGGCGAGGTCATGGGGCGAAGCGGGCGAGAAGCGCCAGATAGTTCGTGCGGTAACCGCGCAGCGAATAGCGCTCCTCCACATGCAAGCGTCCTTTTGCGCCGAAGCTTGCACGCAAGTCGGGCGACACGATCAGACGTTCCAAACTGCGCTCCCACTCATCGACACCGGTCGCGTGAAAGCCATTGATCCCGTCCTTCACCGCCTCGGTGTTGGCGCCCACGGGTGAGGCTACGCAGGGAAGCGCCGCGGCCATGTACTGCAACAACTTGAAGGCGCATTTGCCGCGCGACCATGCATCATCGGTCAGGGGCATCACGCCAATGTGCGCTCCCGCCAAGGACTGCGCCTCGGTGGCGGAACTCCAGTGCACCCGCTCCACCGTCACATCGTTCCAATCGGGAAACGCCGAACAGATCACGCGCAGCCTCAACGCCGGGTGCCGCCTTGTCAAACGTGCCAAGGCAGGCCTGATCATCTCCAAGTAAATGAGATTTTCAGGGCTGCCGATCCACGCGATCGTCGGAGGATCGGCGGGCCCCGCGGTCGTGGGGATGTAGCTCGCGGTATCGATGGATGTGGGCAGCACGGCGACTTGCCTGGCCGAGCCGCGCGCGACGGCGGCCAGCACATCGTTGCCCGCGGCCACCGCATCGACCCAGCGGCAAGTGGCGGCAAATTTTCGCTTGCGCCAGGCGGATTCATCCGGTGCATCTCCGAGTCGCCGCGGTTTGCGCACATAAATGGCGTCATCTACGTCGAATATGAGCCCCCGGCTGTATGCGGCAAACAGGCGAGCTTCGATCGAACTGAGTTTGATTTGATGCAGCACGGTGACGTGCGCCCAGCGAAACAGTTCGCGCCGCTCCCAGGTCCGCAGACCATAGCGCCCGCTCGGGAATTGCTCGACGCGTACCTGCCGGCCGGCGCCTTGCAAGGGCGCCACCAGGCTGCGCATGCGGTGCCGAAACGAGGGCTGATTAAGATCATATCCCAGCAAAACGATGTTGGACATGCGCCTTACACCGTTTTCATCAGTCGAGTCAGCGCGTCCAGCGCGACCTCAATGCCATCTGCCAATTTAAGGTCGGATGCCCGCCGCGCCAGCGCGATGCGCGCGGATTCATCGCCCAACAGCGCTGCCGCGGCTTTCACGATACTGCCCGCGTCAGGCTTGGCGGCGATCGCCACATCGGCGTCAACGCAGCGTTGTATGCGCTGAAGCTGATCCTGTGCGATGGGAATGGCGATGCAGGCGCGGCCGCAGGCAATCGCCTGCAACAAGGTTGAGCCGCCGTTGGTCACGATCAGCCGAGCGCCGCTCATCAAAGCGCCAAGATCAGATTGCGCCAGGGCCCGGAAGCAACTCAGTCGCGGGGCGGGTGAGAGCGGGTGGGACGGCGGACCGGACGGTAGGCCGGCGTCGGCCGTGCCCGTTGGACCGACGAACACCGTCTGCGTACCTGCGTCTGCCAACCGATTCGCTGCCGCCAGGAATTGCGCCGTCGCATCGCCGGCGCGCGGATGACCGGTCCCTCCGCCCGGAACGACAAGTACATAGCTCTCGAGCTTCAAACCCACTCGTGCCGTGATCGAAGCCTCTCCCGGGACAGCGCGCGATAAAATCACGTCGAGATAGCGCACCGCGGGCCTGCGCAGCCAGTCGAGCTTGAATCGCTCGAGAAAATTGAGGCGGCCCGCGATGAATTGCGGATAGGCAATCCAGTGTTCGTCGATCAGCCGCATCCAGCGCCAGCGAAACGCCTTGCGTCTTTGACGGGAACGGGAACTGATGAAAATGATGCGCGCGCCGGCTCGATACGCCGCGCGCAACTGTGCGGTGCGGCCTGCGTTGTCGAAGATCACGATGTGGGGCCTGAACGTTTGGATCGACTCGGCGACGGCTGCGGTGTGAAATGTGGGCGATGCTTCGAGCAAGGTGGCCGGAAACGGCGTCGTAGCGGCGTAACGGGCCTGCCGGCTCAAGATAAAATGGATATTTGCGTCCGGCCATTGCCGCCGCGCGGCATGCGCAATGGCCAAACTGCGCGCGTATTCGCCCATGCCGAATGCGCCGGAGACGGGAACAAAAAGAATTCGCGGCGCCTCAACCAAAGGCGGTGAACCAGCGGTCCAGCACCAGCACGTACCAGGCTCGTCTAAATTCGGTACCCACCGCCTGTTGCAGCACACCCCGGGCCATGAGGCGCTGCACGGCATCGTGAAGTAGTTTGGGGTGCTGCTTCAGCCAGCGGTGCACCGGCAGCCCAAAACCGGACTTGGGCCTGTTCAAGTGATCGGGCGGCAATCGCGGTTCCATCAAGCGGCGCACCAGGAGTTTGCCGCGCCGCCGCCGCTCATCGACCAGCAGCTTTGGATCCACGCTCAGCATGAACTCGACCAAGCGATGATCCAGCAACGGTGGCCGCACCTCCAGAGAATGCGCCATGCTGGTTCTATCCACCTTGGTCAACAGGCCTTCCGCCAGATCCGTGTTCAGATCCAGCCACCGCAGTTGTGCCAGCGGCTTCAAGTCCTCGCGCCAAAACTGCCGGTAGAACCAGAGGTAATCATACGCAGGCTCCTTCCAGGACGGTGCGAGCAGAGCGTCGATCTGTTGAGCCGTCATCCCGCCCAAAGCAGCTGCATAGGCCGCAAGTCCAACGTATCCATGGCGCTGCATGGACGAGGCAAGGCGCGACAGCGGCGGCAGGTAGCGGGCCAGCGATCGATTCAAGAAGTTGGAGCGCGCGCCGATTCTCGACCAGTAGCGCGGGTAGCCGCAAAAGATCTCATCGCCGCCCTCGCCGCTCAGCGCGACGGTCACTTCCCGGCGGGCAAATTGCGCAATCAAATAGTTCGACCACGCCGCGCTGTCGCCGAAGGGTTCATCGAAGAGCACGGGCATCCGATCCAGTGCTCCGGCGAAATTCGACTGCGGCGCCAGCATTTCCAAATGCTCGGTGCTCAGGTGCTTGGCAACCTGTCGTGCCGCGTCCGCTTCGGAGCGAGCGCCCGCCTCAAACGCCAAGGTGTACGTGCGCGGCGCGTCCAAGTAGTAGGCCGTGAGCGCCGAGTCGATGCCGCCGCTTAAAAAAACGCCGACCGGCACGTCGGAGACGGTGTGTTGTGGGACCACCTCACCCAGCAACGCATCGAGCTGCTGCACCGTTTCATCCGCGCTGCGCTCGACAATGGCACTCGAGGGATTCCAATAGCGCTCGATGGTCACGCGGCCCGCCTGCCAGGTGAGCGTGTGCGCCGCGGGTAACTTGCAAATCCCCCGGTAAATCGTCTTCGGTGCCGGAACATAGCCGTGAAATAGAAAATCGCGCACCGCGCTGGGGTCGATCTCGGGCGTGCCGAACAGCATCAGGGCTTTGAGTTCCGATGCGAAGGCGATGCCATCCGGCAACAGGCGATAGTACAGCGGCTTGATACCCAGCCGATCGCGTGCCAGCAACAGACGCTTGGCTCGAGTGTCCCAACTCGCGAAGGCGAACATGCCGACCAAGCGGCTCAGGCAGGCGCTGCCTTCGGTCGCCAGAAGCCTCAGGAGCACCTCTGTGTCGCCGCTCGAGACCCAAGGCCCCGGCATCGCGGCGCGCAGCCGCTCATGATTGTAGAGTTCGCCGTTGTAAGTCAGCACTTCCGAGCCAAACAGCATCGGCTGGCGGCCGGCGTCGGTCAGATCCTGAATGGCCAACCTACGGTGGGACAGGGCCACACCCGGCTGACTCCACACACCGTCGCCGTCGGGGCCTCGATGCAGCAGTCGTTGCGCCATGCTCTGCGCAATCTCCATACTCGCCATCGGCCCGACAATTCCGGCTATGCCACACATGGCGGCAGTTTAACGCGGCGCTGCCGCGATGTACCGTTGGGCGCCTGTCTGAATATTCCCCCGCAACGCTAGCCATCGGGCAACGGTTCGTTTAGGGTGCGCCTTGAGAGCTGAAAACATGGCAACACCCGCCGACCAACGATTGCTGGAACTATTGGGAAGATGGCTCGAGAGCCTCGAGTTGCATACCAAGTATTCGTCGCTGGACGACGACAGCTATTGGAAGATTCAGCCCTGGTCGGAGCATCAACGGCCGACGCGTTGGATTATCGACCTGGCGAGGCAGAAGACCGTTGCCCTGCGGGCTCATGTCGAAAAGCGCGCCAAGTCGGGTGATACGCAGTTTTCCGACGCGCTGGAACTCATGGCATTCCTGGCCAACCTGGTGGGATCCGAGCACATCGAGCGCTACATCCCGGTGGCCGAGGCGCGAAACGAGCGCGACCTGTCCTCGCAGGCGCCGGAGAAGCGCGCGAACGACACCTCCGAACATCCGGCCGTCACCGTCAGCGCCACCGCCACCCGAGAGATGCCGAAGTTCTTGGGCGCCAAGCGCGCACCGCCGCCCGCCGGTACCGCCCAAGTCGCACGCAACGAACGCAAACCTGCCGCCGTGGTCAAGCCGGCGCCAAAAGCGCCCGCCAGACCGCCGCCGAAAAAGCCGGCTGCTCCGCCCGAGCGCGCGGGTCCGACCGATGCTGCCAAGGAGCAGGTGATCGCCGACGCGGCTCGCTTGGTACAATGGGGCAGAAAATGGTTTGAGCTGCCCGAACTCATCGCCCGCATGGCGGACCGTCCCGCCCTGCCCGATGTACGGCGAATACTCAAGGAAAATAAAGCGGCGATTGAAAAGAAGGTCGGGAACATTTAGCCTGCCCCTGGCTGCCGGGCAAATCGCTCCGCCGCCCAACAATAAAATTTAGGGAACCTCCTTCGATGATCTACGCTCAAAGGCGCCCATGATTACGACGAAAAATTTATCCAAGCGGTACGGCGACAAGCTGGCCGTCAATGACCTGTCATTCTCGGTGGCGCCGGGCGAGGTCCTCGGCTTCTTGGGCGCCAATGGTGCGGGCAAGTCCACCACCATGCGCATGATTGCGGGTTTCATATCGCCCTCCGCGGGGCAGGTCTCGGTTTGCGGGCACGATATCGAAACCGCGCCGGTGGCGGCGAAATCCTGCATGGGGTATCTGCCCGAGGGCGCGCCCAGCTACGGCGAAATGACCGTTGGCGAATTTCTGGACTTCATCTGCGATGTGCGCGGATTGAACGGCGAGCGGCGCCGGCAAAGGCGCGCCGTGGTGATCGACCGATTGGGGCTGGCGCCGGTGATCGATCAAGTGATCGAGACCCTGTCCAAGGGATTTCGCCGGCGCGTGGGGTTGGCCCAGGCGTTGATCCACGATCCCCAGGTTTTGATTCTGGATGAACCCACGGACGGACTCGATCCGAATCAAAAGCATGAGGTGCGCCGGCTCATCAACGAACTGAGCAAGGACAAGTTGGTGATCGTATCCACGCATATATTGGAAGAGGTGCACGAGGTTTGCACGCGCGCCATCATAATCGCCGACGGCCGCATCGTGGCCGATGAAACACCGACGGCGCTCGAGTCTCGCTCGCGCTACCACCACGCGGTGAGCTTGCGCTTCGAAAAAGCCGACGATCTGTCCGCGGCGCGCCGCGAAATCGCGTTGCTGCCGGAAGTCGCTGCCATCGAGTCGGATGCGCGAGAACTCCGGCTTACGGCGATACCGAAGCCCGGCGCGAACGCCCTGGCCGCGGTCGGCGCGATTATCGTCAAGTACGACTGGGATGTGCCGGAACTGCACTTGGAATCCGGGCGTCTCGACGAGGTGTTCCGCTCGTTGACGGAACCGAAGGCTGCGCGGGGGATCGACGCAACGCCGGCGACGGAGCTCAGCGCATGAACAAGGTTCTCGTGGTGTTCCGGCGTGAATTGCGCAGCTATTTTGCCACGCCCCTGGCGTATGTCTTCATCGTCATCTTCTTGGTGCTCGCCGCGGTGTTTACCTTTCAGGTCGGCGGCTTCTTGGAGCGCAACCAGGCGGACCTGCAGTCATTTTTTCGCTGGCATCCCTGGCTGTACCTGGTGCTGATCCCGGCCATCTCGATGCGGCTTTGGGCGGAGGAACGCAACAGCGGCAGCATCGAATTGCTCATGACGTTTCCGATCACCCTGTGGCAGGCGGTGGTGGGCAAATTCCTTGCCGCCTGGTGCTTCGCGGGAATTGCGCTGGCGCTCACCTTTCCGGTGTGGATCACGGTCAACTATCTAGGATCCCCGGACAACGGCGCCATCGTTGCGGCCTATGTGGGCAGCTTTTTGATGGCCGGCGGATTTTTATCCATCGGCATGTGCCTCTCGGCGGCGACGCGCAATCAAGTCGTGGCGTTCATCACCGCCGCCCTGGTCGGATTCGTGTTCCTGCTGGCGGGCTTTCCCTTGGTGCTGGATTTCGTGCGCGGCGTGCTGCCGCAGTCGATTGTCGATGCCATCGCATCCTTGAGTTTTTTCACTCACTTCGATGCCATCTCCAAGGGCGTGATCGACTTGCGCGATCTGTGCTATTTCGCCGCCCTCATCGGCTTCTGGTTGGCCGCCACGGCCTTGGTACTCGACATGAAGAAGGCGGAATAGGTGAACAATCGTTGGCGAAGAGTGGGCTTTGGGGTCGGCGGCCTGATTGCCCTGGCGGTGTTGTTTTTGGCGGTCGTAATGCTGTCGAACGTGGGCCTGCGGGGCGTGCGGCTCGATCTCACGCAGAACAAGCTCTACACCTTGAGCAAGGGCACGCAGCAGGTGCTTCGGGATTTGAAGGAACCGGTCAATTTGTATTTTTATTTCTCGCGCGACGCCGCCGCCAAGCAGTCGCCGCTGATGATGCCCTATGCGGCTCGCGTGCGTGAGTTCCTGGAAGAAGTGAGCGCACGCGCGGGCGGCAAGGTTCATCTGCAGGTGATCGACCCGCAGCCCTTCTCCGACGATGAAGATCGCGCGGCGGAATTCGGCCTGCAGTCGATGCGCCCCGGTGGCGAAGCGCTGTATTTCGGGCTGGCCGGCACCAACTCGACCGACGGCCGCTCCGCGATCCCGACGTTCACGCCGGACCGCGAAGAATTCCTGGAATACGACGTGGCAAAACTCATCCAGGAATTGGGCACGCCGAAGAAGCCGGTGATCGGTTTGTTGAGTTCGATCGGCGTGCAGGGACAATTCAATCCGCAGACCGGGCAGATGGGCGAGCCGTGGCCCATCTACACGCAGCTGCAGCAGCTGTTCGCCGTACGCACCCTCACCGCGGACCTCGACCATATCGACAAGGACGTCGACGTGCTGATGTTGATTCATCCGAAGCAGCTGGCGCCGAAGACTTTGTACGCCATCGATCAATTCGTCATGCGCGGCGGAAGAATGCTGCTGCTGGTCGATCCGAATGCCGGCGCGGACTTGACCGGACAGGACCCGCGCAACCCGCTCGCCGGTGCGATGGCCAATCACTCTTCGGACCTGCAGCCGCTGCTGTCGACCTGGGGCATCGACTACGACGCCACCAAAGTCATCGGCGACCTGGGCCGTGGACTGGAGGTTCGCTCCAACACCTCCTCGGCTCCCGTTCGCCATATCGGCATCTTGGGATTGCGTCATGGCGACATGGATGCGAAGGACGTCGTGACGGCATCCCTCGAATCCATCAATCTCGCCACCGTCGGATCGCTTGCCGCGCGCCCCGGCGCCAAGACCACGTTCGAACCCTTGCTCCTGAGTTCCGCCAATGCAGAGCCCCTGCCCGCGCAGCGCTTCAACGCCTTGATCGATCCTGCCGTCTTACGGGACGGATTTAAATC
>Ga0210407_10003235_pt1 | contig 13347 bp, 14 predicted proteins | sample IncBWC27MmetaG_FD_150860 | JGI IMG/M metagenome (GOLD analysis project Ga0210407, IMG submission 150860) | Forest soil microbial communities from Barre Woods Harvard Forest LTER site, Petersham, Massachusetts, United States - Inc-BW-C-27-M | ecosystem: Environmental > Terrestrial > Soil >... | reverse complement strand
GCCTTTGCGGGTCTCACGCATGCCGTGGTGCTGCGCTCGCCGCACGCGCATGCGGTTTTCGGGGCGGTCGACACCGAAGCGGCGCAAGCGGCGCCCGGCGTGCTCGCGGTATTGACCGCCGAAGACGCGCAGGCCGACGGACTGCAGGCATTACGGCCCTCCGCGGAAGCCAATGCTGTGACCGGCGAGCGGTTTGCCTTCGCGCCGCAGCGGCTGTTGGCGTCGGGAAAAGTCCGCTATGTCGGCGAGCCGGTGGCGCTGATTGTCGCCGAGACCCGCGCGCAGGCGCTCGACGCCGCCGAGCAGGTCGTGGTCGACTACAGCCCGTTACCCGCGGTGACGACCGCCGCAGCCGCGCGTGCGCCGGGAGCGCCCGAGATTTCGCCCGAAGTGCCGGGCAATCTTTGCTTCGATTGGCGAACCGGCGACAGCGCCGCGGTCGCCGCGGCCTTCGCCGCCGCGGCCCATGTCGTCGAACTCGATCTCGACAATCACCGGATCGTGACCAACCCGATGGAGCCGCGCGGCGTCATTGGGCTTTGGGATGCCGATCGCGGCCGGTACACGGCCTATGTCTCGAGCCAGAGCATTCACGCGACGCGCGACAATACCGCGCGTGCATTGGGTGTGCCGCCCAGTGCAGTGCGGTTTGTCGCGCCCGATGTCGGCGGCGGCTTCGGCGCCAAGAATTTCATCTATCCCGAGCATGTGCTGATCCTGTGGGCGGCGCGGCGCGTCGGCCGCCCGGTCAAATGGATCGCCACCCGCAGCGAGGGTTTCCTGTCCGACCATCAGGCGCGCGATCATCGCGCCGAGGCTGCCTTGGCGCTCGATGCCGATGGCCGGTTTTTGGCATTGCGCGTCGACAGCGCCGCCAATGCCGGGGCTTACCTGGTCAGTGCGGGGGGTGTGCAGACCTTCCAATACGCTCATCTGCCGGGCACCGTCTATCGCATCCCGGCAATCGAGCTGCAGGTCAGCGCGGCGTTGACCAATACGGCGCCGATCGGCGTCACCCGCGGTCCGGGCTTTGCCGAGGCGGTCAACATCATCGAGCGGCTGATCGACAAGGCGGCCCGGCAATGCGGTTTCGACCGCGCCGAGCTGCGGCGCATCAATATGGTCCCGCCCGAGGCGATGCCGGTGACCAACGCCTTTGGCAATACGGTCGACAGCGGTGCATTCGCTCAGACCTTCGAGCGCGCATTGGCCGCGGCCGATGCAGAAGGCTTTCCGGCGCGCCGCCGGGAGAGCGAGGCGCGAGGTTTTCTGCGCGGCCTCGGCTTCGCGTATCACATCAAAGGGACCGGCGGCTCGCCGCACGAGAATGTCGACATCCGCTTCGAGACGGACGGTACCGTGTCGTTGATCACCGGCACGCAGACGATCGGGCAGGGCCACGAGACGACCTTTCCGCAGATCCTCGCCGACCGGCTCGGTCTGCCGAACGAGCGCATCCACCTGGTCCAGGGCGACACCGACCGGATCCCGCTGGGCGGCGGGCACGGCAGCTCGCGCGCGACCTATATGGGCGGCACGGCGATCTGGCGCGCCTCGGACGAGATCGTCGCCAAGGGCACCCGCATCGCCGCGGACGCATTGGAGGCGGCGGAAGCCGACATCCGCTTCGAGGACGGCCGGTTTGTCGTGTCGGGCACCGACCGCTCGGTGGCATTGCTCGATGTTGCGGCGATCGCGCGCGACAAGGGCACGCCGCTCGACACCTATCACGCGTGGACCCGCGAATGGATGACCTTCCCCAATGGCGCCCATGTCGTCGAGGTCGAGATCGACCGCGACACCGGCGAAGTGAAGCTCGCCCGCTATGCCGCCGTCGACGATTACGGCGTGCTGGTCAACCCGATGATCGCCATGGGCCAAGCGCACGGCGCGATTGCCCAAGGCGTCGGCCAGGCCCTGCTCGAACACGCCGTCTACGACCCCGCTTCCGGTCAGCCGATCGCCGGCTCGTTCATGGACTACGCGATGCCGCGCGCTGACGACCTGCCATCGTTCGACCTCGGCTTCAACGGCACCCGCTGCACGACCAACCCGCTCGGCGTCAAAGGCTGCGGCGAAGCCGGCGCCATCGCCGCCTTCCCCGCCATCGCCAACGCCATCGCCGATGCGTTGGCCCCCTTCGATGTCACAAATCTAACCGGCCCCGCCACCCCTTCGCGGATCAGAAAGGCAATTGGCCGTTGACCCTCACTGCGCGCCTGATCCGGGATCTGGGTAGGTAGACGCCTTGAAATAGACGGCCCGTCGGCCGATATCAACCAGTGTCAAACTAGTTAGGCCAAAATGGACACGGTAGGCACCTTCGAGGCCAAGACACACCTGACCCGGCTTCTCGACCGGGTGGCATCCGGCGAGCAAATCACAATCACGCGTCACGGTAACCCGATTGCTCGGCTGGTTCCTGTGAAGCCCACCAGTTCGCGGCAGATCCGCGAGACTATTGCCAAGCTGAAGCAGTTCAGCCAAGGCCAGACGCTCGGTGGCCTGAAAGTGAAGGACTTGATCGAGGAAGGCCGCCGGTGAGCGGCTTCGTCATCGACGCCTCCGTCGCACTTGCCTGGTGCTTTGACGACGAGGCCACGGAGGCAACCCGCACACTGTTGGACCGGTTCGAGGACGAGCGCGCCGAGGTTCCCTCTTTATGGCATTTGGAACTGGCCAATGCTCTTGCGATGGGCGAGCGGAAAGGACGCATCACTCCGGCGCGGGCGAGCGAATTCATCGCCTTGATCGACGGCCTTCCAATCGTGATCGACGAGCGGACCCCCAACTTCGCCCTGAGCTCTGTGCTTGAGTTGAGTCGCCGGCAACAGTTGAGCGCTTACGACGCCAGCTATCTCGAACTTGCAATGCGCCGCGGCGTCCCACTTGCTACCAAGGATAACGATTTGGCGCGGGCGGCTAACCACATGGGAGTGACTTTGCTGCCAACTGCGTGAATATGCGCCGCCGACGACAAGGTCTTCGGCGTTGAGGGTAAGGGGCCCATCTCGCTAGCGGAATGAAGGCGCGATAGTCGCCGGCCGGTTTATGGATTACGCGATGCCCCGCGCCGACGACCTCCCCTCCCTCGACCTCGGGCTTCATCGGCACGCGCTGCACGACCAATCCACTCGGCGTCAAAGGGCTGCGACGAAGCCGGCGCCATCGCCGCCTTCCCCGCCCTCGCCAACGCCATAGCAGATGCGCTCGCGCCTTTCGGTGTCACAAATCTAACCGGCCCCGCCACCCCTTCGCGGATTCGAAAAGCAATCGGCTCTTGATCCGTCTCAATGGTTTGGGTGAATTCCGTCGTCGCGATCGAACCGAACGCTGTTCTCACGTCGTTGCATGCCGACCTTCGGACGAGGGGCGGCTCGAGTGTGCCGATCGTGTCGCGCCCAGGTAGCCCCACGTCGCTTATACATCTGGCTTCGGGATAGGGAGCAGACCATCGCTATCCCCGCACCCGACGGTCTCCTCTGCGCCGATTCCGGACCTTCCCGCCCTCACCCCGGAACGGGAGGCTCGACCCATTCTGGCCGTTGGCCGGCGACACCAGATCGGGAGCGAGGGCGAGAGGGGTAGAGTCGGGATGTGGCGCGGTGGCGGTAGGCCGGGCATGTCTGTTTCCGCCTCTTTCGTCTGGCGGTGCCTTAGTGGCTCGGCCATCGCTCCGTTTCCACATCCCTCTCATCGAACGCAGCGGACGGATTTCGGCAATTATGGACTTGACTGCGCAGAGCGACTCCGCTGACCATTCGGGCCGACAGGCCGGCGATAGGTGATCCAGGGCGACAGTCGACCGCGGGACTTCATCCCTCGCCTCGTCGATTTTTTCGTGGCGGGCAGGATGCCGCTAGACGGCGTCGTGGCGACCTCTTCATGTGTCTCGACGTGCTCGCTGGCGACATCTCAGGTTCGTACTGGTGGCTCGATGCCAATGACCGCTTCCTCCCATCTCCGGCGTGAACCGAGCGAGTGGCCCAGTCCGTTTAGGGTCACGGGCGGCTGTCGTCGCCAGGTTGATGGTACGGCCGGTCTGCCCTCAGCTCCGGAAATGCCGGGTGCGCTCCGGCAGTTACGCCTGGTGCCAGAAGCTGACCTCTCGCCTTCTTGCCGAGGGGCTCTCGGCCAATTGCTGACCATCAGCGAGGCAAAGGAGATCGTCGAAACGGAAGTAAGCCAGGACCTCGGCGAAGCCAGGAGCCACGCCCGCCAACCTGGAGCGTCCCTCTTTGCTTCAGGAGTGTCGCCCTCTTTGCTTAATGCGTGGCAGTCGCTTGTTGATGTAGGATCATGCGCCATCGTGGAGGCGCCGTGGAGCCCGCAGGACTGCATCGCGTCGAACGTCGGCTTGCGGCGATCCTCGCGGCCGATGTCGCCGGCTACTCGCGTCTGATCGAGGCCGACGAGGAGGGGACCCTCGGCCGGCTCAAGGCGCTCCGCGCGGAAATCATCGATCCCCTCATCACCAGCCATCACGGCCGCATCGTCAAGACGACCGGCGACGGCCTCTTGGTCGAGTTCGCCAGCGTTGTTGACGCGCTGCGCTGCGCGGTCGAGATGCAGGCAGCACTGGCCCAAAGCAATGCCCCAACACCGTCGGACCACCGCATCGAGTTCCGCATCGGTATCAATGTGGGTGACATTGTCGTCGACGATGGGGACATCTTTGGTGACGGCGTCAACGTCGCCGCCCGGCTCGAAGGCCTGGCTGGTCCAGGCGGCATCTGCGTTTCGACGCGCGTTCAAGAGGACGCGGCAGGTCGCCTCGACCTCGCTTTCGAAGACTTGGGCGAGCAAGCGCTCAAGAATATTGCGCGGCCCGTCCGGGCATATCGAGTGGTCAGGGCTGCCGGCTCGTCATTGAAGCGGGTCAGCCCCGGCCCTCCCCTCCCCGATAAGCCGTCGATCGCGGTGCTGCCGTTCGCGAACATGAGCGGCGACCCGGAGCAAGAATATTTCGCCGACGGCATGGTCGAGGAGATCATTACGGCACTCTCGTGCATCCGTTGGCTCTTCGTGATCGCCCGCAATTCGACCTTCACCTACAAGGGCCGGGCAGTCGATGTGAAGCAGATCGGGCGCGAACTCGGCGTCCGCTACGTGCTCGAAGGCTCGGTGCACAAGGCGGGCGGGCGGGTGCGCATCACCGCGCAGCTGATCGATGCGCTCAGCGGCGCCCATCTCTGGGCCGACCGGTTCGACGGCTCGCTCGAAGACATATTCGATCTTCAGGACAAGGTGGCTACGAGCGCCGCCGGCATTACCGAACCGGCATTGCAAGCCGCTGAGATCGCTCGTTCGTCCGGTCGCCCAACGAGCGACCTTACCGCCTACGACCTCTACCTACGCGCCGATGCGATGATCTTGGCCGTCGGCAACGCAAATTCCCAAGGCGCTTCGCCTTCTTGAGCAGGCAATCCGGCGTGATCCGAATTACGGGCCGGCACTCGGTTTGGCCGCGAGATGCTGTCTTCGGCTCGTCGCGGACGGCCGGAGCGGGGATCCGGAGGCGGAGAGTCGCAAGGGGATCGATTTCGCGCGGCGGGCCCTGCGAGTAGCCGACGACGATCCGAACGCACTCGCCGATGCCGCTACGGTGCTCGCGTATTTTGGTGAGGACATCGACGCCATGATGGCGCTGGTCGACCGGGCCCTGGCGCTCAATCCGAGCTTCGCGCGGGGCTGGTACAGCAGCGGTGTCCTCAGGCGATGGGCTGGCCAACCGGAGGTTGCGGTCGAGCATGTCGAGACCGCGCTGCGTCTCAGCCCGCGCGCCCGAGTCGGTACATCGCTCGCAACGCTCGGCAGTGCGTATTTCATCAGCCGACGCTTCGACGAGGCAGTGCGGAAGCTCGTCTTGGCGATCCAAGAGGATCCAAGTTTCCCCGACTCATACCGCTATCTCGCAGTGTGCTACGCCCATATGGGGCGGCTTGACGAGGCCCGAGCGATACTCCAGCAGCTGAAGGGGATCAGCAGTGTCGTGGCGCCGCGCTCAACGATGTTCCAGAACCCGGAGCACCGCGAGCTGTTCCTGTCGGGCGTGCGCCTGGCGGCCGGCGAGGGAACATGAGCCAGCCCCGCCGCCTCGCCGCGATCCTCGCCGCCGATGTGGCGGGCTATTCGCGGCTGATGGGGGCGGACGAGGAAGGCACGCTCGAACGCCTCAAGGCGCTGCGTCGTGAGCTCATCGATCCGAAGATCGCCGAGCACCACGGCCGCATTCGGTTTCTTCTTCGTATACGGCCTTTTTTACTATTCCGAAATCTACAGCGGCATTTCGGAGGATACCGACGGACTGCACCAGCTGTTCAAGCAGTTCTCCTTTTCTGGCGGCATCGGTAGCCACTGCACGCCGGAGACGCCGGGTTCGATCCACGAGGGTGGCTAGCTCGGCTATTCGGTATCGCACGCCTACGGCGCCGCCTTCGACAACCCGGATCTGATTGTGACCGTGATGGTCGGCGACGGCGAGTCGGAAACCGGACCTCTGGCGACCGCTTGGCACTCGAACAAATTTCTCAATCCGGCTTGCGGCGCGGTGCTGCCGGGACTGCATCTGAGCGGCGATAAGGGACAATCCGCCGGTGCAGCCGCGCAAACCGATCGCAATGAATTCGCAGTAACGCGCCTCCTTCTCTAACCCCGCAATGCTCGCCGCCACAGCTAGCAGGGTCGCAAGGTGGCGCTACGATCCCAGCTGGATCACCATGCCGTCGGCCCCGAGGTTCAGCGAAAGGCCCTGGCGCTGTGCGCCTAGCCTCAGATAGACCCCGCTGGCGTTCTGCAGCCACATCTCGCCCTTTCCGGATTTGCCCACCGCCCATCCGGTGCGAGCCTGGCCATAGACGCCATTGAAATCCTGAAGCCGGTTCAGATTGTACACAGTTCCGGAGGCGGCGATCCGTGACACACCGATCCCACCGATCCCCAAACCTCCAAGTTTGAAAGAATAGTTCTTTCCACGGAACCGCAACGTTCCGCCACCGCTGGTCCCACTGCCGATAAACGCGACCTGGACTTGGTGGATCGTCACAGTGCCGGACGGCTTCGAGTCCTGCCCGAGCGCGATGGTCGAGGACGTGAATAACAGCACCATGCCAACGGCCAGCGCAGTTATCCACCGGCGCCACAGTTGCGCTGACATCGGGTGCTTCCTATTCGCCGGGAGCCGGAGTACATTCGCTGTTCGCCTTGTTCGTGCAGCCATTTCAGTCGGGATCCCCAGATCGCCATCGTTTCGCTTTTTGTCGCTGACCGTAGTCAGCTCTCTCGGTATTACCTCGACCACATCGCGGACCGCTGGGGCGCGTATTTCAACCAGCAAAAACTCTGTCTTCTCGATGGTACCATCCATTGCGTTCTGACCGTTCTCAAAATCAGTTGTGCCCGGCGGGCCTGGAACAGCCGCGCGACCAAGGCAGCACCAAACAGCTTCGTTAGCGAAAGGTGATCGCGTATTTCTCCACAGCGCACACATTAAGATAGCGGCCCCCTGTTGGGGTGAACAAGGGGGAACGGTCATGACAAATCCATTCGTGCATGTCGAACTTGCCACTACTGACCTCGACAAGTCAAAATCGTTTTACCAGTCGCTGTTCAGTTGGCAACTGCAAGAGATGGATATGGGCGGCGGCATGAGCTACACGATGATCAATGTAGAGGTTGCCTGCTTTCGAGTTCCGCCCCAATGAACCGACTGCTCACAGGACGTATGCGCACTATATACTCATGCAAGAGGCATCAGGCGGCCACTAGCCCCCGAGCGGCCTGCGCTGACCGGTGTCTCCGATTCTAAGGACGAGGCGAGTGTCCCATGCGAACCGTCATTTCCCAGTCGGTCGTCCTGCCGGCCCCAGCCGAAGGTCTCTTCGCGATGTACACCGATCCCGCGAAGCATGTGGCGATCACTGGTGCGCCGGTCGCGATCAGCGTCGAGCCGGGTTCGCCATTCCAAGCCTTCAATGGCGCGCTCACCGGTGCGACGCTCCAGATCATCCCTCAACGGCTCGTGATCCAGTCCTGGCGCTCGACCAAATTTAACGACGGGGATCCAGATTCGACCTTGATCCTCGCCTTCACCCCCGAAGGAACAAACGGGCGAATAGACCTCGTGCATCTCGACGTGCCAGCCCATAACTATCAGAGCGTGGTTGAGGGCTGGGAGAGGCACTATTGGGGCCCACCCCGAGAGAGGCCGCGTTTGCCGGCCTGCGTGAACACCGCTCAGGGGGCAAAGACCGGGAGAACTTCAAGGACCACTAGAACGACCGCCAGGCTGGCGCGCCGGCGCCTGTCCGATGCGCAAGGATTACAACTTCGCCATGAACGTCACCAAGACGGCGGTCGATGATCTGGGTGTTGCGTTCTACGAGAACTATGTCTGCGGCGCGGCGCGCAATTACACCGGCTATCGCAATGCCGAGGTCGACAAGCTGATCGACAAGCAATCGGCGGGAGCCTGACACCCAGAAACGCAAAAAGATTGTGTGGGAAATAGAGCGCAAGCTGATCGAGGACAACGCCCCTTTACACCCGCGCCGCGAACTGCCGCGAGCCATTACCTCAAGAGTCCGACAACGATGGTCAATAGCATTTACAAACAGCTCGCAGTTCAAGGATTTGTGGGTCGCTAACTGAGCTCGTCGGTGCAGAACCGAGACGTGCTAAGCTAAAAGCGAGCTGCCGTCGCCCGGAGGAGGCCCGGGCGCGCGGGTTTTGTGGAGGAACAGGATGAAAAGAAATCTGCGCGCGCTGGCAGCGGCCGGTGTGCTCTTTGGCGCGCTGTCGGCAGGCGACACGGCTCTGGCGCAAAAATCGGGAGGTGTCCTCAAGATTTATTTCTTCGACAGCCCGGCGAGCATGTCGATCCACGAGGAGGCGACAATCGCCGCCGAGGGCCCGATGATGGGCGTCTTCAATAATCTCGTCATGTACAAACAGGACGTGCCGCAAAGCGGGTTCCAGTCGATCGTCCCCGATCTCGCCACCGACTGGTCGTGGGACGAAGACAAGACGCAGCTGACATTTCGGCTCCGCGAAGGCGTGAGATGGCACGACGGCAAACCGTTCACGGCGAAAGATGTCGTGTGCACCTGGGATGTGCTGACCGGCAGGTCGAGCGAAAAGCTGCGCATCAACCCCCGCAAGGCGTGGTACCGTAACCTAGAGGAGGTCGTGCCGAACGGCGACAGCGAAGTCACCTTTCGGCTGAAACGACCGCAGTCCTCTTTTATCGCACTGCTCGCCTCGGGGTTTACACCGGTTTATCCTTGCCACGTGTCGCCGCGCGATATGCGCTCGCATCCGATCGGTACCGGCCCCTTCAAATTTGTCGAGTTCAAGCCCAACGAGGTAATCCGGGTCACCAGAAACGCGGATTACTGGAAGCCGGGCCGGCCATATCTCGACGGCATCGAGTATACGATCATAAGAAACCCGTCGACCGGCATCCTGGCCTTCGTGGCCGGCAAGGTCGACATGACCTCGCCGTTCTTTCTGCAGGTGCCGCTCCTGAAAGACGCCAAGCGGCAGGACCCGGAAGCGACCTGTACGCTGGTGCCGTCCAACGTCAACCGCAATGTGATGATGAACCGTGAGGCGGCGCCCTTCGACAAACCCGAGCTGCGCCGGGCAGTGGCGCTGACCCTGGATCGCAAGGCCTTTGTCGATACGTTGACCGTGGGCAAAGGCGACTTCGGGGGTGCGATGCTGCCGCCGCCGGAAGGCGTGTGGGGCATGCCAGCGGAGATGCTGAAGAGCCTGCCCGGCTACAATCCCGACGTGGCGAAGAACCGCGCCGAGGCCCGCAGCATCATGGAGAAGCTCGGTTACGGGCCGGATAAACGGCTGAAACTCACGGTCTCGACGCGCAACATCCCGCCCTACCGCGATCCTGCGGTCATCCTGATCGACCAGTTGAAAGAGATCTACATGGATGGTGAGCTCGACCCGATCGACACGGCGCAATGGCTCCCCAGGGTCATGCGCGGCGATTATACCATCGCCTTGAATCTGACCGGCAACGGACTCGACGACCCGGACCAGACGCTGTACGAGAACTTCACTTGCGGCGCCGAGGGCAATTACGACCGGTACTGCAGCCCCGAACTCGACAAGATGGTCGACCGGCAATCGATGGAGTTCGACCCGGTCAAGCGCAAGGATTTGGTTTGGGCGATCGAGCGCAAGCTAGCGGAGGAGGCAGCCAGGCCGATCCTCTGGCACAACCGTTCCGGCACATGCTGGCATCCATACGTCAAGGGTTATACCCCGATGGTGAACAGCATCTACAACGGGTTGCGGATGGAAGACGTGTGGCTCGACCGATGATCCGGCATCATCAGGAGATGCGCTCGCGCTGATTGGTCGCGTTCATCCCTGTCTCATTAAGTGTTGCTGACGCGTCAAGTTGACCGGTCTTCGAAGCGCATCAATTGACCGCTTCTGTTGTGGTTGTGCCTGTGGGGTTGTGGGCAACGTGCAGCGTTGTCCACAAATCCACAGGCCGGCTGCCGAAGCGGCTCACGCAGCCCGTTTGGTGTCATCGCACCAGTTTCCCTCGGGGTCGTAATCGGCCAGCCGATGCGGCCCATGGAAGATGGCCGAACGGAGCGACGTACGTCCAGGAACATCTAACTGTAGAATACCGCCAGCCATACTGTCGGGGTTGCCGGGTCGGTCCAGTCGACGCGATGACGTCGGTGCGGGGCGATGTCGAGCCAGTCGCCGGGGCGCAATAGGCGCGCCTCGGGCTCGTCGGCAAACCGCAACTTGGCGGCGCCGGCGAGCACCAGCACCCATTCGCCCTCCGCCTGGTCGTACCAGAACCCCGGCGGGCTGGCTTGGCCCAGCGAGACGATCCGTTCGACACGCAACCCGGGCCGGGTCAACAATGTCTCGATCTGTTCGGCCGCCCGCGCGTCGGGGAGCGGAGTCAGAAGGTTCACGACACGGTGGCCAGAACGCCGGTGACGGCCAGCAACCGGTCTCGGTACTGCTTGACTATCTTCGCGTAGCTGTTGATGCCCTTAACTTCGTAGCCGCGGATTGCGTTCCAATCGTCGGCCAGGGACCATTTCTCAAGCTGGTCGAACCGCTTTTGATAATGCGGGTTCGCCTTTGAGGTGACGATGGGCTTTTCGGGCATCACGCCGCGCTCTGCCGACGCATCCAAGTCGGCTGATCGGCTGGACTTGCGCCCAACCGCTTGCGCTCGTGCTTGCCGCTCTTTCTTCTGCTTCGGCTCAGGCGCCGGCGCGTCAGTAGCCGACAGCTGGTTGCCGCGATAAAGGTACGACACGTCGCCGGGAGCGCCGTCAAGGATCACGCGCCAGTGTTGATGGTCGACTTGGTAATCGATGGTTCCGGTCCGCACACGCTTTTTGCTCAGGGCGACTTGGACGCGCGTTCCTGGCGGCCACAGATCGGGGCAGGCATCCTCCCGTGCGTTAGGATCATCATCATCATGGTCCGCATGAGGCTGCTCTTCAGCCTCCACGGTGGCGTCGGCGATCTCGGTTTCGATCTGCTCCGTAGTCGTAACCTCTGCGGTGCCACCCTTAGTGAGCCACACGACTTCAAATCGATAGCGATCATTCGCGCTAGGCTTAATTCCGTAATCAATGCTCGGCGCGGCGCCGTCGCGGATTGCCTTCTCAGCAGCGCGCTTTGCATTGGAGCGGGTGGAAAACGTGGTGCTGTCGGCCATTGGGTTGCTCCTATTGAAGACGCAGACGCACAGACGCTCCGCGTGGCACGGAAGTCCAGTCCTTTTCGTCGCTATTTTTTGAAACATCCTCAACCCGCCGCATGAACAAACCATTCGTCCCCACCGCCGAGCAGCGGCAGAACGTCGAGGCGATGACCGGATTCGGAATCGCGCAGGAGGACATCGCGCGGCTCATAAAGAACCCCGCGACCGGCAAGCCGCTCCACACAAAAAGCCTGCGCAAGTATTTCGCCGACGAGATCGCGACAGGGCTGACCAAGGCCACCGCTGCGTTCGCGCAGTCGCTCTTTGCCGAAGCGACGAAGGGCGAGGATCCCGCCTCGCGCGTCTCGGCTGCAAAGTTCTGGCTCAGCCGACGGGCTGGCTGGAAGGAGACCGTTGTCCAGGAGCACACAGGCAAAGACGGCAAGCCAATAGATGTCCGCCAGCGCATCAGTCTCAAAATCGACCGACTCCACGAGGCGCTCAAGCGTCGCGAAGCTGGCGATACCGTCGAAAGCGCAGCGGGACAAGGTTCTGAGGAGCTATAGCGAGGAAGAGCTCGAAGAACTCGATTACGATTGGGAATGGTGGGCCCGCGACAATCAATTGCCGCCATCCGGCGATTGGCGAACATGGCTCCTGCTCGCCGGCCGCGGCTTCGGCAAGACGCGTAGTGGCGCCGAATTCGTGCGGATCCAAATTGGTGAGGGCCGCAGACGCATCGCCCTCGTCGCGCCGACGGCCGCCGATGCACGAGATGTCATGGTCGAAGGCGAGAGCGGCATACTGGCGGTGTCGCCGCCCTGGGATATGCCTCACTATGAGCCGTCGAAGCGCCGGCTGACTTGGCCCAATGGCGCCATCGCGACAACCTATTCCGCAGATGAGCCTGAAAGGCTCCGCGGGCCGCAACACGACGCTGCCTGGTGCGATGAAATAGACTCCTGGCGGTATCCAGAGGCCTGGGACATGCTGATGTTCGGGCTGCGCCTCGACATTGACCCGCGCGTCGTTGTGACCACCACGCCGAAGCCCGTCAAGATCATTCGCGAGCTGCTCGCCGACCCGACGACGGTCATCACCCGGGGCTCGAGCTACGAGAACCGCGCCAACCTCGCCGATGCGTTCTTTGCGCAGATCGTCCGCAAATACGAGGGCACGAGACTCGGCCGACAGGAACTCAATGCCGAGGTCCTCGACGACGTGCCAGGCGCATTGTGGAACCGCGCGCGCCTCGAAGAACTGCGCTGGCCACCGCGCGCGCCTCGAAGAATTGCGCTGGCCCGCCTACAAGAGCGTGCCCGAACTCACGCGGATCGTCGTCGCCATTGATCCGGCCGCCACTTCGGGAGAGGACGCCGATGAGACGGGCATCATCGTTGCCGGCAGGGACGCGGGCGGCCGCGGCTATGTGCTCGCCGATCGTTCAGGCCATTACACGCCGACCGAATGGGCGCAGGCTGCGATTGCGCTCTATCGCCAGCACAAGGCCGACCGCATTGTCGCCGAGGTGGCGGCGCTTTACAAGCAGGGCCGCATTCACCACGTCGGCGCGTTCCCGACACTTGAGGATCAGCAGTGCGCGTTCACGACGGATTTTGACCGTAAGGCTGCGGGATTCTCAC
>Ga0210407_10003231_pt1 | contig 13363 bp, 12 predicted proteins | sample IncBWC27MmetaG_FD_150860 | JGI IMG/M metagenome (GOLD analysis project Ga0210407, IMG submission 150860) | Forest soil microbial communities from Barre Woods Harvard Forest LTER site, Petersham, Massachusetts, United States - Inc-BW-C-27-M | ecosystem: Environmental > Terrestrial > Soil >... | reverse complement strand
GAAGTAAGTAGCTGGAAATCTATATGGCGCTGCGATAGCCTGCGCCGTAGTCGGGAGGTATTCATGATTCTCAATCTCAAACACCGTCGGGTCCTTGTCGCTCTCGCATTGGCATTGATCGCTGGTTGCGCCCATGCCGTTCCGGGCGAACAACAAACTCCTGAATCTACGTTCCGAACAACTCCCCCCTCGGTCGATCCGCATGTACAGGCTGCCGTTGAGCCGCACCGGCCTCTTTATGAGACGCGAGCCATTCATGACCAAAATGGTACGGGGAAGTTCTACATGGGTCGAGAAATCGCTCAGGTGATGGGACCGGGAGGCATCCCCTGGTTAGACCGCCCCGAGCGCGATGACCAAGAGAAACCTTCAATCGTACTAGATGCTCTGAAACTCCGGGGCGGTGAGACCGTCGTGGACTTGGGTGCTGGATCTGGCTATTTTACATTCCGCATTGCTCCGAGAGTTGGCAGGGCCGGTAAGGTGTTGGCCGTCGAAATCCAGGACGAAATGCTTCAGACAATCCGTCAACGTGCGCAGGCGCTGAAAGTTACGAATGTGGAGGCGGTGAAGGGTAGCGAAACGGATCCAAATCTGCCTGCGAAAGCCGTGGATCTCGTGCTGATGGTGGACGTCTACCATGAGCTAGCCTACCCCTTTGAAGTCATGACCAAAATCCGCGAGGCCCTGAAGCCCGGCGGTCGCGTCGTCTTTGTCGAATACCGCAAGGAGGATCCCGATGTGCCCATTAAATTGGTGCACAAGATGTCCGTGGAGCAGGTCAAAAGAGAGATGAAAGCTGTCGGGCTTGCACACTTGCAGACGTTGGAGACACTGCCATTGCAGCACATCCTGGTTTTCGAAAAACCCCAGTGACCCCCAGTCGGGAGAACAAGTTCGGTCTCTTGACTCTGCGAAAAAATTCAGATCTGCTCCACGGATCACGAGTGCTCGCCTTCGCTCTAAGAGGTGCTTTGGATGGAGGGCGTTTGTATCAGCATCTTGCTCTGCTGGCGGCGGCCAGGGTGGTTGGGATCGGTGAATTCGAGTAGTTCGATGGGCGCGCCGTTTTCGACTATGAACGCGACGCGGACGCCGTCGGATGGACTGTTAGGAGGAATCAGGATTTCGCGGCCAGCAAGCTCGGAGGCGAGATCATCCACTTCAAACGCGACGTGCGGAACGTGCCGGACGAGATCAGGGACTGCCGCGTCCGCCTCGAAACGCATCCACTCCACGCCGAATTCGCTTTTCTCGTGGCTTACGACAAAGACTTTCAGGTGTTTCAAGTGGGTCTCCCCAAGCTTCGCTTCGGTAGTGGGAATTCCGATGTGATGGTACCGGCGCATTGTTTTTCGCTTTCCGTGGAATTGGCACAAATTCTACGCTACCGTTACCGCGTTTGAAACCGCGCCCTCGTGGCTCGGCCTTTTGAGGCACGAAGGGTGCCAGCTCAGGTCCTGGTGGCCTCTTATTTGCGCGAGTCCTGGTCGCGTTACCGGACAATAGAACTTCCGTATGCCGACCAACCGGACAGGATCGCCTGTTTTGGCTGTCGGTGGTCCCCAAGGCGCGTCAGTTTCGGCAATCGCCGTTCACCTGCCTCAGTCCATTTGCCTGGAAATGGCGACTCCTAAGCGATTAGGCTGGTAACTCAGCGTGGCATGGGAATGTTTGCTAGCATGCCGGACCGTACCCAGTAGGGAACGGCACGCCGGGAACAAATTCTGCGTTAAAGCCGTCGAATCCTGCTAAGGAGGGTGGATTATGTCCGTGTTCTGCCAAGCAGTCGTATACTTGCTCGCGGCTTTGCCTGCCGTCGCCCAGTCGCAAGCATTCTCAAGGATCACCATAAAGCCTACTCACTTAGCCGACCCGCGAAACGCGCGCGTGCAAGTTCTGCCTAACGGCGACTTGATTGCACGTGCGGTCCCTGTGATTACGCTCTTGAGTTACGCTTACGACGTGCCCGTCAACCCTTCGTCGCGTCTTTCCCCTCTTCCCGGCTGGACCGTTCGTGAGAAGTACGATATCGAAGCGAAAGCGCCCGCCAACGCCATCCCTCCCCGCCCTCAGGACAGCGACGTGCGGAGCCGCATTCAGCAAATGATCCGCGGACTGCTCGCCGATCGTTTCAGACTCGTGATGCGGGTTGAGAATAAAACAATGTCAGTTTACGCTCTCACCGTAGCCAGCGGAGGTCCGAAGCTCCAGAAGTCGGCCATCGCCGAGAAGGACTGCACCTTCGATACCGACCCGGGCGCTTGCCATAACTTTGTCGCCGGCTTCGGCCATCCCCTGAATGCAAAAGCCATAGATATGGACGACCTTGTCCATTACATTGGGAACTGGACGGATTTGCCGGTCGTGAACCGCACGGCGCTCAGCGGGCTGTTCACCGTAAACACGGAAGGCTGGGCCCCCATGCGGCTACCCCCTCCGCCACCGAACGGCACCGCGGACGTGAACCCCTTCGCCGGCCTCCCCACAATCTTCACGGTCCTGGACAAACTCGATCTGGAACTGAAGCGGCAAGAGGATATCTTGCCGGTATACACCGTGGAGCGCATCGAGCGCCCGGCCACCAACTGACGATTACGCTCTATTACGCGCTCATTTTCGGGAACGTTTCCGAGCGGGAGCGTGCAGCCGCAATAACTGGCCGAAACGTGGCAGTACCGCAGAAGTGGCCCGCGTCCGAATTGCTCCTGGATCAACTCGGAGATAGTCCACTTGTCTGGAAAAAGCGGTTTCCGTAGAAGTTAAGGATCGCAGCAGAACAGCGTGCACTAGCGCCGCGCTCGTCGCGCCTATGCCCAACTTGACCGTCGGAGTTGAAAGACTGTCCGCACCCGAATCAGCCAGAACCCTCGTTCGCCGCCAGCTTCAAGACGGAACGGACGAATTCCTCCTTTCCCGTGGTATATGCGAGCCGGTCATTGGGAAACTTCGCCGCAAGCGCTCGTTTTAATGTCGCGTATTGCTCTGCAGCATCGGGATGCTTTTCAAGGTAGTCCCGAAACAACACATGCGTTGTCCAGAAAATGCCGTTCAGCTCACAGAAGTTCAGATGATGGGTCCTCTTCTCTTCCGCGCCTTTTACAAAATATCTGCGTCCAGGCGCGTCGCCGTTACGTCTGTCCTTGTAGCCGATCAGGCTCAGATCTTCTACGAATCGTTCAATCGCAGGCAACGTTTGGACCCCGACAAGAATATCCAAGATTGGTTTGGCGGGCATTCCTACTATGGACGTGCTGCCGATGTGACGAATGTCAAGTACGGTCTCTCCCATCATTTTGAGAAGAAGTTTTTTTTCCCTGCGGAAGCATTCTGTCCACTTCGGATGGTAGGGTACTATTCTCACGATCGCTCGATGTAATCCGATTTCGTCACCGTACGCCATAAGAATGGGAACTCCGAATGTCTTGAACCGGACTTCCGACCCCTGATCTCAAGCCGTGCAGCGATGTTGATGTTAACAGGACGATAGCACTCACGACGAATGACTCAGCACCGGACCTAGTGATCAAACTGTCAAAGCAGTTCCGCACGCCTGCGACAAGGCTGGCGTTGTGGGGGATCGCGGAGCTGTTTTTGCGTTCCTTGGCCGGGCAGGGCTCCCGAGACGCAGCTCTCGGCTCCGTACCCCTTCATACAAATCGGGTGGTCGCAGGGTGGCCGTAAGGTTCTTGAAAGAAGAGAAATTTTGTTCGCATGGATCAGACTTAGCTGATGACCTTTGCGTTATGAGCTCTGGACCACGTAAGTGTTCCACACGAAAGGACATACAGAATTCGGGTGGTTGCAGGCCCCCGCAACCGGATTGCCGACATTACCGGCCAATCTCTGCCCATTCTCCTCCGTCTAGGATGATGGACGTTTTGTAGGGTGACCTGCACATCGCGCACCAGGGCAGATCTTCAAAGAGCGGCGATTCTTTTATCGACCTTTCCGCACCGCCTGAACTGAAAAGATCTTAGCCGGAAGCAGAGATCCTTCTTGATGAAACAAAAATTCGACTGGAAAAGAATAACACTTCTCAGAAAAACCTCTTTTGAAAAAGAGATTAAAAATATTGGCCGGTTATAATCGACATCCGGGAATTATTATAGTTCAACGCTGATTTGACCGCCTACTTCCGAACCAACAGCAGGTCAAAATCTAAGTGCTTCATCTGATCTTCGCAACAGCGACAAACAATTTGCGGCCTGGCTCCTGTACTATGTCGGTCATGGGCAAAGTTCGCCTGGAGGCTTTTAGCGACGGCGTGATCGCCATCATCATCACGATCATGGTGCTCGAAATGAGGGTGCCGCACGGCGAGAGCTTTGCAGTGTTGCGCCCGTTGCTTCCGGTTTTCCTCAGCTATGTGCTGAGCTTCTTGTATGTAGGGATCTACTGGAACAATCACCACCATATGCTGCATGTCACAACTCGTGTCACCGGGTTGATTCTGTGGGCTAATCTGCACTTGCTGTTCTGGCTTTCACTTTTCCCATTTGCCACGGGTTGGATGGGCCAGAATCACTTTGCGCTTCCGCCTTCTGCACTTTACGGTGTCGTCTTGTTGATGGCAGGCATTGCATATTTCATGCTGCAGCAGGCCATCATCGCTTCGCAGGGGCCAACCTCGGTGCTCCGCAAGGCGATTGGCAGTGATTGGAAGGGAAAGCTCTCACCGCTATTGTATCTGGCCGGGATATTCAGCAGTCTCTTTTCGTCCTTGGCGGCACAGGCGATCTACGTGTTTGTTGCAGTTCTCTGGCTCATTCCTGATCGGCGCATTGAGCATGCCCTGCGGCAGACGCAGAGCTGATCTCAGAAGACGAGGCCCAAAAAGGGCTATCTTCACGTGAGCCATCGGTATGATTTCAGTTCTCGCGGTTGCTTTGGCCAGGTGGTAATTCTAGGCTAGCATCCACAAGTGTAGTTGGCATAGGTCGTTTGTGGTACCCGGGGACTTCCGCGAAGTGTGCCCGCGTGAACTTCCTCCCGTATCACGGGCATAATCGCCAGAGTGAAAAAGGCAGGCAAGTAGGTATTCGCCGCGGCCGCATTCCGTTTATGGACGACGTTTTCCTGTCCTGTGGCGCCCCTTAGCGTTGAATCGTCCCTGGAGCTCTTGTTTCGGAAGATCCGGGAAACGCTCAAACAATTGGGGCGCTGGCCATTTCCATTGGGTTAAGCCTTGATGCCAAATTAGCGCTGTGCGCGAACCAGGCAGGAGAGTCCCTAATAGCCGGTCCGGTTTTGACGAATCCTCTTTCGTCGGTATCGATTTCTTTGGGCAGCCAGTCTGTGTGGGGCATGGCACCGATGAAGGTGAAGATCGCAGGGGCGTTTAGGCGCCGCGTTTCGCCAGTGCGGTTGTTCTTGATTTCCACTGCTTCGAGATGACTGCCACCCGACACGGAGGCAGTTTCGGTGTTGGTGAGAATTTCGATGTTGTCGGTCTGCTCGATGCGCCGGGAAAGATAGCGAGACATCCCTTTATTGATATCGTCGCCGCGAATGAGCAGGAAGACTTTCCTGGCGCGCTCGGCAAGGAAAACGGCTGCCTGGCCGGCAGAATTTGCGCCGCCGACTACAACCACTTCGGAACCCGCGCACACCTGCGCTTCCATGGGAGTGGCCGCGTAATAGATGCCCAAGCCTTCGAAACGCGCGACTCCCTCGACGTCCAGCCGGCGGTAGGACGCGCCGGTAGCGATGAGCAGGCACTTGGCAGCGACGGACTCGCCGTCATCGAGCCGAAGGACGGGATAGCCGTTGTCGAACTCGAGGCTGCGCACATCGCAAGGCGTCGTGACCTGAGCGCCGAATTTCTGGGCTTGAAGGTAGACACGCGCGGCAAGATCGCCACCGGAAATTCCCATCGGGAAACCGGGATAGTTTTCGATTCGTGAGCTGGTGCCAGCCTGGCCGCCGGGGGCGGTGCGTTCGAGGACCACGGTTCTCAAGCCCTCGGAGGCGCCGTAAACGGCGGCGGTTAAACCAGCAGGGCCAGCGCCGACAATCGCGAGGTCGTAGAGTTGCTCCTTTAGAGAGGTGAGAAGGCCCAGGCGCTGGGCGAGCTCCCGGTTCGTGGGATTGCGAAGTATCCAGTCATTCCCGAAAGCCACGACGGGTGTTTCCGCCTCGATGATGTGGAGCGTCTCGAGCATTTGGGCGACACGGGGATCGTTTTCGAGGTCCACCCAGGTGTAAAGCACCCTGTTTTTGGCAAGAAAATCGCGAATGCGGAAAGCGTCGTTCGAGAAGCGCGAACCGATCATCCGGAGAGGCGTCAGGTTCAAATCGCGCACGGCTTGAATTCGCGCGATCAGGGCGCTGAGAATGATGTTGCCGAGCTTCGGCTCCTGGTCGATGATTCAGCGGAGATTTTCCGGAATGATTTCGAAGGCTTCGACATCACCTTTCGCGACGAGGGCGACATTCGAGACCCTGCCGAAAAGAAACGTGACATCGCCCAAGAGCTCTCTGGGCCCGCCGGTCCAAATGATTTGCGGCTGGCCAGTGGAAAACTCGACGGCGTCCACCTGGCCGGAACTGATGACATAAAAGTTGGGATCGCGGGCGCCCGCCTCGACAAGCGACTGTCCGCCCTTGAAGGATTTCAAGGTGCCGAACTTTTCGATGATGCGGAGCTGCTCATCGTCGAGACTGAGCATCGCGTCGGGAAAACGTTTTCGCAAATCCTGGTCAGGCATTGTCTTCCTCGATGCGAAGGATCCAGCGGCTGGGGATGCACTCGCTAGACGTTCATCACCCGCATTGAACAGCGGTTCTTCACCCTCTGCCTTCACGTCGATGACCAATTAATGAGCCGTCTGGCGTGATTGCAAGGGAACGTTACGCTGATAGCGCGCAAAGTTCCAGCGTCGAGCGGTTGTGCCTGATAAAACGTGCTATCCGTAGAAATGGCTGCACTTGGCGTCTCGATTCGAGCCGCCACACGAAATAGCTCCCGGATGGGCCGCCCGGAAGTAATCCCCAGTTCCCGGATTGCACGTAATCCGTCCAGAGTCGATGTCAACCGAGGAAAATCACCTGTCGTAGGTAAGGCGCGGCCGCCCTCTGCGGCTTCTATGAAAGATTTTTGAGCTGGTCCGGCATCGCCGTACGAACCTCTTTGAGTGCGCCAACCCGACGCGAGAGGTCTTTTTGAATCCAAAAAAAGATGGAATACAGGCGGCCTACCGTTGTGATCAAGCCATAAATCTCGACACCGGAGTCCGACGGTTTGCGCTGAGGGTATGGCGGAAACGCACTCGCAGGATTGAACCCGGAGACAATTTTGACGCCATTTTGAGGAGCGCTGGTGGCAAAATCCCTCCATGCCTCCTTCACCGCCAGTGTCTGCGGGTCCGCGGGACTGTCGAGGGTACCGATGTGGCAAGCGAACGCCTGCCTCCCCTGAGTGTAGAGCATCAGCCAGCAACCGCTCATCGGGCCGGTCAGGACATCCAGCACTCCCAACTCGACTTGACTTACAGCTCCCGGCACCCAAGGCAGCCATCTGAACGATAAGAGCTTGTTCCCAAGCTGAATGCCATGTCCCGCAGGGGACACGCTAACAAACCTGTTAGCGCCAACGGGCGGCGGTGCGGCATTCAAGGTCGGCAAGCGCAATATGGTGTCCTCTTTAAGCATGGACTCAATCATGGGATCCTCCTTCAGGCTAGCTGATTGCTCTCCGTGCTTTGTTCACACCGAGAAAGTGACATTTTAGCCTGGTGCTGTCCTGGCGTGAGCGATTCCGAGTAATCTTAATCCAAAACGTCACAGCTTACGCGGAGCCACGGGAGGAAGCTGGTGGCACTGCGGACGCCACATTCGCGAACGCGGGATGGTGCGACATGCCAAACGCAGTAAGCCTCTCCGGCAGTTCCGGGATTCTGACGCCTAAGATTTTAATTTTACGCGAAGTCGACCGACACCTTAAGTTCCGCTTGGGCCGACGGGAAAGAATGGCAAGAAATTTGGAAGCGATTGGCGGGGCGGTAGTTGGCGGAGTGGGGAAGAGTTTTTAGTTTTTGGTTGTTCGGGGAGGAGGGAAAGGCAGGAACAGGAATCGGAGAGAAGAGAACCGCGATGGACGGGCCGGGTCAAAATTACTACAAGCAACGGGGCCACAGAATCGCTATTTCACTACTGAAAAGTCAGCGGTTCCAACACGGATGGCCGTGCCACTGCGTTTTGGGATGCTCCCCTGAGCCTGGGGCGGCGCAGAGGGATCCACTGGAGGAGTCGGCAACGCCTCGGTCCACACGCCGTACACTTTGTTGTCGTAGGCCGTAAGCCAGGTGTAGTCGCCGAGGAATGCCATCTGGCTCTCGAACGGCGCGTCCGTCCACGCATAGTTGAGAAATGTCTTGCCGCCGTCCGTCGAGCGGGCCAGGGTAATCCAAGTCTTGCGGTTGGCGGGATCATCACGGCGGTCGTAGAACTGGACATAGACATCGCCTGAGATGGGGTCCAATGCCATCCACTGGAAAAACTGATCGCTGCCGTCATGGATCGGATCGCTGTTTACACGCACTGGAGAAGACCAAGTGCGGCCGTGGTCCGCCGACGACGCAACGAAAACGTCCACGTCTCCATTTCGGAAGTCGCTCCAAGCAACGAAAAGACGCCCAGTAACATTCGTGGGATGGGCACCAATTCCAATTTGCGGAAATCCCATAACCCGGGAAACGCCAGGGACACTGGCAGCGCCGCCGAAATACGGCGGTGCCACATCCAAGATCACACGTGATGGAGCAAACGACTGTCCGCCATCATGCGAAGTTGTAAAAGTGATGGTCAGCCCGTCATTCCAGATTGCATAGATGGTTCCGTCCGAGTCAACGGCGCCGACGAAGCCAACCAGACCGCCGTTATCGTCGCGTGGCAGACCGGCGTGAGTGCTGATGCGCATGGGAGTCGAAAAGGACTTGCCCTCATCCGTGGAGCGAGAGAATAGGATGACGGACTGGTCGATCTGCCATTCGATCCAGCCGACATACAGGTTCCCTTTGTACGGACTATGGGGTGTGTTGTCGGCAAAAATGCGGGGCATATCTTCCATACGACCCTCGGGTTCAGTGCCTTCGAAGGTCTTCACGATTGCGGCGTCCTTTTCCCACGTCTTCCCCCCATTGAGCGATCGTCGCACGAAGATCCCGTTTCGCCCGGCCCTATGCGCCCAATAAGAAGCGCTGCCGAGCTTATCGAAATGGAGGGAAGACAGGTAAACGTGCCCTTTGTTGTCGAAAGTAGTCGAGACGTCTCCCCCACCTTGCCAACCGGGCACCGGCGGAAGCTCCGCGAGGGCAAAAGTTTGGCCGCCGTCGGCGGAGTAGGCAACTGTAGCCGGTTGGTATACGGCTACCACCTGCTTGGGGTCGTGGGGGTTAACGCAAATGCTCGGCTCACTGCCATCAGAATTGGGCGGTGAGATAGTCACGACGTGTGCTCCAGGAGCGCGTGGAAGCGAACTCTGGGCGAGGGCCGCATAGGCAGGTAAAACAAGCAAGACAAGCCTGGAGACTCTCATATTCGCTGGACCTATTAAGCTCTGAAAGGGACTCGTCTGCATAGTGCCTTTCTATAGTGGTTTACGCCAGTTATATGTTCACCGCGATTCCACCAACAACGGTCGCAGCTTTAGCGCTAAGTATTACTCCCCGAGAATGGCTGGAACACTCGTGCTGACCTTGGTGTCTCACTAGATATGCGAAGGCATTGGAGAATCATTCTACCTGTGCTCGGTGTCGTACTTTTCGGCGCTGTAAGTTACCATTCTTATGAAGATCAACGCCCTCCGAACACGGATTTCCATTGGTCATCGATTCGGTTGGATCGCAACCCTGCGAACAAGCCTTGCCAGGACGGCAAAGAAAACTGCGCCCAATGGGACCTTACGCAGTTGGACAGCTACGTTCACAAGCGAATGCCGGACAAAATACTCATGGTATCTGCATTTCCCGCATTCGTCGTCGGCGGGTTGGCTGTTCAGGGTCTCGGAAAACTGGGCATTAGCCAAGTTTCAAGCTTCTTGCCTCTGATGCCGATACTGATTTTCGCTTGATATTACTTTGTCAGCTGGCTTCTGGACAGCTTGCTTCATGCGCGACCGAAGCCGAGTGATTCAACCGCATAAAGCGCTGGGTTCAAAACTGCAATTATGGAGCACATGATGAAACCATTCCGCTGATGGCATCACAGTTCCGAGACATTTCAATGTGGCACGAAGACTTTTCTTCACACACTGTTGTAGCGCGGACGAAGCGCCCTTGATGCGGCACCACGCTCAAGCGAGAGCTACTTTTTCTGGACCGGCAAGTCCACGGTTCGTAGCTCCAAAGGCTAATGGCAACGCCAGCTGCAAAGACTGTTTGAGATAGCGAGTGTAGTCGGCGGTCATGCACAACGCTTCCGGGACACATTCGCTGTAGAACTACTGATGGCAGGCGTTCCTCTGGATCGATCGTCCGTGCTCCACGGCCACAGCAGCATCCGGTTTACAGAGCGTCACTACGCTCCGTGGACACGCTCGCGTCAGGAACAGATTGAGGCAGATTTAGAGGCCTGTGGTACGCAACAATTCCGTATGACTTCAAACTCGGACCGATACGAGAGGCAAACCATCCGCTTATCCTTATATATATACATGGAATGATGTCGCTCCCTAGAAATGAGCGTCCCGCGTTTCAGGCTCCAATTCGGGAAGAGGCGCGTCGGAATCGCACTTCTCGGTGACGTCGAGCTTGGCGATTTTCGAGAGATGAATTCCGGCGACACGAATCTTGTGATCGCCGTTCCTCTGCTTCTTTTTGCAATTGGAACAGCCGGTCACAACTCAGGTCGCGGTCGCTAGGGTCCGAAAACCCTTGAATCATCCTCTCCTTCGGAGAGGCGCGCCGGAGGTTCTTGCTGAGCCCTTTGGACCGTCCCGTGACCGCGCGGTCACGGATCGGAACTTCGATCAATTTCGCAAGGGGTTGCTCGCGGAAGTCATCCCGCGCGTCGAAGCCGAGTATCTCGTGAACAAGGACCGCAACTCCCGAGCCATTGTGGGCCTTTCAATGGGCGGAGCCGAACTTTGCTGACGGGCCTGAATGCGCTGTTTGCCTGGATCGGCGCGTCGATAACTATCAACAGGGCATTCCGCGCTTGGCCGGCTTCGAAGAACATCAAGCACGTGGACATCGAGACGCTCGGCGCGCATACCTGGATGGTCTGGCGCCGCAATCCGGCAGAATTCACTTCCTTACTCTTCCGTTGAAGTCCTGGAGCTGAGTATTTTGGATCGGGACGCTGATTTTCGGCAGGACTTAGGCTATTGGTCCTGAACGGCTCACCACTCTTCTTGAATAAAAAAGATCGCGAAAGGACGATTTCCTAAGCTAGACGTACATCAAATAGTGTCAGCCAATACTGAAGGGATTGCAGGGTAAAACCGCAAAGTATGAGCCCAATGCCGAATACGCCTAATCGTCGCTCCTGGAGATTGTCGGCGTAATATTCGATGTAAGGATTCACCGTAATTCCCACGCCGGTGACAATGCCTGTCACCAGGCCCACGCGAATCGCAAATAGCCAGGCGTGGTCCACGTGATGGATGAACGCGCTACAGATTAACGCTGTGGCCGTGTAGCCAACGGTACGCAGCACCGTTCCCCAAAACTGACGACGCGTAAGCCGTGGACGCCGAGACGCTGCATATTCGGCCGCAGGACGCATTCCGCGAGAGTAGGCAAGGATTTGGCCGGCGGTGACCAGAATGGCAAACGCAATGGCGAATCCGAAGCCCACCATCGGATACAGTCCGGCTCCGAAAGCAAACCCTCGAACAGCGGCAAACAGTCCTTCCCAAGGCAATGAGTAATGACCCAGCCCACGAGACGCCCGGCTGAATTCAATCGACAGGGTAATACCGCTGGCCAAACCGGAAGCCAGCCCAAAGAAGAGGCCCAGCCCAAGTCCATAGCCGATGCCGAAGACAACGGCGTACGTTACGGCACGAGTAAGCAGGCGCAACGGACCGTGTTGTCCACCCAATAGGTCGTAGGCTAGATAGAGACTACCCAGCACATCAAAACAGGTACCCGTAATACTGACGACCGCGACGGTGTGGTGGTCCACGCAATGATTGTAGACCTAAAATCTCGGCGACCGTCACTTGATGTCAGGTAACCGCGTAATCGTCGAAGTGGAATCCAGCGGGAAAGTGGACCGGGCACTTGTTTGGTTTCGCCACTCATCGAGACTTGACTCGCAAAAAAGCGCCACAGCCAGATGCGCCTCGGATCTCTAACTATGGTTTTTCCTTGGCGAAGAGGGTGATGAACTTATCTTTATTGTGTTTGCTCGGCGGGGCACTAAATCGGAACCGGGACCACGAGGACCGCAGCACGGTACCACATGTATGACGCCGTGACGAACCCGATGGCACGGACACTTGCAATCTTTGCGCGAAATCATTGCGGAGTTCCTGAGCCAATGATACCACCTCGCCGTTGCCCAATACTCCACCTGTCTGGTTTCGACTACCAGGAGTTAGCAGCGTCACAGTCCCCCCCCACTCATCTATGTGCTAGGCTCCAGCCCGGACGCGCCGCGTGCTTTCTTGGAGGAACAAATGGAAGCGTACCCTCTTCCTAACCCACTTGTTGTGCTGCTCATTTTCCTCTTTCTCCTTCTCGTCCCAGTCGTAAAGCTCCTTCGTCGCACAGGTCATCATCCCGTTTGGTGCCTGTTCGCCATCGTTCCTGGCCTCAACCTCATCTCCTTTTGGTTGTTCGCATTCAAACCATGGCCCACGGACGACAAACCCACGAACGCGGGGAACTGAAATCGGACACAAGTGGAATCATCCCAAAACCACTTATACGATTAGTCCTCTAATCAGGAGGTAACGGAACAGCCGCCAGGGCTCGATTGGCCTCTGAGCCAACTCTACCGTGATCTCGCTCGGGCTTGCTGTGGTGGCAATTCGTTGTGTTCAGGGCAGGAGAAGCGCTCGATGCACGAGCCGCAGACTCCAATCTCAAATTCCGGCTAGGTTAATCAACGGGTGTGTAACTCGCGCTGATCGTCCCCATATCCAAAAAATCTGTTTCGAAGGAGGGTCCCATGAATCGACACGTAGTTCCTAGTATAGTAGAAGCCGGTACAATGTTGGCCGCTGTCATGCTCTTTGCTGTTGCTGGCTCAGCCAAGGCCCAGGACAATCCTAAGGGCGAAATAGCCGGCAATTATACGTACATCCATAGTGAGCGTTAAGCGAACCCCATCTTGCAAAAGACCGCGTCGCACCGCAATGTTGCGACATGACCAAACGCAGAAAGAAAGCGTGGACGAAGTGGCGCCGGCTGAT
>Ga0210407_10003227_pt1 | contig 13373 bp, 13 predicted proteins | sample IncBWC27MmetaG_FD_150860 | JGI IMG/M metagenome (GOLD analysis project Ga0210407, IMG submission 150860) | Forest soil microbial communities from Barre Woods Harvard Forest LTER site, Petersham, Massachusetts, United States - Inc-BW-C-27-M | ecosystem: Environmental > Terrestrial > Soil >... | reverse complement strand
GAAACATTGCGCGGATGATCATCCAACGAGCGCGCTGAGGAATGCGAAAAAATCAGCGGCGCCTGCGCCGCGTCGAGCGCCGAGCGCATCGTGTCGGGCGATACATGGCTCAAGTCCACCAGCATTCCCAAGCGGTTCATCTCCCTTACGATCGAGATGCCGAACGGGGTTAGACCGTTATGCGCAGGCGCATCGGTCGCCGAATCGGCCCACGCGGTATTGGTGGTGTGGGTGAGGGTCATATAGCGGGCGCCGGCATCGTACATCTGGCGCAAAACCGCGAGCGAGTTGTTGATTTGATGGCCGCCTTCAATGCCGATCAGCGAAGCAATTTTATGCGCCTTGTGGATGCGGCGGATATCACCGGCCGTATAGGCCATTTCGAAATCGGCTGGATACTGGGCGGCCATGCGCTTGACCAAGTCGATCTGCTCCAGCGTCATTTGCACGGCTTCGAATCCCTGCACGCTGACCGGAATCCATACCGACCAGAACTGTGCGCCAACCAGGCCGGCGCGCAGACGCGGTATGTCCGTCATCAAGGGCGTTTGGTCCGGACCTACCTTCAGCCGGCTGGTATCGGATTTCAGATCAACAGCCGCGAAATCGCCCTTGTAGCGGTCTCTGATTTCCCACGGTAGATCGTTATGGCCGTCGATCAGCGGCGTTTGCAGCAGCACTTGTTCGACGCGATGCTGATAGGTGTCCGCGGCCCACGCAGTAAACGGAATGCATAGCGATAAGCCGAGCACGCAAAACGCCGCGCGCCGGAAGACATCAGCGCCGAATCTTGGAATCGCGCTCATGCTTCGAAGGAGACTTCGACCGGCTCCACTCCCACGATGCTGCCGCGCGCCGTTTCGCCGCGATGAATCGGGCCAACCCCCGCGGGCGTGCCGGTGAAAATCAAGTCGCCAGGCGCCACTTCAATATAAGACGAAAGGGCCGCGATAATGTCGGCAACGCTCCATATCATGTCCTTGAGATCGCCGGCCTGACGCACCTTGCCGTCGATCGTCAAGCTGATGCCGCCTGCGGCGGGCGGAACTCCCTTCGACAGCGCGCCAATCGGTGCCGAGTGATCAAATCCCTTCCCCATATCCCAGGGGCGGCCGGTTTTTTTTGCTTGCGCCTGCAAATCGCGCCGGGTCAAATCAATGCCTACCGCATAGCCAAAGATCAGCGACGAGGCATCCGCGGCGCTGATGTTCGAGCCGCCCTTATTCAGCGCCACCACCAATTCAACCTCGTGATGCAAGTCGGCAGTCTTTGGAGGGAACGGCAACCGCCGGCCGCCGGCAACGACGGCGTCGGCGGGTTTGCCGAAAAAAAAAGGCGGGTCCCTTTTGGGATCATTGCCCATCTCCCGCGCGTGATCGGCATAATTAAGACCGACACAATAAATTCGCCGTACCGGAAACCGCAGGTCCGACCCAGCGATAGAAATAGTTGGGACGTCCAACTTGAAGAGAGTGCTCATGAGCGGCGCATTATGCCAACGTCACACCTTGATTGGGGGCGTCATTCGCCGCAAAGGCACGGTTGGCGCTCGCGTGCATCTAGATAATACATTATATAACGCTCATATCTAATTGATAAAGTGGCCTTTTAATTCCCACAAAATCGAACAAAGCGGAACAGAGATTTCAATTCGCCCTGAAGGACTGCCAGGGCTACAGCGGTGATAGTGTGGACGCGCGCATCCGACAGCGGCGGCTCAAGAGTTCTTTGCGCACATCCGCACATCGCCGCTTTTGGTCGAAACCCTTACGCGAGCGCGACTATCGCCGCTCCTGAATGTCAGGCGCGAGCCGGGTCCATGCTGGGGCTCGGTGGGCTTCGGCCCGAAACAATTTCTAATGTCGCCGCTGAAGGTTTGAATATCGAAGTCGGCCGCGGGCATTTTCGCAAACTCCAATCTGACATCGCCGCTCACCGACTCGCCGTCAATTTGCGCCTCGGGCCCTATCGCGAAACTCGCGGTTAAATTGCCCGACACCGATCGGAACCGGGCGCGCGACGGAGTGCCAAGCGTGATTTTCGCATTGCCGCTCACCGTCGTGACCTCGGTGTCAGCGTCCCCGCCGGTCAATACCACTTCGCCGCTGACGGATTCAATCTCGATTGCCCTGGCCGCAGCGGCTGACAGAGTGACATTACCGCTCACCGCATTCGCATGTACATTGCCGCCCGCCTCGCCGCTCACATTGCCGCTCACGGTTTGCAGCTTGAGATCGCCGCGGACCGCCGCTACCTTGAGATCTGAACTGACCAGCGAAGTGGAGATCGAGCTATCGGCCGGCACGTGAACCAGCAAGTGCGCCTCGCCGTCCGATCCGAAGCCGAAGTGCTGCGAACGCAGTACTACATGTACCGAGGTGCGATCGCCGTCGCTGCTGACATCGACGCGCTCCACGTTCTTCCCGACGGTTCCGGTGACAGCGACCTCCGACTTGTCCCATCCTTGTATTTCGATCGACCCTGCTACGTTGACGATTTCAACGCTGCCTCGCGGATTCGCCGCTCGATGCTCCTCGATCGGGGCCGAGGCCAGGGCGAGCGGCCAGGGCGCGACGAGTGAGATCAGCGCAACGGCGAGGATGCCTTGGTTCAGGCGGCCTGCAAAGTGTATCTGTAACATCGTCAAATCCTCGTCATCGTGGGTTGGGTGGCCTGGACGATGCGGTCGTACAGGTCGAATTCGTCGTGCCAGGTGCTTTCCCAAAGCTGTTCGAGAACCGGGCTTGCAGGGTCGGCCGCCAAGGCCTTGCGGATATCTTCATGCGCCTTGCGGATCAGGGCCAAACTAGATTCTATTTTCGCGCGCGAGGTAGGTTCGAGAAGCGCAAGCCGCTCGCGATAGGTTTTCTCCATCATGTCGCGCGCAAGGACGTATTTCGCATCATTGGGTTCCTCAAACGAGCTTCTTGCGGCGACCGTCTGCAGCACCCGCGGCACGTTTCTGCCCTGCAGTACGGCCCAGGTGAAGAGGCTCGCCAGACACGCCGCCGCCAAGGCAATGCCTGCCGCCAGCGCCATTGGCGGAGCGCCGCGCCGCGCGCTCACGAGCCGATCAGCGATGCCCGGCCATAAATTTCTGGCGGGCGGTAAATCCCTTGGCAGGTTCGCGATCAACCTATCCAAGGACTCTTGCCGGCGATCGTTCATGCGTCCTCCAATCCCAATGTTGCCGTGAGCAAACTGCGCGCGCGATGCAATTGCGCCTTGCAAGTACCTTCCGCGATCCCCAGCGCGCGCGACGCTTCGGCGTGGCTGTATCCGTAAATCCCGACCAGCACCAGCACGTGGCGTGCGCCTTCCGGAAGCGCCGCAATGGCACGCTCCAGATCCAGCGGCGGCGCGCCGCTGCCCGGATCTACCCGCTCGGGCAGCCCCAGGCGCGGCTCGGCAACTTCGAACTTGACTCGCAATCCCTTGCGCCGCGAGAGCACCGCATGGACCGCAATCTGGTGCAGCCAGGTTGAGAATCGGCTGCGGCGTTCGAAGCGGGCCAGCGCGCGCCAGGCGGCAACGAAGGATTCCTGAGTGCAGTCCTCGGCCGCTTCTCGCTGCCCGGTGAGGCGCAGGCACAGCCCATAGATGCGCGGTGAAAATTGCCGGTATAAGCGCTCGAACGCAGCCACGTCCCCGGCAGCCGCCGCGGCGATGGTATCGGTCGGCTCACCGCCGGCATCCATGGCTAGTACCCTGTGCAAAGTTTGAATCATTCCGCCCTGCCCTTCCATTGACTACTTAGAGGACGGCGATGCGCAAAGGGTTTATGGGGGGGCGGGACTTTTGAACAATGCCGCGATGGTGTTTACGGCACGCTCGGCTTCGGCTCGATCGGGCACCGTGGTGGCATCGTCAAAGCCGTAGTAGTCGTTGGCGCCGAGCGCTTGAAAGACCAATCCGTCGCGCCGCGGCACAAACGCCACACCCTTGTAGATCAGGCCGTAGGAGACTTCCGGCTGCGGTATCACTCGCGCCAATTGTCCGCGCACCGGCGTAATCGACTGATCGCCGAACAATGCACGGGCGCCATACCCGGTCGCGTTGATCAGCGTCTTTTCGCGCAATTTGGCGAAATCATCGGGCGTGTGAAACTCAGTAATCTCGATTTTCCCGCCATTGGCGCTGAACTCGGCCATCAGGAGCCGCGTATACCCCGTCAGATTGAACATCAGCTGTGAATTTCGCTGCAGGTATCGCTGCCCGAGTGAATGGCTGCCCGGCGCGAAATCAACACTTTGGGGAATCAGGTCGCCGACCAGTTCGCGCTGCAGGTTGGCGAAGGGCGGCCGGCCTGCTGCCTCACCAGGAATTCGCATCGACGCGTCGTCGGATACGAAGTAGTTGTCGATGAACTCCACCGGAGTGCCCGGCAGGCCAAGGAAGTTTTGATAGGTCTGAAAGGAGGTTCGCGCCATTTGCTCCCAAAGCTGCTTGAACGCCGGGGTCGCATGCTCCTCAAGGCAAATCCGGGAATCCGGTGTCCATACTCCGGTCGCCAACGACGAGCGCACGTTGGGCGGCAACTCCTTGGCATAGATCGTGACGCGGGCGCCGGCACGCTGCAGCAGCAAAGCAGAGGTCAAACCCAACGCGCCGCATCCGATGACCGCGATGTCACGATCGCCGTTCGCCATGGCTTTTTGCACGGCAATGCTGCTCGATCCCCAAGACAGCGACCAGCCGCTGCCGCCGTGGCCGTAGTTGTGAACGATGAGCTTCGAACCGACTCTTTCGACATCGAGCCGCGGTCCCGCCGCACGAAACGGGCGGGTGCAGACCGTGATGCGAGTAATCCGGTCAGTGCTCGCGCGCACGGGCACGAGTTGCAAGGCGGGAGGGATCGATTGGCGCTTAGTCTGGAAGGAGCCCACGCCGCAGGCATCGAGCGCTCCGAGCAGCGCTGCTGCGCCCGCGCCCGCTAATAATTGACGGCGGCCGAGTTTTCCCAATTTGGGTCTCCGAAGACTAGTCGTTGCGATTGTAAACAGGATCGTGGCGAATTGCCGATTTAGCGGGATGGTTTATTTGCCGCATGTTAACGTTAGCCTGTTGTGGAGAGCACCTATGCCGGTAATCATCTGTCCCGCGTGTGATTTGGCACACCGCGCCAGTAGGGCGCCGGCGACGGAACGCACGCGCTGCGCGCGCTGCCGTGGGCTCCTGCAGCGGCCTGAAATGGGCAACATCGACGCCGCTCTTGCGCTGGCCGCCTCGGCGCTGGTGCTGTTTTTTTTGAGCAACGCATATCCATTGGTTACGATTAATTACAATGGCACGACTCGAGCAGCAACTTTGCTGGACGCGGCCGAAGGACTTTACCTCCAGGGTCATGCCGCTCTGGCCTGGCTGGTGTTCATCACCACGGTGCTGGGTCCGCTGCTGCAGATCTCGATTCTGATGTACGTTTTGATTCCATTGCGCCGCAAGCGGCGGGCACCGGGCCAGAACGCGGTGTTTAGATTGCTCACGCAGATCCGGCGCTGGACCTTCGTCGAAGTGTTCATGTTAGGTTCGCTGGTTGCCTTGGTGCGATTGTCCGGGTACGCACAGGTGGTGACCGGAGTCTCCTTGTGGTCCTGCGGATTGTTGATGCTGACGCTCGCGGCGCTGACGAGCCGCACATCCCCCGCTCAGTTCTGGCGCTGGGTTGATCGGAGCCGGCCGTGAAGACGCACACCGGGCGAAGCCTCGGGTTGCTCCTTTGCCTGCAGTGCTTCGCGACAGTGCGCGCCCTCAACGTGAGCTACCCTCGTTGTCCCCGATGCCACGCACACCTTTTTGAACGCAAGCCGCATAGTCTGGGCGTAACCGCCGCCTTGTTGATTTGCGCCGCGGTGCTCTATGTGCCGGCCAACCTGCTGCCGGTAATGTACACCCGCTCTTTGCTCGAGGATGAGAGGGACACCATCATGAGCGGAGTCCTGATTTTGCTGCACTCCTCCTGGCCGATCGCCGTGCTGGTATTCATTGCCAGCATCGTCGTGCCATTGCTCAAGATCATTGCGCTCAGCGTGTTGGTTGTTTCAGCCTGGCGCCGCTCGCCGCGGCAGCACGCGCAACGCAGTGCGCTGTTTCGCATGGTTGAGTTTATTGGACGCTGGTCGATGCTCGATGTGTACGCGATATCCCTGCTGGTCGCGCTGGTGCAGATACGGTCCCTGGCCTTCGTAGCCGTCGGCTGGGGCGCGCTGTGCTTCGGCGCGGTCGTCGTTCTGACCCTGTTCGCGGCGCGGACATTCGACGAGCGCCTGTTGTGGGATTCCGCGCGGTGAGCGAAGCGCCGAAATCAGAACTGGACGATCTTCCCTCGGCGGTGCCCGCTCGCACGCTGTTGGGGCGCCTGCCGCTGGTTTGGATCCTGCCTGCGGTGGTGGTTCTGGTGGGTGGCTTCGTGGTGATCCGCGAGAAACTCGCCCAGGGCACTGCGATCGAAATTCGCTTTCAAAACGCCGAGGGCCTGGAGGCGAACAAGACGAAAGTGCGCTACAAAGATGTAGAAATTGGCGAGGTCAGCGACATTCGTGTGTCCGAGGACCGCAAAGAAGTGATCGTTACGGCCGACATTCACCGCAATGCGAGGGCGTACCTGGTCGCCGATACCCGCTTTTGGGTGGTGCGGCCGCGAGTGTCGGGCGCCGGCATATCGGGATTGGGCACTTTGGTCTCGGGTGCCTACATCAGTGTGGATGTGGGCCAAGCCACAGCGAAGCTTGATCATTTCGTCGGTCTCGAAGTCCCGCCGATCGTGACATCGGATCTGCCGGGTCGCGTGTTTGTTCTACACGCGGAGGATCTAGGATCGATCGATATAGGCTCCGGGGTGTTCTACCGGCATATCGCGGCCGGCCAGGTGGTGGGCTACACCTTGGACCCCGCGGGCGCCGGAGTAACGATCAAGATATTCGTCAATGCCCCGTTTGATTCCTACGTCACCGGTGCCACGCGGTTTTGGCAGGCCAGCGGAATCGATATGTCGCTCAGCGCGGACGGCGTGCGGCTGCGAACCGAATCCCTCACCTCCGTCCTCGAGGGCGGAGTTGCGTTTCAATCGCTACCCGGCGGCAGCAGAACACCCGCGGCAAGCGACACGGCGTATACGCTGTACCCAGATGAAGATCGGGCGATGCGGCCGACGGACGCCGAAATTCGCTCCTTCGTCATGTACTTCAAAGACTCGCTGCGCGGCCTGTCCGGCGGTGCGCCGGTCGAATTGCATGGCATCACCGTGGGGGAGGTCAAAAGCCTCGACGTCGAGTACGACCAAGGCGCGGGCTCGCTGGCATTTCCGGTGGTCGTCGAACTATACCCGCAGAGACTGCGCGGGCATGCGCGGCAGTCTCGCCGTCCGGCTGCCCCGCGTGACGACAGCGAGACTGCGAGCCGGGCACTGATCGACAGCTTGGTCGCGCACGGCCTGCGCGCCGAATTGAAGACCGGCAATTTATTGACCGGCCAGAAGTTCGTCGCCTTGGATATGCATCAGGACGCTCCGAAGGACAGGGTTGCATGGTCGGAGCAGCCCGCCATATTTCCGACGATCTCGAGTGGGCTCGATGATATTCAGGATTCCGTCGCCAGCATTGCCAGAAAGCTCAACAAAGTGCCTTTTGATCAGCTTTCCTATCGCTTGGTGAGCGCGATGGCCTCGCTGGATCAGACGCTGAAGAGCGCCGATCATCTACTGCAAAACGTCGACAGCAACATTGCGCCGCAGGTGCAGAGCACCCTGAGCGAAGCCCAAGCCGTCATGAGGAATGCCAAGGATCTTCTGGGTCAGGACGCTCCGTCACAGAGCGATCTGGGTTCGACCTTATTACAGGTATCGCGCGCCGCGAAATCGATCAGCGCCTTGGCCGACTATCTGGAGCGGCATCCGGAATCGCTGCTGCGCGGCAAACCGCGAGATCCACCGTGAAATTAATCCTTCTGGTCGTGTGCGTCCTATCTTGCGCGGTGGGCTGCGTAACCCGGCAAGCAGATTATTTTTATGCGCTCGCGGCACAGCCGGCCGGTGTGCGGGAGTCAGGGCGGATTGACCGGCAAGTCACCCTGCGCCTGTCCCTGCCGTCGCTCGTTGATCGCAGCGAAATGGTGCTGGCAACGCAGGACGGCGTGGCCGTGATGGAACACGAGCGCTGGGCCGCCCCGCTCGCGGATCTGATGACGACCACATTGCGCCAAGACATCGAGCGGCGGCGCGGCGATGTCGCGGTTTTGTCTCGCAGCTCGGATGCGGATGTTGCCGCGTTGCGGATCGAGGTCGACGTCGTGCAGTTGACTGCGCGTCGAGGCGCAGAGGTCAGCATCGAAGCCCAGTGGCGGATCACCGACACCGGAACTCGCAAGCGCTCCCTGGGCCGCGACGTGTTCGTCGCTCCGGTGCATGCGGATGGCTATGCGGCAGTGGCGACCGCGCTGAGTTCCTGCGTCGGACTGCTTGCGGATCGTTTGGTGAAGGAAATCCCCTCGGGTTAGCCGCGCTCGAGCGCAGGCCGCCGCGCCCGGCGGGCCGGCGCCGCACCAGCTAATAGACGCATGGCGGAGAGCGAAAAATACCAAGTCCTGATTCTGGGTGCCGGCGCCGCGGGATTGGCGGCCGGGCGTAAACTGGCTGATGCAGGCAAGCGTGTCGTCATTGTCGAGGCGCGCTCTCGGCTTGGAGGGCGGATATTCACCGCGCCGCAGGCGCCGGGAAGGGGCGCGGCACCGCTGCCGATCGAGCTGGGCGCGGAATTCGTTCACGGCCTGCCGCACTCGACTTGGGAGCTGGTTCGTGAAGCGCAACTCGCCACCTACGAGCTCGAGGGCACACGGTGGTGTTTCGACGATGGACTGCTGCATCCCTGCGGCGAGGAGCATCGGGGGCCCTTCCAGATTTTGGAGCGAATGCCCGAGTGGCTTGCGACGCAGCCCGCAGGCACCGACGCGACATTTGCCGAATATCTTCAACGGGCCGCAATCAAGGCATCGGACGCAGCACGCGCCGCCGCCTATGTCGAGGGCTTCAACGCGGCCGACCAACATATCATCGGCGTTGCGGCCCTCGCGCGGCAGCAGCGCGCCGAAAATGATATTCAGGCCGACCGAATTTTTCGCATCCGCTCCGGATATTCTGCACTGCCCCAATTCTTAGCCGATCGATTCCTGCAATCGGGCGGCACGCTGCTGTTCGACCGGCCGGTGCGCACCATTCGCTGGGCGCGCGGCGCGGTTTGCTTGAGCGGCCTGCTCGAGAATCGAGCATTCGAGCTGCATGCCGAGCAGGCGGTCATCACGCTGCCGCTCGGCGTATTGCAGGCCGGCGCAGTCCGATTCGACCCCAAGCCCGGAGACATAGAAGACCAGGCCGCAAGAATGGCGATGGGGCCCGTGCTGCGCCAGACTCTATTGTTCGACAGGCCATTCTGGGGCGAGGCGCTCCTAGGTACCGGAGAGATCGCCGCTGCGGGCGGAATCGCGAATCTGAGTTTCCTGTTTGCGCGCCAGGAAACGCCGCCGACGTGGTGGACGGCCATGCCGGAGAGGACCGCAATGATCACCGCGTGGACCGCGGGTCCCAAGGCCCTTGCGCTGGCCAACAGAGTCAAACTCAGCGGCGAGCCCCGCGCGCTGCTCATTGAGACCTTGAGCGTGTTGGCGCGGATCTTCGGAATCTCGATGCCGGCAATCAGAAAAATGCTGGTCAGTTGGCACACGCACGACTGGCAAGGCGACGAATATTCCCGGGGCGCCTACAGCTACGCGCCATCAGGTGCCTTGGACGCTTCGCTGCGCATGACGCAGCCGGTGCAACGAACTCTGTATTTCGCCGGCGAACACACGGATGTCGAGGGACATTGGGGAACCGTGCACGCGGCCTTCAACAGTGGACTAAGAGCGGCTGAGCAATTATTGCAAACGCCGCCGCAGTGAGACACGGAATCTTCGTGTTAGGATAACCTTCAGGCGCGGAGATACGATTGAAATACCGCCAACTCGGCAGCAGCAAGCTCCTGGTATCCGAAATCGCCTTCGGTTCCTGGCTCAATTTTTCCGACGCCGCGCACAAGGCCAACGCCATCGCCTGCGTGCACCGTGCCCTCGATCGCGGGATCACCCTCATCGATACCGCAAATGTGTATGGCGCAGGGGCCGCGGAACGCGTGTTGGGCGAGGCGCTGGCAGGAATCAAGCGCGACAGCTTCGTGCTCGCCACAAAACTGTATTTTCCAATGAGCCGCACCGACAAGGGCTTGTCGCGCGCGCAAATATACAAACAGCTCGATGCCTCGCTGCTGCGCCTCAAGGTCGACTATGTCGATCTTTACCAGTGTCACCGCTACGATGCGGACACGCCGCTCGAAGAGACCATGCAGGCGTTGAGCGAGGTGGTCCGCGCCGGCAAGGTTCGCTACATCGGTTTCTCGGAATGGCCGGTCGACCGGGCGCAGGCGGCACTGGCGATACCCGGTGTCGAAAAATTCGTTTCGAGCCAACCGCAGTATTCCCTCTTGCACCGCGGCCCGGAACAGGCGCTCATCCCCTTTTCAACCGGCAACGGCATTTCGCAGATCGTCTGGTCGCCGTTGGCACAAGGAATTCTTACAGGTAAGTATCGTCCCGGCAATCGACTTCCCGAGGACAGCCGCGCCGCCAACGACGCGATCAATGGCTTCGTCAACCAGGCATGGCTCAAGCCCGCCGTGCTCGAAGCGGTCCAGGCGCTGCGACCCATCGCGGCAATTGCGGGCTTGACGCCGGCGCAATTCGCGCTTGCCTGGGTGCTGCGCCAAGCCAACGTGGCATCGGCAATTATCGGCGCATCCCGCCCCGATCAAATTGACGAAAATGCCGCTGCCTCAGGGCATGAGGTTCCTGCCGAATTGCTCGCCAAAGCCGAAGGCATTCTAGCTAGGGCCGCGGGAGAAGCTCGGCGATAGATCAGTGCGCGCCCGCCTCGCTCCATATCTGTCTCGCCCATTGCGCCAGCTGGATGGATTCGGCCCAGCGATCCGACAACTCCCGGCCGTTGCGGTCGGTGATCGCATAGTCCGGCGGCCCGAGTTCGCAGATGAATACCAGCACCGCATCCTCGGCGCGGTGCCGCGCCTGCCAGGAGGCGAAGCCTTGTTGCCACCAACGCCGGAAAAGTGCCACCCACTTTTCATTTTGAGGAAACTCCAGCGGCACCTGAATTTGCCCGCGCGCTGCGATGCGTCCCTGAAATGAATCGGAGCGCTCCAGCACTCTCGTGACCAATGCCTGCAGGGGCGGCGGCGGCGGACAAGGCATCTCTCGATCCACCACGTAGTGCGACAGGTCGGCGGACAAGCGCATTTCAGGCACGGCCTCGAGCAGCTGGACGGTGGTGTAGAGATCATTGGTGATGCAGTTGCGATGCGTCTCGAACTGAATGGGCATCCGCTCTTGCTCGGCCACACGCAGCCATCCTTCGATCACCGGCACCATATCTTGAAGCTCGATGGGCATCATCTGGCCGATGACGACGACAAAGGGTGCGGCTATGCGCTGCGCCAGCTGCAGCGCCGGGCGCAGCGCTTCAATGGACGTTGGAAATGCGGTCAGGGCCCCCTTGAGCCCGGTGCGCGCGAAGTGCTCTACCGAGGTCTCGGCTTGCGCCATGCTCAGGGCGCCAAGATCGATGGCCATACCGTCGAATCCCGCCGCTCGCACGCGGTCGAATTTCTCCGCCATCGACGCTTCCGGCGTGACGAGTCCATCCATGGCCCACAATGCTTGATACACCGCCAGGCGGTTAGCCATGCGGCTGATCGGCAATCCAGGTACTGCTGTCCGAATAATCGGCTTCGGTTTTTCCCGCTGCCAAGGCGCGCAGCACTGCGAATTGAAATCCCAGGTAGGTCATGGACGGCGGCGACGCGCCGCGTTGCGTAAATATGATGTCGTGCAGCTCATGCAGGCGGTGAAACGGAACGCCGGGAAAGGCATGATGAGCGGTGTGATACTGCATCTGCCATGCAAGCCAGCGCATCAGGGCATTGGTGCGCGTGCTGCGGGTATTGGCGAGCACATTGGCCTCATGGGTCAGGCCCAAATGCTCGATGGTATTTTGCAGCTGGTGCACGCACTTCATGGCCAGCATGGGCGCAAGCCACAGCCATAGCGCGGCCCAACTGCGCGTCAGCACCGATATTGCCGCTATCAGCACATAGCCGGCCAGATGCAGGCGCGCCTCGCGCACCAGTTCGGCATGGCGGGCCGCAGGTAGATACGGCTCGGTAATCACGCCGGCGGCGAATCGCACGATTCGACGCCAACGGGTGTACCAGTACGTAATGCCCGACATCCATAGAAGATAAGAAGCGCGTGTATAACGCGCACGAACCAGTTCGCCGTCCCGCGCCCAATCCTGCGTAAAGCGGTGATGCGCGATATGCTGTATCTGGTCAAAGGTGCGCGGATAGAACAACAAAAATCCGAACGCGCGGCCGAGCCACTCGTTCAGCCACGCCGTGCGGAATACCGTCCAATGACTCAGTTCGTGCTGCCCGGCGTAGAGAAAATTGAGCAGCACGCCATGTACCATGAACACGGGTATCGCCCACGCGGTGCCGCGGGTTACCCACAACAAAGTACCGGTAACGCCGATCGCGCCGACATGTGAAAGAGATTGCATGGCGCCCTTGCGATCGGAAGCGATGCACAGACTCCGCAGAGTCGCAACATCGATCACGTCCCGCCGCACGAATACTTCGTCCACTTAGGCTCCCGCCCATTGCGCGCCTTGGGCGCGCGAATTGCAGTATCCTAAGCCAAACACTGACAACGGGGAAATTCAATGCTGTCCAGACGCGCCCTTCTGCGTAGCGCCGCCTCGCTTCCTTTGATTGCCGCCGGCGCCGCCTCCGCGCGCAGCGCGCCCACGGCCGCGCTCAAGTCCCTGACGAGCGACGCCAAGCCGATATCGGCGGACGAGCGCCGTGCGCGCATCGCCAAGGTGCAAGCGCTGATGGCGCAGCAGAAGATTGCCGCTCTGCTATTGGAGCCCGGCTCCTCCCTCGACTACTTCACCGGCATCCAATGGCATCGATCAGAACGCACGACTGCGGCGATAGTCCCCGCCAGCGGCGAAATTCTGGTCGTGACGCCGGCGTTCGAAGAACCCTCGGTTCGAGAGACGCTCCAGGTGGGCGGCGACGTGAGACCGTGGAACGAACACGAGAGCCCCTTCGAGCGCATCGTGCAGGGCCTCAAGGACCGCGGCATCAATTCAGGCGTGATTGCCGCGGAATCCACCATTCGCTTCTTCATACTTGCCGGCATCCAACAGGTGTCCGGTGCGTATCAGATCATCCCGGCCGATGCACTTGTGCGCGCCTGCCGGCTGATCAAGTCGC
>Ga0210407_10003224_pt1 | contig 13384 bp, 9 predicted proteins | sample IncBWC27MmetaG_FD_150860 | JGI IMG/M metagenome (GOLD analysis project Ga0210407, IMG submission 150860) | Forest soil microbial communities from Barre Woods Harvard Forest LTER site, Petersham, Massachusetts, United States - Inc-BW-C-27-M | ecosystem: Environmental > Terrestrial > Soil >... | reverse complement strand
GGCTCCACTTGCAAAGGCATGGAGGGACTAATCGAGGAAGGCAGCGAAGTGATCGACGATGATGAACTTGAGGGCGAAAGCAAGGATCTGGCTCTGATCGCGGCCGCGCAGCGAGTGGAACATTATGAAATTGCGGCTTATGGCTGCGTTCGGGCCTTCGCCGGGCAACTTGGCATGGACGATGCCGTTTCGCTTCTGGAGCAAACGCTGGAAGAAGAGAAGGAAACCGATCAAAAACTCAACCAGGTCTCCGAAACGCTGCTAGAGAACGTCCAGGACGAAGGTGAAGGAGAAGAGCAAGAGACACGTCCACGCCGTCCCAGGACGAAAGCCGCCAGAGCCTAGCGCGATAGCTCGTCCCAGCCCCGAGCACCCGCGATCTGGTATTTCGCATGACAAAATCAAGAACGGCCAATAATGGCCTGGCTGATCCCTCGCGTCTGTCCCCAACTGACGAGAAGGACGACGCCGATCATCCCGGTCATCATTGACGCCGAAAGGTTCGCGTACCAATCGCCCTGAATTCCAAGAACAAGCGATAGAGTAGTGATGAATCGCCGCGGTCCATACGCCGGTTCGTGACAAGCTGGCAGCTAGGATACGAGAGTATCGGGAGTGAGTTCGACCTGAGCCGGCGGCGCGAGATCCAGATTCGGCATCGCGAAAGACTCTTCCACCGGGACCTCTGCGGGCATCTTTTCGTGCAGCAGCCGTTCCGTAGCTGTAATCATGGGCACGGCATGGAACCGTTGATGCATGGTCGAACCGGACACAAGATTCGATATAGCCAGAAGAATCATGCCCTGATGATGTGCCATCCAGCATCGCGTGATGCGGTCTGCAGCTGGATCGGGCCGTCCATTGACCCTGATCTCCGCGGATTCGTAGAAACCGTAGCGGCCCAGCCAACCCCTCTCTTTCATCCGGTAAATGTTTTTCAGTGCGAGATGCGTTTCTATCCCGAGGCCGAGGAATGTCGAATACGGAGAAATGAGCCAGCGTTGCATCGTGTAGCGGCGCAGCGCCAGACCAGGGGCTCCAAAGCCTTCGTATTGGAACAGGCGGTTGGGATCTCGATCGCCGAATGCAGCCTCGGAAATTCCCCAGGGTTGATCTTTGAGGACCTCCATATTTGCGTGGAACTTAATGGCCGCTCGTCCGCTCGCGTGGAGTAGCGTGTTGGGGTGTGCGCGCATCCACAGATTGGGCATAAGGTATTCGAAAAGGCTTCCCGCCCAAGAGATCAGCACCCGCTCGTTTTCACACTCGGTTTGGCCTCGGCCGAGATAGAACCAGCTTGCCTGCGGAATATCGCCCTTGGCAATTGCAACGAACGTGGCGATGCGCGCTTCCGAGGCCAGGAGATCGTAGCAGGCGCTTTCGAGACGGTTCGCACTCTTGCTGTAGCCGATGGAAAGCAGCTTCCTTTGGCGGTTGTAGAGGAAGCCAAAATCCATGTCATTAGCGAGCTGTTCGCAAGTGTCGGCAAGCTCCTCCATCGTTGAATGCAGGCTTCGGGAGCGCTGCAGACGAGCTGAGATTTTAGCGAGAAGGACCTTGATGTCATTTGCGCCGCTGCCTGCCATATCAGGCCGGTTCACAGTTTCGCGCAATGTCACGGCCAGTGCCTCGAGCGCCCTGATGGCTCCATCCAGCGTGAGCTGACGAATGTCGACCTGCGGGCGAACGCCCAAAGTCTCGATCAACGCCTTATCTTTGGCGAGCAGCCAAGGCACAAACGTCACAGCCAGCTCGCGCAAGCGGCTCAACTGATTGCGCAGATCGCGAGACCAGTAATAGAGATCCGGCGACTGATGCCCTACGTTTTCTATGGTCTTTTCGAGCTTCCGAGCACCATCTTCCAGGCTATGAAGTTCCGGAATCCAGCGTTCGGGATCGTCCTCCAGCGTTACGGTCCGATCTTCGAACTCACCAATCGCCTCGAGCAGATGCGTCATTTGATCTGCTTCGGCAATTTGCCTGAGCAGGCACAAGCGATCTCCAATTCCAAGCCACACCTGAGGCGGAAAGAGCGGCTGAGCGGGCATCTGTATGCAAGCCTGGCTCGTCGTCAGCAACGAACAAAGCAGGTTGCCGCTATCCACGGAAGAGATAAAAAACGGCGGTTCCGCTTTTAATGAGCGCGCGTCGTACCAGTTGTAGAAGTGTCCCCGAAAACGTTCGAGCTTCATGGCGGTAGCGAGCGTGGCCTTCGTAAGCCGAATCACTTGAGGCAGGCTGATGAAGCCCAGATCGTAAGCCGCCAAACGCGAATTCAAAAGCAGGCCCAAGTTTGTCGGCGAGACGCGTTCGACCACGATGGCGGGAATTTGCTGCAGCCGATCGGAGATCAGCCAGTGATTCGTGGGATTGCAGAATTCGTCAAAGAAACGCCACGTGCGCAACGCCGTTTCCCGGAGGAATTCCCGGTCGCGCGTTGCGACTTTCGTTTCGCTCGGCGACGGCTGACGATCGAGCCAGGCAGCGACGCGGCCCGTCAAGAACCAGCAAATCAGAAACGGCAGGGCAATCGGCAGCGCGCGCGGCTTGACCAGGCAAATCAGCCCACCGATGGCAAAGGCCGCGAGGGGAATCCACTCGAGATACCGGTCCACCAGGGAACGCGGCCTTGAATTCATTTCCGCTTGCGCCGCGGTTTCCCACTCCAGCAGGTTTCTTCGTGTCACGAGCAGGCGGAAAATCGTCCGCACGGCCGCATCGATCATGATCACGCTCTGATGCAGCAACAGAACAAAAAATAGGGCCATGCGCACCTGTTCGAGGGCGAAGCCCAAGGCTACACTCTTCAAATACGCGGCCGAATAGCGATGAACTTTAGAGAGCCCAGAAGTCAGTTGCAAAAAACTCGGCAGGAGCACTACAACCAAAGCTGCGCCGGTCCAGAAAACGGGCCCGCGAGGAAGGAAGAGCCAGCCTGCCACCAGCACCGCGAGCATCACCGGCTCGTACACCGCGCGCCGCAGATTATCCAGAATCTTCCAGCGTGAAATAATCTGCAGCGCATTGGGCATCTCGCGGCCGAACCTGTCGGCTATCCGCGGTAAGATCCACGGAGCCGTCTGCCAATCGCCGCGAGCCCAGCGGTGTTTGCGCCGGCAATATACGGCATAGCGTGACGGGTAATCTTCGACGATCTCGATGTCAGAGACCAATCCCGCTCGGGCAAATGAGCCCTCGATCATGTCGTGGCTCAGCAGGGCTCCCTCGGGAAGCCAGGTATCCACGAGGCGATGGAAGGCGTCGATATCGTAAATTCCCTTGCCAACGAAGCTGCCTTCGCCGAAGAGATCCTGGTATGCATCGGAAACGGCTCGCGTATAGACGTCGAAGGTGGCATCCGCAGAGAAGATCGCCGCCAGCCGCGACTTCCTGGCTGACTGAAGGTCTACGCCAGCCTTCGGTTGCAAAATCGCATAACCGCGCCGCAGCTTCTTTCCCGAACGATCGAATACAGCACGATTCAAGGGGTGTGCGAGTGTGCCGATCAATTTTCGCGCCGCATCACGCGGGAGCTGCGTGTCGGAATCGAGCGTAATTACGTAACGCACGTTCTTCAGCAACGAAAGGTCACCGATCTTGACGGAGAAAGCGTCATGCTCGGCCCGTAGAAAGCTATTGAAGTCGAGCAGTTTGCCGCGCTTGCGCTCCCAGCCCATCCAGATGCCTTCAGAGGCGCAGTAGACATGGTGACGATGGAAGTGGAAGAACGTACCGCGCGACTCTTGCGCATATTTGCGATTCAGCCGTTCGATCAATTGAGAACAGAGACGGATCAGCGGGTCATCATCCGCTGGGCCGGTGCGTGAATCGACGGAATCGGTGAGCAACGCAAAATGGAGATTCTTGTCGCGGTTGCCGAGAAAACGCACCTCCAACGCCTCCACCATTTGGCGCGTCTGAGATTCATTCAACAGGAGAGTCGGCACGGCCACAACCGTCAGACACTCATCGGGAATGCCCTTCGAAAGATCGAGCTTGGGAAGAACTCGCGGCGGAAAGAAAAGCGCGATGAGTTGATTGACGATATCGATGGCTGCTCCCGTCGCCGGCACGAGCAGAAGGGGCAAAATGATGGCCATCGAAACAGACCGTCCGCAGGCCAAAAGCAGTGCAGCCGTCAGCACAAAGGCGCCGAACTCGATAGCCAGCAGATAGGCCGAAGGCGCGTGGTTGATGATTCGTTCTCTGAGCCACCCAAGAACAGAACACCGATGGCCGACCAATTTACGAAGTTGGTCACGGCCCTCATCCGTCAGGAAATATCCCACGTGGTTCGAGTAGCCAACCGGTTCTGAGGGCGACTGCCGCGCCAGATCAATTGCCTGCTGCGCAATCTCGGCTTCGCTCTTACGGGAGCGAGCGGCCATCTCAGCTACTCCGTGCCGATAAGAATCGCGGCTGGCTGGCTCCATCTGCGCATAGATAAAATCGGTCCGGAGGATTTGTTCAACGGCGCTCAACTTTGCGAAAATGCGATCCCAATTGGCGTGATCGAGTTCGCGTAAGCTTTCGAGAATGGTGACCAATTCTGCCGATAGCTTCTGAAGCCGGTCCCTCTCTGACGTATGGCCGAGTTCGCTCCCGATCTGGAGCAGCCGCTGCATAAGACGAAGCTGCAAGAGGGGCTTGAACACCCACAGTTCGTCCATATCCAACGTGACATGCTCCTGTATGGCACCGATGAAAATCAGGAAGGTGTCCTGCCGAAATTTCTCCTGCACCGCCGAGAGATAAGCGCGGACAACCAGGTAGGCACGAGGGACAAGTTTCGCGCCGCAGGCGCTTACTCTGGCAAGGGTTCTGGCGTCGCGAAAAGCGCCACTAAACGCAGAAGTGACGCTATGCAGCAGGCGGCTGTTGGTGAGTAGGCATTCGACCCACTCAGCCCGGTCGTTTTGGCGTAAGCCGCCATAAAGCTGGCGTATTCCGAGAGCAGTCAAAAAGCTTTGTCGCGGAAGAAAGCTCGAGGGCTTTCTATTAACCTCAGAGGACCAATCTGCCACCTCGGACAATGCGCAGCTGCGGAGATCGATCTTTTGAGCTTCCGCCGATTCAGTCTCGGCGGAATTGGGATTAGTAAGCGCGGAAATCTGCTGCACAACATAGCGCTTCAAGAGCCCGGAGTATTGACCTGGTTGCGTTTCGAACATCTTGGCTTCCGCCTACCTGTAATTGGCCGCCTGCAATTCAAACATTTCCGAATAGCGCCCGCCCTGGCTCATCAATTCCGTATGGCTGCCCTCTTCAACGATGGTTCCATTCTCGAGCACAAGAATCTTGTCCGCCATTCGCACCGTGGAGAACCGGTGCGAGATGAGGAGCGCCATCTTGCCGGCAGTCAATTCCGCAAATTGAGAAAAGACTTCGTGTTCTGCACGCGCGTCGAGCGATGCCGTAGGCTCGTCAAGAATCAGAAGTTGCGCATCGCGCAGATAGGCGCGCGCGAGAGCGATTTTCTGCCATTCTCCGCCGGAGAGATCGAGTCCGCGCTCGAACCGGCGGCCCAGGATTTGCGTGTAGCCTTCGGGCAAAGAAGTGATGAGCTCATGCGCACTGCTCTTTTTTGCCGCATTCACCAGATTCGGCAAGTTGTCCAGATCTTCTATGCGCCCCGCGGCGATATTTTCGGCTGCACTCATTTCGTAGTGGACAAAATCCTGGAAAATGACGCCCATCTCTTTCCACAAATCCTGCAAGTCATATTCCTGCAGCGGAATTCCATCCAGAAGGATCACGCCTCCGGTGGGCTCATACAGTCGCGCGAGAAGTTTGACGATGGTCGTCTTTCCCTGGCCGTTTTCGCCAATCAGGGCGACGCGCTCGCAAGGTTCGATGCGGAAGTTCAAATCCGTGAAGACCGGCTGCGTGCGGCCGGGATATATGAATGAGACATTGCGGAATTCGAATCCCTGAAGAATGGGCCGCGGCGCTTTGAGGGCATTCGGCCGCGTCCGGATTTGAGGGCCGATAGAGAAGAAGCAGATCAGGTCGCCAAGGAAGAGTGCCTGATCGGCCAAACCGGAGAATGTCGAAAAGATGGCTTGGATATTCGTGCTCGTTCCCGCGATTGCTCCGGCCAAAAAAGCCATATCGCCGACGCTGAGGTGGCCCGTAACTGTGCGGTAGATCACGAATGCGTAGCAACCGTAGTAGCACGCCGTGCTGGTAAGCCCGAGAAGTGAGCCGGCGAGGAGCTTGCGCTTCGCCAGAGCCACATCTTCCCGATGTACCTGCTGCGAAAATGTGTCATACCGAGAGGTGAAAAAAGGCCCGAGCCCGAATAGCTTCGTCTCTTTCGCAGTCTCTTTGCTTGATGCCAGAGTCCGCAGATAATCGAGCCTCCGACGGACCGGTGTCTGCCGGAACCGCAGCGCGTAGCCTTGAAATGCATAATGCGTCTCGCCGAGAAACGCCGGGACGACGCATCCGACAAGGATCAATACGAGCCAAGGCGAAAATAAAAAGACACTGGCGGCCAAGCTGATCGCGACAATCGATTGCTGGATCAGCTGACCAAGCGCGCGAATCATACTCACTCGATCAATCGCCTGAACACGCGCCCGTTCCAATTGATCGTAGAAATTGGGATCTTCGTAGGAGGCGAGATCGAGCTCCGCGGCGTGCTTCATGATCAACAGGCTGCTGTGCATCATGAAGCGGCCGGCGAGAAGTTCGTCGAGATAGTCGACTGCTCGTGTCAGGAGAACGGAAAGTCCCGCGATCACGAAATCGGCCACAACCAGCAGCCAAAAGTGTTTCGGAAGCGCTTGAGTGTGCGCGACGTAACCGACGACGCCGTTGATGATGAGACGCGTTACCAGCAGTGCCCCGAGAGGCAGCAGCGCGTTAGTCAAGCGGAAGAACAGGCCGAGGCCAACGGCGCGCGGCGCGGAATCCCAAAACATCCGCATCACGGGGGGTATGTTCCGCAACGCGTACATGCGCTCTTGCCACCCGTGACGCAGAGCCTCAGGGAGTCGCACGTGTGCCCTTATTTTGCTCGAGAGACCCATCTTGAATCGAGTTATACCCTCGACTTGGCCGGCTGGGTGGCGATCCTGCTGATGCCATACCAGAATCGCAAATTATTTCGCATGACGCCACACGTTTCGCGTGGTTCAGCGAGACTTTTCAGCGTTTGCTGAGCTGGGTTAGACCACTGATCGCGCCAGCCAGGAAAGCAAGACAGATGAGCAGAAAGGCGATCCGCAGACCGCCCGCGTAACGGAATCCATTATTAACGCCCAGTTGTATGTTCAGGTACGACAAGAACGTCACAATAAGCAAGAGCCCGGCAGTGAGCACTATTCCCGTGTACGTTTGCGGTCTTCGATTGCCCTTCATGTCCCCTCCTAGCTGAGGCGCGCACGAGCTAGGGACAATAACTATGGCAATTCGAGGCGGTTGGGGCAATCAGGAATAGTCCGTAAGGGTATGGCCAGAACCATGTACGGACCCAGATTAGGGTGTAGCTGGCCTTCTGATCTCTCGAAAAACGCTGACCTTATTCTCGCCCTACGCGACGAGCTTCTCGCTCCGAAGCGACGATCTGTATCCGCTGCAGCCCGCCAAGCTGGATGCCTCTGCCAGCGAGTTCAATCTGAATCCGCCTGCGCAGTTCGCGCGCTACATCGTCCTGGCGCGTCGGAGCGGTTCGTACCTGCAGTCGCACGGTTGTTCCGTTCGGGGCCAAAGACTCGACTCCAAGAACGCGGGGGCCGTCCAACAGCATTGGCGACCACGACGGGTCGGCGCGGAATTCGGTTGCTACGTCCTCCAGCGCGTTCAGCGCCTCGTCCAATGGCTGATCCACAGCGACGGTGGCATCCAGAAAAAGCTGTCCCCAATCCCGGCTGAGATTCGCTACTTTGGTGATCTCACCATTAGGAATGGTGACCACCGCGCCCTGCGGGTCGCGCACAACGGTGCGGCGAAGCGTCATATGTTCGACTCGGCCGACAACGTCGCCGATGCGCACCACATCGCCGACGACGTATTGGTCCTCCAAAATCGTGAAGAATCCATTGATGAAGTCGCGCACGACATGTTGTGCTCCGAAACCGATCGCCAGGCTGGCTAAGCCGGCAGCGGCAGCTACCGGCGTTATATTGAAGCCGAACTCGGGCAGGGCCGTCAGAATGGCCACGATTGCGATGATGGCCGTTCCGCCGCTATAAAGTATCCCCGCCAATGTTCGAGTCTGTTGCTCGCGCATCCTGGCGACGCGCGCGGCAGATTGAGCACCCGCGCCAGCGATCAGGCGACGCGTTACGATTCGCAACACGCGAATCAGCAGAAGCGCGATCAAGAGAATCGCGAGCAGGCGTGTGCCATGGCCGAGGGCGAATTCGGTCCACTTGAATACGTGGTCAGTCATAAGATCTGCTGTCCTGACGCCCCAGCGCGAGCGTTACCCGCGAGATGAGCTTCGCGCATTAGAATAGAGGTGCGCATTATATCAATTGCATTTTGTTGGCCGGCAAGCTCATCCTGCGAGGCGTGGCCGGAGCGTCAACAATCAACAGAGCGTCGGCGAAAAACACGTATCAGGCGCCTCAGATAGGGTAATCTACGATATAAATCTGAACATCCAGAGAGGATCGCCATGCGTTTGTCGCGCAGAGTTTTCATCGCTGCCTCCCTTTCGTTGGGCGCATCCGTTGGCCGTCTTTGGGCCGCGCAACAAGATGTGCCCCCGCCGCAATTTCCGCCACCTTTTCCACCGGCAGAACCGCCAGAGTCGCCCCGAAACAAGAAACGCGATCGAGTCCTGCTTAAAGCGAATCGTGAGGCCATCAACAAGGACGTCACGCGGATGTCGGACCTGGTGGAAGCACTGCAAAAACAGCTCAAGGAAAGCGACACCGCGGATGTCTTGTCCCTCGACGTCATTCGCAAATCCGAAGAGATCGAAAAGTTAGCGCGGCACGTGCGAGATTTGGTCCGCGGGTGAGACGAATCCTTCGTCATCGAAAGTCCGCTCGGAACGCCGCAGGAATCGAGCGACGGTCCGCCCGAATTGATGCCGCCTGAAAAGCGCTTTACAATGCCTTCTGCTGTTTCTCTTCCTCTGCGCGCCTGTAGCTCAATGGATAGAGCACTAGCCTCCGGAGCTAGGGGTTAGGAGTTCGAGTCTCCTCAGGCGCGCCACTTTCTTTCATCTTTACATTCAGGGAATTACAGCGATAGCCTTTCGTTGGTTTAGGCTTATCCGCCGCGTGGGTCGTTTAGGTTTTTTGCACTGGGAATCGTGCTTCGATGAAAATGCCTCGGGCAAACTAGCAAGGCATCAGTACGCTGGGGGGACCGAAAATGCGAAATCGCTTTTGGGTTTCAATGGTTATTCTGTCGGCTGCCGCGCTAACAATTTCCATTGGCACATCCGCTCAGAACAACTCTAAACCGACTTGGCCTGAGGTGGATTGGCGTAAACCGCGGATAACACCACAGAATCAGAAACCAGCTCCGCGGCGCAACATTGCCGGGTCATGGAGTACGGCCGGTGGGCCGGACGCAGGAACTCAGGCAGGCGGCGTGCAGTTAAAGCCAAACAATGGGAAGCCGGAGAATGCGCTGCCATACACGCCCCATGCACTGGAGGTGTACAAGACTCATAAGCCAACCGAGGGAGTCGACGCGGTCCCGCCGAACGAACACAATGATCCCAGGAATTTCTGCGAACCCCTGGGATTTCCGCGCTGGAATCATTACAGCCTCAGATTTAGCCAAATCTTTCAGGACGAGGCGAAGATCGCGATTTTGTATCACTACGACGACCGATGGCGCATCATTTGGATCGACGGTCGTCCACTCCCCAAATTGCTGGATGGGGGCGTGGAAATAGACGGCCAGTTCAGGGAACCGCGGTGGATGGGCTACTCCGTCGGCAAGTGGCTGGACGATAATACCCTCGAAGTCCAAACGGTCGGAACCATGCCTGAAGACCGGGTTTGGCTCGACAATACTGGCAGGCCCATCAGTGATAAGGCTCTCGTAACGGAGACATTCCGGCGCCTGGACTATGACACTCTGGAATGGTCAGAGACGATCAATGATCCGATCATGTATAGTAAACCCTTTGACGCCTTGAAGATGGCGTTTAGGCTGCAAGATCCTCATACCGAGGAAAACGAAAACATATGCTCGCCAAAAAACTACCAGCTCTATCTCGACGCTTTTGGCGATGACGCCAGCAAAAAGTGACAGTCGAGGGAGAGCGAACCGGTCTTTGACATTGTTTCCAGAGCCGGTCATAAGGGAGAAGATGGACTCGTAAAAACGGAGGATGCACTATGGGTAAGAGGCTTGTCATCGCGTTGACTATGACCCTGGGGCTTTTGGTTTCGGTTCCTCTGTTCGCACATCACGGCAGCGCTTCGTACGCAACCGATAAGAAAGTTACCGTGAAGGGGACCGTCACGAGATGGATTTACGCCAGCCCCCATCTTCTGCTGATGCTTGACGTGAAGGGTGAGAACGGCGAAGTAACGCACTGGGTTCTGGAGTCGCAATCTCCGACCGTCATGTACCCTAGTGGCTATCGTAAGGACTCTTTCAAACCCGGCGACGAAGTTACGGTCACGGCGAGCCAAGCCAGGAATGGCAAGCCAATCGGGCGCATCATCGACGCCACAACTGCTGACGGAACGAAGTTGGGACGTATACCTACCGGGCAAGATCAATAGTAAGTTTCTGTGCGCCCTCATCCTTAGGCAGTATTAAAAAGCACGGCCAAGCCTTTCTCCCGGGCTAAGGGTTCTAGATTTTTGAGGGTTTCTGGTTGGACGGTTTTGGCGTCAGCTTTCGGATAAAGAATTCCTGTAAGACATCAAGGACGGCGGTTTCGCCAATTCCAATCGCCGTGTTTTCGAAAACGAATCCCACCCGATTTCGGTCGCTCTTCGGATAGTACAAATTGGCAAGTCCGCCGGCGATGAGGCTTCCGGCTATATTCGAGTAATTCGGCTGCCACTCTCTGTTGTCGCCCTTGCAGATTACGGAATTGGCAAGCGCATAGAGGAGCCGTGAGCGCTTGGTTCCGGTTCCCTTGTAGAAGTAACGTGGATCCTGTTTCAGGATGGACGGCAAAATGGCGCTGCCAATGAATGTGCTCGAGACAACGTCAGCATAGGCTGCGCCAAAGCGTTTTCCATAACCCTGAGCTCCCTGGCCGTACCCACTGAATTGATTTTCAGCTTGCTGAGCCCCTGCAACCACTCCCGTCAGCCCGAAAGTGAATGGATCGATCACCATCTTCGAAGCTAGTTCGAATTTTTGCTTTGAGGTGAGAGGAACCGCATCGGGCACGTAGCTGACATAAAAATTGGGCATCACCGCGAGCACGCGCTGCTTTTCCTGATCTTTAATCTGCATTTCGGCAACTTCGACAGGTGGAGGTTCCACACGCATCGAAGTGAGCGCCGTGGCTACACGCAACGAGATTTGGGGCGCAACGTAATTCTCGCCTGACTGCAGGACACCGGATGTTGTTTGCCCGGCCAGGCCCGCCGCATTGATGTTGAGTTCGAATGCTCCGGGCGAGACATTCGTAAACGAGAACTGCCCATCGTCTCCAACGATTTGCCGGTTCGGAGCCTGATTTTCGCGAACCAGAGTTACCTCGGCTCCGGCGACTGGCGCTCCCGACTGATCGAGAACTGTTCCGCTGATGCTACCGAGGTTCTGCTGATCGGGCTCCGCAGAGGGAGACGTCGTTATGTCCTGCACTGCGCGTCCCGCACTCGCGGCCTCCGGCTGTTCAGCCTGGGCCCACGTCAACGCTGGAATGCCGCAAAACAGAACGCAAACGCTGAGCCAGACTTGCCCTCTGCGGCCGAGAACGGAGGTTCGGCCATTTCGGCGCGAATATTTTTCCCAAGGGCTCTTATTCGCGGAATTCATCTGATTAGTAGCTCTCCGCTTTATTCCCAAAATAATTTGACTCGATGTGAACACCACGGGGTTGTCCTGCATGCCAAGAAGAAGCGCGAATCGAAAGCAGAGTAAAACCTAAAAAAAAAGGAAGCAGCTTTGGTACAACCGCCGCTGCTTCCCGGGGTGTGTTCTATGAGTGGTTACACTATAGCATAGTCCGCGCACAAGGGTATAGGTGAGAAACCCTAAATGTAGGGGGGCGCTTCTGTAAGCTGTGGAAATCGATGCACCGCTAAGGCCAATTTGGGGCCGTGGTATACTGCCGGTCGTTCCCATTTGCGGGCCCATTTGTGGGCCCATTTGCGGGCTAATCCTTCTCCTTAGCTAGAGATAAGGACGCGAAACAGCGACCGGAGGCGACATGACGGACATTTCACGACGTCAATTTACGGCCCGTTTGGCCTTGGCAGGGGGAATGGCCTTGATCGGTCGCAACATCCAGGCTGCGGATTTCAAGCTGCGGCAATTCCACAACCAGCCCGCGGACAGCCCGTTGCACAAGCGGCTCGTGGAAATGTGGTCGGCGGTAAAGACTGAAACCGGGGGACGCGTCGACGTCGCCACTTTTGCCGATAACGACCAGCTTCCCGGAAGCGATCCCGCCGCGTTGAAGATGCTCGTCGATGGCGAACTGGATTTCTTCACCTTGAACGGCGGCTTGATTGGCACAGTAGTTCCTGCCGTAAACGTGCAGGGAATTCCATTCGCGTTTCGTGATGAAGCTCAGGTCTATAAGGCAATAGATGGCGATCTCGGCGCCCACCTGGCTAAGGAAATGGCCGCGAAGGGCATTTATGCCGTGCCTCGCGCATGTTTCGAAAATGGCTTCCGCCAAATCACCTGCTCGGTTCGGCCGATCCGCACGGTCGACGATCTCAAGGGCATCAAGATGCGCTCGCCCGATACACCGGTTTATGTCGAATGCTGGAAGGCGTTGGGCGCCACTCCGGTAGTCTTTAATTTCAATAAAATTTACGAAGCGCTCAAAACCGGAGAAGCCGACGCTCAGGATAATCCGCTGAACGTGGCTGAATTGCTGAAGCTTTACGAAGTACAGAAATACATCAGCCTGACGAATCATATGTGGTCCGGCTTTAATCTGATCGCCAACCTGAAAATGTGGCAGGGGCTACCGGCTGATGTGCAACGAATCATCGAACGCAATGCCGAGAAATACGTGAAATTGCAGCGCGAGGACACCGACAAAATGAATCATGATCTGGCTCCGCGCCTTACGCAGCGCGGCATGATGATCAATCAACCGGATGCGGCCAGCTTCCGCGCGCGGCTCGGCGATTACTACGCGCGGTGGAAAAACATAATCGGATCCAAGACTTGGGCGTTGCTCGAGGGTCACGTCGGCAAGCTCGGGTAATCTTCAACCCTCGTCAGAGCGTTCCGTTCAGAATGCGATCCAAGGCGACCAGGT
>Ga0210407_10003223_pt1 | contig 13384 bp, 17 predicted proteins | sample IncBWC27MmetaG_FD_150860 | JGI IMG/M metagenome (GOLD analysis project Ga0210407, IMG submission 150860) | Forest soil microbial communities from Barre Woods Harvard Forest LTER site, Petersham, Massachusetts, United States - Inc-BW-C-27-M | ecosystem: Environmental > Terrestrial > Soil >... | reverse complement strand
TGAGTGGGATCATATCCATGTTGGCCATAGTATCCTCCCACTTATCGTAAGGGGTTCGGCGGCTGTGGTCAAAAGCTGTCTGCCCGGGCTCCGCAGCGAAGCGGTTCTTTCCGCCGCCCGGCACTCCCCCGGCAAATTCTTTTCTTTTTCCACCAAAATTCTTCTTGACAACCAATACTATGTGACATACAGTGTATGCCGTACACTGTATGTCGCAGAGTAATGGCAATCACGATCTCTTCGAAAACCTTCGCCTGGAACTTCGCCGCGGCTGCCTGAGTCTGGCGGTGCTGTCACAGCTCCGGACCGAGCGTTACGGTTACACGCTGCGCAAAGCGCTCGCCGAGCAGGGCCTGGAAATCGACGAAGGAACGTTGTATCCGCTCCTCCGCAGGCTGGAGAGCCAGGGCCTGCTGACCAGCACATGGCGGGAGGAAGAAAAACGGAACAAACGCTTCTACCGTCTTTCTCCCGAGGGCAGGCTGATGCTCAAACAGTTGGGCGCGGAGTGGCAAAGAATCAATTCGTCATTGAATGGAATACTTTGAACGCAATTCTGTGAACGGAATTATCCAAGGAGCTGGCCATGGAACTACTTGATCGTTATCTGCAGGCGATTGAATTCTGGTTGCCCAAGCGACAGAAGCAGGACATCATCGCGGAACTATCGGAGGATCTCCGCTCCCAGATCGAAGAGAAGCAAGCCGAAGTCGGGCGCAAACTGGAGGACGCGGAAGTGGAAGCGATCCTCAAGCGCTGCGGTTCGCCACTGGCTGTGGCGTCACGCTATCGGCCCCAGCAATACCTGATCGGGCCCACACTGTTTCCCATCTACCAGTTCGTGCTGGCCGTGTTAGTGATTGGCTGCGTGGTTCCCCGCTGCCTGATCTGGCTCGGATTTCTGATTGCCGACCCCGCGCATAGCGCTTACCTGCACATGGAAAACATGTTGGGAACCATTCTCTATTTCACATTCTTCACGACCCTGGCCTTCGCGATCATCGAAAGAAGTGGCGTCAAACTGCAAGGGCTGGACACCTGGAGCCCGCGCAAACTGCCGCCGGTGCGCGATCCAAACCGCATATCGCGTTTCGGCTCCCTGTTTGAAATCGCAGCGGCTATGGTTTTCAATGTCTGGTTCGTCAGCATATTCTGGCCTGGGCCGGCAATTGATTTCTACGGAGTGCGGATCACGATAGCTCCCGTGTGGCAAGTCTTTTTCTGGAGCTTTCTGTTTCTGGCGGCGGCCAATGTCGCCATTGCTGGCGTGAATCTTTTCCGGCCCTACTGGACGCGGCTGCGTGCCAGCCTCCGCCTGGTGGCCGACGGCCTTGGGGCAGGACTGTTCTGCGGGTTGCTCAAAGCGCAAGTTCTCGCCGGGATCAGCGCGCCAAGCCTTCCTGCGCCGAAGGCGATCGAATTGACCAACCTTATCAATCTGTTGATGGCGAGAGCGCTGCCGTGGGCCATCGTCATGACGTTTGTGATTCTCAGTTTCGACGTTTACCGGATTATGCGCGTGCGGTGCGTGCATCTACACGGCAGTTCCATTGGGCCTGCGGTCAAGGACCTTTCAAGTCCGATGGTCAATGGCAACTGACAGACTGGTGATTGCGCGGCAGTTGCGGTAAGACGTAAGATGGCCGCCGTTCCGCGAGATGAGAATGAGGCTGCGATGATTAACGGAGCGCACGTCATCGTTTACAGCAAGGAACCGGAAAGCGACCGCGCCTTCTTTCGCGATGTTCTCAAATTTCCAGCGGTGGATGCCGGTCATGGCTGGCTCATTTTCGCGCTGCCGCCCGCGGAAGCAGCATTTCATCCCTCTGAGAAGAACGACTTGCACGAGCTGTACTTCATGTGCGACGACCTGAAGGCGACGATGGATTCGTTGAAGGGCGAGAAAGTGAAGTGTGGTTCGGTGAAAGAGGAGCGCTGGGGTAGTCTCACGACGATCCTCCTGCCCGGAGGCGGGAAGGTCGGGCTCTACCAGCCGAAGCACCCGACTGCGATCGGGCGCTGAGGTCCGGTCAACGCGGATCGGCACGGGTTGTTACACTATCCTGCTTGGCTCCCACGCGTACAACTCTGATTGACCGTCTCCGGTCGGGCGACGCCCGCGCCTTGGCTCGCGCCATATCTACGGTCGAGAACCGCGCGACCGGCTGGTCCGATCTGCTCAAGGCGCTTTTTCCGCATACGGGCAAAGCACGAGTCATCGGCCTGACCGGTGCCCCGGGGTCAGGTAAAAGCACGCTGGTCGATCAGCTCGCCAAGCACTATCGCAAGAAGCAGCAGACCGTCGGAATCATCGCGGTCGATCCGACCAGCCCGTACACCGGCGGAGCGATTCTGGGCGACCGTATCCGCATGCAGGATCACCATAGCGATCCGGGGATTTACATCCGCAGCATGGCCACGCGCGGATCGCTTGGGGGGCTGGCGCGCGCCACCGCGGATGCTGCCACAGTGTTGGATGCTTCGGGTCGCGACTTGGTCATGATCGAAACGGTTGGCGTCGGGCAGGACGAAGTCGACATTGTGCGGCTGGCGGATGTCACCATCGTGATCCTTGTGCCCGGCATGGGCGATGATGTACAGACGATCAAAGCCGGAATTATGGAAATCGCCGACATCTTCGTGATCAACAAAAGCGACCGCGAGGGCGCCGAGCGCGTCGAGCGTGAGATTCGCGCCATGCAATCGCTGGCCACCCGCAATCGGAACGACCGCTGGACACCGCCGATCGTAAAGACGGTCGCCACCGAAGGCACGGGAACCGAAGAGTTGGCGGCGGCGATCGCAGACTACGAGTCGTACCTGAAGAAAGAGAACCTGGTTCTCAGGAAGAACGTCGAGAACTGGCAGGAGCGGCTGGTCGAGATGCTGCGTGACGCCATGCTCGAAAAAGCCCACGCGCAGATGGGCGGCAGCAGCCTCGAGCGTTATGCAGCCGAGATCGCCGAGCACAAGCGCGATCCGTATTCGCTCGTGGAGGAAATTGTGCGCGGAGTCAACCGCGCGTAGATTCGGTGGAGAGACGGGCGTCCTCGCCCGTCCTGCCGGACGGGGACGCCCGGCTCTCCACCGGTAAGTTTGGGTCGGCAAAGGGCGGACAATCATGGAATTCAGCATTGATCATCTCGGCATCGCGGTGAAGTCGCTGGCGGTGGCGAAGTCCATTTACGAGAAGCTGGGACTGAGCGTTTCTCCGGAAGAAACCGTTGAGCAGGAAAAAGTCCGTCTGGTGATGGTGCCCGTGGGCGAAAGCCGGCTGGAGCTGCTGGAAGCGACATCGGACGATTCGACCATTGCCAGGTTCATCGCCAAGCACGGCGAGGGGCTGCATCATGTTTGCATACGCGTTCCGGATCTGCCAGCAGCGGTTGCAAAATTGAAGAGCGACGGCGTGCGTATGGTATCGAATGAGATCAAGACCGGCGCCGGCGGGCATCGATATGTATTTGTGCATCCGCAGAGCGCGGCGGGGGTATTGCTGGAGTTAGTAGAGGAGCATTGAGCCGCCGACGAGACCTTACAACGGAGGCCAGGAATTGAAGGGACGAGAACAGATTCGCGATGAGATTGTCGAGATCGTTAATCGAGAGACGCGCGCATGGGATACGAAAGATGTGGCGCTGTTGATCTCGGTGTTTCATACAGATATGGTTTGGCCTTGGCCCAGAGCAGCTCAGTCGCACGATCCGATGGATTGGGTGATGGTCATGGGCCGTTACGACCGCGAGCGATGGATGCAGGTTTGGCAGCAGCTATTCGACACGCACGCGCTGGTTCACAACCGTCGCCAAATCCAGAAGATTGAGATCTCCGAGCAGGGCGACGGCGCGTTTGCGGTGGTCGATGTCGATACCCTGTGGCGCAAGGCCAGCGGCGAAGACTTCCACTGGAAAGGGCGCGCGTGCAAGGTATACAGCCGGATGGGAAGGGAATGGAAAATGACCATGCACACCGGCCTGCTGGAATACTGACAAAGACACGACCGTAGCTGGAGACAGTTTTCTTCATTGATCCACATTCTCAATGCTTCTTCTCGCAACTGATACCTCGGGCAAGCATGGCAGCATCGCACTCGCGGAATGCGGGACAGGGGGGATCTGCACGCTGATTGAAGTCACCCAGCTCGCCGGCGGTGCGTTTTCGGCGCAACTGGTACCGCAGATTGCGGCGCTGCTCGAAAAACACAGACATCGTAAGACCGATCTCGGGGCATTTGCGGTCGCGTCTGGTCCGGGGTCGTTTACGGGGTTGCGCGTGGGCTTGGCCGCCATTAAGGCTCTGGCCGAGGCACTGCACAAGCCAATCGCCGCGATTTCCCTGCTGGAAGCGGTTGCCTGGAGCGCTACGGCGCACGGTATCACGCATGGCCGGATTCTCGCGGCGCTGGATGCGGGTCGCGGTGACACGTATGTCGGCGACTACGAATTTGAGCCGCACGTGCATATGCACAGCGAACGGCTGCTGAACCGGGAAGAGTTTCTTACCGAAGCCAGCGGCGCCGAAGCGACACATAAGAGAGTCGTTACGCCCGATGCCCTGTTGTCTGAGAGGGTTCGGGCTGCGGGAATTCAGGCCGAGCTGATCGAGTATCCGAGCGCTGGCGTGATTGCCCGTCTGGGCTGGGAGCGTCTCCAGCGGGGCGAGACGGTTCGTCCCGAGGAACTGGAAGCCAACTACATCCGCCATTCCGACGCTGAGATTTTCTCCAAGCCGGTGTCGTGAGATTCTCCATGTCAGTGGCCATCCGCTTTGCTGCGTTGAACGATGTGCCGGCGATTCTCGCCATCGAGCAGCAGGCCTCGGGCGCAGCACACTGGACGTCCAAGCAGTACAGCGAAATGGTGGCCAGCGGTGTAGTTCTGGCCGCCGAAGAAGCAGGCCAGCTTTGCGGTTTCATTTGCGCAAACGCGGTCGCGGGCGGGTGGGAGATCGAGAACATAGTGGTGGCCGCCGCGTTCCTCCGCCGTGGCATTGCCAATGAGTTGGTGCGCAACTTGATTCAGCGCGCGGAAAATGAGGCGGCGTCGGCGATTCTGCTCGAAGTCCGCGAATCGAATCTCCCGGCCCGCCGACTGTACGAAAAACACGGACTTCGCGAGGTTGGCCGCCGCCAGGTGTACTACAAGGATCCAACCGAGGATGCGATTCTGTACGCGCTTCGATTCGCCCGCTGATCTGGCCCAAGAAGGGTGGGTTTTGCACCACTTTCTGTGCGACTTTGGCGTAGAGGGCACCTGCCGATGGTGGAAATCTTTCTATGAAATCTCATTGAACCCATACCGATTCCTATGCTACTTTTTAATCGTGCAGTAATAAACAACCAGGAGGTCTAGCAAGGATGCTGACTCCAAGAGAGCAACTCCTGACCGGTCATGATCAGTTCCAGCGACTGGTTCAGGAGCACTCGCAATACTCCCAACGGCTGGAATCCCTCACCCAAAAGCGATACCTCACCGAAGACGAAAAATTAGAAGAAGTGCGGCTGAAGAAACTAAAGCTGCGCCTCAAAGACCAGATGCAGAGTCTGGAAATGCAGGTCCAGCGGCATTCTGCCTAGATTAGGCGAGTTAGGAAGAGCCTGAGCAATCGGGCCCGAATCGCTGGAAAGCGCAGGGGCTTCACTTGATTTGTGCCATCATTCAAGGCGCGCATAAGCGCCTTTTTTTATTGAATTTAGGTCGTATCTAAGATGTCCAACCCGCCCTCAGACCTTCCGCTGAGACCCCTACATCCGGATGCTTCGCTCAGTCCCGCAAAACTGAGGGAAATGGAGGGTCTCACAACCGACGTTCTGCAAAATTCACTGCTGCCAGGCCAGAAAGACTCCCTGAAAACAAGACCGGATGGAACTATACTCGACGGACATCACAGAATTTACATTCTTCGCAGACGAGGTGTAGATGTTGATGCCCTTCCGCGTGAGATCATCGTAAAGAAGGAGTCCTAAACGATGTGGACGAAACTCCATTGGGTCGATGGCCCTTGGCCGGGAAAGCTGGCACTGGCCTCTCGCCCTCGAGGCGGTGATTGGCTGGAAGAGGAAATGGCTGGCTGGCGGCGGGCTGGAGTAGATACAGTGCTTTCTTTGCTGACTCCCGAAGAGGAGCAGGAACTTGAACTCAAGCGCGAAGGGCGCGAAGCGAAGGCACGAGGGATGAAGTTCGCCTCATTGCCAATCCCCGATCGCCAAGTGCCAAATTCAGAGTCGGAAATGTCAGCCACATTGGATCGGCTCGACGCTGATCTTTCGGCGGGAAAGAATGTTGTCGTCCATTGCCGACAAGGAATCGGCCGCACCGGTTTGGTAGCGGCCTGCCTGCTGATCACTAAGGGCCTGACCCCGGAAGCGGCAGTCAAGGCCCTAAGCGCCGCGCGCGGGAACCCGGTTCCAGAGACAGCCGAGCAGCGGCGGTGGATTGACCACTACGCCGCGGTTTTGGCAAGCACCAAGTAAACAGTTGTTGTCTATTTGTCCGTTAGCACGAGAGCAGCTGTTTTCGATGCAGCCGCGAAATACGAACAACCGACGACGAAATGACCAACACCATATAACCATATAATTGACTCGACTGAATTCCAATGGTGCGTGACGGCTACTTCTACGGTGCGGGATGCTTGCTTGCCGCGGTCATCATCGCGTGGCTGGCGGCTTGGCCTTATGCCGTCCCGGTATTGTTGCTGGGAGCTTTCTTTCTGTGGTTCTTCCGTGATCCGGAGCGCCCGATTCCTACGCTTCCCGGGGCCATTGTTTCGCCGGGGGACGGCAAAGTGACCGATGTATCCCTGGTGACATCTGGCGGAACTCCGCGGAACCGGATCAGCATCTTTCTCAGTGTCTTCGATGTGCACGTGAACCGTTCGCCGATCGCCGGCGTGATCCGCGACGTGCGCTATCAGCGGGGCAAGTTCCTCAACGCCATGCAAGCGAATTCGGCAGAGGAGAACGAGCAGAACATCGTCACCGTGGAAGGCGAAGGCCGTACCGTGATATTCAAGCAGATCGCCGGCCTGATCGCGCGCCGTATCGTTTTCAATTTTAGAGTGGGGGACCGCGTAGCCTGCGGCGAGCGGGTTGGACTCATCAAGTTTGGTTCTCGCGTGGATGTTTTGTTCGATCGCGACGCCGCGATCCAGGTGAAGTCCGGCGATCGCGTCAAGGGAGGAGCCACGGTCCTTGCGGTTTTACCGGTTATGCAGCCAGGAGCGCAGCTGGATACACAAGCAGTTCATGCCCACACCGCCGGGGAGCGGGAGGTCCACTGAACATGGAAGAACAAACGCCGCGCCGTCGTGAATCGGACCGTCCGCGCGGAAGACTGCGCAAAGGGATGTATATATTGCCGTCGCTCTTTACCACGGCAAACATCGCTGCCGGGTTCTACGCCATTCTGCAGACTGTGCATGGCACCTCGGGCGAAGCCTGGCACCTGGATTTCGCCGCCAAGGCCATCGGGTTTGCCGTATTGTTCGACGGTTTGGACGGCCGCGTCGCGCGCATGACCCATACCGCCAGCGATTTCGGCAGGGAACTCGATTCGCTGGCTGACGTGATCACCTTCGGCGTTGCCCCGGCGCTGCTTGCCTGGATGTGGGGCTTTCATTTGCTCCCTGCCGCAATTGATCCTGACCTGCGCCTGCGGGCCACGCAACTGGGCTCCATCGCCTGCTTCGCTTTCCTCATGGCTGGCGCCAGCCGCCTGGCGCGCTTCAACATTGCGAAAAATCCGCAGCCCTCGAATCCGGGACGTCCGGGGAAGAAATATTTCGTGGGCATGCCGATTCCGGCCGGAGCCGGAGTCATTGCTGCGATCGTTCACTACTCCGCCGGGGTGCCCGTGACTTCCTGGTGGACGGCAATGAGCTGGTTGATGATGGTTGTCGTCGTCGGGTATTTGATGGTCAGCACGTGGCGTTTCTACAGCTTCAAGGACATTGATTTTCGTTCGCGCCATCCTTTCCGCCTCATTATTCTGATCGCCATTGTGTTCGCGTCGATCTGGTTCTTTTCCCGGCCGGCGCTTTTCGTCATTGCCATCCTGTACATGGCGTCCGGCGTCCTGTGGCGGCTGCAGTGGATCTTCCATCGCAAGGCTCCGCCTGCACCTCCGGTGTACCGGGAGGCATCTCACACTCCATGAGTCCTCTCTCAAAGCCGCCACTTCCGAAGCCTCCCGTTTCGAAATCCGCCAGCTCGCAGGCCGATCTCCGCGGCACGAACCTTTATCGCGTGGCCATCGTTGGCGCGGCATCACTCAAGGGAAAAGAGATTGCCGAAATTCTGCGCGAACGGAATTTTCCCGCAGTCGATGTTCGCTTGCTCGACGACGACGAGTCTCTGGGCCAGTTGGAAGCGGTCGGCGACGAGATGAGCTTTATCCAAAGCATCCGCTCGGAGCAGTTCGAACGTGTGGACTTTACGTTCTTCGCTGCCGATCCTCGCTCTACCCGCAACAATTGGAGGGTGGCGCGCGACCTGGGCGATACCATCGTTGATGTCTCCTTCGCGCTGGAAGATGAAGCGGGAGCTTCGATCCGCTCACCCTGGATTGAACGCCAGACCGGCCAGCCCATAGCCCCGGAGTTGCAACCAGGCCCTGTCGTCGTGGCTCATCCAGCAGCCACGGTCCTCGCATTGCTTGCTTTGCGGAGCGAGAAAGCTGCCAAAATACAACGCATGGTTGCGACCGTCTTTGAACCGGCGTCGGAGAACGGCCAGAAGGGGATGGACGAACTGCATGAGCAAACGGTAAATCTGCTCTCCTTCCAGGAGTTGCCCAAGAATGTCTTCGACATTCAGGTGGCCTTCAACATGGTGCCGCGCTACGGACAGAGATCTGAATTGGCGCTGGAAGCGGTGTCGCAAAGAATTCGAAAGCACTACCGGCACATTGCCAGCGGCGCAGCCGAGCCTTCACTGCAGGTGCTGCAGGCCCCTGTATTCCATGGGCATGGCTTTTCTATTTACCTGGAGATGGAGAAGCCAGTCGCGATGGCAGATTTGTCGCAGGCCCTGGCGGGAGAGCACGTGGTCGTCAGCGGCAGCCCGGAAGATACGCCCACCAGTGTGAGCGCCGCTGGGCAAGGGGATATCCTGGTCGCACTCACCATCGACGCAAATCACAAAAACGGGGTGTGGCTCTGGGCCACCACCGACAACCTACGCGTTGCCGCTTTGACCGCGGTCGAATGCGCCGAGACTATGACCGCGTCTCGGCCCCGAGGCCAGATTCAATGAACCGATGGACGGCGAACCGGTGGGGGGTCGCAGCGGCGTTCGGATTGGGCCTGGCCGCGACCGGTTGCGGCTACCATACCGCGGGAAGTGCGGTGGAACTGCCGCAGAATATCCACACCATAGCGATTCCCGGGTTCGTTAGCCAGAGCCAGACTTTTCGCATCGAGCAACGGCTGACCGACGCCGTCGTACGCGAATTCAATTCCCGCACGCAGTACCGTGTGATCCACGATACGAAGAGCGACGCGGATGCGGTGCTGAAGGCGACGGTTTTGTCTGCGTCGGCTACTCCGCTTGCTTATGACTCCCAAACCGGGCGCGCAGCCAGCGCTCTGATCACCGTGAGCATTCAGGTGACGCTGACCGATCGTCAGGGCAAGGTGCTCTTCGAGAATCCTTCCTATCTTTTTCACGATCAGTACGAGCTGTCGCGCGATCTCCCAAGTTTTTTTCAGGAAGATTCTCCGGCTGTCGATCGCCTCTCGCGGGATTTCGCGCGCACTCTGGTGGCCAATATTCTGGAGGCCTACTGATGCCGGAGGAATGCTGATCTTGGAGAACAACTGATGCGCGCCTTCAGTCAGGCCGACCGCTTTCTCTCAGAGCTCGAATCGCGCAAGCTGAAGCCGGCCTATGTGCTGGTTGGCGATGAAGCGTTTTTTCGCAAGCGCTGCCGCGATGCCATCCTTGAGCACCTGGTCGTGCCCGACTCGCGTGACTTCGGCTTGTTCGAGTTCGATCTTGCTGAAACTTCGCTGAATGAAGTTTTGGATCGCGCCCGCACGCCTTCGCTGATGGCGCCCTTTCAGGTTTTCTTCGTCCGCGGCGTGAAGACTCTATTTGGCCGCGGCTCGAATGAAGAAAAAATCGGAGCCATCGAAGCCTACTGCAAAAATCCCAACCCCGATGCGCTCGTAGTTTTTGTAGCCGATCACATCAGCATTCCCGCGGACGCCCGCCGCATGGAGATGACGGACAGGGACCGCTACCAGAAGATCCGCGAAGACCTGGGTCCGTTCTGCGGCATTGTGGAACTGTCTCGCGTGCAGGAGGGTGAAGCCGTTCGCTGGATCGGCGAATACTGTGCCACGCGCGAAGTCAAGATCGACGCTGACGGTGCCCGCGAGTTGGTGGATGCGCTCGGCGGCGACATGATGATGGTGTCGAACGAACTGGAGAAACTGATTCTTTACGTCGGCGAAAAGAAAAAAATTACGCTCGGCGATGTCGAGACCATGGTGCTCGCCGCGAAGCAGCGCTCGCTGTATGAGTTGACCGACGCGATTTCCTCCAAGGACCGGGTGCGTGCGCTCGAAGTCCTCGATGCGCTGCTTTCGATCGGCGACGGCGAGGAGGCTGCCATCGGCCATCTCTATATGCTGGCCAAGACTTTTCGCCAGATGCTGGTCATCCTGGAGCGCAACGTGCGCGACCAGCGCATGCTCTGGGCGGCATTGTGGCAGGGGTTTCGCGTGCCGCCGTTTGCGGCCGACGATATCATCCGGCAGGCACGGCGGTATAAATCGAAGCGGGAACTGACGCGCGCCATTCGCCTGGTCGCGAAAGCCGACCTGGCGCTGCGCTCGAATCCTACCAGCAAGCGGATGGTCCTTGAAAAGCTGGTTCTGGATCTCGCTACCGAACCTAAGCTCGAAGCCACCGGCGGATGGATGCAGGAAGAACTGCCGGTGTAGAGACAGGGCTTGCTCCGTCTCAGGCCGCGGCGATGGACGTTCAGCCTTATCTACGGCGCATCGACTACCAGGGGTCGTTGACGCCCGGCATTGATCTCCTGCGCTCCCTCCACCGCGCGCACCTCTTCACCGTCCCTTTCGAAAATCTCGATATCCACTTGCGGCGAGAAATTGTCTGTGACGAAAGCCGCATTCTGCGAAAGATCGTGAGTGAAAGGCGCGGTGGCTTCTGCTACGAACTGAATGGGGCCTTTGCCGCTCTATTGCGGGCGCTTGGGTTCCGGGTGACATTGCTCTCGTGTCGAGTCGCCCGCCAAGATGAGAGCTACGGACCGGAATTCGACCACCTCACGTTGCGCGTCGATCTTGAGCAACCGTGGCTGGCCGACGTCGGGTTTGGAGAAGGCTTCCTGGATCCGTTGAGGCTCGAATCCCGCACAGAGCAACCGCAAAACGGACGCGTCTATCGTTTGACATCTAGCACGACATACCTGGCACCCGCTAATGCCATGTTCGGCCTGGAAGTCATGGCCGAAGGCAGGTGGAAGAAGGAATATGCGTTCACCCTGCAACCGCGAGAACTGTCAGACTTTGCGGGGATGTGCCATTATCACCAGACCTCACCCGAGTCGCATTTCACCCGCCATCGAATCTGCTCGCTGGCCACACCTGAAGGCCGGCTCACTCTGTCGGACAATAAGCTGATTGAGACGCGCGGATCTTCACGACAGGAAACATCGCTCTCTGGAGACCACGAGTGGCGAGCAAAGCTGCGCGAGTTATTCGGGGTAGTACTGCCGGAGTGAGCGGATTCTACCCCTTCGCCTCTTCCACTGCCCGTCGTAATTCGTCAACATCCGGGAAATTCGGCTTAATCTTCACCACGCGGTCGAGCTGCTGTTTGGCCAGTCCGGCTTGACCACTCTTGGCATAAGCGAGTCCCAGATGGTAGTTGAAGAGCGCGTTGCCCGGTTCCTTCTTCACAGCTTCTTTGAACAGGTTGATCGCCGACGTGTAGACATGTTTGTGGTAGAACGCCCAGCCCAGCGTATCGGCGGAGTTTGGGTTATCGGGAAGCTGGCGCCGGGCGGTCTGCGCCATCCGGAAAGCGATGTCCACATTGCCACCCTGCTGCAGCATGACGTATGCCAGATTGTTGGAGGCCAGCGGATTTTCCGGCTGAATATCGAGCGCCTTCTGGTACTGCTGCTTCGCGTTGTCCCAGTCGTGTTTGCTCTCGTAGATGCCGCCAGCCAGCAGGTAGAACCTGATCTCCTTGGGATTGGTCTTGGACCCATCCAGAAAAGTTTGTAGTGCCTGATCAGGGTTGCCTCGTTCGTTCTGCACAGCGCCGAGCTTAACCATTGCTTCGCTGTTTTTCTTATCCAGGTCGGAGGCTTGTTTGAACTCCTGTTCCGCCCCCGCTAGATCATTTTTCTGTTCCATCAGAAGTTGGCCCAGCATGATGTGAAACCCGGCGTTCTTGGGATACCTGGCCAACTGTGTTTTCGCGGTAGCAATGGCCCGGTCCGGCTGCTTCTGCACCAGGTCTACGTTAAGCACACCGCCCAGTGCGTCGGTCGAATTCGGATCCTGATCAAGTCCCTGCTGGTAGGCTTTTTGCGCTTCGGAATGCTGGTTCTGTGCCATCCGAAGGTTGCCCAACTGCACATAGGCGGCAGAATTGTTGGGTTCCTTTTCCAGGGACCGATGAATATAGTCATCCGCCGTTGAGTATTGTTTGCGATCGATTTCCGCCACCGCACGCAGCAGGTATCCATCAGGAGCCCCTGGCTGAATAGCGATGATTTGGTCCGCTTCCTGCGCGAGCCCTCCGGGATCGCCCCGGTGGATGGCCACGCCCGCCAATGCCCGGTGCGCTTCCACGATGTCGGGACGTATTCGAACGGCCTCGCGCCACTCTCTTTCCGCCCGGTTGGTGTTGCCCAGTTGGTCAAATGCCAGACCCTGCTGATAATGCGCTACTGCATTATCGGGATCATTTTTCAACACCGCCTGCAGCGTGTTGACGGCGTCGCTGGCCTTGCCGCTGCGAATCTCGATCTCGCCCTTGTAAACCTGGGCGTCGGGGTCATCCGGCTTCGCCTTCACGACTTCGTCATTCAACTTGCGGGCATCGTCGAGCCGGTCTTTCAGAATCAGCAGCTGAATGTAATTCTTCTTGACCACCATGTCCTTGGCATGGTCCTGATACAGCGCGGCGTATTCGGCAGTGGCTTTGTCGAGTTGGTCGTTGGCAAAATAGAAGTCTCCCAGCATGCGGTAGCCCACGGAATTATTAGGGAAGTCCTTCCTCGACTGGCGCAGGAATTCCTCGGCTTGACCCGGCTTGTTCTCGGCCATATACAGGGCGGCAAGAGAGAGCCTGGGATTCGGGTCGTCCGCCGCCGTCTCGATCGCCCGCCGGAACACCTGC
>Ga0210407_10003222_pt1 | contig 13385 bp, 9 predicted proteins | sample IncBWC27MmetaG_FD_150860 | JGI IMG/M metagenome (GOLD analysis project Ga0210407, IMG submission 150860) | Forest soil microbial communities from Barre Woods Harvard Forest LTER site, Petersham, Massachusetts, United States - Inc-BW-C-27-M | ecosystem: Environmental > Terrestrial > Soil >... | reverse complement strand
CGAGATCATCGCGGCCAACCCCAAGCAAGTCGAGCAATATCGCGCGGGCAAGAAAACGGTGATGGGCTTTTTTGTGGGCCAGGTGATGAAAGCCTCAAAGGGACAAGCCAATCCGCAGATGGTGAATGAAACACTCGCAAAGAAGCTTGAAGTCTGACCAGCGGCCTTTGGACTCCACCCTTGTCCGATACAATTGAAGGTTTACGCACGAACCGCGAGTCGTGCGAGAACTACCGGCATGTTCAAGAAAATTCTAATCGCCAACCGGGGTGAGATTGCGGTGCGGGTGATCCGCGCCTGCCGTGAGCTGGGGATTACTTCCGTTGCGGTTTACTCAGACGTCGATCGCGCCTCGCCGCATGTTCGCAAGGCGGATGAAGCCTACCACATCGGCTTCCCTGCGGCTGCGGAATCCTATTTGAACTTCGCGAAGATCCTAGGTGTTGCGAAACGAAGCGGCGCGGATGCGATCCATCCCGGTTACGGTTTTCTCTCCGAGAATGCGAAGTTTGCGCAAGCGTGTGTGGACGCAGGAGTGAAGTTCATTGGCCCGACCGCTGCCTCGATGGAAATGATGGGATCGAAAACTCGTGCACGGCAGGAAATGGAAAAAGCCGGGGTTCCGTTCGTGCCGGGGACTTCGAGAGGGCTGGAGTCGCTTCAGCAGGCCGAGCAGGTGGCTGCGAAGATTGGCTATCCCCTTATGCTGAAGGCTGCGGCGGGCGGAGGCGGCAAAGGCATGCGCCTGGTGCATACGCCGGGAGAGTTGGAAGCCGCTCTGGAAGCGGCCCAGAGCGAGGCTGAGCGGGCATTCGGCGACCGCGAAGTGTATATCGAGAAAGCAATTGTTAATCCACGGCACATCGAAATGCAGGTGCTTGCCGACGAATATGGCAATACCGTCTATCTGGGCGAGCGCGAGTGTTCCATCCAGCGGCGGCATCAGAAAGTGCTGGAAGAGTCGCCATCTCCGTTCGTGGACGCGGACATGCGGAGGCGCATGGGTGAAGTTGCAGTGCGGGTAGCCAGGGCGGCGGGCTACACCAATGCAGGGACAGTAGAATTCCTCGTCGATCAGGACAAGAACTTCTTTTTTCTCGAGATGAACACGCGGTTGCAGGTGGAACATCCCGTGACCGAATTGATTACAGGATTGGACCTGGTACATCTGCAGATTCGGATTGCGGCTGGCGAGAAGTTGCCGTTTGGTCAAGAAGATGTTGACATCCGCGGGCACGCGATTGAGTGCCGCATTTACGCGGAAGATCCCGACAACAACTATTTTCCGAGCCCGGGGAAGATCACGCTGTTGCTGTTGCCTTCAGGCCCGGGAATCCGCCTCGATAGCGGCATGTACGAAGGTTGGACGGTTCCCATCGATTACGATCCGCTGCTGGCCAAGCTGATCGGCTACGGCACTGATCGGACCCAGGCGATCTCCCGGTTGACGCGCGCTCTGCATGAGTATTTTGTGGGCGGTATCAAGACCAACATTTCCCTGTTCCGCCGCATTCTGACCGATTCTGATTTTCAAGCGGGAAAGCTGGACACCGGGTACCTGGATCGATTGCTGAAGGCGAAGCCTCCCGAAGTTCGGGGTGTAGATGCGCACATCGCAGCGATCGCCGCAGGTATTTTTGCAACCTTGGATCCAGCATCGCCGGCTACCACCGGTAACGGGAACCTATCCGTGAATTCTGGAAATAAAACTGCGTCGGGATGGAAGAGAGCAGCAAGGATGGAAGGGCTGGGGTAGGTAGAACTCGCCAGCGGAGGTTCGCTGGAAGGCTCCGAGAATAATGCGACGGACGCCGAAGTTCTGGCTTCCAAGCGACTCGCTAATTTCTTATGGTCTACGACGTCACCATCGACGGCAAGAATTACCGACTCGAACTGGCGCGGGCGGAAACTGGCTGGCAATGCCGGCTGGATGGTCGCGAGCTACAAGTGGACGCCGTGCTCACCCAGCGCGATGTGCTTTCCGTTCTGATCGGGGGAAAAGCCTACGAGATCAAGCGGGAGCACACCGCGACGGACATGCATCTATGGGTCGGCAGCGTTCGCTACCTGACAGAATTGCGCGATCTGCGATCACTGCGCGGCCGCAAAGGCGCTCGTGCCGATGAAAAGGGCCCGAAAAAACTGCTCGCGCCCATGCCGGGCAAAGTGGTGCGCATACTGATTGGAGAGCAGCACGCGGTCGAGGCGGGACAAAGCGTGCTGGTGGTGGAAGCCATGAAAATGCAAAATGAAATCAAGTCGCCCAAGAAGGGCACCGTGAAGAAAATCGTGGCCGGCGAAGGCGCGAATGTCAATGCCGGAGATGTGCTGGCGATTGTGGAGTAGGCCCGCTCCGGCCTCCCTCATTTCGTGGAGCCGTTACCTTCCAGTACTCTCTCGGCGTAGTAGTTTTCCACCTTTGCCTGATCGCGCAAGACTTCATAGTACGCAGCCTTCAGGAGTTGTTCACGGCGGTCGCGGAGTTGCGAGCGGATCGCTTCCTGCACCCGGGGGTCTGACAATTCGCGCTGCCCCGCGGTTTCCTTGGCAATCAGCTTCACGATGCGAAAGCCCACCACTTGCTTGGTCATTGGATTTACGACGCTGATGATCGGGCTGTATTGGCCGGCCTTTAGCTTGACAACAGTATCGCGAGTAACCGGATCGGTATTTTTCAAGGACGATTCCGGCGTAAATCCGAGGTCGCCGCCGTTTCCTGAAGTCTCCGGGTCCTCGGAATAATTCATAGCCAGCGTTCCGAAATCGTCACCACTGTCCAGACGATTTACGATCATCTGAATTTTCTTGCGCGCGTCGGCCTCGTTTTGCGCCTTGTCGTTCTTCAGATTGTGGACCTGTGGATTGGGCACCGTGGTTACGAAAATCTGGGCCAGATGGTACTGAGGCTCAACCAGATTAAATTCCGATTTATGAGCGTTGTAGTAATTGGAAATGTCCTGGTCGGAAATATTGATCTTCGACGTGACCTCTTTGTTCAGAACCTTGTCCACCGTGAGCGAACGCCGTAAATCACGCTTGAAGTCGTCGAGTGTCAGTTTCTTCTCCTTCATGCGGGCGTCGAATTCCTCTTTTGTGTAAGGCGACTTGATCTCGTTCAGCTTGCGTTCGACCTCGTCGTCGGTGGCCAGCAGCCCTAGCTTTTCAGCCCGTCGCATCAACATTTCATTCTCAATGAGTTCGCGCAAAATACTCAGACGCAGGCTGGTGGCTTGTTCTCCGGAAGGCTGCTGCTGGGAGCCAGCAGTCTGGTTTTCGTAGTACTTCTCCACGTCCGCGCGGTAGATCTTACGGCCATCGACGGTGGCTGCAACATCGTCGCCAGCCAGCCTGGTGCCGCACGCGATACACATCAGGAGAAGCGAAACGGAAGGTACCGCCAGGGCGAGACGAAATAGCGAATTGGTTTTCAATGGATCCTCTTGGCACTACTTACTTGGCACTACTTACTGGGCACTTCCGACTTTGCCGGAGACGAAGCGCCAGAAGGCGCCGGCGCCGACACACCAGCCTGCTGCAAAGCCTGGTCGAGCGCCGCACGCACTTCGCGGATGGGAAGAGCTCCGTCCATTTCCTGTCCGTTTACAAACAGCGTCGGCGTGGCGGTCACGCCCACTTCGTCGGCCTCGTGCATCGAAGCCTTGACGGCGGCTTCATCTTGCGCCTTTACACAAGCCTGAAGTTTTGGCAGGTCGAGGTTGTGTTTCTCCCCTTGCTCGAGGGTTAATCGATCCAGCACGGTGAACTGAATATCGCGCGATTTCTGCGAATTCACTTCCTGCTGGTTGGCATGAATATGATCAGCGAAATCCCAGTAGGCATCGTTGTTTTGCGCGGCCAGGCAGTTGGCATCCACCGCAGCGTGCGTTGCCCAGGGGTGGATCTCCGTCAAGGGGTAATCCTTGTAGACGAATTGCACGCGGTCCCCGTATTCCTTCAGCAGCGTGGGGAAGAGAGTCTGGTGCATGCGCGAGCAGAACGGACACTCGAAGTCATCGAAGTTGACCACAACCACTTTGGCATCTTTGTTGCCACGCGTGGGCCGCCCGCTCAGGTTAATCTTCTTCATGGCTTCGACATACGGATCCTTGGTCAGGTCGAGCATGGTCATCCGAGCCAGGGTCTTGCCGTCCTTGGAGAGGAGGAACTCGTAAGTCTGTTTCTTTTCGCCGCCCTCCATGCTGATCGTGACAGCATCATAGTTGGCAAATTCACTGGGCCGGAGGGGACTAAGGGAGATCTTCACGCTGGCCGGAATGCTGTAGGTAGCACGTACTTGTCGCTCGATTTTCTGAACGAGGTCGGGAGAAGGAGCAGATTGAGCAGAGCAGCCAAGGCAAACCAGCACGAGAACCAGGATTGAACGTCGCAATAGCATCACCAGAAACCGCCTGTACATTGGAATTAAGCAAGATTATCTCATACGGGCCGGACCGGAGGGGGCCAGTCATGCGGGTTTTGCGAGCACCTTGTCGAAAACGGAGTGCGCATCGATCAAGCCTTCCGGGAAAGCTGTTCAACCGGCAATAGAGAATTCATAGAGCCGGATCGGAAGCCCTCGAGGTCGAGGGTCACGAACTTGAAACCAAGAGCCTTGAAAATTCGGGTGAATTCTTTCGCCATCCCGGGACTGAGCGCACGTGGCAGTTCGTCGCGAGCAATTTCGATGCGGACGATTTCTCCATGGTGGCGCACGCGGAACTGCCAGAAACCGAGCATTCGCAGGGCATCCTCGCCCCGCTCGACCGCGCTGAGGAACTCACGCGTAACCGGGCGTCCATACTCGATGCGCGACGACAGGCAAGCGGAAGCGGGCTTGTCCCACACCCGCAAACCAGCAGCACGCGCTAGTGCCCGGATCTCCTGCTTGGTCAATGCAGCTTCGAGCAGAGGAGCCGCAACGTGGTGCTGCCGGGCGGCAATTTGACCGGGACGAAAGTCGCCCTGGTCATCCACATTGACGCCGTACGCGATGGAGTCGAATCCTCGCTCGGTGCGAAACGATTCCATGACCGTGAACAGTTCATCCTTGCAATGAAAACAGCGGGAGGCGTCGTTGCGCGCATATTCCGGCCGGTCGAGTTCGGCGGTGGCGATGATTTCAAGCGGAATTTCTTGCTCGTGAGCAAAGGCGATCGCATCGTCGAGGTGAACGCGGGCGAGGCTGGGAGAATCCGCGATTACCGCGAGCATGTCCGAACCCAGTGCCTGGTATGCGGCCCAGGCGAGAAAGGCCGAATCCACGCCGCCGGAATAAGCGACCAGAGTTCGACCCAAAGTGCGGATCTTGGCGTCGAGCGCAGTGCGCTTAGCGGCAAACTCTCCGAGCATATGACATTCTAATACGGCTGACTAGGCGACCGCGACGCACCCAACGTAGATCCCGCACTATTTTTGGTATAGAGCAGAATCTCGATCCCCGGAAACTCGTGCTGCTCGACCGCGGGATAAAAATTCCCCAGCATTCTGGTGAGCTCAATCGACCTCGCATCCGGCAGCCCGGACTGAGTTTCGGAGTAAGTGAGCACGAGCCAGGCGCGCGGGTGCTGGGGAAATGAGCGTTCGATTTCTCCATCGTTGGGCTTCTCGACGAAATCAAGGAATGTGAGGCGATCGCCGTGATACGGATAAAGCACAGCCGGAACCGCCGACGCGGGATTCAGCACGGAATGATAAAACTCGTAGGGCAAACGGCCCATCGGAACATGAAACAGCAAGGTGTCACCGAGCCTGGCATTGTCGAGCAAGTAGCGGGTTGCGCTGCGCCAGTCGTCGCGTTGAATGTCCAAGTCGTGCTTGTAGGAACCAATCGTCCCCCGGAGCGAAAGAACGCACAAGAACAAAACTGCGGGGCCCACCAGCCAAGCCCGACGCAAACGAGTAACTCCGCAGGCCACGAGCAATAGGAGAGCAGGCAGGCAGAAAACGAAATATCGGGGGACGAATAGCGGCTTGATCACCGACAGCGCTAAAGTAAGCAGGATCGGAAGAATCAGCCACAGCAGAAGAAAGCGGTAGCGCCAGGCCTCCCACAATACCCGCTGCGCTCTCTGTGCGCTCAACGCAGGTAGTAATGCAGCGAGGCACGCCGTCGCGTACGCGAGAAACAACAGAGGCCCGCCATTCCCCGTGAGGTGTAGCGAAAATACCCAGAGATCCTTCAGCCCCGGACGCTGCACCCAACGCAGTGGACCTGCCCCAGTTGTGGCGACGAAGATTATAACGGGCGATATCAGAAATGCAATCCAACGGCTGTCACTTCTGATTCTTGATCGCGTCTGCGGAGTGGGCTGTTCTCCTTCGAGAAAGCTGAGGGAAACCCACTGTACGATTACAAGCAGCCCCGAAAAGAATTGCGCATATACCGCGAGCACGCTGCTGAGGATGTACGCAGTGCGGTTACGGCGTGAAGGTGCGGCCACGCACTTCAGAAAGTACAAACTCGAAAGCAAGCAAAGAAGCACCATCAGCGAGTAACTTCGTGCCTCCTGCGAGTACTGAACGTGGTAAGCATTGACCGCCAGCAGCGCAGCAGCAATCAGACCCGCGCGTGAATCAAAGAGACGGCGGCCCAACAGGTAGATGACTGGAACCGAGGCAATCGCAAAAAGAACTGACAGGGCTCGAACGAAGAACTCGCTTCCGCCAAGGTGCAACCAATAGTGAAGAAAAAAATAGTACAAAGACATGTTGGCTTCACGCCGCCAAAGAATGCGCGCGAAGTTGTACCAATCAAGGCGCGCGATGGCAACGCTTACGCCCTCGTCGAACCAGAAGGATTTCGCGGCCAGGGAATGGAAGCGGAGGATGGCAGCGATGCCGGCGATGAGAACAAGCAGACTCAGGTCCAACGGCGATGAGATTCCCGGAGACGCGTGAGAGATAGATGATTCTGTGGCCGTTCGGTCACTAGTTCCACCGGCGGTAGCATCTACGGTCTTCACGATGGAGGTCCATGGTATCGCGAAAAGCGGTCCGCGTCCGGGATTCCCGCGAACTAGAACAGTCTTTCATTCCGCCTCAAATTCCCCAGTGATCCGAGATTCGCGAGCGCAAATGTAAAGCGGTACTGGTTCTCATTCCGTACCGACCCCAGGGCAAAGCGACGGAATTCCATGCTGACTCCGCAGCAATCCCAGTTGTAAGTGGCCTGTACCGCGCCGTATTGCAGAAACCCTAGTTTCGCATCGAAGCCAACATTGGTCGCCGCACTGAAACCCTGTTTGCCGGAGTGTCCGTAGCCCAGCAAAAGCCGGAACTGGTTGAAAAGCTGGGGCGAGAAAATGACAGTGGAACCGGACACTTGACCCGGAACTTGCAGATAGGCATCGCCGCCGCCCACGGTAAACGGGCCTACGCGATAGTTGGCCAGAATCGTGCTCGCATTGAAGCCGCCGCGCTCGAAATCGTAGTCGACATCCCACTCGAAGTCGGTTCGCTCACTGGCCTGAACGCGCAAGCGCGAGATGAGTGGAGAAAGATGACGCGGCGCGGTCAGAAACGAAATACCGGTTAAACCCACAGTGCTGGTGAACACCTGTACGTTGCAGGATTGCGCGGCGCAGGCAACGTTGCTGCTTCCGGACACGAGCCCTCCGAACGTCGGATCAAGAAAATATTTCTGTGCAAGTTCCCAGGTCACGATCTCGCGCACCTGCGATCCTGTATTGCAGGGCGCCTCGGTCACTTCGCTCTGCCGCTCCCACGGAATGCGGCTGGGCACAGGCGCTCCACCAATAAAGAGAGAAGGCATTCCAGGCCTCCCGCAGTCTTCTGCTTGCACAGACTTGCGTTTGGCGTAAAGGCGATTCACCAAGGCGTATTCCACTTCATTGACATTAGTGAGAATGTCGCGCTCATCAAAGCGCAGAATGCTGGGAAAATTGTTGATCCCCGTGACATAGCTGTAAACCACGCGGGGCTCGATGACGTGTTTCCACTGGCGTCCCATGAACTCGCCAGCAAAGATGCGGCTCAGAGCGGGAGGCCGCACTTCTACAGTCCCCTCGAGGGCCTTGCGATTGACGGGATCAGACTCCGCTACTTTGCTGCCGGATGCAAGTTGCTGGGTATAACTCGTATCTCGGAGCGAGAGTTCTGGCCGGAACGACCATCCACCGAACTTCAGCGGTAGAGACAAGCTTGGCTCAAGGTCAAAGCGTCCGACCAAAGCAGCGGTGCTGAAACCGGGCTCACTGCGGGAGAGTCCCTCGGCCGCAACGCTATAGGACCAATGGAAAGGCGAGCGGCCGAGTGGGCGGTCGACGCTCGATCCTTCAAAGCTCGGGGCATGAAGGATAGTGATGACATCGCCGGCGGTCGTGCTTTCGAAATCCTGATACCGCTGTATGGAGGCGTTCGAGAAAAAACCGTCGGTCGTGTTGGAGAGGAAAGCCGTAGACTTTACTTCGGAGTTCACGGCCTGCGTGAAGACATCATTAAAGGCCAGGCGAAAGACGTATGAGCTGAGGTAATCGACGTTCGCGACTCCGCGAAAGTTGTGGCCAAACGCGCCCTCGGCATTAAGACGTACCTCCTCGCCGCCCTGATTCACCGGGGGTTTCCCGGTACCGCGGTCGAGCACCTCGAAATAATTGACGTCGACAAAGGAGGTTTCACTGGGCCGAGCCCGAAATTCAGCCTGCGGAGCCCATCCCCGAGCGGAAAAATACTCCGCCCCGATGTGAGCATCCATGCTTCGATTGATGGCCCAGAACAGCGATTCACCCAGAATCGTTCCTTTGACCGATGAGGTGCCGATATTGGGAATCAGGAATCCGGACTGTCGCGCGAGACGCTCCGCGGGCAGGGTGGCGAACGGAAAATACAGGATCGGGATTCCTTTTATGCCAAACGTGCTGTGGTAGATCTTGGCCGTGCCGCCGACATTGACCACAACCTTGTTGGCATTGAAGCGCCATTTGGGCTGCGGCAACTCGCAGGTCGTTACCGTGCCGTCGTAGACCGTGTAATGATCGGGGGATGTCTTCTCCACGACCTTTCCTGTGAAGAAAAAGGGATTCGACGACGTGAGCATCAGCCGGGTCCCGCGCATGCGCACTCCAATACTTCCGGTCACATTCTCGAACCGGCCGCTTTCCGCGCGCACGTTGTAGGTTCCATGGCTGGCCCGGATATGCTCGTCATTGGGGCCGCCTTCGAGTGAAACGTGGCCATCTGCTGTGGACTGGCCCGTATCGGCGTTATAAGAGATTTCGTCGCCGCGGAGAATGTAAACGCCGTAGTAAATCTCCGCGTTACCGTGCAACTTGTAGATGGGGCCGATCTTCTCCTGCGAAATTGCGCTGATGGTCACATCTTCCTCCTTCAGCGCGGAGGGCGTATTGGGCAGGCTTTGAGCCGGACTGGGCGTACTCGCCGGAGACAGCAACTGGCTGGTAACTAAGGAAGGCGCGAGTAACAGATGACAAATGAACGCCGCCGTGATAAGGAATCGAGTGCGGGAAGTCATCGCCAAGCGCACGAACTCCCCGAGTGTGAAAGTTCACGCTGGGGTATGGTGACGTTAGCACGGCGCTGGCCCGAGAGGCAAAGTGGCGGGCGTTGCGATGTCCCCGATTTTTTATAAGACTCTGGCCTCGTTCTTGCTTGGTTCGTCTTGCCTGTTGACGTTGGAAGACCGGTCCGTATGTGGCCCGCTCTGTGGCGGTGTCCGCTGTGCCCGGAATTCCGTCCAGCCCAAGGCCTGCACATATGAAATCCAAGTTTGAACCCGATGTGGATTCTGGCGTGAGGCTGCCTCCGTCGGCTCGGTTGGTCGACCCTGAAGCATACGATGCCAGCGAACAGCGCTTTGCCGCCAGCGTTGAAGAAAAGCTTGCGCCTCCGCGATTTGTGCCGGACGCGAGGATGGAATCGTCAAGCGACTCGACGGCTGGAGATGGCTTGTCTCAAATGCCGGGTAACGATGGCGATTCAAGCGGGGAGCCCGACCAGACGCCAGGGACTGGGCTCAACACAGAAAGTGATGCGAAAACCGTCACCCCGGTCGCCGCGCTTCAGGCAGAGCTTCTCGGGCCGCAGGACTCCGGTTCGTGGCGACACGAGGTTGCAGATCGGGTGAACAATTACCGGGCACGCAGGCGCCCCCGTGCCCCGCGCTACCCGTCATTGCAGTTGAAGTTCGATCCGCCCGAGCCTTCGACCACTCACGCGGCCACAATCCGGCCTGCGACCAGCCGGCTGGCGGTTGCGATGCAGGATCCTGTCCCTCGAGAGGAACTATCGACCGGGCCGAGGGCAGACCGTTTGGAAACGGCTGAAGGCGGAGCCAAAATTTTGGAGTTCCCTCGTTCCTCAGAGCCGCCTCCGCCTATTTTCGACGAACTCGCCGAGCCGGTCGTAGCGCGCCCGCGCATTCTTGAAGTGCCGGAGCTTGTGCTTCCTCCGCCAGCGCTGGGCGGAATCCTGATGGAGCCGGTGGAAGAGCCGGCGCAGGAGCGGCGTCCCGGATTTGAACTTCCCCTGCGAGCCGCTCCTCTGTCCATGCGCCTTCTGGCGGTGGCTATCGACGGCCTGTTGGTGGCCTCGGCATTCGTAGTTTTCGCCTACATCTTTTTCATGGTTACCTTGATTGTGCCGCCCCTGCCGCAGACAGTAGGCATTTCGGCGAGCCTGATCGCTCTATTCTGGGCGGCTTATCAATATCTCCTGCTGGTCCATACAGGAACGACTCCGGGACTAAAGCTGGCACGGCTGCAGTTGAGCCGCTTTGATGGCACTCCAGTTCCGAAAAGGCTCCGGCGCTGGCGCGTGCTGGCCTCCGCCTTGTCTGGGTTGTCGTTGGGCTTGGGGTATGCCTGGTGCTTCCTCGATGAGGATCGGCTTTGCTGGCACGATCGTATTACCAGAACCTACATGGCGCCCAAAGAGCAACCGGCAGTCCAGTCGAGACCTATGGGGACGGGTGTTTAACCTGTCCAGCCCACCCCGCAGTCGCCTAGATTCGCCGACCTGGATCCACCTTTATCCCAGCATGGACGAAAATTCCTCGCCCTCACTGTGCTAAATTCTTAGACTTACGCATTCCGGCATTTTCATAAATGTCTTCATCCATCCCAAGCATGCGGCGACCCGCGGTGAAGGTGTTCGTTGCCACCACGGTGATGCTGACCTTCATCTCGTTCTGGAGGGCGTCGGCCATTGTTCTTGCCGACCTTGCTTCTTCCGCTTATTACGCTGGCGGTGATGCCGAGAAGGTCATCGGCAAGAGCGCCCCCTGGTTCATCCTCGCGGTGATGTTGTTCAGCTACTGCGTGCGCGCGCTCTATATCGAGTCCAGCAGCATGTTTGTGCGTGGCGGCGTCTACCGCGTGGTTAAGGAAGCCATGGGCGGCACGCTGGCCAAGTTTTCGGTGTCGGCATTGCTGTTCGACTACGTGCTCACGGGTCCCATCAGCGCGGTTTCCGCGGGGCAATACTTAGCCGGGTTCGTCGAAGATATCGGCAAATATGTCCACCATCCACTGGTCTTTTCCGAAGACCATTTTTCCGCCGGCTTCGCCATTCTGATCGTGCTGTATTTCTGGTGGAAGAACATTCAAGGCATTCACGAGTCGAGTCAGAAAGCCCTGCAGATCATGATCGTGACCACGGTGATGGTTGTGATTCTGATCATATGGTGCACTATCACTGTATTCAGCGCGCCGGTGCAGTTGCCGCCAAATCCGCTGCATCCGGGAGTCGTACCGCTGAACAAGGAATCGCTGGGCTGGCTGAACGGAAACTGGATCAGCCATTTCACCTGGATCATCATGTTTGTAGGGTTCGGCCATTCGGTCCTTGCGATGAGTGGCGAGGAGACCCTGGCCCAGGTCAACCGCGAGATCGAACATCCCAAGCTGAAAAACCTTGAAAAGACCGGCCTGGTAATTTTCATCTACAGCCTGCTTTTCACGTCGTTGGTTTCCTTCTTCGCCGTCATGATTATTCCCGATAAGGTGCGGCCCGATTACTTCGCCAACCTCATCGGCGGCATCGCGATCTACCTGGTCGGTCCGACGGTGCTGAAACTGTTCTTTCACGGTTTCGTGGTGTTGGTTGGCGTGCTGATTCTCGCCGGGGCACAGAATACTTCGATCGTAGGTGCGAACGGCGTCCTGAATCGTGTGGCGGAAGACGGTGTGCTCACCGACTGGTTCCAGAAGCCGCAAACGCGATATGGCACCAGCTACCGCATCATCAATCTGATTGTCGGGATGCAACTGCTGACCATCATTCTTAGCCGTGGCAACGTCTATGTGCTGGCGGGACTGTACGCCTTCGGCGTGATCTGGAGCTTTGCATTAAAATCTTTGGCGGTTCTGGTGCTGCGCTATACCGAGCCCGAGAACCGCCAATGGAAAGTGCCGGGCAATGTTCACATCGGTGGCCGTGAAGTGCCCCTCGGCCTGATTCTGATTTCTGCGGTGCTGTTGATTACCGCGTTGGTAAATCTGTTCACGAAATCCGAGGCCACGATCGCTGGAGTCACGTTCAGCGCTGTCTTCTTCGCAATTTTTACTTATTCGGAGCACAGAGTCACAAAGGAACGGCACGGCAAGCCGGAGAATCTGGATCAATTCCGCGTATACGGAAACCAGGAACTGGGATCCGGAGCGCTGGGAGTAAGGCCGGGAAACATCCTGGTGGCGGTGCGCGACCCCAGAAATCTTTACTATCTGCGCGATATTCTTCGAACCACTGATACAGCCCGGCAAGATGTGGTCGTGATGACGGCGCGCCTCTACCATCGCGAGCATTCTTTCAGCGGCAGCGCGGTTGTCGAGGCCTCGCAAGTATTCGATCATTACGAGCAGGAGTTATTCACTGCAGCGGTTGCGGTTGCCGAGAAAGAAGGCAAGCCGGTTTCGCTGCTCGTCGTTCCCGCCACCGACGTCTTTGAGGCAATTATCGTAACCGCGCAACGCCTGGACTCGAGCCGCATCGTCTGCGGAATCTCTAACAAGCTCACCAGCGACGAGCAGGCTAAGCTTACGGGCGACGCCTGGGAACGCATCCCCGAACCTAGGCCGCGGCTGACTCTGGAGGTACACGAGGCCAACGGAAAAATCCGCGAATACCCGCTCGGGCCCCACGCCCCGCGCATGCGCCCCCAGGATCTCGAACTTATGCACAGCGTGTGGCTCGATATCACGTCAGATCCCAAGTACTGCGGCGCTCACCACTATCACATCGTGGCCCTGGCCCTGGAAGAACTGCGGCGCGAATTGAATAGCGACCTGCGGGCCGAATTGCTGGCCAAGCTGCTGGATGAAATGAACGGCGACAAACCGCCCAGCCAAGGCTGCCCTTGACGCGCAGGGCCGGACGCCTCGTCCGGGCTCTCGGCGCGATTTGTATCAGGA